>Ga0070729_10005830_pt1 | contig 12492 bp, 10 predicted proteins | sample tdDd472_FD_66725 | JGI IMG/M metagenome (GOLD analysis project Ga0070729, IMG submission 66725) | Marine sediment microbial communities from the Atlantic coast under amendment with organic carbon and nitrate - tdDd47.2 | ecosystem: Environmental > Aquatic > Marine > Coastal > Sediment | place...
TTCGTCCGAGGTGTCGAGATTGACGTAGGCGTGGCCGTTCTCGGTCAGGCCCAGGTTGTCGAGCGCATCGCGCACCGCTTCATGGATTTCGCGGCGCTGGTCCTCTGTCGCCTGCGTCAGGAACGGAAAGCCCGCGAGGTTACGGGCCAAACGCACGCGGCTGCTGATGACGATGTCGCTCTCGGGGCCGGAACCCCGCAGCCACTCGCCGCACTGCCGCAGGAGGTCCTCAAAGTCCATCGGGGCTCTCGTCGGTCGACAGCGCACGAATCTGATCGCGCAACTCGGCGGCCAACTCGTAGTTCTCGGCGGCGACGGCCGCCGCCAGCTCGATGGTAAGGCGGGTCATCTCATCGGTCTGGGCGGATTCCACGGGTGACTCCTCGTTGATGACCGACTCGGGCGAAGGCGGTTCCAGATCGGGTCCTGCCTCGTGCGGCGGGTGCTTCCCGGTGTGCGCCGAGGCGTTGTGTACTTTTTCCAGAAGCGGAATCAGCACGGCAGCGAACGCGTCATAGCAGGCCGGGCACCCGATGCGCCCCTTCGCCTTGAATTCCGAATAGGCCAGTCCGCAGCGCGGACACACGGCCGAAACTGCCTCTCCTTCCCCACTGGCGGGCGTGGCGCCCCCTTTGACCAGCGTGGAGAGCAGCGATGGGAAAGCGAGGACCATGTTCTTCTCCTGCGCGCAGACCTCGCACAGGTGCATCTCGGTCTTCTTCTTGTCCTTCAGCTCGGTGAAGTGAATCTTCGCCTCGCGTTGGTTGCAGCACTGACAGAGCTTGCCCATCTCCTTCATTATCGGGTCGCGGGACGGTTTCGCACAATTGCGGGACTAATCGGTGTTCGACCGCACGAGTTCGCGGAAGCGTTCGCCGCGCACATCGAACCCGGGAAACTCGTCGTACGACGCGAAACCAGGACTCAAGAGCAGCACATCGCCGCGCCGCGCGATCTCGAATCCGGCTCGGACGGCACTCGAAAAGTCGGGCGCTAGGCGGGCATCGGGCAACTTCTCCAGCAGGCGCGCCCCCGTCTCGCCATACGCGACAATCGCGTCGGCCTCCCGCGCCGCGGCGAGCAACGGCCCCCATTCGAGCCCTTTGTCGCGCCCCCCGATTAACAGCACAACCGGTCGCGAAAAACTCCGGACTGCGGCGGCCACCGCTTCGGGGGAGGTGCAGACCGAGTCGTTGATGCAGAGGACGCCGCGCTTTTCGCCCAGACTCTCGAGCCGGTGGGGAAGTGCGGGGAAGGCGGCGGCTCCGGCCGCACACGCTTCAGGGCTCGCCCCCACCGCCAAGGCCGCCAGTGCGGCGGCGCTCGCATTCGCGCGGTTGTGTTGGCCGACGAGCTTCAACCCGGAAAGATCCACCGGATCCGGCTCATCGCCACCGAACCACTGCACCGTGCCCGCCGTATGTCCGGCAAAGGCGCCAGCAACCTCGTCGCCGCGGGGCAACACGAGGATCCCATCGCTCGTCAATGCTTCTGCCAGGCGCCGCTTGGAGTCGCGGTAGTGCTCGAGGGTGCCGTGACGATCGAGGTGGTCGCCGGTGATGTTGGTGATGACGGCCACCTGCGGATGCCAGTCGTCGTGCTCCATCCACGCCAGCTGAAACGACGAGATCTCCAGCACCGCCACGGTATCCATCGACGCGGAAGCGCACTCGTTGAGCAGCGAGCGTCCGATGTTGCCGCCCAGTGCCACCGGCATGTTGGCGGCCTCGAGCATCGCCGTAGTTAGTCCAGCGGTCGTCGACTTCCCGTTCGTGCCGGTGATGGCGACGACCGGGCCGGGCCAAAGGCGCAGCGTCATTCCCATCTCGGTGGTGAGCGTCGCTCCCGCGGCCCGGGCGCGTTCGACCAGCGCGTGATCAAACGGAATCGCCGGATTCACCACGACGATCTCGGCTTCGTCGAAGTCCGCAGCGTCGTGTTCGCCGAGTCGGAAGCGCACGCCCAGCGGTCGCAGCGCGGCAACGGATTCAGCCAGTTGGTCTTCGGTCTTCCCGTCCGTGACGAGAACGTCGTGGCCGTGTTCGGCGTACCAGCGCGCCGATCCGACGCCGCCGCCGAACCGCCCGAGCCCCATGACGAGGACGCGGCTCACTCGCCGGATTCCTCGCCGGGTGCGTCGTCCGTCGGCTGCTCAATCGCATTTTGCGCCCGCATGGCGTCCCGCAACGCGGTCGCGCGGACGCCGAGGGCGGCGGCGTTCTTGAGATCGACCTCCTTGGGCGTCGACTCGCGCGGACGCATCGTGATCTCGACGTAGTGATCGTTCTCGATCGTGGTCGGGATGACGACATCGGAGAAGAGATCGAGAAAGGGGTACTCGTACCAGGGCATCTTCAGCTTCACGATGCGCTGTTCGGTCTCGTGTCCCTTCAGCCGAAACGTCACGCGTACCGACCCGTAGTGATGGAACGGCCACTCCAGCGGAGTCGTGCCGATCTCAGTTCCGTTCACCGCCACGACCGCGCCTTCCGGCTCGGTGCGAATGTGCAGCTTGCGCTCGACGCAACCAAGCGCGAGTGACGCGAGGAACACTGACGCAAGGAACGGGGCACCCGCAAACCGCATGTCGTTCACGATACATCGCCGCGATGACGCGCGCGAATGTCGGCAAAAGTGGATATGCTTCCAGACTCGCACTCTCTAGAATGCGAATTGGGCATGACCCATGAAGCCCACGACGACTGACGAGAGCATTCCCTCCAAGACCGCAGAGACGCGACGTATTGATCGCGCGCTCGCACGCTGTCTCGCGGACCTCGACGCGCGAGGCGAATACGCCGCGCCGTTCGACCGCGCCGCGGAAGTCCTGGGAGCACTTGTTCCGGCACTGCACGCGGGCGATGCGGACGGAGCGCGCGGCGCCGTACTCGATAGCGACCTGCCTACGCGCGAACTGCTCGATCTCGTGTTGCGCGCACGCGCGACGATGCGGCGGCGCCGTGCGCGTGCGCAGCAGCGCGCCGACCGCGAACGCGCCGCCGATTCGGCATTGCGCGCGCTCGCGGACCGCGAGGATCCGGGCCACCCCGAAGACCTCGATCGCCGGCGTCAGATCGCGAGTACCCACCGCCGGCTGCTCGCGCTGTTTACCGACGGCGTGCTCACGGTGCGGCCGGACGGCAAGCTCATGCATGCCAACCGCGCGGCTCGCGACGCCCTCGGGCTCAAGCTGCGCGAGTTGCTCGAAGGGAAGCTCAACGCGCTTTTCGCCACGCCCAGCGAGTACCGATCGCTCTGGCAAAGCGTCACGAAGGACGGCCTCGCACGTGCGCGGGAGGTCGATCTGGTGAGTTCGGCGGGACGCAATTTCCCGGCACGCATTACCGCGGCACGCGCCGACGGTCCGGATCCGCGGGTCCTCGTCGTCTTCCGCGATCTGACGGAGATCCGCCACATCCGGTCGCGGCTCATCGAGACCGAGAAGCTCAACGCGATGGCCAAGATCGCCGGGTCGGTGGCGCACGAGATCCGCAACCCGCTCAACACGCTGTTCCTCAACATCGACCTGCTCGAGGACGAGCTCGGCGAGCAGCGCCAGTCCTCCGAGCCGATCGACGAGACCATCGGCGTGATGCGCGAGGAGGTCGAGCGCCTCAACGACATCATCAAGAACTACCTTTCGCTGTCCAAGCTGGCGAATGCGAACTTCGAGCGGCTCGACCTCAACCAGGTCGCGCGCGAATTCGCGGAAGAAGCTGAAGAGGACGCGTTGCGCCGCGACGTGAAACTCGACCTGCGGCTCTGCCGCGGCGAGGCGTTCGTGCGCGCGGACGGCAACATGCTGCGGCGCGTGCTGGTCAACCTCGTCCAGAACGCCTACGAGGCGACGCCTCCCGGCGGGAAGGTCATCCTCGGGACGCGACGCCTCCTGCGAAACATCAAGCTGTGGGTCCGCGACAGCGGCAACGGCGTGAAAACAGAGGCGGAGGAACAGCTGTTCGAGCCGTTCTTTTCGACCAAGGACCGGGGAACGGGGCTCGGGCTCTACCTGATCCGCGAGATCGTCATGGCTCATGACGGCAAGGTGGCGCTGCGGTCGATCAAGCCGCACGGCGCCCAGGCCACGGTGCTCCTTCCTCGCTTGCGCGAAGATGCCGCCGGGAAGGAACGCAGAGCGTGATCGCCCAGCAAAAACCGAAGGTCCTCCTCGTCGATGACGACAAGAACACCCGCGAGACGCTCCAGCGCGGCCTCAAGCGGGCGGGCTACGAGATTTTCACCGCGGAGAACGGATCGAAGGCCATTCCCATCCTGCAGGACGAGGAGATCGACTGCCTGGTCACCGACTACAAGATGCCCGGCATGGACGGAATGCGCCTCGCGACATCGGCTCGCGTGGTCCGGCCCTCCGTGGCGATCATCATGATTTCCGCCTTTGCCAACGTCGACACGGCGGTTCTGGCGATCAAGCAGGGCATCTTCGACGTGTTCGAGAAGCCGGTGAAGCTGCGCGATGTGAAAACCGCGATCGCGCGCGCCCTCGAAAATCGCCTCCTCCTGATCGAGAACCGTCGGCTGCGCGCGGACCTGAAGGGTCGTGAGGAACTCGACCGCATCGTCGGCCGCGCTCCCGCGTTCCGGGACGCGCTCGGAATGCTGGAGCAGGTTGCGCCGGTCAAATCGACCGTGCTGCTGACCGGCGAGAGCGGCACCGGCAAGGAGATCTTCGCGAATGCCCTGCACCGGCTGAGTCCGCGCGCAGAGGAGCCGATGATCAAGGTCCACTGCGCGGCGCTCGCGGAGGGCCTGCTCGAGGCGGAGTTGTTTGGCCACGAGAAGGGCGCGTTCACCGGCGCGATCGCGTCGCGCAAAGGGCGGTTCGAGCTCGCCAACGGCGGCACGATCCTGCTCGACGAGATCGGGGAGATTCCGCTCTCCACGCAGGTCAAGCTGCTCCGCGTTCTGCAGGAAGGTGAGTTCGAGAGGGTCGGCGGATCCGAGACGATTCAGGTGGACGTGCGCATCATTGCGGCGACCAACGTCGATCTCGTGCAAGCGGTGGCCGATCGGCGCTTCCGCGAAGACCTCTTCTACCGGCTCAACGTCATCTCCATCGAGGTGCCGTCACTCCGCGATCGGCGCGCCGACATTCCGCTTCTCGTGCAGCATTTCATCGCGAAGTACAACGCATTGACCGGGAAAGCGCTCAAGGGAATCGCACCCGACGCGCTCGACCGACTGGTCAACATGGACTGGCCCGGCAACGTCCGCGAGCTGGAGAACGTGATCGAGCGGGCCGTGGTGTTGGCTGCGGACGATCGCGTCACGGGCGCGGACATCCTGACCGAGTCCAACGGCTCCAACAGCTCCGGCGAGGGCACCGCCAGCACCGGCGAGGCGAGCGCGATTCACTTCCGCGTCGGCCAGAGCCTTGCCGACCTCGAACGCGAAGCGATTCAGCGAACGCTGCACGCCGTCGATGGCGACAAGGACGCGGCCGCGCGCATCCTCGGCATCGGTGTAGCCACGCTCTACCGCCGCCTGAAGGAAATGGAAGCGGTCAACGAGCCGGAAGCCTAGGCCGCAACCGCGCCATCAATGGCGCACTCGCCGCCTCTAAACTCTTGATCTAGCCGCACTTGCAGCGACCCGGCGGCCGCCCCGTGGGGCCAAACCGGGGGGCCAAACCGGGGGGCCAAATCGACGACGGCACCACCTCGCGAGATGATGCCGTGGAAGAGACCGTGCGGTCCCGGAATCCCAGGACCGCACGGGTTCAAGACGAATGGGACCTAGCGCTTCTTGCGGCGCGTGGCCTTCTTCTTGGCGACCGCCTTGCCGAGTCGAGTCCTCGGTGCTTTCTTCTTGGCCTTCTTCTTCGTGGCCTTTTTGCGAGTCGCCTTCTTCTTGGTGGCCTTCTTGCGAGTGGCCTTCTTCTTGGTCGCCTTCTTACGGGTCGCCTTCTTCTTGGTGGCCTTTTTACGGGTCGCCTTCTTCTTGGTGGCTTTCTTGCGAGTGGCCTTCTTCTTCGTGGCCTTCTTGCGAGTCGCCTTCTTCTTGGTGGCCTTTTTCTTGGCCTTCTTGCGAGTCGCCTTCTTGCGAGTCGCCTTCTTCTTCGTCGCCTTCTTCTTGGCGGTCTTCTTGCGAGCGGGCGCCTTCTTGCGTGTCGCCTTCTTGCGGGTCGCCTTCTTCTTGGCGGCCTTCTTCTTACGTGCGGCCATAAGTCCGAGCTCCTTTCGACGTGGGACGTCCCTTGCCCACGGAACGTGTAACGCTGTCCCCTAAACAAGATTCGTGCCATACGTGTTTTCGCGGCGAAAACTCATCGAATGATGCTCAATCATGCTCGCAGGCCGTTCGCGCGACATGTTTCATTCTCAATTTGATAGGGAACGGTATCGTGCACACCGAAAGCGCCAAACATGCACAGGACGCGTCGTGCGTACCGTGCACGCATCACGAACCAACACGCGGTTCGACACCATGCGCACAAACACGACACAATGTCGCGGAGAAGATCGCGCAAACGAACGAACACGCGTGATCCTTCTCAATCTGAGAACCATCGACACGACGAACGAACCGTTTCTTTCAATTTGAGAAAAGGACGACGACGCATGACCGCACGCACAGTGAGTGAATCGAAAGTGGAACTGACCGAACTCGTGATGCCGAACGACACGAATCCTCTCGGCAACTGCATGGGTGGTCGCGTCATGCATTTCATGGATATCGCTTGCGCGATTGCGGCGCGGAGACACACGCGTCGCCAGTGCGTGACCGCCGCGGTCGATGAGATCGCATTCCTCCACAATGTGCCGATGGGAAGCGTTCTCGTTCTGCACGCGAGCGTGAATGCAGTCGGACGCACGTCGATGGAAATCGGTGTGCGCGTCGAACTCGAAGTGACCGCGACGGGCGAACGACTCCACTGCGCGTCGGCGTATTTCACCTTCGTGGCCCTCGACGACAACGGCCGACCGATGGAAGTACCCCGACTTTTGCCGGAATCCGAGGACGAAAAGCGCAGGAACGCGGCCGCCATCGAGCGGCGTAGGGCTCGACTCGCCCACCGCTGACCGCGATACGGCAGTTCGTGCCACCCGACGCGCAGGTTTGCGTCGGAACGTCGGGCCTGCCAGAATAGGCGTAGGCGCGGCCCGGCGTGGGCACGCGTGATCGTGGCCCCTCACCGGGGCCATTCTTGTTGATAGGCCCCTCCGGGGGGCGAGGAGGGCAGAAATGTCCGCGGAAGCTTTCAAATCCCGCATCGGTTCGGCCATGTCGAACCGGGATTTCGGCGAGGTCGAGGCGGCCTGGCGCGAGTTCGCCAGCATGGAGCCGGAGGCGTATCCCTACCTCCTCAACATCGCCTCCCAGCTCGTGCGCCACGACAAGGGCGCGTTGGCCGGCGAGCTCTGCCTCTCGCTGGCGCAGACGCTCCTCGAGAAGGAGGACGAAGACGGCGCCGTCGAGGCCGCACGCGCTTCGTTGAAGTCGAGCCAGCGCACCGAAGGACTTCGGGACTTGCTGGTCGAGGTCTATCGCAAGCAGAACGAGTCGAACAGCAACCTCGATCTCTTCTTCGAGAAGTCCGGCGTAGCCTCCGACACCGGCAACCTCCGCACGCAGGTGGACCTGCTCGAGCGCTACCTGACGTTCGCTGAAGACGCGTACGTCTTCCACCAGGGCGGTTGGGGTTTCGGCCAGGTCGTCGAGTTCGATCCCGAAGAGGAATCGCTGGTCGTCGACTTCCAGCGCAAGAGCGGTCACCGCATGACGATGGTCAACGCGACCAAGATCCTCGAGCGGTTGCCGGCCGAGCACATCGGGATCTACAAGTACTTCCGTCGTGAGGAGCTCGATGAGCTGGTCAAGACGAACCCGGCGAAGGTCTTCCATATCTTCCTTCGCTCGCATGGCCGCGAGGCGACGCTCAAGCAGGTCCGCGAGGCGTTCGTGCCCGAGGTGATGGACAAGACCGCTTGGTCCCGCTGGTGGACGAAGTCGAAGAAGGAGCTGCTCAAGGACCCGGCCGTACGCATCGGCAAGGGTTCGTCGCCGCGCCTCGAGCTGCGCGCGGAAGAGAAGACGATCGAGCAGGAAGTCGTCGACCGCATGCAGGCCCGCATTCACGGCCACGAGAAGTGCTCGCTTGCCCGCGAGTACCTGCGCGCCCTCGACATGACCGACGCACTCGCGGAGGCCGTGGGCGGCGAAGTGGACCGTTCGCTGGACGGCGCCGACGAGCCGACACCGGATCGCCTCGCGCTGCTGTACCTCAAGTCCGACCTGAAGCGTCCCGGTGCGGAGTTGGCCGCCGATTCCGCGCGCGAGATGCTCGTCGCGGCCGAGGACGTTCGTCCTCTCGTGCAGCCCCTCGAGCCTGCCGACCGCAAGCGGGCGGTCGCGGACATCGCGACCGACACGGGCGAGGCGTGGGCCGACAAGCTGATGTCGCTGCTGCGCGACGGCGATGCGGATATCGCGGACTCCGCGATCGAACTGCTGCGCCAGCGCCGCCCCGACGTCGCCATCGCCTTCCTCTCGGAGCTCACGTCGAACCCGCGCGGCAACCCGCAGCTGTTCCTCTGGTACACGCGCGGCTTCATCAACGGCACCCTCGCGCCCGAACTCGCCCCCGGCGAGAAGGCGACGACCGCCATGGAGAAGCTGCTCACGCTGGCCAACGTGGTCGGGCTGGAGCAGCGCCGATCCGGTGACGCCGACCTCAAGGAGTTCCTGCGCCAGGTGCGCAGCTTCCTGAGCGCGCGGCGCCTCAAGATGTTCAAGGAGTTCGTGGCGGGGACCAACCTCAGCTACGGCCGCTTCCTGTATTCCAAGATCCAGCGCAATCGCGGATTCACCGACCAGGCCAAGACCGTCCTGCTCGACGTGATCGAAGGCGAGCACCCGGACATCCACACCGCGCAGGACGATGCCGAGGACGACGTTTTCGGCATGCCCTCGGACGACACGATCTACACGACGATCCTCGGCTACCTCGCCAAGGAGTCGGAGCGCAAGCACATCGTGGACGAGGAGATCCCGCAGAACGCGGAGGACCTCGGCCGCGCGGCGAGCTTCGGCGACATCTCGGAGAACGCGGAGTACAGCGCAGCCCTCGAGAAGCAGGAGCGTCTCATGCGCCGCCTGCGCGAGGTCAGCGACGACCTGGAGCGTGCGCGCATCCTGGACGTCGAAGAGATCAGTACCGAGCGCGTCGTCATCGGCACCAAGGTTGGCGTCAAGAACGTCACCAAGAAGAAGGATGTGGACTACATCATTCTTGGCCCTTGGGATGCCGACATCGATCAGGGCATCATCTCGTACCTGGCGCCGGTCGGTCGTGGATTGCTCGGCCACAAGGTCGGCGAGAGCATCGAGATCGAATTGCCCGAAGGCAAGAACACCTTCGAGGTGAAGTCGATCGAGGTCGCGCCCGACAAGCTGATGGTCCGCGAGGACTAGGAGGCTCGGGCGTGCGGGGCCGCTTCAGCCGACGAGCTTCGCTCGCGGCTGAGCGCCCAGGCGCCGGGAGAGAACGGGCGCCTGGAAACGCCCGGGAGTCGGTGCTTCAGCCGACGAGCTTCGCTCGCAGCTGAGCACCGCTGCGCGGTCGATCGACGCCTTCCCTTCGCTGGCTGCGACCGCCTACTGCCAACCGCCTACCGCCTACGCGCGCCGCTCCACGGCTCGCAAGCTCGCCCGCGGACTCCCGCGCGCGCTGCTCAGACGGCGGCGAACGCTTGCTCGAGGTCGGCCAGCAAGTCGGCGTAATCCTCGATTCCCACCGAAAGGCGGATGAGGCCGTCGGCGAGTCCGACTGCGCGGCGCTCCTCGGCCGGCACCGACGCGTGGGTCATCGAAGCGGGATGCTCGATGAGCGATTCCACGCCGCCGAGGCTCTCCGCCAGCGCGAAGACCTTGGTCGCGGAACAGAAGCGCTTGCCGTCCTCGACCGAACCGTCGAGAACCATGCTCACCATTCCGCCGCCGCGCGACATCTGCGCGCGCGCCACGTCGTTGCCGGGGTGCGTCTCAAGGAACGGGTAGTGGACGTGACTGACCCTGGGGTGCGCGGCCAACCACGCGACCAGCTTCTCGGCGTTGTCACAGTGGCGCTCCATGCGCACGTGCAGGGTTTTCAGGCCGCGCAGCACGAGGAACGAATCGAACGGTCCCGGTACCGGTCCCGTCCAGTTGGTGAGCTGGGCGTACGTCTGCCCTCGCTCATCGTCGTTCGTCATGACGCAGCCGCCGATCACGTCGCTATGGCCGCCGAGGTACTTCGTCATCGAGTGCAGCACGATGTCCGCGCCGAGCGACAGCGGCTGCTGCAGGTACGGCGAGGCGAACGTGTTGTCGACCAGCACCGGAACGCCCTTGGCCCGGGCGATCTCGCTCAGGCGGCGGATGTCCGTGATTTTGAGCGTCGGATTGCTCGGCGACTCGATCCAGAGCATCGCAGCCGGCGTCTCCAATGCCGCCGCCACGGCATCGGGATCGGTGGTATCGACGAAGTCGAACTCGAGCCCGAGGTTCTTGAACACGCGCATGAACAGCCGGTAAGTCCCGCCGTAGAGATCATTCCCCGCAACCACGCGCGCACCGGCGCCCAGCGCGGTCAGCACGATCGTCTCGGCACCGAGTCCGCTCGAAGTGGCCGTGCAGTACTTCGCACCTTCCAGGGCGGCGAGGCAGCCTTCCAGCGCCTGGCGTGTTCGGTTGTCGCCGCGCGCGTAGACGTAGCCCTTGTGCTCGGCCGGCGCCGACTGCACGTAGGTGCTGGTCTGGTAGATGGGCGTCATGACTGCCCCGGTCACGGGATCGGGCTCTTGCCCGGCGTGAATCGCGCGTGTTCCGAAACCGTGGTTGTTGGGCTCGCTGCTCATGGCGCCATGTTACGCGCCGGCGTCTCGTTTCCGGAAGGCCTCGTAATCCTCCGGCGTGTCCACGTCGGGCCACGGCTCGAGTCGCGCCGTCGATAGCCCGCGCTCACCCAGCCAGCCCTCCAGGGACACGAGCGCATCGCTCCCGCCGTAAGAGAAGCCGTCGGCCAGTCCCGGCACGGCGCGCCGCAGCGCCATGCAGGAGAAGCCGCCGTCCGGCGTAGGAACGAACACGACTTCATGTTCATCCAGAAGCCGCACGGCTTGCTGCAGGCGCTCGGCCGGGAGGTCCGGCGCATCGCCCCCCAGCGCAACGATGGGCGTCCCCGCCGGAGCAAGCGCCAGCGCATTCTCGAGGCACACGGCACCGTTGTCCCCGACAACCGGCGTCATGCGACAACGGGGCAGGCCCACCAGCACCTTCGACGGCTCGATGTCCACCGGCGACGTCGCGAGGATCGGTTCCGGGCAGACCGCGTGTGCAATCCGGATCGTGCGCGCCAACGAGTCTCGATAGAAGTTTTCCGCGCCCTCGCGTCCCAGCAGCGGGTGCAAGCGCGTCTTGATCGGCAGATGCCCCGGCAGCTTGGTCAGGATGACGACGGTGGCTTGCACGACTCTTCCCGCAGAGCATACAGCTTGGAGAGGATGCCCCAGCCGGCCCCCACCACGCCGCGCAACGTGCCCGTGATCTTGTTGTCGCCGTGGATCCGCTCGCCCGCCGGGAGGTCGACCTCGACCACGCGCATGCTCCCCTCGAGTGCACGCACGTTCATCTCCACGTTCCAGCCGAACCCCGAATCGCGCAGCGACCCGCGCCTCCAACGACGCAGATCCAGTGCACGGAACGGACCGAGGTCCTCGAAGCGGCGCCCCCATCCCCACGCGATCAACCAGCACGCCAGCGCATTTCCGAAGCGCTGCGGCGGCGTGAGGTGCTTCGTCCGTCGGCGCGCCGCTGCCACCAGACCCACACGCTTGTCCGCGAACGGTGCAAGCAATGCCTCCACCTGTCGCGGACCGTCCGGATGATCCGCATCGCAGATCACCGCGTACTTCACAACCCCGCGCAGCTTCTCCATGCCTGCCCGCACCGCCGCCCCGTATCCGCGCTCATGCACGGGCAGATAGCGCACGCGTAGATCCATGCGACAGAGTTCGTCCGTTCCGTCGCCCGTCGGCGTGTCCGCCACCACGATGCGCTCGGCCGGGGTGTCCAGCCAGCGCGGCAACACGACCGCCAGGTTGGCGCGCTCGCTGTATGCGGGAATCACGACGCCGAAGCTGCCCGACGCCCCGCGCCCGGGCGGCTCAACGACCGCCGGCTCCGGCCGGTAGCGCCACGCGACCCAGATCGCCACGCCAAGGGGCACGAGGTACTCGATCCACGTCAGCCCGAAGAACTCCCCGAAATCGCCGCCGTAGTAGTAGTACTCGACGTAGGTGGCCCCAGCCAGGACGCCGGTGAAGCTCCAAACGATCAGCGGCCACGCCCAATGCCGCATCGCCACCGCAGGCAACAGCACGAGGAACCAGCCGAAGTACCACGTGTGCACGGTCGGCGAGAGGACGAGCAGCCCTGCCATCAGCAGCACGATGGCCGCCGGCAGTCGCGGCTGCGCCAGCGAGACGAACCCGG
>Ga0070729_10005835_pt1 | contig 12480 bp, 14 predicted proteins | sample tdDd472_FD_66725 | JGI IMG/M metagenome (GOLD analysis project Ga0070729, IMG submission 66725) | Marine sediment microbial communities from the Atlantic coast under amendment with organic carbon and nitrate - tdDd47.2 | ecosystem: Environmental > Aquatic > Marine > Coastal > Sediment | place...
CAGCGCAACTTCTGGTATCTCTATCGCTCACGGCTTTTACCCAAGGAGACCCGGGAGTATGTGCCAAAAGTCCTGGCCGTTATCATTATTGCGCGCAACCCTGAGCGCTTCGGATTGACCGAGCAGACGAGCTAAACGAAATACCGATTTGAATGGGAATGGGTATCAAAACGCGCGCTGGCCACTCAACGATTTGTCTGTACATCTAGCCATTTGGAAATATCTTGAAATACGTCATCGCGATTGATTTCAAGAAGCATTTCATGGCGACCGCCAGGGTAGAGTTGCATGTTGCAGTGCTTTGCCCCGAGTTTGTTGAATTGTTTGTTGAGATAAACAATTCCTTTACCGTAGAGCCCGAGTGGGTCTCGGTCGCCGGAAAAGATCAGGATGGGAAGGTCATCTGGAGTGGCTTCAAGCGTTTTCTTTGAATTTACTCGACGAACACCGTGCATGAGATCCTGGTAAAAGGATGTACTGCAGACGAAACCACAATCCTCGTCGTCGATAAAGCGGTCGACAATTCCCTCATCTCGAGAGAGCCAATCATAGAGGGTACGTGGATTGGAGATTTTGGAGTTGTAGCGGGCAAACACGAGTGCAGTCATCAGACGAGAGGGATGACGAGGCCCTTGAATGGCGCGTTGCATGCGAGCAACCAGGGCACCGGCCGTAGCCTGCAATCGACTGAAACGACCTGCGCCGGTTCCCGAGATGAGCAGGCCTGCGAGGTTTTCACCGCAGCGTGCGGCATAATCTCGCGCCACGAAAGAACCCATGCTGTGACCCAAAAGGAAAAGTGGGAGATCCGGCCAAATTTCTCGGGCTCGTTCAGAAATCGCCTTCTGGTCGTTAACCAGTAAGTCCCAACCGTTGTGAGAAGAGATGAACCCCTTCTGATCGTTGGCGGCGGTTTTCCCGTGGCCGCGATGATCCGATGCGATGACAACCCAACCCCGAGTAGACAGGAATTCGCTAACGGGGCTGTATCTGAGGCTGTGCTCGCACATTCCGTGAGCAATTTGGACAATCCCCCGCGGGGTGGAGTCCTCAGGATGCCATTCATGGACGGTCAGATCGATTCCATCGTGGGCCTGGTAAAACTGTGTTTGCATTTTATGTTCCATCGAATGAGGGTTGGATTTCGCCATTTCGTCCTAAAGTATAGCACTTTCAAGTTGGTCAGCTGGTCTGTTTTGATCGTTGAAAAAGCCGTCCAGTTTGTAACGGCTTAAAAGCCAAGTGAGGTGTGAGAAGCAAGTTCCTGGTCCTTTGGAAAGGGACTGTGATCGCATTTGAGGCAGTGTATTCCCTGAGCCAGAATGGGCAGGGTCTATTCAAGAAGGCCAGTTTCGCCTAAAATAAGGCCGGACCTAACCAGAAGTTGAGTCCTTTAAGGAGAGAATTCATGAACAAGCACACAAACCGAGTTGTATGGCTGGTCCTTTTTTGTTTCGGAATCCAGCTTATCGGAGCGGACCACATTGTTTTTGAGACGGTCACACCTGCCCATGAGATTATGGGACAGCAGCGTCCAGAAACTAAATCGAAGACCCATCTCTGGCTGGATGGCACCAAGGCGGTTTCGGAGAACAGCGCCCAAAAAACGATCATTGACTTTGAAAAAGGTGTTGCCAACTTTATTCTTCATGGAGCACAGGCCTATGTCCCGATGAAAATGCCCATCGACTTCTGGTCTTATCTTCCTGATATGGTTCGGGAAATGTCCGAAAAAATGAAGCCCACCGTCAGTGTTGTGGCGACGGAAGAAACCAAGGAAATCCTCGGTACGACCTGCAAAGTCTATGAGTTGACCTTTGCAAGCTCGCTGACAACCATGACCAGTAAAGTGTATGCCACCGAAAAACCACCCTTCGATTACAGCAATTTTGCCAACCAATTTGAAGATGCGTTTAACAGCCTGAAATTTCCTATGCTCGACCGGGAGGGCCTGGACAAGGTAAAAGAAGTGAAGGGTTTCATCATGGGCCTTGAAATGACGATGGATTTGATGGGTACGGCCATGACATCGTCTACCTATGTGACCTCAATTGCAAAAGAAGATCTTCCAAAAGATGCATTTGTGATTCCCGCAGACTACAAGGAATACGAAAAACTACCCCAGGCTGCTATGGGGCAGCGCTGATTTTCTTGCTCTGGGAGTTTCTTTTTGTCGTTTGAAGGATCTGAAAAAAAGGTAGAGGTGATCTTTAAAGCTGGACTCCCCTCCCTGCGCCAGAGGGAGGCGTTCTGGCTTCGCGTTGTCCAGAAATCCAAGGCGGAGGTACTGAATAAAATATCAGGCCGACGCTGCGATGCGTACCTCTTGTCTGAGTCAAGCCTCTTTGTCTATGACGATCAAATGGTGATGATCACCTGTGGTCGAACCTCTCTGATACATGCTGTTGAAGAGATTCTCGCCGAATTCTCCGCCGACCATGTGGAATTGCTTGTTTATGAACGAAAAAATGAGGTTTTTCCGGAGTTGCAATCTTCTACCTTTGAAGATGACGTTGCCCGTCTTGAACAATTGATACCCGGAAAAACCTTTTATTTTGGGGAGAAGGGTGGAAACCAGATCAAATTATTCCACCTTGAGAAGGATTTCAAGCCCGCTTTGAAGGATCTTACACTCGAAGTGTTGATGCATGGTCTGGATCCGGCAATCCAACCATTGTTTTCTTCTCACAAAAATAGCGTGAAACAGTTGCGGACGGACACGGGTATCTGTGACATTCTTCCAGGTTTTCTCGTGGATGATTACTTATTCGAGCCACAGGGTTATTCGGTGAATGCCATCAGGAGCCATGCCTACTATACCAGTCACGTAACACCCGAGCCTGAATGTTCCTATGCAAGCTTTGAAACGAACCTTTTCCTCCAGGACGACGTCAATCGGGTTATTATGGATGTCGTTGAGATCTTCAAACCACGCGAGTTTGCGGTGGTATTGTTTGAACCCACAGCCACGAGTCGTAACCTGGACCTCTCCTGGCAACCGCGTGTTGAAGAAGTAGTTGAGCTGGATTGCGGATACCGCTTCCATTTTTATGATTTTTACAATGAATCGAGGTGAACTTTGGAACTTTGGGTAGAAGAAAAACTTGGGAATTTTTACGCGGCGCGCTTTCGGGTGACTAAGACCCTGTTCTCGGGTGCCAGTGAGTTCCAAAAAGTCGATATCGTTGAAACACTCGGCCATGGCCGGATGTTGTTAATTGACGACCTGATCATGGTGTCTGAGCGCGATGAATTTGTGTATCATGACATGATTTCACATGTCCCTCTCTTTTCACATCCGAATCCCAAGAAGGTCCTGGTGATTGGTGGTGGCGATGGCGGAACGCTGCGCGAAGTCCTGCGCCATCCTTGCGTTGAAAAATGTGTCATGGTGGAAATTGATCCGGTCGTGGTGGATGCCTGTAAGACATACCTTCCCCAGACATCGTGTGCGATGGACGATCCGCGCGCCGATGTGCGGATCGAGGACGGCGTGGCGTTCATGGCCAACTCGGACGAAACTTTCAATCTGATCATCATTGATTCCACAGATCCCATAGGTCCTGCTACGCCTCTTTTCGGTGAAGCCTTTTACCGAAATGTTTTTGAACGGTTAGGACCCGATGGAATGGTTGTTGCCCAAGGCGAATCTCCTTTTTACGAAAAAAAGACCCAAACCTCCATGTTGCAGCGCCTGGCAGGCATTTTTCCGATTACCGGAATATACAATTACGTGAACCTGACCTACCCCGGTTGCCTGTGGAGTTTTGTGTATGCCAGCAAAACACACAGCCTGAAACACGCTGAAGTTCAATCAAAAATCCAGGCTTCGGGTCTGACTTTTAAGTACTATAATGGCGATATCCATCGCGGAGCGTTTCTTTTGCCGTCTTTCCAGGCTGAACATCTTGAGTCCTGGTTGACTGATAATCCTTCGGAGTGAGAATGAACCAACCTGAAAATACCTTTGAGGTAACCTACGCCCTGCAGATCGAGAAGGGGATCAACGCCTTCAAGGTGGCGGAGGGGATTTGCCTCGAGCAAACGGTAGAGGTAGATCGCGTGTTGGCCACGGATCCGTTCATCTCTGAGTCAGTGGTCGGTCAGATTGCCGAACTCGAACCCGTTGATCGCGGGCATTATCGTCTAAAAGTCCATTACAATTGGGATATCACGGCGGGCAATATCCCCCAGTTTCTCAATGTGCTCTATGGCAACATATCCATGAAGCCAAATATTCGCGTGGTTGATTTCAAGGGCGATCATCCGATGTTTCCTGGGCCGAACCACGGTATTTCTGGGCTTCGGAGCCATTTCAGGGAACCGCTTCAGCCCCTGCTTTGCTGTGCCCTTAAACCGATGGGCCACGATGCGAAAACTTTGGCTGACATGGCCTATAAAATGGCCAAGGGTGGCCTGCACATGATCAAAGATGATCACGGTCTGAACGATCAGCCATTCTGCCCCTTTGAAGAACGGGTCGAGCGTGTCGCTGAAGCCGTAGAAAAAGCGAATGCCGAAACGGGCGGGCGTTGCATGTATCTACCCAACTTTGGCCCGTCGAGGGAACAGTACGAGAGTCATTTGGGGCTAATCAAATCACTGGGGCTTCAAGGCGTTTTGGTGTCGCCCTTCCTGGTGGGTCTCGATTCGTTTCGTCACCTCGCCCAACACGAAGACCTGGTCCTGATGGCTCATCCAGCGTTTTCCGGCAGTATGATCCTCCACGACAGTCATGGGCTCGACCCTGGGCTTCTGCTAGGAAAACTGTTCCGAATGCTTGGAGCAGACGCGTCTATTTATTGCAATATCGGCGGGCGTTTTCCTTTTGAACTTCAAACTTGCAAGGATATCAATCATCAACTGCGCCAAGCTCATCCTCGCATCAAGCCTGCTTTTCCTGTACCTGCAGGAGGCATGTCGCTGAGCAATATTCCCCAGATGAAGCAGTTCTATGGCAATGATCTCATCTTCCTCATTGGGGGAGCCGTTCTTAAATGCGAAGATCTGACCGAAGCGGTTCAGGCCTTTCGGCGTGCTTCTTTCTTTGAGGAACTCCCCGGTGATGTCGAGTGATGCAACGTTCAAGTGACAATCGGTTAGAAGGCAATGTATCAAAAGTCTTTAAGAGCCTTACTGTTGGTAGATGGAAACATATTGAGGCCGAGCCGTATAAAAAGGAGAGTGGCTCCTATAAGGGAATGACGCGATTTGAGCTCGTTGGTAAGCGTGGGGAGAGCCCACATTTTCATACGCGCTACTTTGAGATCGATCCCGAGGGATACTCATCGTTTGAACAACACGAGCACGAACATGTCGTCATGGTCTTGCGTGGTAGCGGCCAGGTTCGAATTGGTTGTGACATAATCGAGCTTGCCGGGGGCGATCTCGTCTATATTCGTCCCAACGATCCACATCAATTCCTTAACACAGGTTCTGATGAGCCTTTTGGCTTTATTTGTATGGTCAACGCCGAACGCGACCGTCCCGTTTCTGTTGATGGAGCTGAATCTTGTGAAATATGTCAATAACAAAGGAGATCGTGCATGATTGAATTACTTGAAAAGGGCGGATGGCTCCTGCTACCTATTGGCCTCTGCATGCTGCTCTCCCTTGCTGTCACTATTGAGCGCTTGGTCAATCTCAGGCTAAAGCTATTTTATCGTGAAGACAGTTTCTCGGCGATTCGCAAAGCTGTCGCGCGAAAGGATTGGGATGCGGCCCTTCAATCGTGTCGCAGTGAAAACCGCCTCTTCAATCGCCTGGCCGAAACCCTCATCTATTACCGCAAGAGCGACCCAGTGCAGCTGCGGCAGCTGATGGAGGACCAATCTCGCCAGGAAGGAGCCGTGTTGGAAAGGTTTTTACCTATTATGCGAACGATCGCTACCGTCGCGCCTCTGCTCGGATTGCTCGGGACAGTAACGGGTATGATCAAGGTGTTTCAGACGTTGGCCCTTGTCGGCGTCTCCCAGGCACAGGACCTTTCTGGTGGGATCTCCGAAGCGCTTCTGACGACTGCGGCGGGACTCTCGGTTGCGATTCCGACACTGATTCTCCACCACGTTTTTGAAAGCAAAGTGGAGAAAATTCTTCTGCGCGTCGAAAAGGCGTTGGTTGAACTGAACCTGATGATTCGAGGGGAGCATGCTGTACCGCAAGAAACGTGAAAAGAATTCACTGATAGACCTTTCTCCGCTGATTGATGTCGTTTTTCTGCTGCTCATCTTTTTTATGGTGAGTACCACCTTTAAGGATCAGCACGGCATGGACCTTACTTTGCCGGAGGCCTCGTCTGTGATGCAAAAAGAGGATGAAGATCTTTCGGTGACTGTCGATCGTGATGGCCAGATCTTCGTCAACGGGGAAGTTGTGAAACTCAGTGATTTGGAATCTTTTTTGAGCGAGAAAAAGGGCTCTGGTCTGAGCGAGAAAACGATTATTTTAAATATCGATCAGAGTATTTCACACGGTCGTGTGGTTAAGGTCATGGACGCAGTTAAAAGCGCTGGGGCCAAGGGCATCGCGTTTTCGGCAAAAAAACAATCGAATCCTTAACGTGGGTTTGCCTATGAGGATTCGCCCTCACCATACTCCCATGCGTCCAGGATATGCCAGAGATCACGAGAAAGAAAGGGCTTGACTCCCTTTTCCGGTCGGTCTGCGTTGATCCCTACCAGGAACATGTCCTGATGATCGGAAGTGCTGATCCAAATCCGTAGATTGCGCGCTTTGTGTAGCATAAGCGCCAGGCGTTTGTGAGAGAAAAAGGCGTCCCAGTTGATGTGAGCCTGCTTGAGGTCTCGTATCATGCATTCATTTTGCAGTGCCGTATCCAGGAGTTCATTGAAGTAGTCGAAGTTCTGAACTCCCATTCTGATGCGAACCTGGTCGAGGAATTTTTTTAGGTAATTGGCCTTGAACCAATCCAGCCATTCAGCGGTTGTTTCTGGATACTCAATGATCTTTTGAATCAGGGCCCGGCCAAAGAGGTTGGCACGATTACACCTTGTTGGCGTGTTCTCGAGTGCCTGGTCGCAGGCCCGATTAATGCGCTCGCTGATTTCTCCACGCTTTTTGTGCAGAATGCTTCTTAGACGATCCTCCAGCACATGAAGTGGAATGGGCTCACCTGCCGCAGTGGTGGCTCGCAGCGAGTCTAAAAGTGTGTCCAAAACCAGGTCGGACAAATAATCAATGTTGGATTCGTTCAGGTCGACCCGAAAATGGTGGGCACCCAGCCGTCGAATACTCATAGGAACTCCAATTGTGCTAAGTTTAATGTTGCCATGCAAAAATAGCAATGCTGAAAATAGGGTAGGTCGCTTGAAGAAGTGCCTTCAGAGGCTAGACTTGCTCGTTTAAAAACAATCCCGCTGTCTGTGCGGAAAAAAGCACATGGAATAATTTCGTTTCCTTATGACCGACGAATTTTTCGACTTGGCATATCCATAGAAAATGAACCTCAAGCCAAGTTTTTGGAGGTGGCTTTGATGAAAAGGGGCCTTGTTTCATCTTTGGATAGTGCAACTGAGAAATCGGGATGACATTCAAGGTGCTTCTTGGGCCCAGATAGCCATGGACTCCGACTTGAATGTTACGATTCTATTTTTTATTGAAGGAGCTAAATAAGTCGTCGAATGATCCTGTTGGTTCAGATTCGAATGGGATAGCCTTAAGGCCACCACAGGACCTGCAGTTTGCGTGTTCCCTCACAAATTGGGTATGGCAACGAGGGCAAAAGGATAAGCAGTCCTCTTCCTGCTCTGCAATCAGGCACATTTTGGTTTTTTCCTCTGGAGTTAGGCTGCGCCAGATCGCACATCCGACTTGAAGTCTAAAGTTCGCCTCACCCCCGATGGCGTCAGAGGGTTCAGGATAGTGAAGGGGAGAACCTGGGTGGATCGTATCTCTGAGAATCTCCGAAATAAACATCGCTAACTGTTTTTGGTTCAAGAATAGCCTTCCAACTGCTACGGGGTGGAAGTTTGCCAGATCATGTAATGTGGCCTCCATTCTGGCGCGCATGGCCATTGTAGGTGCTACAAACATTAGGGAACTCTTAAAAATGCGGGTGGTTTTGTCCAAAGGGTAACGGGATTTATGGCTTTGAAAAAAGACATAAACAGTTGGAATCAGCAAAAGAAAATACCCCAATAGGAGAAGCGGCCATCCACGAACATAGAATTGAAGAGTGACGGCCACAGGAAGAATTAAAAAGAAGTAGAAAAAAAGCGTTGTACATAGCAAGGCTAAGGGTCGTGAGTCCCTTCTTGAGGCGTTCAGGGCTTGTCGGCACAAATCCACGTTTAGCGTATTCTCAAGGTTTTTTTTGATAAGGATAGAACGTTTTTTTTGGGGTGCCTTTTTTACTAGATGAAGGTCCTCAAGGAATTGCCTTGCATGTGTCGATGTTGGAAAGGAGAGAATTTCTTTGCCATTAATTGTTATTTGAGATCCGTCTGCCTGTATCGTTTGAATTTCGTTAAAACTGATAAATGCGGCGGGACCAAGAGACTTCTGTCCATTGACGAAACTGAGTTCAGAATGGGTGTAAAGTCCCTCTGGACCGATGGAAAACTTTGGCAGACTAACCTGAAAGGCCTGGTCAAAAGGGAAGAGGCTGCTAAAGAAGCCGCCTCCCCTCGCATTCCCGATTAGGCGACCAGGAAGGGCAGTACCCCCATACAGCCCCAACCAGGTAAAAAAGCAAATGCTCTGATGCGGTATCCATATGATGCACTCGATCAGGTAAATTATAGCGAGTATGACCCAAAGGTCGGTAAAGGGCGTCATGAACCAGGCGTCTGATCCTTTTTCCCGAAGGGGTTGCGGAAGAACTTTTTCAAGGCAGCGCCAAAGGCGATCAACGCAAAAAGGAGAGGCTTGAAAAGTTTACTCAATAACCCGGATTTCGCTGCTACGGCCATCGCACCACCGGCCACCAATGCCGTTAGCCCATATTGCGCCACTTTGTCTCCACTTACCCAGTCAGCGTAGCGCTGGCCTTCTTGATAGCCAAAGCCCTCCAATAGGATTCGAGTCTCAGCGAGTGCCTGATCGAATATTTCAGGATCACAAACTAGAGTGACCATCATGACACCTTTTCGCCCAAGGAGGCGGATGTTGTGATTGAATATCGGCTTCCCTTCACTTTCCAACTCGAGACACCATTCAAGGTTGTTGGTGATCGGGTCGTAGGCAGGGGGCAACTTCCATCCTGTGATGTTCATGGCAGGAAGGCCTTGTGCCTCTCTTGTTTTGTTGGACTCGATACTTCCAGCCTTGTAAGACTCCAATATCGCTTCAGCATCAAGTTCTTCCTTTTCATTGTCTTTTACATATCCAATCTCATCAAACTCAAAGACCATGAACCAACCAAATGGATTATCTGATCTGGCAACCAGGCCTAACTCTATGTCTGTAGGCAGGTTACCATATAGCGACATAAGACGTCTGGTTTCATCTGCATCGAGAAAGGTGTACATTTCATTAATGCTGATTTGTGCATGGTTCCCTAATAAACCAAGGTGTGGTCCGTTCTGCCAATTAAATTTGGGGATTTCCGACTGCGTTGTTTCACTTTCAGCTGTTGGCTCTTGTGCAAATGCAATTCCCAAAAATTGGGTGCTCAAAATTAATATTAATGCCAGAATCGATTTCAAATTCATAAATTGTCTCCTAAAGAATGAGGTCAGAAAATTATGTTCTATATTCCCGTTTGCAGCAAGAGAAACCAAGAAAAATCCGTTTTCTTTTTCTGTGGTGTTTGGTTGGATAAGAAGGTAAAAAGTAAGGTTGAATAGATACCTAGAGGGAGAAAGAATGGCCCAAGATGATAATCACAAAAGGAACGATTTAGAGGCTGAGTTGAGCGCAATAGAGGGTGTAACGGACTCCGTTGAGGCTCAAAGCGAAAAAGATTCAAAGAAAACGACAGCATCTAAATGGGCCTTGCCAGGAATGATCCTCCTTTTCGTTTTTGGGAAATTAAAATGGCTACTGGCAATTGCGAAATTTTTGAAATTTGGCACTTTGATATCCATGGCCCTGATGGTGTGGGTTTACGCCCAGTTTTGGGGCGTATGGTTTGCATTTGGCTTCATTCTTCTTATCCTTATTCACGAGCTGGGGCATGGGGTGGCAATGAAATACCAGGGTATTCCGGCAGGAGCCCCAATTTTTATTCCCTTTTTTGGTGCTGTCATTGCCATGAAAGGAAGGCCGAAAGATGTGTATGTTGAGGCCGTGGTTGGAATAGGTGGGCCTTTGTTGGGAACGTTCGGAGCACTGGTTTGTCTTCCGTTGGGGTTTTTGACAAAAAATCAGATGTTTTTTGCCTTAGCATCAACTGGTTTTTTGATCAATTTGTTTAACATGATCCCAATAAGCCCCCTGGATGGTGGCCGAATCATTGGAGCTCTGACACGCTGGCTGTGGGGTGTGGGATTTGCCCTTGCAATTGGTTTGGCATTTGTGACCCGGTCTCCCATATTGATATTTATCATTGTTATGGGTTTATTCTCCCTGCCAAGGCTGTTGCGCCCGCAGGATGAATCATATTATCGAATCTCAAAATCAAAGCGTGTCAACATGGCCCTCGGTTATTTCTGGCTGCTAGGTGTATTAGTTTTTGGTATGCGATATGCCGACAGCCTTATTTCTGAGGTGAATAGGGAAACCGTGCAGATGGGAATGACTGCGATTCTCCTGCAAATTGGAAAAATGAAACTGATTGGACCGGCCGAAAAGGCTCAGTAAGGTGGGCCCGTACAAACTGCCGGAGCCCCTCTAGTTGAGGATTCGTGCAGAACAAGCTTTTTTGCTCGGATGTTGTTTTTCAAATAGGGAACCGTTCAATCCCAACGGGTGCCAATTCCTCGAAATTTGAGCTAATAAGAGAGACAAAATGGGATCATTCTCAAGCTCATCTCGTATGGGGTTGCGAGTTCAATAAAAGTGTCACATAAGGGCTCAATGATAGGACGACGCGCCAGTTCACTTGGATTCCTGGGCTCATGTTAAGCTATTATGACCAATGAGCCTGGCAACAGGCTTAAATATCGTTGAGATTGTGAAACTAACTTCCGCGCAATGGAAAAAAGAAAAACGCCACAAGAAAAAAAGGTTCTGGATTACATTAACCAGACCAAAAATGGTTATGGTGAAAACGATAAGAGTTCAAGAAAGGCCATACGAGAAAGGAAAGCCCTGGTAAACCGAGAATTTAGACGAAATTCAAAACAAATTTTGAACAATGAAGACGGTGACTGGGAAAAAATGGACATCGAGGTTAGTCAACAAAACCGCACAGACTGGAAGAAAGCTGCAGATAATTCTCTTCTAGAGCATCTATCCGATTTTGGAAGATATGCCCCAGAAAGTCCCCTTCAAAAGGAGGCCCTAAAGCGATTAAAGAAGCGTGATAAGCTAACTGTTTTCGAGTAATGTAAAAAGTGAGTTCCAGTTCCCTGATCACGCACTGGGAAAACAACAATGTCCGGATAAAATAGGAACACAGTTTTCCTCTCGATTGATCACTGGGCCGAGGCTTAGGACCGCCTTCTCATTTCTCACAATGCAACCCCCTGTTCAATTAAATCGCTCACCCTCTTTTGGCCAATGAATTCAGAAATGTTCATTGTTGCAGTCGATGAAAAGGGAAAAGAGCATATTGCAAGAATTGTCAAATCGTAACAATCGATGGCTTTTTGACACTTAGGATTGGAATAGCAACCAATTCCTTAATAAAAAAGCATCAGTCGAGGTACAATGGAAATCCTAGTCCCTGCAAGGAAAACAATGATTTTAATTTGAGAATTGATCAATGAGTAATTTATCAAAACAAAAACGAGAAGTAATTTCAGCAATTCAAAAATTAGTTAAAAATTCGAGTGAACTCACAACAGAGGAAGAATATTTTCAAAACCTTCTCGAGTTCTCCTCTATCATCCCTTTGTCTAATTTGGAGGTTTGGGAAGGTTTATTGCGATGGGAACTTAAAGGGACCTCATATGATTCAAGTTCTAATATTTGGGATTGGTGGCCTCAAATAGGCAAAGAACAGCGTTGGTTGGAATTATGTAGTGGTAATGGCTATAAAAGGGAAGAAGCTTTGAACTTACTTGATGGTGGGGCACCAAGTAGTTTTTTATTTGCTCTATTGATTCGGCGATTAAATGATTGGGTGCCAGAAATTCGCAACACAGCACGGGAAGTAGTCCCAAGGTGTGCAAAAAAGACTAACCCGGCATACATCATTGATGTTTTATGCCTTATTTTCCCAAACTGGAATTCTTGGGGAAGGATAACGGACCTGGAAAGACAAACTATTTTTGACTTACTTTCTATCAAAGAAGTGTATCCTTCCGGCAAGCATGCATGACAACTGAAACCCGTTTGAATTAAGCTACTTCCAACCGAAGATTTGATGGAGGTGCTTTTATGAAAACGCTTGATATGGTTCAGGATCGCTTTGAG
>Ga0070729_10005839_pt1 | contig 12476 bp, 9 predicted proteins | sample tdDd472_FD_66725 | JGI IMG/M metagenome (GOLD analysis project Ga0070729, IMG submission 66725) | Marine sediment microbial communities from the Atlantic coast under amendment with organic carbon and nitrate - tdDd47.2 | ecosystem: Environmental > Aquatic > Marine > Coastal > Sediment | place...
TATAGAACCAATCATTGGAGCATTCTTTGCTGGGCTTGCTTTAAGTCGACATATTCCACACTCATCACCTTTAATGAATAGGATAGAGTTTATTGGGAATACCATTTTTATTCCGTTTTTTCTGATTACAGTTGGTATGATTGCTGATCTAAGGATACTCACACATAGTTATCAACTTTTACTTATTATTATAGCTTTAATATTGGTTGCAGTTGTTAGTAAATACCTTGCTGCATTTATCACACAAAAAATATTTAAGTACAATAAAACAGAGCGAAATTTAATATTTGGATTAAGTTCTGCGCGTGCAGCATCTGCTATTGCAATTATTTTGGTTGGATTTAATTTAAAATTAATAGATGAATCAATAATGAATGCAACCATCATTTTAATCTTAATTTCAACATTAATTAGCTCATTTACAACTCAAAACTCGGCAAGAAAAATTGCAATTCAACAAGAAAACGAAAAGCCAGATTTAAATGGCTTACCTGAAAGAATACTAGTTTCTATTTCAAATCCAAGCAGTATTGAGCAATTAATTAATTTCTCTATTTTAGTTAAAGATTCTGATTCTAAATTACCCTTATATCCATTTACGGTAATCAATGATAATGAACAAGCTTCAGAAAATATTATAACCTACAAAAGAATTCTTGAAAAAGCTAAGATCCATGCTTCATCTACTGATAATATTGCGCAAATTATTTCAAGGATTGATACAAATATTGCCGATGGCATTGCCCGCACAGTTAAGGAGTTCATGATTACAAAAGTGATCATGGGTTGGCATGGTAAGATGAATAAGAAAGACTTATTCTTCGGAACAATTCTGGAAAATGTACTTCAAAAAACTGGTAAAATGATTTATGTTATGAGAATAAACTCTTCCATAAATCTCATTGAAAACATTCATGTTCTGATCCCTCCTGCTGCTGAACTGGAAATAGGTTTTACCGAATGGGTAAACTCTGTATTAAATATTTCTCGCCAATCGTCAAGTAAAATTTTATTTTGGGGTTATGAACATACCCACACCAAGTTAAAAGAACATGTTTCAAGTATAGATTTTTCAGACGAAATTGAATATCGATCAGCTAAATGTCCTTCGATGTTAAAAATCATTGCAAAAAAACTTAAAAAAGAAGATTTATTAATTGTAATTAATGCCCGCAAGAACTCACTTTCATATAACAGACATGTGAAGCAAATCCCATATCATATTGATGAACAAGTTAATAATAGCAATATTGTTATTGTTTATCCAGAACAAGAAACTATTTACACCGGAACAATTGATTTGCAGGTTTAGCTTGTTTTAAATATTAGAGATTTTCAAAAAAAATCATTGATCTTTTAAATAGAATCTATTATTAGATATGAGATACTCGCTGAGCCCAAAAAGTTTGCAAATTAATTCTAAAGCAAGCTCTAAATCTTTTAGAAAAAGATGCGATACTATCATCCTTATAAGATCGGGGTTAATTTATTTCTTTATCTCTAAAAGCATTAACAAACAAAACATCACCCATTTCGGTGTAGCCATTAAATAATTCTCGTCCTTCGTGCTTAATTTGTTCACTTCGGAAACCAATCATTGTTAATCCTGCCTTTACAGATTTTTCCAATATTAATGATTTTAAATTCATCGATTCATCGATATCTATAAACTCTACATTCTTTAACGATATCGGAAGTCGGCCTGTTTTCACTAAATCCAATAAATGATCTGTAGCTTCATCATGTTGCCCAGGCCGACGAACATTAAATATTTTTATTTTTCCACCTTTCCAATCCGGATGACCTAAAATAATATAACTTAGTAAAACCATCAGATTCAGATTTTCTTCATCTACTCTCCGAACCCAAATATGAATTCCTTCGTGATAATTCACACCACGATTTGATCCCCCTAAAATACAAACATCATAATTGCCAGAACGAACCAAAGGATAATTTTCAACTATCTGCTCCAAGTTAACTGGATCTTTCTTATCATATTCAAATAATGCCATATTATTTTCTAATCCAGAAACTCCGGGCAACTGAATAATTTGCGCAATAGCTGATGTATATGATGGAGAAACAATGGTATCTACATAAACATTGCTTTTCCTTGATTCGGTTTTTTCAATTAGTAATTCAAGTGCTTCTTTAGCCTGGTCATGTGCTGTTCTTGAATAATATCCTTGTATGTACTGCATATATGTTCCAAATCCATACTTATCCGAAATCCATGTTAAAAGCCTAAAGGCATTATCACGATCAGAGCTTACCTCAGTAACACAAACAGCAGAAGGATGCCAACTTACCTTCTTTTTCATGTTTTGATTCTTCTGAAGATAAACTTGTAAATTCCTATTTATTTGGAATAATGCACTTCTGAAAATTGACTCAAGCCCCTGCCGTTCTGAATGATAATAACTAATATAAATATATAGAACAACCATTACTACAATGGCAAGAATAGCATATAGCGAATCCATTTTAAACATCAAATAAATAGAAAACACAAAACCAATTAATGAAAGTACCCAATGAGATCTAAACGTTGGACGATATGATGGAGATGATCCAAAATGATTCAAAAATGAAATCAAACATAAAGAACCATAAGTCAACATAAAAAACATAGAAATGATTCGTGCCACAGCATTAACATCACCCAGCGCTACAAATATAAAAGCTATTAGAATAGTTATCACAGATGCATTAAATGGCTCGTTTGTTTCTCCTTTTCCTTTTGCCATTGCTTTATTAAATCCCATAAATGGAAATGTTTTATCATTTCCAAGTGCCTGTAATGTTCTTGGTGCTACCATCACGGAACCCAAAGCAGATGAAATAGTCGAAGCCGCCAATCCTAATGGAATAAAAATCCAACCCCACAATGCAATATCTCCCATAACTAATTGGTTATTTACCAAATCTTCTGGTGAAGCCGAATTAGCCAACTTGAAAACGATAAATATATAAATAATTAATCCTGAGAATGTAGCAGCTACAGTTCCTAAAGGAATTGATCTTCCCGGATTCTTCAAATCACCTGAAAGTCCAACACCTGCAGTCATTCCCGTAAGTGCGGGAAAGATTATTGCAAATACAACAAAGAAATCATCCATATTTCTTAATGAGCCACTAAAAATATTAGCACTTGTACTTTCTGAATATCCTGTATTACCAATAAAAAAAAGTAATATGGATACAAATAAAATTGCAACTACAAAATAAAGTGCCTTAACTCCCATGTTAGCTCCTTTCCGAAGAATAAGAGTTGAAAGTAAAGCCATTGCAGGAAGACTTATGATTTGTTTTGGGATGTCTCCGTTAAACATTTCGTTCCACCACGGATTGGCCCATTCAAAAAAGAATTGAAACGATTCTGTAAAAGCAATAACATAAAAAGCTACACTTATTGCCTGAGATAAATATAAAGCAATACCAATTGTTCCTCCGATATTTAACCCAAATGAGCGAGAAATAATAAAATACTCACCTCCACCCTCGACTCTCTGATTTGTAGCAATCTCAGATATAGCAAATGAAGTAGGAATTGTAACAAAATGCCCTACCAACAAAATTAACAAAACCCCACCAACACCTAGAGTGCCAACTGCAAATCCAAATCGCAAGAATAGTATTGCTCCTAAGATAGTTGAAATTGCAGTAAAGAAAACCGGGGCTGTGCCAAATCCATTGGCTTTTTTCTGAGTCATATCAATTAAATTTTAATCACTAAATTTAATCAATTATCCATTGCAATATTATCGCAGACTGAAATTTTTAAACAAAAAAAAGCTGCCTTAAAAAAGGCAGCTCTACTATTATCATTAAAATGATTATCCTAAATATTTTTTCAGTAATTTATTTTTAGAAGAATGTCTTAATCGACGGATTGCTTTTTCTTTAATTTGGCGAACACGCTCTCGTGTTAATCCAAGCTCATATCCTATTTCTTCTAAAGACAAATCTTTACCACCAATACCATAATAGTATTTTAGTACCATTCTTTCCTTTTCAGGAAGAATGCTTAAAGTTCTTTCAACTTCCTTAGCAAGCGATTCTTCAAGAAGACTATTATCTGCATTTGGAGAATCAGAATTTTCCATAACATCCAACAAACTTCCTTCTTCGCCATCGGCAAATGGTGCATCAACAGAAAGCGGTTTACCTGATAACTGTAATGTATCTTCTACTTTATCTTTTGGTAAATCAACAAATTCTGCTAATTCTTCTGCAGTAGGAGTACGATCGAACTTCTGTTCTAATGCTGAATAAGCTTTGTGAATTTTATTTAACGAGCCAACTTTATTTAATGGCAAACGTACAACACGCGATTGTTCAGCTATAGCCTGCAATATTGACTGTCGAATCCACCATACAGCGTATGAAATGAATTTAAATCCTTTAGTCTCATCAAAGCGTTCAGCTGCTTTTATCAACCCTAAGTTTCCCTCGTTAATTAAATCCGGAAGACTCAAACCCTGGAACTGGTATTGTTTAGCTACAGAAATAACGAAGCGCAAATTGGCTTTAGTTAATCTTTCTAAAGCAGCTCTGTCGCCTTTTTTTATTCGCTGAGCTAATTCTACCTCTTCTTCGGCAGATACCATCTCCTCTTTTCCAACATCTTGTAGATATTTTTCAAGTGAAGAACTATCACGGTTAGTGATAGATTTTGTAATTTTTAATTGTCTCATTTCAGCCTCTCCTTTTCGAACTAAATTTTAATCGATACAAATAGGGATGTTTTGCAACAAAAACACCTTCGAACTATTTAAAAATCTCTGGTAATGGATGATTGCCTAACCCTTAGAACAAACAACTATATACGAAAAATTATGCAAAGAAACAATTTTTTTCGAACAATCAAAAATAATTGCACTATTTCCTCGCTTCTTTTGTAACGTAAAACCAATGAAAATGTTTTAAAAATATTGATCTATTTTACTTTAAGGTGATTCTATTAAAAATTTCATGGAATATTTTTACTCCATTTTCGATAATATCATCTGGAAAATCATAATCAGGATTATGAAGCTGAGGATGATTTTCTCCACATCCTAAGCCAAAAAATATCCCCGGAAATTTTTGAGTAAAATGTGCAAAATCTTCAGACCATCTGAAAGGAATCTCAATCTCTTCAGTATTTATATTATTCTGTAAATTTAAATCTGTTAACATTTCCACTAAGTTATTATTGCTTGTGATAGCAGGAAACTCCTCTGTATACGATATATCAAATTTTAAATTGTGTCTAAATGCATTTTCTTTTGCGATTACTTCGGCACGCTCAGTTAATATTTGCATATCATCATTTGTATATGCTCTTATAGTTGCCATAATTTCAGCATAAGCGGGCGATGTTCCAAAAGTAACTTCTCCCAATCGAGAATAAACAACCGTAACTAAGGTAAAATCTGAAAATCTATTTTCATTAGGTAAAAAAGTTAGCTCTTTTATAATATTTGACATAGCTAATGCAGGACTATTACCATTTTCTGGTTCTGCTGCATGCGATGTTTTACCTATCAACTTTATTACTATTCCTTTGGATGCGGATGCGAAAGTATCCTTTTTTAAAACAATATTTCCTTTTGGAAATCCTGGCAAGTTATGCAAGGCAAAAGCATAATCAATATTTAACTTTTTGAATTTTTCATCATTAATAACGCGCTTTGCTCCTTCACTATTTTCTTCTGCTGGTTGAAATAATAATACCGCTTGTCCTTTTTGCGGTGGATTCTTTGAAAATACTTCAGCTAGTCCTGCCAGAATTGCCATATGTCCATCATGTCCACACATATGAGAAACACCCGAATTTTGAGATTTATATTCAATCTGATTTATTTCTTGGATAGGTAAAGCATCCATATCACAACGAAATAACACTGAAGGTCCTGTTTTTTTTCCTTTAAAAATACAAACAATGCCGTTTCCTCCAACATTCCTTATCAACTCATCAGGATTTAGATGATGTAAGAAATTTACCAATCTCTCAGAAGTTATAAATTCATTGTTTGATAACTCCGGATTCTGATGTAATTCATGTCTCAAAGCAACTATCTTTTCTAAATCTAAAAATTCATTCATGTGTTGTATTTTCATTTTTGTAGTTAGCAATTGCAAAGGTATTATAAACAGAGTAGAATTAAAAGAAGGCTTTTCGGCATAAAAATCCTAATAAATTGTTTTAACTTGCGCCCGATTAAACAGAAAAATTTAATGAAGAAGAATAACCTAATAGCATATTTATCAGTGACTCTTGCAATGATTTTTTGGAGTTACACTTTTGTATGGTATAAGGTGGTATATGAATTTTACAATCCTATTACTGTAGTATTTTTTAGGCTAATTATTTCATCTATTTTCTTGTTTGCATTAATGTATCCATTAAAACGGTTACAAAAAATTAAAAAAGGCGATTTAAAATACTTCATTTTAGTTTCTGTGTTTAATCCATTTCTTTATTTCTTAGGAGAAAGCTATGGCATTAAATTTTCATCAACAACTGTTGCGGCTGTTATTATTGCTACGATCCCTTTATTTACATCCTTTACATCGTCTTATTTTTTGAATGAGCGAATTACTAAAATGAATATTTTAGGAGTGTTCTTCTCAATTATAGGAGTTGGTTTCGTAATATTTAATAACGGCGAAGCAATTGAAGCATCCACCTTCGGCATTGGGATGTTATCGTTTGCCGTTGCAGCAGCAATTGGCTACACTTTGGTTCTCAAAAAACTAGCTGAAAAATACAATTCCATTACCGTTGTAACATATCATAATTTTATTGGCATCTTTCTTTTTGCTCCTTTGTTCTTTATAATTGATTATCCTGAGTTTCGAGCATCTGGTTTTTCATCAGAAGCATGGGTTCCATTATTGGAATTAGCAGTTTTTGGATCTTCGTTTGCATTTATCTTTTTTACTTTTTCAATTCAAAAAATTGGTGTAGGAAAAGCAAATGCTTTCACAAATCTGATTCCGGTATTTACAGCTATAATTGCTTATTTTGTTTTAGATGAAATTTTAAATTTTAATAAGCTTTTAGGTATTTCATTAGTAATTGCTGGTTTATTCTTATCTCAGATTAAAGCTAGCAAGCTGAAAGAGAAATTACGTTCACATATCAGACCTAGTGAATAATGAGTACTCTTTCTAATATATCATTAAGTGAATTGAAAGATAAAGCGCTAAAACTCGCACCTGAAACCAAAGCTTTATTTGCAAAACTTAAAAAGAAAAAACCTAAGAACCTTGACAACATAGTTCATGGGTTGCACGATGAAATTTTTGAAGAAATAGATTGTTTAGATTGTGCCAACTGTTGCAAGTCGATTAGCCCAACACTTTACGACAAAGATGTAGACCGTCTGGCAAAACACTTTAAGATGAAACCATCTCAATTTGTTGAACAATATCTTTACGTTGATGATGAAGGAGATTATGTATTTCAACAAACTCCTTGCCCTTTTTTACTTCCAGATAATTATTGCATGGCTTACGAAAGCAGACCTAAAGCCTGTCGTGAGTATCCACATACCGATCGCAAACGGTTTTATCAAATACTAAACCTCACTTTAAAGAATACAGAAGTTTGTCCTGCTGTTTTTGATGTTGTTGAACGATTAAAAGAAAATAAAGACAAATTTTAATTAGCAAAAACGTTTAAACCTTCTTTTACTACTTTCACATTAAGAATCTCTCCCATCTCACCTGGTTCTCCATCAAAATGAATCACATCCGATGATTTTCTTTTTACAACAATACTTTCGCACTGATAAGTTTCTATATAGGCGCTTTTATCAATATTTTTAAAAAACAGACGAGCACCAACGCCAGGAGCTGTAATTAAAGGAAATGATCTCATAATTGCAACCTCAAGTTTACCGTCCTGAATATCGGCGTGTGGCGCAATGTGTGCATTATTTCCATATTGAGATGCATTGGCGAAAGTTATTAAAAACGCATCACGCATTATAGTTGTTCCATTCATTGTTATTTCATATCGCTTGGGCTGATATTTTCTAAATTCTGAAACAGTAGCTTTAATATAATTAGAAAATCCTCGACCATCCATTTCTGCAAATAAATGCCCAACATGAGCATCAAATCCAACTCCTGTTGTACAAAAGAATTTCTGATCATTTATTTTTCCATAATCAATTCTTTTATAACTTCCTGTCTTTATTAAATCAATTGCCTTTTGCGGTTTTAAAGGAACTTTAAGATGACGAGCTAATCCATTTCCCGATCCTAAAGGAATTATTCCAAGTATTGCATCAGTATCTACTATTCCAGATGCAACCTCATTTACGGTTCCATCACCCCCAACAGCAACAAATTTTTTATATCCTTTATTGTAAAGTTTTTTGACAAGCTGTGTAGCTTCTCCAGGAAATTTTGTATAAACTATTTTATAATCATTCTTATCTGAAAACGAATTTTCAATAAGCTGTTTAATGTTCTTTTTCTTAACCTTTCCCGAAATTGGGTTTACTATGAAAATAATCTTATCTGACATCTCCTCTCTTTCTCCAATAATTCTGCTGTAAATTTACTACACACTCCTACGATTTAAAACTTTTTTTGTAAAGAAATATAATTATTGATCAAAATATACAATACTAATATACAATTTGTATCGTTTTCTAGTATTGACTGAAGAATTATATAATATTTGTATTTTTGCCGAATGAAGAGATTCTTGATTGCTTCTTTATTAGTTTTTGTGCATTTCCAGATGATTGCTCAAATTGGAGGAACTCACACCTATGATTTCCTTAATTTGATCCATTCTGGAAGAGTTTCTTCTTTGGGTGGAGATGTAATTGCAATTAACGATAACGATATTAATTTAAGCTATCATAATCCGGCCTTATTAACACCCGAAATGAACCAGGATTTAGTTTTAAATTATGTTAATTATTTTACTGATGTTAATTATGGCTACGCTGCATATGCAACAAAAATTAAAAATTACGGAATATTCTCAGGAGGTATAAATTATATTAATTACGGTAAGTTTATTGCCGCTGATGAAAAAGGAATTGTAACCGGCGAATTTAAAGCTGCAGAATATGCTATAAATTTGATTTACTCAAGAGCAATTGATAGCAGCTTTCGTTTAGGTGTTAATGTCAAACCCGTAATATCAACTTTAGAGAAATATACATCAATAGGTGTAGTAGCTGATTTTGGTGTAATTTATCAAAAACCTCAAAGTTTATTTGCAGCAGCTCTTGTTATAAAAAACCTGGGAACTCAACTTAAAGGATACACCAATGAAAGGGAGTCAATGCCTTTTAATATTCAGTTAGGTATTTCTCAGAAATTAAAACACGCCCCACTTCTTTTCTCTGTAACTTTTGATCATTTAGAAAAATGGGATTTAACCTATGATGAGCCTAAAGACGAAGAAACAATACTAGATCCATCATTTAGTGAAGAAAACTCAGAGTCAACGATTGACAAATTAGCAGACCAATTTATGCGACATGTAATTATCGGGCTTGAGTTTAGTCCTATAAATAATTTTTATGTCAGGGCAGGATATAATTATCGTCGTCGTCAAGAAATGCTTATTGAATCTAAAACCTCAACAATTGGCTTTTCGTGGGGTTTTGGAATTAAGATTTCAAAATTTAATTTAAGCTACGGGCGAGCAACTTACCATTTAGCAGGAGCCTCAGATCACTTTTCTATTAGTACCAATTTGGATAGTTTCAAAAGAAATCTTTAAAATTTATAGTAGCAGTTGATAAAAGAATTTGTCAAAAGATAAATTTGGATTTACCTTTGATGCTCAAATTAATTTCAAAATGATAAAATCTGATCAAAAAATTATAATTGCCATCGATGGTTATTCATCATCTGGAAAAAGCACATTAGCTAAAGAAATTGCAGCTTATTTAAACTACAAATATATAGATAGCGGAGCCATGTATCGTGCAGTTACCTTGTTTGCTTTACGTAATTCTATTATTACTGAAACCTTCGAAGTAGATGAGGATAAAATGCTGAAATCAATAGACTCTATTCATGTTAATTTTAAATATAATCCCACAAAAAAAAGACAAGAAACATATTTAAACGACGAAAATGTAGAAGATGAAATTCGTGAAATGAATGTTTCCAATAATGTAAGTTTTATCAGTAAAGTAGGTTTTGTTCGTAAGAAAATGGTGAGCTTGCAACAAGAAATGGGCAAGGAAAAAGGAATTGTGATGGATGGTCGCGACATTGGAACTGTAGTGTTCCCTAATGCTGAGTTGAAAATTTTCATGAATGCTAAAGCTGAAGTAAGAGCTGAAAGAAGATTCCTTGAATTAAAAGAAAAAAATGTAAAAGTCAGCTATGAAGAAATTCTTGATAATGTTAAAAAACGTGATCATATTGACGAAACACGAGACGAAAGTCCTCTAAAGAAAGCTCATGATTCTGTTGAACTTGACAATAGCAACATGAACCGTAAAGAACAATTAAACTGGATTACGAATTTAGTTAAAGAAAGAATAGTATAATTTAACTTAAGAACACTAATTAACAAATTCCGAATTGTTATTTTATACTTACAGCTAGTTTTCATTTAAAATATTTTGGTAAAACCTTATAAATGAAACTACGATATTCTATTTAATTTCATTATTCTTTATTCAATATTTATATATTTTTGTCAAATACTTAAAAAAAGTATAATTTAAAATTACCATTTCAATTAAATAAAGTTAAAAATGAAAATAGAGATTGATAGTAATTCTGGTTTTTGTTTTGGAGTTGTAAATGCCATACAGCTTGCTGAAATGGAACTCGAAAGAAACGAAACACTTTATTGCTTAGGAGATATTGTACATAACAGTGCTGAAGTTGAGCGTTTGAAAGGAAGGGGATTAGTTACAATCGATCATGAACAATTAAAGACATTAAAAGATTGTAAAGTTTTACTACGAGCTCATGGTGAACCGCCAGAGACTTACGAAACTGCAATAAAAAATAACATCCAACTTATTGATGCATCATGTCCTGTAGTACTAAAACTACAAAATAATATTAAACTTGGTTTTGACGCTATCCTTAAAAAAGGTGGACAAGTTGTAATTTACGGAAAGGAAGGTCATGCCGAAGTAAATGGTTTGGTTGGTCAAACAAATGGAAAAGCAATTGTTATTAGCGGATTAGAAGATTTACATAAGATCGATTTCTCAAAACCCGTTAATCTGTTTTCACAAACCACAAAAAATATCGAAGGATTTTATGAAATTCAGAATGAAATAAAAAACCGAATGATTACTGTCCAAAAAACTGAAGATATTGAATTTATTGCTAACGATACGATTTGCAGACAAGTATCACATCGACAACCAAAGCTTCATGAGTTTGTAAAAAAACATGATGTCATTGTTTTTGTTTCGGGACAAAAAAGCTCCAATGGAAAAATGCTGTACAAGGTTTGCAAAGAAGAGAATCCAAATACATACTTTGTTTCTGAACTTGGTGAACTACAATCTGAATGGTTCAAAAATGCAGAATCTATAGGAGTTTGTGGAGCTACATCAACTCCCCGGTGGCTCATGGAAAAGATTGCCAAAAGCATTGAAAAACTTTCAAATTAACTTAGATTTGTTTTTTGCTAAATTATAAATCTGAATGAACGATCAACAAAATTTTGTAGATGTAATTCTCCCCTTGCCTCTTAGGCAATTATTTACTTATAGCATCCCTGATAACCTACAAAATAGCGTTGAAGTTGGCAAAAGAGTTATTGTTCAGTTCGGATCACGAAAAATTTACACTGCAATTGTTTATTCTATTCACAACAAAGCTCCAAAAGAATATCAAACAAAAGATATTATTTCGGTTCTTGACGAAAAGCCAATTGCTAACAATCAACAATTAAAACTTTGGCAATGGATTGCTGATTATTATATGTGTTCGGTTGGTGAAGTTTTTAAAGCAGCTTTGCCATCAGGATTAAAGCTTGAAAGCGAAACCAAAGTAATTTATAACCCAACAGACATTGATCAAAAAAAATTCAATACAACAGAAACTCTTGTTCTTGATTTTTTAGCTGATAAAAATATTGCCAGTATAACAGAAATATCAAACGCTTTAAAACGAAAAGATGCCCTTCCAATTATTAAATCTTTATTGGATAAAAAAGCTGTTATTCTTGAAGAAAAGTTAAGAGAGAACTACAAACCTAAAACAGAATCTTACATTAAACTTCATGATTCCATTTCAACTGAATCTAAATTAAATGAAGTTTTTGACTCCTTAAGCAGAGCACAAAAACAACTTCACGTATTAATGAGTTACATCAAACTTTCGGGTAAGTTTGTAAATAATAAGAATACTGAAGTAAGTAAAAAGAAGCTGGTTGAAGATTCTAAATCAAGTTCTGCAATTATTAAATCTCTTTTTGATAAAAATATATTAGAAGAATACGACAAAACAGTGAGTCGTTTAAATGAATC
>Ga0070729_10005840_pt1 | contig 12471 bp, 12 predicted proteins | sample tdDd472_FD_66725 | JGI IMG/M metagenome (GOLD analysis project Ga0070729, IMG submission 66725) | Marine sediment microbial communities from the Atlantic coast under amendment with organic carbon and nitrate - tdDd47.2 | ecosystem: Environmental > Aquatic > Marine > Coastal > Sediment | place...
TCGCAATCAGTTTGGCATTGTTGGCGATTGCCGCCTGTAACACGCTGTCTTGCAGGGCTGGAAATTCTGTCAACCATTGATGATACGCTGGATTAAGCGCAAAATAGACGTGTGATGCTCCTTCTGTGGCTTGACGGGCGAAGTCATGATCTTTTGCTTCACCTGATAGGACTTCGATAGGTTGTGGGATGTCTTTGCGTCCACTGCGGTTAACCATGCGTATCGCTTTACCTTGTTCAGATAATTCGTTTGCGATTGCCCGTCCGACTGGACCTGTACCGAAGATAACGTGTAGTTCGTGTTGATTTGTCATGCTGTTGATTCTCCTATTTTATGGTGTTTGAGTTTTTGGTTGTTGAACTAATTATTGATGAGTCCCTACCGTCAGATTGCAACACGAAGCAGAAGGTACTCCCGATAGACCTTTTTGGTGTCTTATTAGTGATGGGTGATGGGCAGTTAGTGCTTAGCGCAACCCCATTGTCCGAAACATATTTTGAATCTGATGCCGATAGTAGATTTCGGTATCCCCGACGACAGGTTGCAGATGTTCAAATAGCTCTAGCATAATCAACCCATGCATCTGACTCCAACCCTGTATCCCTAGAATCATCGCGTCGATAGATATTTCTGACATCATGTCGCGTTGACCTTGTGTTGTTTCGTTGGTGTTGGCAACGATAGCAAAGAATGTCTGCTCAACCTCAGGCGGTAATACCAGCATATAGTCGGGAATAGCAACCTCTCCCGTATCCAATACGGCTTGAATCGCACTGATGATGACGACAAATCCACGGATAACAGCAGGAACAGTAATTTCGCGTGGGGCATGATATTTTGGAATCGGATTACCGTAGAGCAATTGAAAATCTGCTCGATTGGTGATTGCCCACTGACGATACCCCAGTAGAATTTCCATGAGTTGCTCAACAGGATGGGCATCAGCATGAGTATCACGGGCTTGTTCCATCGCATCTGCAATCGCATTAAACCCATCAACAATTAGAGCCGTGATGAGCGCGTCCATATTTTCGAAGTAATAATATAAAGCAGGGGCGGTCATATCTAACTCACGGGCAATTGCGCGGATGGATAATCCGTCTGTTCCATTTTGTTGCATTAACTCACGGGCAGTACGTTTGATTGCATCATATTGTGCCTGTCGCTCTTCTGGGTTTACTTTCCGTGGCATATATTGATCTGCTTCCTTTTATTTAACGATGTTAATCTTACACCGTTAACTTAACACTGTAAAATAAAAAAGTCAAGCACTTTATTTGTCAACAAATTGTAAAGATTCAAATAAGAGGGGGAAAATGACGCTTATAGGAGAAACTTCAAAACCAGACTATCGGATTGCCTGTGCAGACTGATTCGTGACAGACACGGCGGAGTGGATCGAGGATATAGGCAAAATGAAAGGCATCCATCTGCCTTAATTCAACATGCATTGCGCTAGGATATTGTGGCAGAAGTAATTTTCCTGCTCCCATCGTTTCGTATTGAATCAGTGGGATGTCGGTTGCAAAGCGCGCTTCGGTCTCGGCACAATAAAATTCAACATGGAGCGGTTTACCGGTTTCATCACGCTTAAAAACACGTTGTTCAAAGCGTTTTGCACGGAATTTTTCGATCCAATGGTCGGCATCATCAGACGATTGATGTTCAATAAAAAAGCCTTTTGGGTCAATCCCCATGCGATACCCACCCGCTTGATTGAGAACAAATACCCCTTTGGTCGCCACCATATATTCTTGAATAATCCGTTCATCAACCGTATTAATCAGGAAGGCATTACGGGTATGCTTGACCAATCGCGTAAATATATCCAGTTCACGGATGATTTTTAGAGCATGTGGTGCTGAGGTAAATCCACTATTATCACGAGGTAATTCTTGTTGGAGTGTCGGGAAAAATCGCCAACCGATCTGTGTCAAAGATTGCAAAAATGCCAGATAACCTGTCCAATTGGAAATCTGTTTGCTGATGACTTCCATATCTTCATGTTCACATGCGCTTTGCATCCATTGTTGTATCATATCATGTTCACGTTCATACCCTTCATACGGTAAATCTAAGCCGAGCACACCCTCAACATCAAAACGAAAACGACTTTTCCATTCAGCTAGGGGGAAAGGCGCGGTCTTGCCACGGCGATAACACGCACAATTAACATACGCCCCGACACTCATTGATGCACCTGTTGGTCATATGAGTAGATTAGAGTCAATTGATTCATGCGCTGTTATCCTTTCCTTGTGTTAACTCTATTATATGACCACTTATGACCCATTAGCAACCCTGATATTAGATCTACTGTATTATCATCCGTTTTAAAAAACATGCCCAATAGTGATATGCGCCCATCAGAGCATTACCATTATAACAAGGATATTCGTTCATCATCGCGCTGTTAAATGTTATAATGCACAAATAAAACTAGCAGAAAGTCAGCAGGCTCCCATGATAGTAATCCGGCAATATTGGAGCATCTTAATCATTACATTAGGGATGATCGCGCCAATAACCGCACAAGATAATCCACCTACATTAGCAGATTTTTGGAACGGTGATGCAGAGTGGATCATTGATATTGAGGATGTTGGCTTACCCATCGGTGAAAGTGAGACCATAGCAATGGGTGGGGATGTCTATCGGTCTTATCTCCATGCCAGTGATCAATCAGCTGGTGTGATTGACCAATGCGGGATGCCTGTCGAATTTCCCGGTTGCTTGACATTATGGGAAAGTACCGACGGTGGACAAACATTCGATTTGCCGATTCCTGTTTGTATGATGCCTTGCGAAAATTGTCCCTGTGACGATCAACGCGACCACATCACTGCCCAACAATATCCGCGTGTGGCTATTGCCGATGATGGAACATGGATAATGGCATATGAATGGCACGCCCAAACGATATTACGCACCTCCTCAAATGGCTTAGATTGGTCAGATTGGAATTATCTGACAACCCCCGCAGGCACATGGCATACAAACGATTTCCCCTGTAGCACCATAGAAAGTGTCGGGGCACATCCCAATATTCGGGGCGAAGTCCATAATTGCCTACTCGGTGCGCCTCCCGGAATTTACATCGAAGGCGATATGCTATATATCTTTGTAGCAGCAGGCTCAGCACCGGGGCATATGCGCTGTTATAAGGGTGATCGACACGGAGCCTTAGATGACCTGCAAAAATGCGATACCGACCCACTCCTAACAGGTGCGCTCGAATATGGGGATGTTGATTTGCGCGGTGCAGATGCCCATGCCTATTTTGATTTTCGTTACGTCAGTTCTGCCGAAGTCACCCATATTGATGATCATTATTACATGTTCTATGAGGGAATCCGCGGACCTGAAGAACTTGAAATCGGCAGTGACACCCAATTCGGCTTAGGTTTGGCGCGTTCCGTTGGCAATCAAATTGACGGCGCATGGGAAAAATTTGATAGCAATCCGATTCTGATGGATATGCAATTCAATTGGGGTGTAGGACATGCCGATCTCATCGTTATTGATGACATCACATATCTCTATACCGCAACATCAACCCAAACTCGCGGACGCTATCAATTGGTTTGGGCTGAATAAATCTATGTACCACAAAATTTATGCCGGTGGTTGATCAGGTGCTGTATTATGTACATTGATCGTCATCATTGCTTCATTGAACATCGGTAGCCAATAGTTATATGCCTCAACGGTTGCGCCTTGTGCCGTGACAGTTACTTGTCGTGTCGCATGATATAGAACACGCACCCACCGTTTACGGGTTTGTCCTTCTTCAAGAAAGGTATATTTTGCTTCAAGTTGCACTAACTTACCTGTGACGGCTTCTTTCTTGGATTCGATTTTTCCTTCAGGTAAACTCTTGATTCCATCAAGAAAACCCTTTGACAGATACGGCAAATCATCGGATGTGACGGTTGTCCCTAAATCATTTACCTCGACTGCAAATAGGGTATGGTTATCCTCTGCTGGTGGTGAGCAAATGATGCCTTGGCGATCATCATGCCATTTGATTTTGTTCCAATCGATTGGGATAAAAAATGAAAAATATTGTTCCCGATACCAATTAAGTCCTTTAAAAGAAGGTTTTCCTTTTTTTGTTTCATTATTCATTGGTTATTTTATTCCATAATCTATTTTATAAATTTACGTGGTTACTCACTTATACCATACATTAACACAAGCGAATCATATCCGATGGATTGATATAAGGGTCTTTGCTATTCCCGATACTGACAGTCATCCTTGTCATGGCATTCCAGTAGGAAACAATGGTGACTGGACAGACCATTTCCGTCGATAATATCATGATACCACCGGGTACATCGTAATATACAGTATATCCCAGCTTACCATCAATGCTATTATTCACATTGCCTGTGCTTGTCTCCCCGAACCATTCTTGAAATGCATATATCGGAATACGCGTATAGATGGTCATCGTCTGGATAACGAGGTCATTAAGAGAAATTCCAGAGGTATCGCCTTCATGATAATAAAAAGTAATACGTCCCCGTTTACTAGCATCAATCACCGATGGTTGATGACCACTCCAATCCCAGTTTATCTCTGCATAACCATTACCCGGTGCATTTTGGATAACATCCGTAACCCATCGATGATTTTGCAGCTGGGTCACGGATTCCTGAACAGTTGTTTTTCCGGGTCGTATACCCAGTAAGCACATACCAACACAATTTTCGGGTGCAGTCATCAAAACTTCAGCTTGATTACTTTCGTCATTCAGGATAACTGCACCCACCAATAACAACAAAAATAGAGACATAAAACTAAAAACGGCTATCAACTGTAGCCGAAACATCATCGAATAGTATCCGCATTCAAATCTGGGAGTGATGTAAATTCGTTGATTTCGACCAGATACATATTGGAATAACCCGATACATCCGATGTATAGAGAATATGTTTTCCATCAGGTGTAAAGCGTGGGTGACAATGGGCGTGCTGTCCATTAAACGTACTACGATGAATCGCAAGAATTTTAGGCCCGATATAATTTTCCCCATCCCATTGGAACAACTGGATAAAAGGTTGTTTAGGTTCTTGAGATACGCCTCGACCATCGCCGACAATCAGTTGATAATCATTGCTAGCAAAGTGCCATGAATGGAACGGAAAACGGACTTCAACAGCATCGCTATTGTCCCATTTGCAATAACCAAAGACATGATCACCTTCACCATTACGCGGTCTCCCGTGATACCCGATATGCTCACCGTCTGCAAACCAATATTCATGCCCAATCGCAAATTCACCATCATCTTGTGGACGGATTTTCCACACCTCGCCTGTCTGAATATTTAATCCCCAGATGCGTTGCTCAACCTGATCCCACGGACCTTCATGGCAAAATGTCAGAATATCAGGGTTTGTTGGGGATAAGTTAACATGTGTCATAAAACGACGGTCTTCATGGATGACTTCCATATTCCCTGTCGCCACTTCCACACGAATAACCTGAGTTAAGGGTTTCCCCGGATACAACGATGGGAAGTAGGAGTAGGGATATTCAAGGGCTGGCTCGGTTGGGTCGATGTTATCACGCATCATATTACAGACATAACGCCCATCTGCCGACGTAATCCCATGAATACCTAATACTTTATCAGGTGGAGCTTGATAGACTACCCGCTCCTCACACGTATCAGCATCAAGTTCATAAAGTGTATTTTGCCACCAATAGTAATGCTTACCATTCACCGTACTATATGCACCTGCTGGACGATGGTCAAACACCCGTTCATTTTCGATACTTTTACCCTGTAGGTCGGTCAACTGTGTGACCGTATATGTATCTAAATCGTAGCGAAATAAATTGCTGTGGTTGCCTCTATCCGATGTAAATATGAATGAGCGTCCATCATTGAACCAACACGGATCAGTAAAATAGAGATGATTGGAGTTCCCCATATAATCCGTTAAGCGTGTAACCGTGCATCCACTATATTTATCCTGATAGGTGAATGGTTTATCTTCAAATATATGACCTTTTCCCATTGTTAGCGTCTCACTTTTTGGCTAGGTGTGTTGTGGTTTGACATCGTCGGTAAGTATCGGTAAATCATCAAAATCACCGACTTCAACCAGATACATATTGGCATAATCTGTCAAATCCGATGAATACAATACATACTTGCCGTCGGGTGTAAAACGCGGATGAGGGTGAGCATGTTGATCATTAAATGTGCTACGATGATACGCTAGAATACGCGGTCCTTCGTAGTCTTCTCCATTCCATCGGAATAGCTGGATAAATGGTCGTGCCGCCCCTTGATAACCAAAGACTGCGGCAGGTGTTCCATCGCCTACGATGATGGATTCATCAAGACTACAAAAATGAGTTGAGCGATATGGGAAGTGAACTTCAACAGGTTCGGTATTATCCCATTTGATGTGCCCAAAGACATGCTCACGATTTTTGTCAGTACGTGGGAATCCATGATAGCCAATCGTTACGCCATCTTTAAACCAATATTCATGCCCGACGGCTAATTCTAAACCGTCATCTTGTGGACGAATTTTCCATGTTTCGCCTGTTTCGATATTTAATCCCCAGATGCGTTGTTCAACTAAGTCCCACGGTCCTTCATGGCAGAAGGTCATGATATTTGGCAACACATGCGAGGTATTGATATGGGTCAAATAACATTTATCTTCGTGGATGATTTCCATGTTACCTGTTGCGACTTCAACCCGAATCACTTGAGTAAGTGGTTTTTTATGGAACAATTCGCGGAAGCGCGAATAAGCAAACGAAATGGATGCTTTTTCTTCGGGCACAACTTCTTGCAAACGACTAATGACATATTTCCCATCAGCGGTGGGATTGGCACGGGCTTCGGGCTCCATATCATCGGGGGCAACGTAGATGATTTCTTCTTCATATGTTTCTGGGTCGAGTGAAATAATTTTGCGATCACGCCACAGATATAACCGCTTGTTGGTTTCGCTCCAACATCCCCGTGAACGCCCCGGTGTATCAAAATCTGTTAATTGGGTAATTTTGCCATCATCTAAATCATATCGAAATAGATCACTCTTATTTTGGCGATCAGACATAAAAAAGAACGATTTATTATCATTAAACCAGCAAGGATCTGTAAAATAAAAGTGGTTGGAATGTCCTAAATAATCTGTTAATCGAATGATTTCCCGTCCGCTATATGCATCGGTATAGCGGAATTGCTTATCTTGATAAATGCGCCCTTTTGACATGTGTTGTCTCCAATGTATGAACAAATGTTGTAAATCGCAGAAGAAAAATTACAAATCCTTCCCTGCATATATCAATGATGTTATGTATTAAGGGTTAACGGTGTCCTTGTTTATATGCCTCATCTTGGTCAGGCAAGCGATCAATATCGGTGCGATCCCACACATTACGACCGTGAACGGCATGAATTCCCATGATTTGACGACGTAAGGGTGTATTTGCCCATTTGATAATCGATTCTGGAATGGGTTTTGCCTCGTATTTCTTAGCCCAAAAAGGCATGTAGCCATAGATAACCAGTCGTCGATCTCTTTGGCTGACATTGGCTAATCCTGTATGCCAGCAAGTGACATCCCAGATTACCGCACTACCTGCTGAACCAACCATCTTTTTGTAATTGGGCATATCCGTCAGGTTTTCACGGGTATATTTCTGGAGGTCTGGATTATCGTCAAATTTTTGAGACCCCGGAACAAGCGTAAAGCAACCCATATCATCATCTTGGTCATCGAGGAAATAGAAGACTTTAACTTTTAATGAATATTGAGGGTGTCTATATGGAGGCCAATCCCGATGCCAGCCAGTATGGGCTTTTGTGCCTGAATGGTGATTATGACAGATCATCTCCATCACTTGAAAGTTAGGACCAACCACATCCTCAATAATCGGGGTAATAATTGGGTTTTCCGCGAGGTCAAGAAATAGTTCATCGTAATCATAAATATTCTGCATGGTATGGGCATCAGGTCCATTACCATATGCCGTACCGTGATTCTTACTTGCCACGGATGCTTGCCAAGCGGGTGCTTGATCTGCTTCGATGGCTTCATATGCTGCACGAACCCGATCTAAACCAACTGAATCTAAGGCATTTTCAACAATAATATATCCATCGCTATCCCACTGTTCACGCCAATTTTTTGCGACCATAATAACCTTTCTAAGTACAATAATTTTAGGTGAGATTAACAAAATATGAATCGTTCGTCAAAAAGTAATTTTTTACGATGACCTTCAAATTTTGACAATTTATACGAATGGGTATAATCATTTATATAGTTTATAGTCGGCAAGAAATGTGTCCGTATAAAAATAAGAAAGCCAAACTATCATGAGCGAATATATACCAAGCCCTACAGATTGGGTAGCACAACAAGTCGAATTATATGAGAGTAGTCAAGGTACAGAGGGCTTAACCTTAAGAAACACGAATATGCCTGTCATTATTGTGACGAATCGGGGATGGAAAACAGGTGCAATTCGTAAAACCCCATTAATGCGAGTTGTTGATGGGAATAATTATATCCTTGTCGCATCACAGGGTGGCGCACCAAAACATCCATTTTGGTATCACAATTTGAAGGCAGACCCCAATGTTGAAATTCGGGACAAAACAGAAGTCTATTCGATGCAGGTTCGAGAAGTAGTCGATCCCGCCGAAAGACAACGACTCTGGGACATCGCGGTTGCGGCATATCCGCCATATGATGATTACCAAAAGAAAACAGATCGCCTGATTCCAGTTTTTGTTGCAGAACCCATCGACTAAGCGGAAAAGAAATACCCACAATGCAACATTTTCCGATTCATTATTATTGCGCGCCCCTCAAAGATGAATATCTTTGAAATTTTCGTTAGAAATACATGACGATTTTACATATCCATGATTTTCTTCATAGGGTATCTAAGTCGTCGAAATTTCATCTTTAACCGCCATATGCTAGAAGTCATATGGCTATTCTTCAGACAACCCCTCTGAAGAAGGCTAAAACAGTCTCGTTTACGAGGCTTCCAAAATAGCCTAGCCTGATGATTTTATCGTCAAGCACGGATGAGAAATTATAAATCAGCTGAATTAAATACATTACATGGCTTTGGTTCTTTGGAGGTGACAGTTACTTAGGGTATAGTCGAGTCAAATCTACCTTTTAATTAATTTTGGAACGAAAATTATGACTACACTTTACTTTGAAAAGATTTCGCAATTTGACCGAGAAAAAGAACCTGTTTCCGTCAGTATCCCGTTTGCCAAAGGGACATTGCCTGCCTCAAAATCACTTGTTATACGAGACAGTGACCAACCCTTACCTGTGCAGACCCGTCAACTTGCTCAGTGGGATGATGGCAGTACCAAATGGCTCATTGCACACTTTCAACCAAATCTACCGGGTAATAAGGATAAGACACTCCAATTTGACATCAGCGATACTGCAAGCGACGTTTCCCCACAGCACCAAGTCACAGTCAGGGACAGTGAAGCAGGCTACGAAATCGATACGGGAGTCTTACGATTCCGTGTGCCACGCGATGGATTTTTACCGATTTGTGACATCGTCTTACATGATAAAAAACTCTGGGATGATATGCCGTTTCAGGGATTCGATTTGACACTGGATGAGCAACCTTTTTCGACTCGTGAAGGAACTGTCGAACTGGAATTAGAAGAAACTGGTCCATTACGGGCTGTTATTCTCATCAAGGGCAAACATCAAAATGCCGATGGTGTAGAAACCTTCGACCTAAATGGACGGATTACAGCTTATGCAGGTAAACCTTATATTGAAGTCGAACATCAATTTATTCATACCGAAGAACAATCCAAATTGATGCTCAATGCCTTAAATCTCACATTTACACCCGATACCAATTCATCCCCTCAACTGGCATTAGGGCAAGGGTATTATCGCACCGATATTCAGCAGAGTGATACGTCACTGGAAATGTCACTGACCACAGAAACCCTGTTGTATCAAGCAAACGAGCATTTTATTGATTCGTTCTATGGCGATTTTTGGGTCGATTGGCGCGATGATAGCGGTGGGCTCACCTGTTCCATGCATCAGGCGCATCAGAATTTCCCCAAGAAATTGTCCGTTAATCGTGACGGTATCGTATGTTCGTTGTATCCCGAAGAAGAAAATCCTGCATTGGTTTTACAGGGCATGGGGAAAACGCATCGCCTCTTATTGCATTTCCATCCTGCCGATACACCCTTAGAAGACCTCAGCACACGGAGCCTACAATTTCAGTTACCCGATTATCCGTCGGCATCACGCGACTGGTACGCAAAAAATAATCCATGGATAGAACAATTCTTCCCTGATAAATTGCCGGGACGACTCATCAATTATTTTAATCGCCTCCATGATGGACGACCCAAAGCTATGGGGATGTTCCACTTTGGTGATGCACCCGACTCGAATTACACCGATCAAGGGCGGGGAATGGGCGAAACAGTGTGGGTGAATAATGAATATGATCGCCCTCACGCTTGTATGCTATATTATGGGCTGACGCAACAACGCCGTGTCGTTGATTCTGCGCTGGTGAATGCACGCCACTGGATTGATGTTGATTTCTGCCATTACAACGCTAACCCCCTTATCAATGGTGGATTACGCATCCATGACCGTTATCATGCCACAGGGAAGGTGATCCCATCGCATCAATGGGTGGAAGGCTTCCTCGATTATTATGTTTTAACAGGACGACGTGAAGGGCTTGACACCGCTATATCGGTTGGCGAGAATATCCTACGACAATTACAAGAACCTGTCATGAACGAACCGGGGGCAACCTCTACTCGTGAAACAGGATGGGCATTACGGGGGATGGTCGGATTGTGGTTGGGGACAGGTGAAGAAAGATGGAAGCAAGAAGCACAACGTATTGTTGAAATGTTTCTCGATTGGTCAGAAAATTATGATGGCTTGCTTGCGCCATATACAAGTCATAGTATGCCCCGTGTGGTCTTTATGATTTCGCTGACAGTTAATTCATTGGCTCGATTTTTGCTGATTGAACCCGATGAGCGTATCGAACAATTAATTGTGCGGACTGTTGATGATTTGTTGGCACATTGTATCGGACCTGATGGCATCTTTTATTATAAAGAGTTACCGTCTTTACGACGAGAAGCCCCAACCGCACACGCCCTAGAAGCCTTGACACACGCATGGCGCATCACAGACGATGAACGCTATTTAAAAGTTGCAGCACGTCAATTCCTTGCGCTGGTAGAACGTCCCGTTGATGCCGATGGTGGTAAAAAATATGTCGATAGTAGTGGTGCTGTGATTAAAGGTGTCGGCGGAGGACGCATCTTCGCCGACAAATATATCTCGATACTGCTCTTTGCAGGGGCGGCTACGTCCTTGGGGTTATTGGATTGGTATGAATATCCGTTTTATGATGTGACTTGATTGAATGGGATTCAGTACTGAATGATTGTCGAGCAAGTGACAATGAGGATACACGAATAGATCATGAGCAACTATGATAATGCCCTTGATATTCGATTAGCCAAGACATTTAAGTTTAATGCCGATGACTTACTGGCGAATCGGGATGGTATTTTATCGTGGAGACAACGCGGTCTATCGGATTGGTTGGCATATCAGGTTCTTTTTCAATTGCGTCAGATCCCTATTTTAAATCAATGGTTATCTCGCTCGATATCACCCAAAAGTCAACCACGTCAGGTACAACAACTCTGTGGACGTATTGCATTAAAGCACTACATTGTTGACCAAAGGCTCATCCGGAGTTCGCTATTTTATGAATATTATCATCTGGCATTCCCCGGTCATAATCGAACATTTCATATCAATCGCGAACAATTTAATGCCTTAACAGAGAATTGGAAGTATCGCGTATATTATCAAGAATTAGGGGAGCAACGCCATATCTTGTCTATCGAACGAATCATTAGGAATTGTGATGAACAACAACAAACACGCTGAAATTTTAGCGCGGGGACATTTAAATTTAGAAGCGAATCAGCAGGGGAAAATGTCGACCCAGCAAAAAGATTGGCTTCGACAAGATATGAAAAAAGAACGTCAACGTCAATACCAGATGGCTTTTATGAGCTGTGTTGTATTTCTTGTGGTCGCCATCATCGTGATATTGATGCCCTTTTTACCCATCCCGATTATCGCTGTACCAATCATCTGGGGGATTGGGTTTGCATTATGGTATGGCTATATTTGGGTGCAAGAAAAACCAATACAGGATGACCTTAAGGCGGGAGGTGTTCAAGCGGTGACCGGGTATATCGATAAAAGTACCGAACAAGGTTATCACGTGATACTTGGTGGTGTGAAATATGCAACCCATCCTGATATGTATCCTGCATTTGATGAAACATTACTGTATACGATTTATGTCACATCGCAGAGTAAAATTGTTTTGTCCGCAGAAATTGCAACCTCCATAGATGA
>Ga0070729_10005841_pt1 | contig 12466 bp, 10 predicted proteins | sample tdDd472_FD_66725 | JGI IMG/M metagenome (GOLD analysis project Ga0070729, IMG submission 66725) | Marine sediment microbial communities from the Atlantic coast under amendment with organic carbon and nitrate - tdDd47.2 | ecosystem: Environmental > Aquatic > Marine > Coastal > Sediment | place...
TTCCGGATTTTCTCCGGTACTTCGATATCTCCGGTACAGACGCACTCGATGGAGGCGTCGGACGGGTCTTCGGCCACACCAATCATACCTTTGACCCCACCCTTGCGCGCACGGCTCAGGTAGCAGGTCACACCCGGAATGTCCGGGTCGTCAAAGGCTTCTACAACGATGTCGTCATCGCGGGAGAACATGTGGAACACGGTGTCCACTGTGCCGATGGTTTCTGAAGACACGGGAGCGGGTACCACCATGCACACCAGAAAGGCAAGCATCAAAACACGGGTGAGACGGCCAAGAGCCGAGTGGCGTTTCCTCGAAGGACAAATGTAGGATTGCATTCCGATATGACTAGCAAGGGCGGGTAAGGAAAGCAAGTGGCGTTGCAGGGTTACTCATTGAATCGTTCAATATAAATTCTCTTATCTATTTGAAATTATAGATTATGCGGGACATTCAGTGAGATGCCTGGCCTGTGGGTATAAAGGGCATGGACATGGGGGCCATGCTTCCTATTTGAGAGTCTCCCACCACGCTTCCTGCAATGATTTTCCGGGGATGCATTTTTCACCCATTTTTGGCGTCAGGAGTGCGACTCCATTTGTTGCAGCATGTTCTACCACCTGACGGATTGGATCGTCCCAGTTGTGGAAGGCGAGATCGTAAGCTCCCCAGTGGACCGGAAGCATTTGTTTCCCGCCCAGTTCCATGTGCGCCCTGACAGATTCTTCCGGGAACATGTGCACGTCAGGCCAGTCTTTGTTCCACGCACCACTTTCCATCATGGTCAGGTCGAAGGGGCCGAATCGTTCGCCAATTTCCTTGAATCGAGCGTCATAACCTCCATCACCGGAGTAGAAAACCCGGTGGTGGGGGCCTTTGAACACGAAGGATGCCCATTGGGTTTTATTGCGCGTTCCTAATGTTCGGCCGGAAAAATGTCGGGTTGGTGTAGCCACGACATCCACACCGTCGACCGTGTGTGATTCCCACCAGTCCAGTTCGATGATCTTGTCAGCGGGACAGCCCCATTTTATCAAATGCGCACTGACTCCCAGCGGGACGATGAACAGCGGGACGTTGGGGATGAGAGTCTTGATCGTTTTCATTTCAAGATGATCATAATGGTCATGGGAAATAACCACGGCATTGATTGCGGGCAGAGCGTTGCGCTTTATGGGGGCATCCTGAAAACGGCGGATAGTGAACGGTACGGGTGATGCGTTGTCAAATACCGGGTCCACGAGCAGTCGGATGCCGTCGATGTCGAGGATGGTGGACGAATGTCCGAGCCACACCACCTGCAAGTCCTCGGGGCGTGGACTGAAATCATGTGCCGAGATGGGCCGTACCGGCAAAGGTTGTTTAGGTTTGTTGTCGGCCATGAAAAAACGCACCGTCGCCGAAAGCATGTTGCCGTCCATTTTCAGATTGACCGGTGTGGCGTTGATGAATTCCTGATCGTGATAATTGTCAGAACTTTGGTACATTCTTCTTTGCTCCATGGCAGGAGTTTGGCCCACAGCCGCGTATGCGGCAAGACCGACGACGACACTGAGGAGTGCCGCCGTCGTCAGGATTCCTAGCCAGAGTTTTTTCATGTTGATCTATTGTTCAGCCGTTTTTCGTTTTGACTTGAATGACTCCTGCAATGAGCAGAGGCATGGAACGACCACCAGAGTCAGGATGGTGGCGATACCGAGACCGAAGATGACTGCCACGGCCATTGGGCCCCACCACTGGGAGCTTTCACTCCCCGTGTCCAGGCGGAAGTTGATGAAGTCGAAGCTGACGCCTGTTGCCATGGGCACCAGCCCCAGCACCGTTGTGATGGCGGTGAGCAGCACCGGACGGAACCGGGTCAGGCCCGCTTCGATGATGGCATCACGGGCTTCCACACCGCGCAGTTTCAACTGCTCGTAGTAGTCGATGAGCACGATGGCGTTATTGACCACTACACCCGCGAGACTGAGAACGCCGACGCCGGTCATGATGACGCCGAATGCCGTGCCAGTGATGAGCAGGCCGACCATGACACCGCCCAATGACAGGATGACCGCAGTCAGGATGATGAACGGTGTTGAGATGGAGTTGAACTGGGTGACCAATACGATGAAGATGAGGAACAGGGCTGCGGTGAACGCGGTTTCCAAGAATGAGGAAGCCTTGCGCTGTTCTTCCTGCTCGCCGGTGAACTGGTAGCTGTAGCCGCGCGGGAATTCGAATTCGGTCAGATGGGTTTTAATATCCGCAATGACATCTTCGGCCAGTCGGCCTGATATGTCCGCAGACAGGGTGACCACGCGCTTCTGATCGATGCGGTTGATGCCGCCCAGACCACCGCCCAGAGTCACTGTGCACAAGCTGGTGATGGGGATGGGGTCGCCATTGGGACCGGAAACCGTGATGCGTTTGATGTCTTCAAGGGAATTGCGGTCTTTTTTGGGCAGACGAGCCACAATGTCGTACTCGTCTTTGCCTTCACGGTAGACGCCGACCTTGAAACCATTAATGGCGGTCTTGACGGCCTGCGAGATTGTGTAAGCGTCCAGACCGAGCAGGGCTGCTTTTTCCTTGTCCACATCCACGCGGATTTCAGGCTTGGCAGCCACATAGTTGTCCTTGAGGTCAACCATGCCGGGTACGTCCTTGATGGCGTGCTTGATGGCCCCGGCCAGAGCACCGAGTTTGCGCAGGTCCGTACCGTATATTTCGAGATTGACGGGGTCGCCGGTGGGTGGTCCCATCTTTTCGGATTCAGCTTGAATCTCTACGCCACGGATGGCGGCCTGCAGCTTTTCACGGATTTCACTTGTGATTTCTGATGAAGGCCTTGAACGATCCTGAATATCCAGGAAGTCGAGTTTGACCAGACTGTAATGCGTGCCGATTTCATCGGAGGAACCGGATTCACCCGTGTTGGCGATGATGTATTCAATGTCCTTGTATTCCTTGGTGATATCCTCGACGACACGTACAATCGCATCCGATGCGTCGAGGTTGGTGCCGATGGGAGCCTTGATCTTGACATCCGTACGTTTGGGTTCGGTCGTGGGCAGGAATTCTACGCCTTTGCCGAATGCACCGAAGGCCACGATGGACACCACAAGGAAACCGAAGGACAGGCCGAGGACCGTAAGTCTGTGATTCAGTGACCACTCCAGCACGGGGCGGTACAGGTCCTTGAACCGTTCCATCATGCGGTCGATGGCACTTGGCTTCACGTTGTCGCCGGACTTGGGGATGCCTTGGAATTTGGAGGACAGGACCGGGTTGATAACCAGAGCGACGAACAGGGAAGCGAACAGGGCTATGATGACCGTAATAGGCAGATAGCTCATGAATTCGCCCATGATGCCGGGCCAGAATACCATGGGGAAGAACGCGCCCACCGTAGTCAGGGTGGAGGCGATGACCGGCCAGGCCACTTCGTCTGTTGCGTCACGGGCGGCCTGGATTCGGGTTTTACCCATGTGCATGTGCCGGTATATGTTCTCTACAACGACAATGCCGTTGTCCACGAGCATGCCGAGGCTGAGAATAAGCGAGAACAGGACAACCATGTTCAGGGTAATGGAGACGATATCCAGTACACTGAAGGTGATGAGCATGGACAACGGGATCGCCAGTGATACGAACAGGGCGGAGCGTCCGCCAATAAAGGCGAAGACGACTATCAGCACCAGCAGCAGGCCGGTGATGATATTGTTCTGAAGGTCGGCGACCATGTTGCGGATGTCATCGGACTTGTCGGCGGTTAGGTCGATGGCCAGAGTGGGAGGCAGGATTTCACGCTCTTCATCGATAATGCGTTTGACCGCATCATTGATCTCAATGATGTTTTCGCCCGCCCGTTTCTTGACCTCAATGGTCACGGATTGCTTGCCGTTGAATCGACTGATGGATGTCGGGTCCTTGTAGTGGTCGCGGATGGTGGCAATGTCCCGCAGATAAATAGGTCTGCCATCCTGCGAGTGGACTACGATCCGATCTATTTCATCCGGGGTTTTGAAATCGGCGGGGACTCGGACAAGGTATTTTGCCTGACCGATTTCCACGGAACCGCCGGGTGTGTTGACGTTGGCATTGCTCACGGATTTGAGCAGGCTGGACAGCGGGATATTGTAGAAGGCCACGCGGTCCATATCGAATTCCACATGGATTTCACGCTCAAGACCACCGATGATCTTGGCTTCCAGGACACCCGGAACCGCTTCTATGAGGTCTTCCAACCCTTCGGCAAAGACCTTGAGTCGTTTCAGGGTGAACGGGCCGGACAGCACCACGTTCAGAATGGGCATTTCCGAGAGGTTGACCTCATTGATGGTGGGGTCGTCGGGCAGGTCCTGAGGCAGGTCGGGCTTGGCCTGATCCACTTTGTCGCGCACCTTTTGCAGAGCATCGTCGATATCCACACCGGGGTTGAACTCAACCTTGATGATGGACACGCCGTCATCGGAGATGGAAGAAATTTCCTTGGTGCCGGACAATCCGGTGAGTTTGCGCTCGATGGGCATGGTGACCAGAGTCTCCATGTCCTCCGGGGCTACGCCCTCAAAGGTCGTCTGCACGAAGATATAGGGGATGGTGATATCAGGATCACTCTCCCTTGGCAGTGATGCATAGCTCGCAAGACCGGCTATGATGATGAAGACCAACAGCACCATGACGGTGGACTGTCGGCTGAGTGCAGCCTGGTTGATAATCATTGTGCGCTCACCTTGGTTCCGTCTTCAACCAGTGTATGTCCGGACACTATCAGCTTGTCGCCGATTTTGAGGCCTTTGGTCACTTGTGCGTGGTCGCCTTCGATCACGCCTATTTCAATGGTGCGGGCGTGGGCTACGCCATCTTCTTCCACGTAGAGCAGTCGTTCGCCGCCCTGGTTGATGATGGCGTAAAGCGGGGTCGTGACGGCGTTTTTGATGACGCGACGTTCCAGTGAAACGCGGGCGAGCATACCTGCGCGGATGGCTCCGTCAGGGTTGTCGGTGAGTACGCGGGTTTCAAAAGTCTTGGACGCAGAGTCCGCCTTGAAGGAAATGAATTCCACCACGCCTTTCCAGACACGGCCGGGGATGGCGTCCACGGTTACGGTCACTTCCTGTCCCTTGTTGATGTAGGGAATATCCATTTCAGGCACGTTGACGGTCGTGCGGATGACGGACGGGTCAACGATGTCTACGAACTTGTCGCCGGCTTTTACCCGTTCGCCGCGGTCCAGATACAGGTGGTTGATGATCCCGGAAATGGGAGCACGGACCACACCATATTCAACGTTGACCTGCATTTCGCGCAGGGAAGCTTCGGATCGGGCCAGTTCGGCTTCCATGCGGTCGAATTCTTCTTTGGCCAGAACCCCTTTTTTCAGGAGTTCACGACGGCGACGAAGCTGCTCGGTGACCAGTTTTTTCGTCGCCTTTGCCTGATCGAACCGGGCGCCGCTGGATGAGACGTCCAGGCGTCCGATAAGGGCGTTTTGTTTTACTCGGTCACCTTCCTTGACGCCGAGCCAGATGACGGTACCGGCGCTTTCCGAGGAAACGCAGACGTCGTCGTCCGGTTCCGTTGCACCGGGAAGGTTGAGCATGTCGACTATGGTGACCGGCTCAACTTTCGAGGTGACGACCCTGACGGCCTTGGTTTCAATCATTTTCGCTTCGGTGGGTGTGTCGTTGCAACCAGTCATGAGGAGCATGACGACACACAGGGATATGAGGGGCAGATATCTATTAAACATTGCATTTCTCTTTGATGGCTTTGAGTCCGCCCAGGGCGAACGTGGTCAAAAAATCTGTAGAAAAGTCGAGGTCCTCTGTGGTTTGCAACGCGAATTTCGGGTCGTCCATGGCCATGAGGAAATAATGGGTCGTCATGGATGTGGCAGCAATGCAGGCATTGTGGATGACTTCGGGGTCATCACAGGGAAAGATGAGTTCCCTGATGACCGGGTATATGACTTTTTCATCGAGTTCCTTGTGGCATTCGAAAACCTCGGGTTTGTGGTCTTCAGCTGTAAGCTCCTGCAATATGAGACGAACTCGGTTCAACGTGAGTCCGTCCGGGTCGTTTGCCACACATAAAGTGCCCAATTCTGCATGTATATATTCACGGAATTTGTCTTCTGGTGTCGTTTTGGTGGCCATGCGTTCTCGTAGACCGGCCTTTTCGACAAATTCTTTCATCCAAAGGGCGAGTACTTCGTAGAAGAGTTTTTGTTTGTCACCAAAGTGATAGTTGACGGATGCGACGTTGACGTCAGCAACAGCACAGATGTCGCGGACGGTTGTTTTTTCAAATCCTCTTTCACAGAACACGTCGCTTGCTGCGAAAAGTATCCTGTTCCGTGTGGTTTCCTTGCTCATGACTTCTCCAAACAATATATTTAATCAGCATTTTAAACAGCGTTTGAAATGCCTATATAGGGACACCCTTTTCGGGTGTCAATGGAAAAATCAAACATCGTTTTAATTGGTGTTTGACTCAAGCGGGATGGGGGGCCTAAATTCCTCGACGGAACGGGGTGGGGCATGCTACTGAATTTCCAAAAAAGAAAGGGGCTTTTCGGTTTCTTTCTTTTTTCCCGCCCGGCACCCTGACTATGTTGGTCAAGGCCATTTCCCACCGGGCGGTTTTTTCCATTGAAAACCGGGAGATTAAAATGGATAAATTAGACAAGCAAGCGTTGCAGGTCGCCAAGGAAGTGGTGATTAAGTTCATCGAGGTCGGCCGCATTTCCCCTTCCAATTTTGGGCAGAATTTTGATGTTATCTACAAGGACGTCATGCGTACCGTCACCGGGGAGACCGCCGGAGATGGGTCGCGTGAGGTGGAACAGGAAGAAAAGGGCGAGTAGATGACCAAGCCTGAATGCCAGTCTCACACCGGCGCGGATACTCACGCAGAGCACGGTAAACGCGTGGCCGACATGTTTGGTCGCATTGCCGGATGGTATGATTTTCTGAACCACGGCCTGTCTCTGGGCCAGGATATCTATTGGCGCTATCGTTTAGCCAAGGCCGCACGTCCCGAACCGGGCGGTATGGTGCTTGATCTCGCTGCCGGAACCATGGATGTTTCCGTGGAATTGCTTAGGCAATACCCGGAATGTCAGGTGGCGGCGTTGGATTTTGCATTGCCCATGCTGGAGAACGGCAAGGCCAAGAAGCTCAAGAATGGTCGTGAAGACAAGATTTTTCCGGTTCAGGCTGACGGGCGTGCACTTCCTTTGCCTGACGAGTCCATGTCTGCGGCTACCATCGCCTTTGGCATCCGCAACATCCTGCCGCGTGAAGATGCCTATGCCGAATTTTACCGGGTACTTAAGCCTGGTGCGCGACTCTGCATTCTCGAATTTGGCACCGGCTCCAAGCGGGTCTGGAAAGGGCTGTACAATTTTTATCTCGATAAACTGCTTCCCTTCATCGGGGACCGTATTTCCGGCGATCCCGGCGCGTATCGTTATCTGGCTGAGACTATTAAGAGTTTTCCGGATGAACGTGCGCTCGGCAATGAACTGCTGACCGCAGGGTTTGAGCGTGTCTATAATGTGCCGATGATGTCCGGCATCGTGTATTTGCATGTGGCTGAAAAGCCCGCTCGCCCTATGCAGGCCCCGGCTCCTAAAGTTGTGGCAGCATCGAAAAAGACAGCCGTGAACAAGAGCACGCCTAAAAAGAAAGCCGCCCCGAAAAAGGCGGCTGTGAAAGCGAAGAAAAAGCCGGTGAAAAAAATAGCTAAGGGTGCAAAGAGCGCCCAAACGAAATAATGAGCAGCCCGAGAATGATGGCGGCCAGGCCGATGAACCGCAGAAATTTGGGCGGTTGTTCAGCCAGTCGGATAAGCATGAGCGGCATGCGCTCGGCAAAGAGAAAATAGGGGATGCCTTCAAAAACCAAGGCCAATCCCACTGCAAGGATAAGAAGAGACCAGTCGATGTTCATGGTGAATAGATAGCCATAGAACAGTGCTGGTGTCCACCCGAACGGGTGAACGGAGAATAATGAGCATGATTTCTTTTGATCAGTTGAAGAGCAAGGCCGACAGCATCGCCATTGTCGGTCTGGGCTACGTGGGTCTGCCTCTGGCCGTGGCTTTGGGGCGTCATTTCAATGTTATTGGCGTGGACGTTTCCGAAAAGCGTGTGGCAGAATTAAATCAGCGTATAGATCGCACCAATGAAGTGGATTTTTCCACCGTCGGCGATGATGTGGATTTGGTGTTTACAGCTGATCTGGCCGATTTGGCCAAGGCTCGACTTATTCTGGTGGCCGTGCCGACTCCCATTGACGAATTCCGTAACCCGGACCTACGTCCTGTCAAAGGGGCGAGCGCGTCTGTGGGTAAACACCTTCAGCCTGGCACTGTGGTGGTCTACGAATCCACTGTTTACCCCGGTCTGACAGAAGAAATTTGTGTGCCCATCCTTGAAGCCGAGTCCGGCCTCAAGTGCGGCGAGGATTTCTGGGTGGGCTATTCGCCTGAACGCATCAATCCCGGCGATCAGGTGCACCGGCTGGAAACCATCGTTAAGGTTGTAGCCGGTCAGAACGAAGAATCCGGCAAACTTTTGCAGGATGTTTACGGTACCGTGGTCGAGGCCGGAACCCATCTGGCCCCGGATATCCGCACTGCGGAAGCGGCCAAGGTTATCGAGAATACCCAGCGTGACCTGAATATCGCGCTCATGAATGAACTCGCCCTGATTTTCGACACCATGGGCATCGATACTCTGGATGTGCTTGAAGCCGCTGGAACCAAATGGAATTTCTTGCCTTTCCGGCCCGGTCTGGTGGGCGGTCACTGCATCGGTGTTGATCCGTATTATCTGACCTTCAAGGCCGAGGCCATGGGATTTCATCCCCACGTTATTCTGGCTGGTCGCGAGATCAACGACAACATGGGCAAGTTCATTGCCGAGTCCACCATCAAGCGCCTCATCAAGAATGATTGCAAGATCAAGGGCGCACGTATCGGTATGCTTGGTGTGACCTTCAAGGAAAATGTGCCTGACCTGCGCAATACGCGGGTGGTTGATATCATTGAAGAGTTGAATGATTACGGCGTGAATGTATTGGTGCATGACGCCGAGGCGGACCATGATGAGGCTCGCGATGTGTTGGGTATCGACCTGTGCGAGATGGATGAGATGCGGAATCTGGATGCCCTGATTCTGGCCGTGCCTCATGATGAGTACAAGACGATTCCGGTCAAGGATTTGAAAGGGTGGTTTGTCAACCCCGATACGGCATTAATTGTCGATGTGAAGGGCTTTTTCGACCGAGCTGAACTTGAAGCCGAAGACGTCGCTTACTGGCGGCTGTAAGGATATCACATGATTGTAGTAGTGACTGCGACGCCTAATGAGATGAAAGCCGCTTTCCCTGATGCTCCCAAAGTGGCGCAGGGCGAGGTTGCAGAATACGTGTTCAAGGGACGCTCTCTGCTTTTGGCCGTAACCGGCGTGGGGCTGGTGAATATGGCTTTGATGACCGGAGTCCTTTTGGGCCGGAGCGATGTGGACGGCGTGGTCAACTTCGGCATTGCCGGGGGCTACGATGTGGAGGAATTCCCCATGTTGTCCACCTGCTATTGCTGGCAGGAGACATGGCCCGAATACGGGCTGCTGGATGACGAAGGGGGCGTTGACCCCAAGGGGATCGGTTTCCCGCAGGGGGAAGTGAACGGCGAGACCATCTGGAATCGGGTCAAGTTGAATCCGGTCAACGATGCCGAGGCCATGGGGCTGACATTGGGTGAGAAGTGGCTGCGCGCCTCTTCCGTCACAGTGAGCAGTGTGACCGGCACGCCTGAACGGGCAGGCTGGCTCAAGCTGTCCTGCAATGCCAATATCGAGAACATGGAAGGTTTTGGTTTGGCGTATGGCGTCATGCAGAAGGGACTGCCCTTTTTGGAAGTGAGGACTATTTCCAATCTGGTCGCTTCCCGTGAAGATGAGGATTGGGAATTGAAAGGCGCGCTCAAGCAGCTCGGCGAGGCGGCCGACATGCTTTTTAGCGCGTAAAACGGGGCTTGCCCCTCAACCCGCAAACTGACATAATATTAAGATATGGACGATTTTTTACGATATTTTCAACGGGAACTTCCCGGAATCAATGATTTCCTCGGCAAAGAGGCAGATCAGCTGAACGGGCTGGTCCGGGATGTTGCCAAGCACATAATCGGCTCTGGCGGTAAACGCATCCGGCCTATACTCACCTTGTTGTTCGCCCGTGCACTCGGGTACGAGAAGGATGACTATCACGCTATTGCCTGCTCTCTAGAGCTGTTGCATTCAGCCACTTTGCTGCATGACGACTATCTCGACGACGCCGAACTGCGGCGTGGCAAACCTGCCGCGCATCTGGTCTTCGGGCGTACCGAGACCATCCTGGCTGGCGATGCTTTACTCGCTTTGGCCAATGAGATGGCTGCGCGCTACGGCAAAGCCAAGCTTTCCTGGTTGCTGGCCAAAGGCACCATGGAGACGGCCATGGGCGAGATCGAGGAGATTGCTTTTTCCAAGAATCCCTCTCTGGATCGTCAGATTTATATGGATATCATTATCGGCAAGACTGCGCGGCTCATTGAGTGTGCCTGTCGATGCGGTGCGACCCTGGCCGGGGCGACTCCTGAACAGGAGGATGCTGCCGGTGAATACGGCCTGAACCTCGGTATCGCTTTCCAGTTGGTGGATGATGCCTTGGATTATGCGTCTCCCACTTCCGAGACCGGTAAGCCCGAGGGCGGAGATCTCAAGGAAGGCAAGGTTACCCTGCCGCTCATCCTGCTCATGGAGGACGGTGACGGTGCTGGGTGCGAAACCCTGCTGGAAGCGCTCAAGGAGAAGTCCTTGTCCGACGAACAATGTCAGGACATTCTGACCCAAGTCAGGGAAGGGCGATATTCAGAAAAGACTCGCGAGGAAGCCGCCGCATATGTGGAAAAGGCCAAGGCGTGTCTGAACGGCTTTGAGCCCGGGGAAGAACTCACCGTGCTCAAGCAGGCCGCGGATTTTGTGCTGACCAGAACCAAGTAATTTCAGGCCGGTTCCCAGGCAGGGGATCGGCCTTCTGCTTTCAATAAAATGTGCGGTTGCCCCAATGATATGTTGATTTGCGGCAGCCGGTGAGGAGAGATCTATCATGTTGTGTCGTATCGTCGTTGGACTGAAGCAAGGCGTCCGTGACGTGCTGGGCGAGCGAGTCGCCCGCAAGATCAAGAGTGAACTTGGCATGGACGTGCAAGACGTTCGCATCGTCAACGTTTTCACCCTGGAAGGGTTGTCGCAGGAGCAGGTTGACCTGGCTCTGGAACGGGCAGCCCTGCATGATCCGGTTCTGCATGAAGTGGCGCTCAAGCCGCTGGCACGCGATTTCGATTGGATTGTCGAAGTCGGGTTTCGCCCCGGAGTAACTGACAACGAAGGTCGGACCGCACGGGAAACGCTGGGTGTGGCTCTCGGACTGGATAAAGCGGCTCTGGAAGAGGTCAAGGTCTACACCTCCAAGCAATATCTTATTTGCGCCGATATGAATGAGGCGGATATTCAGCATGTGACCAAAGACCTGTTGGCCAACGAACTGATCCAACGGTACGAGTACAAGTCCACTGGTACCTGGAAGTCCGATCCCGGTTTCGAGGCCAAAGCTGCTCGTGTCACCGGACAGGCTTCTGACGAGGTGGTCACCATTCCGCTGTCCACCATGTCCGATCAGGAAATGACGGATTTTTCCCGCGCCAATACGTTGGCTTTGTCTCTGCGTGAGATGCACGACATCCGCAGTTACTACGCCGATCCGGCGGTTCGGGCCGAGCGCGAGTCCATGGGCATGTCTGCCGATCCTACCGACGCAGAGATCGAAGTGCTGGCCCAGACTTGGTCCGAGCACTGCAAGCACAAGATTTTTAGTGCGAAAATCAGCTACGAGAATACTGAAACCGGCAAGACTACAGAGCTTTCCAGCCTGTACAAGACGTTCATTCAGGGTTCCACAAAGCAGATTCGCGAACGCAATGCAGCCACCCGTGAGGGCGGCGATTACTGCCTGTCCGTATTCAAGGATAATGCGGGCGTTATTGGATTTTCCGACACCATGAACGTGTGTGTGAAGATGGAGACCCATAACTCTCCCTCCGCCCTTGACCCTTACGGCGGAGCATTGACCGGCATCGTGGGTGTCAACCGTGACCCCATGGGTACGGGTATCGGTGCGAACCTGCTGTGCAACACCGATGTGTTCTGTTTTGCCGATCCATTTTACGAGGGCGAACTGCCTCCGAGACTGCTGCACCCCCGTCGTGTGTTCGAAGGCGTGCGTGAAGGCGTGGAGCATGGCGGCAACAAGTCCGGTATTCCTACTGTGAACGGTTCCATCGTGTTTGATGAGCGTTACCTCGGCAAGCCGTTGGTCTACTGCGGAACCATTGGCACCATGCCGGTGACTGTGGCGGGCAAACCGTCTCAGGA
>Ga0070729_10005846_pt1 | contig 12459 bp, 9 predicted proteins | sample tdDd472_FD_66725 | JGI IMG/M metagenome (GOLD analysis project Ga0070729, IMG submission 66725) | Marine sediment microbial communities from the Atlantic coast under amendment with organic carbon and nitrate - tdDd47.2 | ecosystem: Environmental > Aquatic > Marine > Coastal > Sediment | place...
TAACTACACGAAAGATGAGGGTAGGTCCCTCGGAGTCGGCTTGCAGGAGCAGGCACCAAACCACCTTAAGCTGCTGTGGTAAAGAGCCATGGTGGTGAGCGTTAAGGAAAAGGCCCGGCAAGACTAGGTCAGGTTTGGATCATGGAGACGAGCGCAAGCGAACCACTGATGAGGTGTCGAAAGATATTCTGATGTCGTCAAAACTGGGAGCTAATTCTATTCCAGGATAAGTTCGGGGGAAACCTGTTTACTGCCCGATCGGCGGCCGGCATAAAGGTGGCGTGAACATGATTTTGGCTTTCGAGTGGAACGTGTGAACCTGTCGTTCCGATGCCAAGGGAGAAATCCAAGTGGAGGACCCACGAGGGTGAGATTCCCCCGGGCGACTCGACTCAATAAATTAGAGTGCTCCATTTGCTGCTAGTTATCATGGAATTATTTTAGATTTTTAAACGTCCCAAAATGCTCCTTTTCTGGAAGATTTTTAGGGTTGGTCACTCATTAACTTCACCGGAACAAGGTTAATTTAGAGTAATTGCACTTTTTGTTGTGATTTGATTTGGCCACCTACAGGCGTTGATGTACTGAAACACTTTCTATCACGATAACAATAAAGAGCAGAATCATTTCTGACTCTACCCTTTAAAATTGCTTAATCCAAAGATGTACTATCCTTTACAGCCTGTCTGTCAGGGCAACGCCAATCCCAATTCTGCTCACATACTGATCATGATCGATAAGGCTTTCTCCATATCCAGTGAAATAGTGGACATATCCTTTCAGGTAAGGGTAGCTCCAAAGAGAAAAGATCCAACCCAATTCTACAGCACCATTTTCAAATCCAGACTCAAGGTTGTTGCGTGACATCGCAGTGAATACATGTTCTTTCCACTTATATGCTGCCCGTATTTCGTGAAGGTACTAATCCAAGCATTTTTAAAAGTTCCGATCTGTTCTGTTTAGGCGGTCTGTTTTTTTCTACTGCAGCTATTTATTGTTATACTAACATTGCTTAAAGATAAATTTTTGATTAAAAAGAAAACAATAAATAGTCAAATTTCAGTGATAATTACCGGTGGTGATATGGTAGAAAGCAGGTACATTATGCATTGCAAAACAAGGCGTATTGCTGCAAGTATCGCCGTCCTGCTTTGCATTTTTTTTCTACCTGTTGTGGCATCCTCCTCCGTTTTCACCACCACTGTAACTGCAGACAGTGGAATCGAAAACAGCAAATCGTCAGACGCCCCTGACACCGAACCAACCTTCAGCCTACAGGCAAACAGCCAACTCAAAGAAAAAACGCCATTTTTTTCAAAAAACAATCTGATCAAAATGCAGTTGTTTTTTGAAAATTATTCTGAGCTCGTTTATTGGCGTCTAACTATTCTTAACATCAACAAAATTCGATTATTCCATGATCTAAAAAAAACCTTCCGTAACCTTGCCAGAATCAGCAGTTTTGCCACCTTCACGAACATGCTTTCCCACCTTTTCATTATATTTGCAATTGCCGGTATTATTGACTGGTTATTCCGGTTTTACGTTTCAAAAAGGCTCCGGCCAGAATTGCCTGCCCGAAGACTGTCATGGCGTTGGAAGTTATGGCTTGGGATGGTCAATGCGGCACCTGAATTTTTTTCGATTCTGATTTTTGCTATCGTCTCCTATCTTGCTTACATATTGTTCTATTCTGATTATTTTTCTATTATCTGCCCATCCTTTCTCACGGTTCTCACAACAATCATTTTCATCAGAGGCGCAGTTCTAATCTCAAACATTTTGCTTTCTCCAGGTGATGATAAAATTCGTCTGATTCCCTGGGACAATGCAACTGCCAGTATTGCACACCGCATTAACTCCATTTTCGTTTCTGTTCTCACGATAGAACTGATGTCTGTCGGCCTGTTGAAATATGGCGGCTTAAAGGGGGACAGCTTAGTGATCACAAAGTTTTTCTTTGGTACTGTATTTATCCTGATTACCGGGATATTTCTTATTTTGAACCGGAAAACGATCACTCGTAAACTTTTCAACCATTCAAAGACAGGTACTTCAATATGGATTCAGAGCCAGTTCGCCAATTCATGGCTTTACCTATTAACAATTTACCTGTTTATTCTCTGGTTGGTCTGGAGTGGAAAGTTATTGCTCTCAGAATCCCAGTTCAGTCTGGCCTTTGCAGCAAGCCTTTTAATTCTCCCAATTTTTCTTATTCTTGACAACATTACCGGCTGGCTCTTTCGATTTTTCACACATGAAATGTCAGATGACCGTGATATTGCAGAAACAGATAAAAACGCAGAGGAAAATGTCGATAAACCAAGTCTTCTTTACGCATATCTGCGTTCTCTAAGTCGCCTTATTTTGGCAGGTCTTCTCCTGTTATGGTTGCTGCACCTCTGGGGTTTTGAAAAAAATTATGCACCACAGGTGGTTACAGCCATGAAAAAAGTTGCCTTCATTGTCATTATTTTTATGGTGTTATGGCGACTGATTGATAAAATTATCAGCAACCTGTTGGCCAGCAGTGAAGAAACAACAACTGAAGAGGATGAGAACAGTGAAAGTGAATGGGGAGGCGCACCTTTACTTGACCGCACTCAGACTCTGCTGCCTATCGTTCGTAAATTCCTCGGTATCATCATGGTGGTAATGTTGACCCTCTTCACACTTTCATCACTGGGAATAAATATCGGCCCGTTACTGGCCGGTGCCGGAGTGCTGGGTATTGCCATTGGCTTTGGGGCACAAAAACTGGTGGGTGATCTTTTATCGGGGTTTTTCTACCTCATCGATGATGCATTTAGAGTCGGGGAGTATATAGAAGCCGGTTCAGTAACCGGAGCAGTTGAAAAAATATCACTTAGAAATGTGATGCTTCGCCACCATAGAGGAATGTTGCAGATTATACCATATAGCGACCTCGGAGCCATTACTAACTATATGCGTGGAGGAATTGTTGTAAAATTCAACCTGCAGTTTCCCTATGATACAGATGTTGACCTAGTCAGAAAAGTTGTCAAGAGAGTAGGTATAGACATGCTCGCAGATCCGGAATTTGGAAAAGATTTCATCAAACAGATGAAATCCCAGGGTATTAGGGAGGTGGGTGATTCAGTTTTAACCATTAGAGTCAAATTCACCGCTAACCCAGGTACACACTTCGTGATTCGCCGTGAGGCATACAAGCGCATTACCGATGCGCTTGACCAAAAGGGCATACATTATGCTCACCGCAAAGTGATTGTCGAAGTACCGGCAATTACAAATATGGAGGCAGAGGAAAACGGGGATCATACGATAACCGATGAAGTTAAACAGAAAATTGCAGAAGCAGCGGCGGCGGCAGCCGTTGAGACTCAAAAGAAACCGGTCCAGTAATCCTTCATCGACAGACAAAGACATCCACCGTGCCTCTCAATCCGACCAACCCTTCGTACTCAAAGCTACAAATGGTGAGGTTATGGGAACCAGTCAGATGTGCAAGCGTAGGGCTTGTTGTGAGAAGGGCGCAAGGGCTGTGGTTAATAGTTCTCTGAATGCTCCAGTAGAGGTGTTGAAGTGGGTCATAAAGAATAGACACCAAATTAGATTTTTAAAATTAAAGGCGCCTTTTGGGGTGTGTTCGAAATGACAGTGCACCGTCGAGATACTAAACGGAGTGGGATTCATCCCGCAAATTTGAGGTGATGTCATTGTAACGCCTTGTACAAAGATGTGCCGTGGAAAGGTTAATGTTTGCCCCAATAGGGATAGCGAAATCTTGTTCCTGTAAACCTCCAACTTTCAAAATGAGAACAATGCAAGATGGTCGGACTTGATTGAGACACAATTATGAATTGTGTCAGGTCGGGTCTAGGTTTTTACAACTTAAGATATCTAGACAATTCCCTTGTTCACTAAATTTTTGATCGACAAGTTGCTTATATATATCTTTAAAACCAAAATTAGTAATCAATTTTAGAATTCACTTTTTTCGGCATCTGTAATCCTTTCTTTGTACCTAGCCAATACCTTAAAACCTCTGCAATCCCATGTCATGGTGCCTCCCAAAACACCCTATCTTATGTGATTATTCATCCTGTAAAAATTGATGCGGCTGCCCTCTTCTTGCAGGATTAAAACACGTGTTTTATACTAACGTTTAAATCAGGAGTTTACAGTGGAGAAACATGTCTGAACAAACAATGCCTACAAAGGAACGTATCCTCAAAGAGGCCGCTGTTATCTTTGGCAAAAAAGGCTTTAAAGATACCACCATCCGAATGATCGCCAAGGCCGCAAAAGTCAATATCGCTGCGATCAATTATCATTTCCATGGCAAAGACAGCCTCTATGCTGCCGTCCTGGAAGATGTCTTTCATGCAGGCTTCACCCGTTTTCCTGCCACTCTGGAAACAGGTGCAGACGCGGACCCGGAGCAGCGGCTTCTGGTGTTTGTCAGAGGCATGTTCTATCGGCTGCAAAGCAGCGAGGGTTGGGGGGGCATGTCAGGCCAGGGTCGGCTTATTGCACGGGAGTTACTCGACCCAAGCCCCGCCTTCGAAAACGTACTCGATAGATATGTCAAACCGCATAAAGACCTGTTAGTCGACATCGTGGTCGATATAATGCAGAGCAATCCTGGCCCGGAGAAAATAATGCCCTGTGTTATAAGTATCATAGGCCAATGTATCTATTACGCCCTGGGCTCATCAGTCATCCTGAAAATCAGTGCAAACAACGCTCCTACCGAAGACAACCTCGATCAACTCGCGCACTCCGTCTGGCTTTTTTCCCTCGGAGGAATTGCCAGGATCAAAGAGGAACTCCTTTCACCATCGAAGGCAGAAATATGAAGAAAAGGTTACGCATCGTTCTCATAATTATTGTTGTAGCCACTGGAGGAATCATTGCCTACAACTACCTAACTCATTTAGGAAGTGACACGTTACTTCGGTTTTCCGGCAATATCGAGGTCACCGAGGCCCAAATGAGTTTTAGGATTGCTGGTAGAATAAAAGAGCGGCAGGTAGAAGAGGGAGATACTGTCGTGACTGGCCAGGTGCTCGCAAAACTAGAGACAAGCGACCAAACCATTGCCTTGGCGCAGGCAACAGCTAATCTATCCTATGCCGAAGCCATTCTAGCCGAACTTATAGCGGGTAGCCGCAAAGAAGATATCGATCGGGCACAAGCTCAAGTCATGCAGGCCCGCCACAGCCTGACTGAGTTGCAAAACGGCAGTCGTATCCAGGAAATCGAAAGTGCCAGAGCCGATCGGGACAGTGCTATAGCAGCTGAGCAATCGGCAATAGTCCAACGGAAACAGGCAAAAATTGACTCAAATCGGTACAACACTCTATACAAGGATGAAAGTGTCAGCAAAAACGCACTTGAAACATTTCAGACGCTCTACGAAACTGCGGAAAAAAAGGTAGAGGAAACCCACGCACAAGCCAGAGCTGCAAACCAACGCCTTGAGCTACTCAAGGCGGGTCCACGTATCGAACACATCCGCAGGGCAGAAGCTATACTGCAGCAGGCTGAAGCAGAATATGCGCTTATCAAAGCCGGCCCACGTATCGAGACTATCGAACAGGCCAGAGCTAAAGTAGAGGTCGCAAGGGAAACCGTTCATCAGGCCCAACAACAACTCAGTTATGCCGAGCTGATTTCGCCCATGAATTCTGTGGTACTGAGTACCTCGGCAGAAGCGGGAGAATACCTTAATCCCGCTACCCCGGTACTCACCCTCGGCCGGTTAGATAAACCATGGCTTCGGGCTTATATCAACGAGACAGATCTTGGCCGAATACAACTTGGACAGCAGGTCGAGGTAACAACTGACACTTTTCCCGGCAAGACCTACCCGGGTCGAGTGAATTATATAAGCAGCCAGGCAGAATTTACCCCGAAAACGGTACAGACTTTTGAGGAACGGGTCAAACTGGTGTTCCGCATCAAAGTTTTACTCGAAAACCCAGACAACGAGCTTAAACCGGGGATGCCGGCAGATGGACTCATTAATTTCTCGGGCAGGTAAGGGGTTGAAGATGATCGAGACGGCGTCCTTTTGCCAGGAAATAAGGTTATGATTACAGGTGCTGCAACAACCGCTCTCACCCCAGCAATTGCCGCAGACGGGCTGACAAAAAATTTCGGCCCTCTCACTGCCGTCGATCAATTGAGCTTCACGGTATTTCCAGGGGAGATATTCGGCCTTGTTGGCCCAGATGGTGCCGGCAAGTCAACGACTCTTCGAATGCTGGCGACTATCATGGATGCCGATTTCGGCACAGCCCGAATTGCAGGTTTTGATATTTCCCAGGAGGCAGTTTCAGTCAAGGACCATCTCGCCTATATGAGCCAGAAATTTGGACTATATCAGGATCTCACTGTCGGAGAAAACATCAATTTTTATGCCGACCTCTACGGTATGAGCCGCAAAGGCAGAAAAGATCATATCAAAGAGCTGCTGGGTTTTAGTCACATGCAGCCCTTTATCCATCGCCGTGCGGGAAATCTCTCCGGCGGCATGAAACAAAAGCTCCAGCTCATTTGTGCCCTTATTCACACCCCGAAGGTGCTCCTGCTTGACGAACCGACCAATGGTGTCGATCCTGTGAGCCGCCGGGATTTCTGGCGAATTCTCCACAGACTTCGACAGCAGGAGGTTGCCGTCCTCATCACCACCGCTTATTTAGATGAAGCAGAGCGCTGTGACCGGGTCGGTCTCATTGATCAGGGTAAACGTATGGCCATCGGTACGCCCGGTGAACTCAAAGAACTGCTGGATGGCCGGATACTTGCGATCAGATCGCGCCAGGCAAGGAAGATTGTCAGCCTGTTACGGGGCCAATCTTTTGCCAAAAGTGCTGATCTCTTCGGCGACACCGTCCATCTGGTCTGCCGTGACAGCAAAGAAACTAAAGAGCAGGTGATAGAACTTCTTGAGCAGGAAAGACTCAGCTACGAACACGTTCGGGAGGCTGAGCCTTCCCTTGAAGATATCTTTGTCAGCTTATTGGGAAAGAGCAGGCAACCGACACCAGAAGCAGAGGTAACCACTGGTACAACAACTACCGAGGGTCTGGCTGTCCAGGTGGAACGCTTGACCCGACAGTTTGGATCCTTCACAGCCGTTGATGACGTGAGTTTTAAGGTGAAAAAAGGGGAAATTTTCGGTTTTCTCGGCCCAAACGGAGCTGGAAAAAGCACCACCATCCGCATGCTCTGCGGGCTGCTGAGCCCCAGTTCCGGTACAGGAAAAGTGGCAGGCTATGACATCCTGGGGGAAACAGAACAGATCAAGCTACATATCGGGTATATGAGCCAGAAATTTTCCCTTTACGAAGATCTTTCTGTTGAGGAAAATATCAGCTTTTACGGCGGTATCTATGGTCTTCGCGGCAAGCGGCTGGAAGATCGTCTCAACTGGGCACTTGCGATGTCGGGTTTACTGGAACATCGATCCAGCCTCACAGCTATCCTCAGTGGTGGTTGGAAACAGCGTCTTGCACTTGCCTGTGCCATCCTGCACGAACCGCCGATTATCTTTCTCGATGAACCAACCAGCGGAGTTGATCCCTTAAGCCGCCGACAATTTTGGGAGCTCATTTATGCCATGGCAGATGAGGGAATTACCATCTTTGTAACCACCCACTATATGGAGGAGGCCGAGTACTGCGACCGAATCGCCCTCATCTATGACGGGAAGATGATTGCCTCGGGTTCGCCAATAGAATTGAAAACCCGAATCATGCGTGACAAGATCATCGACATGCGCTGCGAAGATCCCCAGGCCTTGGTCACTCCGTTAAAAGGCTTACCCGAGGTAAGGGACGCTGCACTTTTTGGCTCGGGATTGCACCTAGTCGCTCCAGATGATAAAGCCGCCATTGAGGCGATCAATCGTTTTCTTATGAGCTGCGGCCAAGGCCTTGATGGGATCACCATGGAGACCATCATGCCGAGCATGGAAGATGTATTCATCTCCCTTATTGAGGAGGTGGACAGAATAAACGGCAATGATAAAGCAAGACCAAAAGACAGGGAGGCTCCACAAATATGAATGTCAGACGTCTCATTGCTGTAGCCCGAAAAGAGACCCTGCACCTTGTGCGCGACTGGCGCAGTCTGACTTTAGCACTGGCCATCCCCCTTATCCTCATCCTTCTCTATGGCTATGCCCTCACCCTTGACCTGAGGCTAGTCCCAACCGTGATATGGGACCAATCACGCACTCCTGAAAGCCGGAAACTCCTCAGCCTCTTTCAGGATTCTCCCTATTTTGCCATAAAGGGCTATCGCGACAACTATTCTGGACTGCAAAAAGAGTTGGATCGGGGGAATGCCATGGTCGCCTTAGTAATCCCCGGTGACTTTTCTGCCAAGGTGTTTGCCAACAAACCGGTAAAAATCCAGATTATAGGTGACGGCAGCGACGCCAACACCTCCCGACTGGCCATGGGCTATGCGGCAAACATTGGAACCATCTACGCTCTTGAGGTCACCTCGGAACAAATGCAGTTAAAAGGCCAGGGAGAGCTCAAACAGCCGATTGAGTTGATCCCGCGTGCCTGGTACAATCCTGGCCTTAGAAGCCAGAACGTGCTCATTCCCGGCATCATCGCACTGGTCATGATCGTCGTGGCCGCTCTGCTCACCAGCACCACAGTGGCCAGGGAATGGGAGACAGGGACCATGGAACAGTTGATCAGCACCCCCCTGCGCGGACCTGAACTGATTTTTGGTAAAGTTATTCCCTATTTCTGTATAGGTATGATCGATGTGGCGATAGCCGTTCTGATGGGAAAATGGATCTTCGATGTTCCTATAGTTGGTAACGCCGGCTTATTATTTGGTCTGTCCGCCCTCTTTTTAACCGGCGCACTGTTTTTTGGTATGACGCTCAGCATCAAGCTCAAATCGCAGGTACTGGCCAACCAGTTGGCCATCATTGCCGGCTTTTTGCCTACGCTTATTCTGAGTGGTTTCGTTTTCGCCATCGAAAACATGCCCATACCTTTGCAGTTCCTCACCTATATTGTCCCTGCCCGCTATTTCATCTCCATCCTGCGCGGGATTTATTTAAAAGGAATTGGCCTTGAGATTCTTTGGCTTGATGCGTTGTTTTTAGCCATTTACGCACTCCTTATGATAGTTCTTGCCAACCGCAATTTTTCCTTCAAACTGGAGTAAGAGATGCTGCAACGCCTTTACCGCATGCTCATCAAGGAATTTTTGCAAATGCTTCGCGATCCACGGATGAGGGTGGTCATTTTTGGCATCCCGGTAATCCAGATGACCATCATGGCCTTTGCTCTCACCACCGATGTGACCAATATTCGCATGGCTGTGCTGGACATGGACAAGACCCCGGCCTCACGGGAGCTGATCAGCGCATTTACCGCCAGTAACTATTTCCGCATTTCCGCCTCATTGCTTTCCCAAAAAGAAATGAGCCCACTTCTGGATCGAAGTGAAGTTCGGGCTGTATTACATATCCCGGCCGGATTCAGCAGGGATATCCTCACCGAGAACACTGCCGGAGTACAGCTCATCACCGACGGTACCGACAGCAACAGCACCTCAATTGTTCTCGGTTATGCCGGATTCATAGTGAGTGATTACAATGATAGAATGATAAGCAAACGGCTTGGCAGAAAAGGCATAACCGTTTCACCTCTACAGATCAAGACTGAGAGCCGCGCCTGGTACAACCCTAACCAGGAGAGCCGGTTTTATTATGTCCCCTCACTGATAGCCACAATGCTCTATATTTTCAGCTTGCTGCTCACCAGCATCGGGATCGTCCGAGAGAAGGAGATCGGCACCATTGAGCAGGTAATGGTTACCCCGATCCGGGGGATCGAATTTATCCTAGGCAAGACCATTCCCTACATGATCACCGGCTATATCTCAATGTCCTTTATGCTCATTATCGCCTACTTTGTCTTTGGGGTCCATGTGCGAGGCAGTCTGCCACTCCTCTACGGGGTGACCGGGATCTATCTGGCAGGTAACATGGGCATCGCCCTGATCATAAGCGGTGGTGCCTCAACCCAGCAACAGGCCTTGCTCACCAGTTTCCTGATACTCATGCCCTCGGTCATGCTGAGTGGTTTCATGTTCCCAATCAGTAATATGCCCGACCCGGTCAAATACGCCACTTTCATCAACCCCATGCGCTGGTACCTGGACCTTCTCAGGGGCATTGTCATGAAAGATGTTGGCATTTCCGTTCTCTGGCCGGCAATCTCTGCCCAAATAGTTTTATCTGTTTCTTTTCTTACCATTGCTATAGGACGGTTTAAAAAGACCCTGTCATAATTCAAGACGAACTTATAAGAACCTCAAACAGGAGATGGTTAAGTAAAAAACTGCATATTCAAGGCGTGTGAATTTCACTATCATTGAGACACCATCAATCAAGGAGGATAAAAACCGCCATGATTAGAACAATCAGTACGGAACTAAAACCGATTAAACTCTGGTTGGAAGATATCGACCAAGATACGCTGCAACAGGCTAAAAACCTGGCGAACCTGCCTTTTCTTCATCATCACGTGGCGATCATGCCTGATGCCCATGTTGGCTACGGCATGCCAATTGGCGGTGTAGCGGCAACAAGAGATGTGGTCATTCCCAATGCGGTTGGAGTCGATATCGGCTGTGGTATTTGTGCCGTACAAACATCCCTGCCCCATCTGGAAAAAACGCAACTTAAAAAAATACTGAAGACTATTAGGCAGACTGTACCTCTCGGCTTCAAACACCACAAGAACGCCCCGAAAAAAAGTAAAATGCCTGAGATTTCAGGAAAACTCACAGAAAAAGAGTTGCCGGTGGTCTGCCGTGAATATGAAAACGGCCGCTTGCAGCTCGGCACGCTGGGTGGCGGTAACCACTTTATCGAAATACAGCGAGGAGATGACGGTTACATCTGGCTGATGATCCATTCAGGCAGCAGAAATATCGGCTATCAGGTGGCCAATCATTACAATCGACTGGCGGCAACATACAATCTTGCCCATGGTGCAAAAGTGCCAGCGAAATGGCAACTCGACTATTTACCTCTACAGTCTGAAACTGGGCAAAGGTATTTACATGAGATGAACTATTGTGTTCAATTCGCCGCTGCAAACAGGCGAGCTATGATGGAGAAATTCTGCGAAATCCTGCTGGACCTTGAACCATCAGTTTCCTTTTCTCCCGCCTTTGATGTTGCCCATAATTACGCAAGCCTGGAACACCATTTCGGCCAGGAAGTCCTGGTGCACCGAAAAGGTGCAACCCGGGCGGAAATGGACGAGACTGGAATCATTCCGGGTTCCCAGGGGAGTACCAGTTATATAGTACGTGGTCTGGGCAACAAGGAGAGCTTTTGCTCCTGTTCACACGGAGCAGGAAGAAAGCTCGGCAGAAAACAGGCCCAGCGGCAGCTCAATCTCAAAGATGAAATCCAGCGCCTCGAACAAAAAGGCATTCTTCATGCCGTTCGTCATAAAAAAGATCTGGATGAGGCCACAGGAGCCTATAAGAATATTACCAAGGTAATGGACAACCAGCGTGACCTCGTGAAGATTATAACAACACTTAAACCGCTGGCTGTGGTGAAGGGCTAAAGGTCTGAGCAGTACCGATTCTCGATAATTTCCAATTTCGGCACTCCCCAGAAGACCGTTATGGGGCCAGCCGCTCGATGGTCCAGTCTTTTGATTCTTTGTTTCTGGTATACAGGAAGCGGTCGTGAAGTCGGTTTTTCCTTCCCTGCCAAAACTCGATTTCAAGGGGTTCAACTCGGTAGCCCCCCCAGAAAGACGGTAACGGCACCTTCCCTTCCCCTATTTTTCTTTTTATTTCGTCAAATTTTTGCAATAGGATCTGCCTGGATGACAGGCTGTGGCTCTGGCTTGAAACCCAGGCGGCCATTTGGCTTTCCTTTGGCCTGGTCATAAAATATTTTGCTGAGTCAGCTGCAGATATTTTGGAGGCAAGGCCATTGACCATTACCTGCCGCTCCAGATCAAGCCAGACAAAGAGCAGGCTGACCTTTGAATTATCTTTTAACTCTCTTGCCTTTCGACTCTCGAAATTAGTAAAAAAAACAAACCCTTTCTCATCATAGTATTTTAACAACACTGTCCTCTGGCTGGGTTGCCCTTCAGAACCGACTGTGGCTAAGGTCATGGCTGTTGGGTCGGCAATTTCGGTTTTCCGAGCCTGATCAAACCACTCTGTAAACTGCAATATAGGGTCACCATTGAGATTTGAACGGGACAGGCCTCCCTTTAAATATTCCCTACGAAACTGACTAAGATCCACAAACGTCCTCTCTTTTAAAACTATCGGTATCACTGATGGTCATGTTGCTCACCAGCACTAATTAAAAAATTGCGTGAGTTTCTATCAGGGTAAAGGCCATAAGCAAGGCCACAAATAGCATTAAAATCTGAGCCAATTGACAACCAA
>Ga0070729_10005857_pt1 | contig 12439 bp, 12 predicted proteins | sample tdDd472_FD_66725 | JGI IMG/M metagenome (GOLD analysis project Ga0070729, IMG submission 66725) | Marine sediment microbial communities from the Atlantic coast under amendment with organic carbon and nitrate - tdDd47.2 | ecosystem: Environmental > Aquatic > Marine > Coastal > Sediment | place...
CGGACCGGAGATCGAGCCCAGAAGTCTCAATAGTGCCGTCTCGACCGGCATCAGCGACATTTCTCAGACCCCGTCCGCGCGATAGTCGCCGGAGGCGCCGCCGGATTTGGCGACCAGCCGCACATTGCCGATCCGCATGCCCCGGTCGACCGCCTTGGCCATGTCGTAGACGGTGAGGCAGGCGACCGACACGGCGGTGAGCGCCTCCATCTCGACGCCGGTCTGCCCGGTCACGTGCGCCTCCGCCGTCACCCGCACGCCGGGCAGCGCCGGATCGGGTTCGAGCGTCACCGAGATCTTCGACAGCGCCAGCGGATGGCACAGCGGGATCAGTTCGTGGGTGCGCTTGGCGGCCATGATCCCGGCGACCTTGGCGACCCCGAACACGTCGCCTTTTTTCGCGTTGCCCGAAACGATCAGCTCCAGCGTCTCCGGCCGCATTTCCACCGTGCCTTCGGCCACCGCGATCCGTTTGGTCGCCGCCTTGTCGGAGACGTCTACCATATTGGCATCGCCGGAGGCGTCGATATGGGTAAGGCGGGTTCCCTGCGCCATGACGACGGCCCTAGGCCGCGGCCTGGCGCGCCAGAAGCCGGCGGGTGGCCTCGGCGACGTCGGGTTGCCGCATCAGGCTCTCGCCGATCAGGAAGCTGGTGATGCCGATCTTCGCCATGCGCATCAAATCGTCGGGCGTGAACAGGCCGCTCTCGCAGACGATCAAACAATCCTCCGGCACCATCGGCGCCAGCCGCTCGGTGACGTCCAGACTGGTCTCGAAGGTCCTCAGATCGCGATTGTTGATACCGATCATCGGCGACGCCATCTCCAGCGCCCGCTCGAGCTCTGCTTCGTCATGAACCTCGATGAGCACGTCCATGCCGAGTTCGAAGCCGGTCTCCTCGAGCGCCAAAGCGGTGGAATCGTCGGTGCAGGCGAGGATGATCAGGATGCAGTCCGCGCCCCAGGCGCGCGCCTCGTGCACCTGGTAGGGGTCGAACAGGAAGTCTTTGCGCAGCGCCGGCAGCTTCGTCGCCGCGCGCGCCTGGGTGAGGAATTCCGGCCGGCCCTGGAACGACGGCGCGTCGGTCAGCACCGACAGGCAGGCCGCGCCGCCGGCCTCGTAGGCGCGGGCGAGGCGGGGGGGATCGAAATCCTCCCGGATCAGCCCCTTCGACGGGCTCGCCTTCTTGATCTCGGCGATCAGGCCGTATTCGCCCTCCTGCCATTTCGCGTCGAGCGCGTCGAGGAAGCCGCGCGGCGGCTCGATATCCGCCTGTCGCGCCTTCAGCTCGGCGATGGGAACGGCGGCCTTCGCCGCGGCGATCTCCTCGCGCTTGTAGGCTTCGATTTTGTCGAGGATGGTGGCCATGGGTCCGGTTACGCGTTCGAGATTGCGATCAGCTTGTCGAGCCGCTTGCGGGCCGCGCCACTGTCGATCGCCTCGGCCGCCCGTTCGACGCCGGTTTGAAGATCCGGCACCAGGTCGGCGACCACCAGCGCGGCGCCGGCATTCATCAGCACCACGTCGCGTTCGGGCCGCTGGTCGCCGTCCAGCACCGAGCGGACCGTCGCGGCATTGGCGGCGGCATCGCCGCCCTTGAGGTCGTCGTCGGACGCGCGTGCCAGTCCGACTTCCTCGGGCGTCACGGTGAATTCCCGGATCTCGCCGTCTTCCAGCGCCGCGACCGAGGTTTCCCGCGTCGTGGTGATCTCGTCGAGCCCGTCCATGCCGTGCACCACCCAGGCCTTCTCCGAGCCGAGATTGAGCAGCACTTCGGCGATCGGCCGCACCCATTCGGCTGCGAAGACGCCGACCATCTGCCGCTTGACGCCGGCCGGATTGGAGAGCGGGCCGAGCAGGTTGAAGATCGTCCGCGTCCCCAGCTCCACCCGCGCCGGACCCACATGCTTCATCGCCTGGTGATGGGCGGGCGCGAACATGAAGCCCAGCCCGGCGTCGCGGACGCAGCGGCCGATCCGCTCCGGACCGATCTCGATATCGACCCCGAGCGCCGTCAGCACGTCGGCGGCGCCCGATTTCGACGACAGCGCCCGGTTGCCGTGCTTGGCGATCGGCACTCCCGCGCCGGCCGCCACGAAGGCCGAGCAGGTGGAGATGTTGAAGCTGCCCTTGGCGTCGCCGCCGGTGCCGACGATGTCGATGGCGTCGGCGGGGGCCTGGACCGGCAGCATCTTCGCCCGCATGGTCGAGACCGCGCCGGCGATCTCGTCGACGGTTTCCCCGCGCACCCTCAGCGCCATCAGGAAGCCGCCGATCTGCGCCGGCGTCGCCGCGCCCGACATCATCACGTCGAACGCGGCCTGCGCCTCGTCGCGCGCCAGCGGCGTGCCCGAGGCAGCCTTGGCGATGAGTGCCTTGAAATCCGCCATCGTCACGACCCGGACGGGAAGACGATCTGCTGGATCAGCCGCTGGTCGATCTTCAGTTGGTAGCTATCCTGCATCTTGCGGATATATTCGGTGCGGATGAACCCGGTGATCTGCTCGGCCGTCTGCTGCGCGAGCTGGTCGAGTTCGCGGGTTCCCGCCAGGAAAGCGGGAATGTCGACCTCGTTGACGATGAACACGTAGCGTTCCTGGCCGGCGCCCGAGGCCGAGCCGGCAAAGCCCTTCGGCCCGCCGAACGCCGCGGTCCTGACCGATTGCGGCAGCTTGTTCTCGCCGCCGCGGCGCTTGAACTTCTCCGAGGTCTCCACCGTCAGCTTCTTTTCCGCCGCCAGCGTCTCGAAATCCCCGCCCCCCTTGAGGGCGTCGACCATCCCGGTCGTCATCTCTCCGAGCCGCTTGTTGATTTCCGCCGTCTTCCAGTCGGCGATCACCTTGTCCTTGACCTCGGCGAGAGGACGGTCGTGCGCCGGCTCGGTTCCGTCGAGCTCGAACCAGACCCAGACCGGAGTCCCCACCTGGATGGGATCGTTCTCGGAATCGGGCTTGGCGCCGAAGATCGCCGCCATCACCTTGCTCTTCTGAGGCAGGGCAACCGCGTCCTTGCCGTCCTTGTCGCGGCCGAGCCGGTCGACGTTGGAGAGCTTTGCCGTCTTCAGCTTGAACCGCTCCGCGACCTCCGTGAGCGAGACGCCGCCGACGCGGACATCCTCGATTTCCTCATACAGCTTGACGACGTCCTTTTCCGCCTTGCGCTTGGCGACGGCGGCGCGAAGCTCCTTCTCGACCTCCGCCAGGGGCCTGGTCTTGCCCGGCTCGATCTTGGCGACCTTGATGATCACGTGGCGGAACGTGCCCTTGACCACGCCGGAGACCTGGCCTTCGGCGAGTTTGAAGGCGGCATCGGCGAGCGGCTTGTCCAGGAGTTCGTCCTTCGACTTGGCTCCCAGGTCGTAGTCCTTGCTGTCGAGCTTCAGTTCCACCGCAAGATCCTCGAAGCTCAGGCCGCCGTCGAGCTTCGCCCTGGCCGCGTCCGCGGCCGCCTTGTCGGCAAGCGGGAAGGGGATCTGCAGGATATGCCGGCGCTCCTTGACCACGTACCGGGCCTCTTTGGCCTTGTATTCCTTCTCGAGCTCTTCCTTGGTGACCTCGTCGGGCTTCATGATCTCCTCGGGTCCGAGCTTGAGCACGGTCGCCGTCCGCCGTTCCGGCGCCCGGTATTCGCCTTTATGCTCATTGAAATAGGCGTCGAGCGCGGCGTCGTCTGGAGCCGCGATCTCGCCGAGCAGCTCCGGCTTTAGAACCACGTAGCGAACCGTGCGCTCCTCCTTGTCGAAGCGGTTCTTCGCCTCGAGGTAGACATTGGGGGCGCCCATGCCGCCCAGCAGGCCGGCGAGAAGCTGCTCGCGGCGCTTTTCGGCCTGCATCTCGATCACGAACTTGTCCTCGTTGAGGCCCATGTTCCTGAGGTAGTAGGTGAACTGGTTACGGTCGAAACGGCCGGACGACACGAAGCGCTGGTCGGTGGCGATCGCCTTGGAGATGCGATCGTCGGAAACGCCCAGCGACAACGATTGGGTGACGTTGTCGAGCACGGCCTCCTGGACCATTGCGCTGAGCACCTGGTCGGGCAGCTTGCGCGCCACCGCTTCCTGCGGGCTAATGTTGCGCCTGAGATACTGGCCCATGTTGCGAACCAGGAGCTGGTAGTTGCGATTGAAATCGGACGCGGCGATCTCCTCGTCGCCGACCTTGGCGACCGACGTGGTGCTCTGGTTTGTGAGAAAGCCCTGGATACCCCAGATCCCGAAACTGATGACAAGCAGGCCGAGGAAGATCTTGGCGACCCAGGTTCCCGCCCCCCGGCGTAACGCGTCTAACATAGGCTGATCCCGACTATCCCTGTTTGGTGGGCCCTTATATTGGGCGGTTTGCTTCGCACGTGAATCATAGAAACCATGCGAGTCCGTTTCAAGGCCTGCCGAAGAGAGCAAGACCTCGCGTTACCGGGTTTGATCGCGCCCGAAATTCTGTTACCGAACGCCAAACCGATGAACGCGCCTTCATATCGGAGAATTCGAAGGAAATGTCCATGACAATCAAACCGCTGGTCGCCGGAAACTGGAAGATGAACGGGCTCGGCGCTTCGCTTTCCGAGCTCGCCGAGATCGCCCGCCGCCACGAAGCGGGACCGGCTGACGCCGTCGACGTGATGGTATGCCCGCCCGCGACGCTGCTCGCCCAAGCGGTCGAGACGGTAGAGACTGTTGACGGCGGCGCCGTTTCGATCGGCGCCCAGGATTGCCACCAGAACGAAAGCGGCGCCCATACCGGCGACATTTCCGCCGCAATGATCGCCGACACGGGCGCCGTCGCGGTCATCGTCGGCCATTCCGAGCGCCGCGCCGACCATGGCGAGACCGACGCGGTGGTCGCCGCCAAGGCCGAAGCCGCGCTCTCGGCCGGTCTCGTCGCGATTCTCTGCTGCGGCGAAACGGAAGCCCAGCGCCGGGCGGGCGAAACGCTCGATGTCGTCGGCGGGCAGCTCTCGGGCTCGATTCCCGCCGAGGCCGATCCGGCGCGGCTGGTCGTCGCTTACGAACCGGTCTGGGCCATCGGCACCGGCCTGACGCCGACAACCGACGACGTCGGCGCCGTGCACGGCTTCATCCGCGAACGCCTCGTCGAACGCTTCGGCGACGCCGGCCGGTCGATCCGCATCCTCTATGGCGGCTCGGTCAAGCCGGCCAACGCCGCGGACCTGATGGCGGTCGCCGACGTCAACGGCGCGCTGGTCGGCGGCGCCAGCCTCAAGGCCGAGGATTTCAGCGGGATCTTCGCCGTTTACGGCTGATCGGACGCAGCCCGCCGTGGCAAACAGGGGCGCCGTTTCCTATATGGCCGCTAAAGGACTTTCGCGGCCGCGGCAGTTCGTGTACAAGGCCCCCAATTCCTGAAAACCTTTCAGAAGCGAACCGATGCAAACCGTTATCATCGTCATTCATCTGATGGTCGTCATCGCCATGGTGCTTGTCGTCCTGCTGCAGCGTTCCGAAGGCGGCGCGCTGGGTATCGGCGGCGGCGGAGGTGGCGGCGCCGGAGGGCTGTTCACGGCCCGGGGCACGTCGAACCTCTTGACCCGCACCACGGCCATCCTGGCGGTCGTGTTCTTCGTCACCTCGATCGCGCTGACGATCCTCGCCCGCACCTCCGGCCGCCCCGGCGACCTGATCGACGCCGCGGCCTCGAGCGCCGCGGCGGCGAAGAAAGACGACAAGGCCGGCACCCCGGCCGCCGGCGGCACGGCCAAGACGTCCGAGACGGGCAAGGCCGGGGAAACCGGAAAGGTCGGCGACGGCAAGGCGTCCGGCTCCGAAAAGGCGTCGGGCACATCCGGCGGCGAAACCGGCGGCAAGCCGGCGGGCCCGGCGGTTCCGTCCTCGGAATAGGAACCGGTCGGCCCGAGAGGGGCCGTCACAGGACGTTTCATCCGCCGGCATCGTCCGGCGGATAATTTTTTCACGGGGCGGAATTTGGGTTTCGCGAATCGTTCTCTGTGGGGATAAGGTCGGGGTCCATGGCGCGGTACATTTTCATCACCGGCGGCGTGGTTTCGTCACTCGGAAAGGGTTTGGCCTCGGCGGCGCTCGGCGCGTTGCTCCAGGCGCGCGGATACAAGGTCCGCCTGCGCAAGCTCGACCCCTATCTCAATGTCGATCCCGGCACCATGTCGCCCTATCAGCACGGCGAGGTCTTCGTCACCGACGACGGGGCCGAGACCGATCTCGACCTGGGGCACTACGAGCGCTTCACCGGGCGTCCGTGCAACCGGAAAGACAACATCACCACCGGCCGCATCTATCAGGACATCCTGACCAAGGAGCGGCGGGGCGACTATCTCGGCGCCACCATCCAGGTCATCCCCCACGTCACCGACGCCATCAAGGCCTTCGTGCTCGAGGGCAACGAGGAATTCGACTTCGTCCTCTGCGAGATCGGCGGCACGGTCGGCGACATCGAGGGCCTGCCGTTCTTCGAGGCGATCCGCCAGCTCGGCAACGACCTGCCGCGCGGCGACGCGGTCTATATCCACCTGACCCTGATGCCGTTCATTCCTAGCGCCGGCGAGTTGAAGACCAAGCCGACCCAGCACTCGGTCAAGGAACTGAGGTCCATCGGCATCCAGCCGGACATCCTGCTGGTCCGCTGCGACAGGCCGATCCCGGAAACCGAGCGGCGCAAGCTGTCGCTGTTCTGCAACGTCCGCCAGGGCGCGGTGATTCCGGCGCTCGACGTCTCCTCGATCTACGACGTGCCGATCGCCTATCACCGGGAGGGGCTCGACCGCGAGGTGCTCGCCGCCTTCGGCATGACCGGCGCGCCGGCCCCCAGCCTCGGCCGCTGGGAACGCATCTCCGAGCGTATCCACAACCCGGAAGGCTCGGTCACCATCGCCGTGGTCGGCAAGTATACCGGCCTGCTCGACGCCTATAAATCGCTGATGGAGGCGCTGGTCCATGGCGGCATCGCCAACCGGGTCAAGGTCGATATCGAATGGATCGAATCCGAGGTCTTCGAAAAGGAAGACCCGGTTCCCTATCTGCAGAACGTCAACGGCATCCTGGTGCCCGGCGGCTTCGGCGAGCGCGGCGCGGAGGGCAAGATCCTCGCCGCCCAGTTCGCCCGCGAGCATTCGGTGCCCTATTTCGGCATCTGCTTCGGCATGCAGATGGCGGTGATCGAGGCCACCCGGCACCTCGCCGGCGTCGAGGCCGCCAATTCGACCGAATTCGGCCCGGCCGAGGAGCCGGTGGTCGGTCTGCTGACCGAGTGGCTCAAGGGCAACGAACTCGAAAAGCGCGCCTCCGACGGCGAACTCGGCGGCACCATGCGGCTGGGCGCCTATCCGGCCAAGCTGGCGGAGAAGAGCCGCATCGCCGAGATCTACGGCTCGGCGCAGATTTCCGAACGCCACCGCCACCGCTATGAGGTCAATATCGACTATCGCGAACGGCTCGAGGCCGCCGGCATGCGCTTCGCCGGAACCTCGCCGGACGGCCTCCTGCCCGAAACGGTCGAACTCGAAGGCCATCCCTGGTTCATCGGCGTCCAGTACCATCCCGAGCTCAAGTCGCGCCCCTTCGCGCCGCATCCGCTGTTCTCCTCCTTCATCGAGGCGGCCGTCGTCCAAAGCCGGCTGGTGTAGGAAAAAACGATGCGCGGGATCGATCATCTGGTGCTGCCGGTCCACAATCTCGCGGCGGCCGGCGAAACCTTCCGAAACCTGGGCTTCTCGACGACGCCGGAAGCGCGGCATCCGTTCGGCACCGGCAATATTCTGGTGCAGATGCAGGCTTCGTTCCTCGAATTCGTCGCCGTGGTCGATCCGGGCAAGATCAGTGCGGGTACGCCGGATCGATTTTCCTTTGCCGAACACACGCAAGCCTTCCTGAAGGAGCGCGGCGAGGGGTTCAGCATGCTGGTGCTCGATTCCACTGACGCGGCCGGAGACCGGAAGGCGTTTCTCGATGCCGGGCTGAAGGTCTACGAACCGTTTTCCTTCGAACGCTCGGCCACCCAGCCGGACGGCTCGGTGGGCAAGGTCGCCTTTTCGCTGACCATCGTTGCCGATCCGGAAACGCCCGGGACCGGCTTCTTCACCTGTCACAACCTCTATCCGGATACCTTCTGGAAGGCGGCTTACCAGACCCATCCGAATACGGCGCATAATGTCGCTTCGATCACTCTGGTGAGCCCTGAGCCCTCCCGGCATATTCCGTTCCTTTCCGCCTTCGCCGGATCGGAGGCGATCGAAACCGGGGAAGAATGGGCGAAGGTATCGACGGCGCGCGGCGCGTTGCGGGTAATGACGGCGGAGAGTTTCGAGGCGCGCAACGGGTTCGCCGCCGGCATAGCGGGACCACCGAGCCTTGCAGCTTACGAGATCGCGGTCACCGATCTCGGCGCGACGAAACGCTGTCTCGAAGCCGCCGATATCCGCTATCATGAATCGGATACCAGGCTCGTCGTCGCGCCCGGCGAAGCCCACTGCACTGTACTCGAGTTCTCCCAAATCTAGCGAAGTGTCATGCGTTCAGTCTCCGTCGGCCCCGTCACCTTCTCCAATTCCGCGCCGCTGGCCGTCATCGCCGGTCCCTGCGCCATGGAAAGCCGCGATCACGCGCTGTTCATGGCGTACGCTCTCAAGGAGATATCCGAAAAGCTCGGCATCGGGCTCGTCTTCAAGTCCTCATTCGACAAGGCCAACCGCACGAGCGCCGCGAGCGAGCGGGGCATCGGAATGAAGGCGGCGCTGCCGATCTTCGCCGAGGTCCGGGAGACGACCGGACTGCCGGTGCTCACCGATGTGCACGAGGCAAGCCAGTGCGCACCGCTCGCCGAGGCGCTCGACGTGCTGCAGATTCCCGCCTTCCTGTGCCGGCAGACCGACCTGCTGCTGGCGGCGGCGGCGACGGGTAAGGCGGTCAACGTCAAGAAGGGCCAGTTCCTCGCCCCCTGGGACATGAAGAACGTGGTCGACAAGCTGACCGGCGCCGGCAATCCCAACGTGCTGGTCACCGAGCGCGGCGCCAGCTTCGGCTACAACACGCTGGTGAGCGACTTCCGCAGCCTGCCGATCATGGCGAAGACCGGCGCGCCGGTGATCTTCGACGCCACCCATTCGGTGCAGCAGCCGGGCGGGCAGGGGACGACCTCGGGCGGTCAGCGCGAATTCGTGCCGGTCCTCGCCCGCGCCGCTGTCGCAGTCGGCGTCGCCGGCGTCTTCATCGAGACCCACGACAATCCCGAAACCGCACCCTCGGACGGTCCCAACATGGTGCCGCTGGGCGAACTCGAGGGTCTGCTGTCGCTGCTGATGGAATTCGACCGCGTCGCCAAGGCGAACCTGGTGGAGATCTAGGGTGGGGTCGAGGTAGTCCTTCGCCCAGACTTCAGCAAGCCGAAAAGCATGGATCCCCGCCTGCGCTGGGATGACGGAATATATTTTGGGATCAGTGGGTTATCGAAAGCTTTTGCAGTATTTGCATTCATCGGTCGCAACTATTTCAGGAAACAGATATAGCCCTCTGAATTTCAACAACTTTCGTCATCCCCGCGCAGGCGGGGATCCATGCTTCACCGCTTGCCGAAACAGCCGCGTCCTGCCGGCCTCCGACCGCTACCCCCGCCCGCGATAGGGCGCCACGCCCTGGTCGGGCAGCCAGACGCCGTCGGGCACCGGACCGGTCTGCCAGAACACGTCGATGGGAATGCCGCCGCGCGGATACCAGTAGCCGCCGATCCTCAACCAGTGCGGCTCGAGCAGGTCGACGAGCCGTCGGCCGATGGCCACCGTGCAGTCCTCGTGGAAGGCGCCGTGATTGCGGAACGAGGTCAGGTAGAGCTTCAGGCTCTTCGATTCCACCAGCCAGTCGGCCGGGATGTAATCGATCACCAGATGGCCGAAATCCGGCTGGCCGGTCACCGGACAGAGCGAGGTGAATTCGGGGCAGGTGAAGCGGGCGACGTATTTCACGTCGCTCTGCGGATTGGGCACCCGGTCGAGCACCGCCGATTCCGGATCTTGCGGAATCGCGGCAGGCCGGCCCAGTTGCGGTTCGGTTCCCGCCATTTCAAACTCCGTCAGGCTGTCCTTGGATTGCGGCGCACCCTGTCAGAGAGGTTTGTGCGAAACAAGATAAATCCTCACCGCAACCAAGCCCCTTTTCAGCCTTTCGCCGCTGGGTTAGAAGCAGCCGATCCCAACTATCTTCCCGGGCTTTCTCAGCAATCAGGCAGGGCACCATGACCGCTATCCTCGACATCATCGGACGCGAAATCCTCGACAGCCGCGGCAACCCGACCGTCGAAGTCGACGTGGTCCTGGAAGACGGCAGCCAGGGCCGTGCCGCCGTTCCCTCGGGCGCTTCGACCGGCGCCTACGAGGCGGTGGAGCTGCGCGACGGCGGCGACCGTTACCTCGGCAAGGGCGTGCTCGACGCGGTCGAGTTCGTCAACACCGAGATCTTCGAGGCTGTGGCCGGGCTCGACGCCACTCACCAGCGGATGATCGACGAGACCCTGATCGATCTCGACGGCACCGAGAACAAGAGCCGGCTCGGCGCCAATGCCATTCTCGGCGTCTCGCTCGCGGTCGCCAAGGCGGCCGCCGAAGCGACCGGCCTGCCGCTCTATTCCTATGTCGGCGGCGTCGCGGCCTCGCTGCTGCCGGTGCCGATGATGAACATCATCAATGGCGGCGCGCACGCCGACAACCCGATCGACATCCAGGAATTCATGATCATGCCGGTCGGCGCGGACTCGATCGCCGAGGCCGTTCGCATGGGTTCGGAAATCTTCCACACGCTGAAGAAGGCGCTGCACGAAGCCGGCCACAACACCAATGTCGGCGATGAGGGCGGTTTCGCCCCGGGTCTCGCCTCGACCACCGATGCGCTCGATTTCATTCTCAAGGCAGTCGAGGGCGCCGGCTACAAGCCGGGCGAGGACGTGATGCTGGCGCTCGACTGCGCCGCCACCGAGTTCTACAAGGACGGCCGCTACAATCTCGCGGGCGAGGGCAGGCTGCTCGACGCCGGCGAGATGGCCGACTATCTCGCGAACCTCGTCGACAAATACCCGATCCTGTCGATAGAGGACGGCATGGCCGAGGACGACTGGGACGGCTGGAAGACGCTGACCGACAAGCTCGGCGGCCGCTGCCAGCTCGTCGGCGACGATCTCTTCGTCACCAACACCAAACGGCTGACCACCGGCATCGAAAAGGGCATCGCCAACTCGATCCTGGTCAAGGTCAACCAGATCGGCACCCTGACCGAGACGCTGGAAGCGGTGAATATGGCCCACAAGGCGAGCTACACCGCGGTGATGTCGCACCGCTCGGGCGAGACGGAGGATTCGACCATCGCCGATCTCGCCGTCGCCACCAATTGCGGGCAGATCAAGACCGGCTCGCTCGCCCGCTCCGACCGGCTGGCGAAATACAATCAACTCATCCGCATCGAGGAGGAACTGGGACCGCAGGCCGCCTATGCCGGCCCGATCGTGATGAGCTGAGGCGCACCACCTCGGTCAAGACCCAAAACGCGCTTACCGGGAATTAACCGAGTTGGCGGCACACTGCGCCTCGATTGAGTATCCAGTATCGAGTAGAGGTGCCGTTCGCCATGGCCACCCGCCAGCGTCGCCGTTCGTTTCTGCGCAAGGCCATGATGCCGATCCTTGCGTCCGCCTTCCTGACCTATTTCGCCTATCACGCCTTCCACGGCGAATACGGCGTCTTCGCCCAGGCCCGGCGCGACGTGAAGCTGCAGGAGCTGCACGCCGAATTCGAACGTCTGAAAAAGAAGAGCGAGACCCTGCACAATCGGGTGACCCTGCTTCGCTCCGAAAGCCTCGATCCGGACATGATCGACGAGCTGGCGCGCGCCAATCTGAATCTCGTCAATGAAAGCGAGATCACCATCCTGCGTCCCGAGCGGGAAGGGCGGACCGGCAAGACGGATTAACAGAAAACCGGTAAATGCGCCTAAATCTACTGAAATCCTGTTAACGCACGAAATCGAAGCAAATCCAAGCGGCTGACAGGCCCGTCCGACCTGTCGATAAGTGTTGGCGCGGACCTCTCACGGCCCTACATTCCCCTCAAGCGATGTTGGAACTTGACGGGAGGCATGCCCACCATGGCCGCGACCAGACAAACGAGCCGAACTCGAAAATCGAGCGGTTCGTCTTCCAGCCGAAAAGCCGGCGGCAAAGCGCCGAAGATCCCCGAATTCACCAAGGAAGAAGAGTTCGACGCCTATCGGCAGATGCTGCTGATCCGCCGCTTCGAGGAGAAGGCGGGCCAGATGTACGGCATGGGCCTGATCGGCGGTTTCTGCCATCTCTATATCGGCCAGGAAGCGGTCGTCACCGGCATGCAGATGGCGATCGGCGAGGGCGACCAGGTGATCACCGGCTATCGCGACCACGGCCACATGCTCGCCTGCGGCATGGACCCCAAGGGCGT
>Ga0070729_10005858_pt1 | contig 12436 bp, 9 predicted proteins | sample tdDd472_FD_66725 | JGI IMG/M metagenome (GOLD analysis project Ga0070729, IMG submission 66725) | Marine sediment microbial communities from the Atlantic coast under amendment with organic carbon and nitrate - tdDd47.2 | ecosystem: Environmental > Aquatic > Marine > Coastal > Sediment | place...
TGTACTTAACCCAATAATCAATTTATCGAATTCTTGCTTTCAGAACAATTTAACCACTGTATATTGTATGGTTTTATATGTGTAACACAATATAACGAACAATGTTTGGCTTGTTTTTTTTTAGAACTTTTTACTTTTTTTTTGAAATGTTTAAACAAGGTTTTTTCCTATTTTTGGGATGGAATTCTGGACCAGTGTTTTGTGAAATCAATACGATTTGGTCAGAAAAAAATCATCATGCAATTAGGCTTAAAGATTTTTATTGGTTTTTTTCGTTCCATTTTCCTTTTAAATTCTTTGCGGACCCCCAGCCAGATCCATAACATGAACCAACCATTAGGCGTTTCTTATGCGTATAACCCTCGGTCGCCCATGCGAGCCGTATCACCGATAACGGAGAACTCAAGGGCTTGGCAAAAAACCGATTTACAATTTTCGAATTGGATGCCATATTCAAAGGCAACCAATCTTGAAAAAATGGGGTTTTCGAATTATGTCGTCATTTGAAAAGCATAATGTGGCCGAAATTTTGTGGGAAGGACCGGGTGAAGACGTAGAAGTTCTCAGTTTTCATACCACCCAGAGTTTGTCTGAGCTCTATGTCATACAGGCCGAACTGAAATCACCTCAGAGGGGGCTTGGCTTTGGTGACATGCTCAATGCGGAGGTGAACCTGATCTTGAAAACGGGCGAACATCTGGATGTTGACAGGTATTTTTCAGGCATTATCACCCAATTTCATCAGCAGCGTTCCAGGCATGGCAACCTCCCAAACGCAAGCCAGGAGATCTTCAATTACGAGGTCGAAATTCGACCAAAATTGTGGTTGACCACTCGGCGAAGCAACACAAAGGTGTTCCAGGAAATGACCGCGAGGGATATCATTGAGGAAGTTCTCGGTGAACACCAGATCACCATGAACTGGGACCTGCAAGGTTCCCCTCGCACACGAGAGTATTGTGTCCAGTACCGTGAGACGGATTTTCAATTCATGTCCCGTCTACTCGAAGACGAAGGCATTACTTATTTTTTTAATCAACAAGAAAAGAAAGTCATTTTCACCGATCATCCTGGCGGTTTTCCCGATTGTGCACCACGGGCCCAAATCCCCTATGTCGAAGATTCAGGTGGTTTTTTTGGCTACGGCGCCTTTGAGTTAATCACGGATTTTCAATATCGAGAGGAAATCGGATCAGGCAAATTCAGTGTGAACCACTACAATTACAATACATCCCAAGTCAAAATCGACGCGGATAAAACTCAATCCCAACTTCCTGTCCTCGATCAACTCGAACAATACGATCCATCGTGGCCCTACGAGGATGCGGGTCAAGGTCAGACTTATGTTGATATCCGCATGCAGGCAGAACTCAGTCGCGTTCGTTCGGCCACAGGAACCACGACCGCTCGTTCGTTTGAGACAGGCAACGTCATGGAAATGCAGGATCATTTTCGGGATGACCTCAACATCAAATGGCTTCTAACAGGTATGAGGATCACAGCAGAGCAAGGAAGTTACCGTTGTCACTTTGAGGCATATCCTGCTGAGGAACCCTTCCGACCTGTTCGAAAAACCCCTCTTCCGCGGGTCCAAGGAATTCAAACGGCTATCGTCACCGGTCCAGATGGCGCCAAGGTCTATTTAGATAGTATGGGACGCTGCAAGCTTCAGTTCCACTGGGATCGTCTCGGTGAAATGAATGATCGGTCCTCGATGTGGGTACGGGTGTCTAACGGGTATGCAGGCAAGGATTATGGCATCCAGTGGATTCCTCGAATCGGTCACGAAGTTCTCGTTGACTTCATTAACGGCGACCCCGATCTTCCGGTAGTGGTTGGCCGCGTTTATAACGATTTCAACACCGCCCCCTACGGCCCAGTGGACAAGTGGAAGAATATCATCAAGGATATCAAGGATAACCACATTGTGTTCGACGCCGAGGACGGCAAAGAGGAGGTCAATGTTCGAGCCCAGAAGGATATGACCACGACGGTTATCAATAACAATTCTCGCTCTGTAGGCGCCAATGAAAGTGTATCTGTTGGAAATGACCGATCAGTTAGCGTTGGCAATAACGAAGATCGAAGCATCTCGGTAGATCAGACGATCACGGTTGGCAGCAACCGTTCGACAACCATTGGGTCCAATGAATCCATCACCATAGGTTCTGATCGCAATATGAATGTCGGATCTAACGCAACCGATATCATTGGGTCAAATAAAGCCTTGACCGTTGGGGCAAGTGATTCCACCAACATTGGTTCCTCCCAAACTCTCAATGTAGCGTCTGCTCGAAGTGTGACGGTAGGAAGCAGCGAAACTAAGACGGTGGGTTCCAACCAAAGTACGATGGCCGGCGGTTCATTGAGTATCACTGCAGGAGGCGCCATGACTTTGAGCTCGGGTGCCAAAGTATCGCTGAACGCTTCGGGTGCATTGACCATAACCGCTCCCTCAGTCACCATCAAAGCAGGCAAAATCAAACTCTCAGCTGGATCTGGTTCTGTCTCGGTCAATCCCAGCGGGGTGAAGATCAGCGGTCCCACCGTCACCCTGTCAGGTATCATCAAACACAATTGTTAATTCATATTCAATTAAATTTAAAGGATTTACCATGACCCAAAAGGAAGCACTCAGCATGCTTGATCTACCGAATGGATATGAGATGCGCGTGGATCGAAATAGTGGCACGCTATCCATATCGTCGGGAAATGGCTCCTCGCTTTACATCCGCCTGACAGCGGAGGGCCCTGTTATCGAGATGGATGCCCCAAAGGTTCTCTTTAAGAACACGGGTGACATCGCCTTTGAAGCTGAAGACGTCTCCTTACAGGCTAGAAGAAATCTATCCATCCAATCGGGGGGAGATTGCGACCACCGGGTTGCTGGTACCATGAGAGTTGATGTCCGCGACGACATTGAATTTCGTTCACAAGCAGCAAAATTCGAAGCAGTCCGTGGTGGCATAAGCCTGAAAGCCAGCGACGATCTTGACCTGCATGGTCTTCGCATTCTGCATAATGTGCCTAGTGAAGAGGAGGTGTTGGAGAAACTTCAGAAGGTCAAAACGTTCTCCCAATTCATGGCCTGCCCTGCATGGAACCCCAACTCTCCCAAGAAATTGGAGCCTAGAGAGCCTCAGTCACGAGAGGATTGGTAGACCAATGGAACTCAAAAATAACAGCCGCTATGAAGCCGAACTAATCCACGGGCCCAGTGGGTCGGAGGAACATGGAGTCGCCCTTATTCTCAAAAAAACCGTACCGTTGAACTCTAAAGCGGCAAATCCTGACTTTAAGTGGCCCGTCAGCCTACAGGACCTGAAAACGGATCTCGCCGTTTTTCCCTTCGATCACCACTTCCCTATCGCCAAAATGGATATGATGGTGACGGGTTTCGCAAGGACCGAACAAGGAGCGGCTTCAAGAGAAATGTGCGTCGGGCTGCGCGTTGGAGATTGGACCTACGAACAGATCGTTTTTGGGGATCGAATTTGGCAGAAAAAAATGCTCAGTTATCGAGCAAGCGACCCGGCACCCTTCACACAGATGCCCCTCACTCTCGAACAAGCCTTTGGAGGCGTAGCGGAACTGGAAAGTGGTGGCATTCCAAACCTTGACAACCCACAGGGTAAAGGTTTTTTAATGAAGGATCTGGACCCGGAAGGAAAGCCGCTTCCCAATATTGAACGGCCAGAACAACTCATTCGAAACCCGTTTGACGAGCCTGCTCCAACTTGCATGGGCCCCTACCCGCTCAGCGGGCGCCTGCGCTATCTTCCACTTATGGACAAAAATGGCGCGCTTCGGCCTTTTCACGGCAAAGACAGCCACCTCTATTATGGCCAAGCCCATCCCGACCTTATGATGGAACGACTTGAACCCGGAACGGAAATTACAGTTCGCGGTATGGACCCATTGGACGACCTTCATTGGACTATTCCCAAGCCAGATCTTGAGTGCATCTTGGTGATCGATGATCGCGAAACCCCGATGACCGTAACCCTGGATGGTATTTGCATTTTTAGTCATGAAGCAAGTGTGGGAATCAAATACCGGGCCGCGGCTACATTCAACCTTGAATCGCGCCAGGAAAGGAGCATTCGAGTTGTGGAGGTGAGCCCATGATGTGGCGAGTTTTAGCAGCGATGGACTTCATTACAGTCGCTGAAATTCATTTCGGAGTGGCACCGGGAATACCTGCATTGGGCGTTTCAACCGGGCCCCATTTTGCCGTAGGTGCCTATGCATGGAAGTTTGACAATCGGTGTTTTCTTGGCCCGATCCCAATTAACAAGCCCCCGACGCTCTCACATGACGCCGGAGTTTTACGCCCCCACATACTTATCGACCCCAGCCCCGTTCCGCCCCCTCCTGCGCCTCCTGCAACACCAGTAAACTCCGCGATCACATCGGCAAAGGCGACCCTGTGCAGCGCACTCAAGCCGACCTTTTCGGCAAGTCGTGATTTACGAGACGGTCGTCCAGTCAGTACCGAGACGCTGCCCTTTGGAGCTGGCTTGATACTTAGCGGAAATGTACCCTGCGGTATCGGGGGCCCACATGCCGGGATCCCCATGGTCCCAACTCAGCTAACAGACTGGTCTGGCCTTACCTTTGGGGATATGATCGGAGGACTCGTCAACATGTACGTTGAAACCCTGTCCCAAGCAGCACTCGAGGTCGTCGGCCATGTTCTTCCCGGAAATTGGGGCGACGCGCTGACGATCCTTGTAGCCTATGGGCCTGCGGTAGGCATCAGTTTCTGGCCATCCGGTGACGGCGTTGGGTCAGCAGTCCAATCTGCCGTTGACAGCGCCCTTGGACAGTCCAGTGGTTCACCTAGCGCATCAGCAAGCTCTTCAGCGAGCTCTTCAAGTCCAGGCTCAAGTTCTTCGAGTAATTCTTCCGCAAGTTCAAGTCCAGGACCTGGTAGCAGCCAGGGAGCCTCTTCCAGCTCAGCAGCCGGTTCTTCAAGCGGATCAGGGCCAGGAAGTCCTGGCGGTAAGTCAGGAGGTTCAGCCCCGGATGTGTGCATGACCCCGTCGGCTTCCGATTCTTCATCCAGCGATTCAGGCTCTGGGTCCTCACGAGGTGTTTCTAGCAGCGGGGCTTCGCCTGGCACAGGCGGTTGGTCACCTTTCGGACAGGCGGGCGCATGAACTACACTACTCACCACAACTGTCGCGCCAACTTGAACGTATTCACCCTTAAACGCGCCTATCATCTCAATAATGGTGATCTGCGCGTTAATGATGAGGCTCCTGAACTGATTGAAGATCCCCTTGTAGAAGATTTTTGTATGCTCGAGGAATCTGATTTTTTTCCAAAACAAACATTCATCGACGTAGCTATCAAGGGAACACTTTACACGCCGCAAGGCCAAGAGCGAACGACGATGGACACTGCTATTGTCCTACAGGACCGAAAAATAGCCCTCAAGCTTTTCGGCCAGCGCCGATTGGAATGCGAAAATTCGCGTTGGAGGTTTTCCAGTCCCGAACCTTTCACGTCCATCCCCCTCACATGGGAAGAGGCCTACGGAGGGCACGATCCTCAAGGGGATGCCGCCGGCGACCTGTGTGGGTTGGATCAACTCGGTGAACAAACGGGCCAAGACCTGTCGCATATGAACTTAAGTCGCTACCGAAGGAACCCAAAAGGGAAAGGGTTCATTCTCGACCTGAAACCCGAACACGAAGGCATCCTTCTCCCGCGCGTTGAATTCGCCCATTCCCCTATTCAGGTTGACCACTTATCTGCGGGATCCGCAATCAATTGGCACTTCATGCCTTCGCCTGCATGTTTTGACTGGATTCACTTTCACTGGTTCCCGCGTTCGCAATTCATGGTGGAGAAACTTTTTGGCAAGGTCGATGCCTTACTTCCTCACCGGCCCCTGCCCGAATACGATTTTGGGTTCAGTCGTGAAGATCTGTTTCAACGTATGGCGGCCCACGATCTTATCCGCCACCCCCGCATGTTTAATGCAGCGCATCCGGCCCTGCAAATTCAAAACCAAAAAAAGCCCGTTGAAATTACCTTGTATCATGTTTCGCCCGATCAACAGGAGCTAAACTTCAAGGTGCCCTATAGAGAACCATTGATAAAATTGATGAATCCAGGAGAGCGAAAAACCTATAAATCCAAGGCAAGTCTTTCCCAGATTCGAATCAATCTGGAGGAACGAACCCTCACGACAACCTGGCATGCCTTAATCCATACCCGCAATCCTGTTAGCGACGAGAATCACGAAAAGATTGAATACGATATCCAATGGGATTCCTGAGTAGGCAACTGCACCCCCCGGGGAAGTGGCATTTAATTTTGAAATCAAGGCGCCAAATACCTACTCTGGTTCAGGCTCAATAGATTCCACAGCATAAGTCGCTGATCGGCTTTCCCTGCTCGATGGGTGCTCCAATGTCGTTTCAATGTGTTGCGTTGAATAGCCGGCAAGGACCAGTTTGGTTCCTGGATGGTGCCATTCTTAATCCAACTTCCAACGGGAAGCGCGAACCCATGCTTGGACCTTTTGGTGATTTCAGAAGGCAAAAGGCTGGAGGCTGCCCTTTTTAGAAGCCACTTTGATGTGGACCCCCGCAGCTTGAATCGGTTGGGAAGTTTCATGGCGAAATTAGCCAATTCGTGATCCAAGAATGGCGAACGTACTTCCAAACCGTTTAACATACCAGCTCGATCGACTTTATGAAGAATGGCGTGGCTCAAATACATCCTGGTGAAAAACATCAGTGCTTTGTCGAAAGGATCTACTGACTCACATTCATCCCAGACCTGTATAGCATCCTCAAACAGTACTTCCATGGAAATCGGTTCATGAAACAGGTCATGGAGATCATTTGGTTTGATTCCGCTCATCCAGATGGGGAGCCAGAGTTTGGGCTGATAACCCAGGGCAGAAAGTGTTTTTTTCAGTTTGAAGTCCAGACTCATATACCCGTGTGATACCGGTAGAAGGTTTACCACGCCAACAAATAGTCGGTGCAATGGGCGCGGAATCAATCCACTGTAGATCCGTGCCGGTTTCAAGGCGTGAAACGGGGCATATCCGGCGAAGAGTTCATCCGCACCATCACCGCCCAGGGCTACCTTTACATGTTTGGCGGTTTCACGACACAGAAGGTAAGTAGGTAATAACGAGCTATCACCAATGGGATCATCGATACGCGACAAAATCGGCACAATATTGTTGATTGCATCCTCAGAAGTAATCCGAGTTACCTGCAAAGGCAATTTGAGATGCCTGGCGACGAGTCGTGCATATTCAGCTTCATCGAACTCCTTTTCTTCAAATGAAATGGTAAAACACTGTGGTGTTGAGGTTCCCACCTTGGCCATCAACATAGCGATCAGGCTTGAATCCAGCCCCCCACTCAAAAACACACCAAGCGGAACATCAGCAAGAAGCCTTCGTTTGACGGCCTTTTCAAGCAGTTCGAGGAATTCCTCGACTAGATCGTCTTCTGTACCATAGGTCTCTTGCGGTTGGAGGTGAAACGACCAAAAGGAACTGACCTTTGGCTCCATACGATCCAGCTGGATTTCAAGATAACAACCCGCAGGAAGCTTTTTGATTTCGTTGAACAAGGTGGCAGGCTCGGGTACATAGGAATAGGCGATATACTTCTTCAGGGACAGCTCAGATAGACTGGCATTTACGGCGGGATGAAGAACGAGGCTATCCAGCTGAGAACCAAAGGCAAAAAAAGGTCCCTTCGAGGTGTAGTAGAAAGGTTTTTGACCAAAACGATCACGGGAACAGATCAGTTTGTTTCGATTCTGATCCCAAATACAAAAGGCCCACATCCCATTGAGACGTTCGAACATGCCAGTATTCCACTGTGCATAGGCTCGCATCACGACTTCTGTATCGCTATGATGCGTCATGAAATGGTGCCCCAGCCGCTCTAATTCCTGTCTCAGATCGGGGCTGTTATAAATCTCACCGTTATAGACCATGACAAGGCCAAGCGATTCAATGACCATCGGTTGTTCTCCGCCATCGAGATCAATGATGGACAAGCGGCGATGACCAAAATGAATGCCTCGATCGGGATCGGACCAGAAACCCTCTGCGTCGGGACCTCTCGCAGACATGACCCGGGTCATCTCCCGAATTATATCCTGATCTCCTGGCCCCACGAATCCGGTGATGCCGCACATGTTTCAACTTACTCTTGTTTCATAGGTGAGTCGGTCTGGGTTGGTTGTTCCGATTCCTCGTCTCGCGTGTCGATATGGTAGGCGCGCTTGCCCTGAGCTTCGAAATAGGTGCGCATGAGGATTTCGGCCAGAATTCCCATGAGCAGGCACAGGATACCGGTCATCATAAACATCACACAAACGAGCGGTAGTGGCGTTGAAATGAAGCTCTTTTCAGCGAAAATCTTCAGATAAACCGCCCAAACAAACGTGAGAATGCTCATCACCACATTAATGAGGCCAAATCCACCAAAAAAGTAAATAGGCTTGGCCATGTAACGCCCAATAAAGACAATGACGATCAGGTCGAGCAGGACCTTAAACGTCCGTTCCAATCCGTATTTGGATTTGCCATGCATTCTGGGCCGATGGGATACGGGCACCTCGATCAACCTGGCCCCTTCCCAACTTGAATAAATTGGGATAAAGCGATGCATCTCGCCGTAGAGTCGGACGCGCTGAATAACCTCGCGACGATAAGCCTTCAATGTACACCCATAGTCATGAAGTTTGACTCCCGACAGAAACGAGACAAGAAAGTTTGCGAAGAAAGAAAGCAGCCGACGCCGGATCAAGAAATCCTTGCGATTCTGGCGCCATCCCGAACAGACATCATAGCCTTCTTCAATTTTCTTAACGAGGTTGGGGATATCCTTTGGGTCATTCTGGAGATCGCCATCCATGGGGACGATCACTTGTCCAGCCGCATGTTCAAAACCTGCCATTAACGCTGCCGTTTGACCGTAATTTCGTTTGAGATGAATGGCTCTTACAGAATGATTTGAGCGCTTCATTTTCTTTAATAATTCAGCGCTGCCGTCGTGGCTTCCGTCATCCACATAGAGAATTTCGTATTGCCCGGCCCACGGTGCGAGGCTTTCGCAGATCTCTCGATTCAGAATCTCAATATTTTCAATTTCGTTAAATATGGGAATAACGACAGACAAATAGGGCGTTTTTTCACTCACGACAATTACCTCTCACCCTTTTCAGACATGGACTTATTCCAAGAGCGGGCGCGCTCCATGAGTTCATCGTACTTTGACAGGTCGCCCAGGTCGCGATGAATGCCCGCCAGAGTTGTCAGAAGAATGTCAAGCCTTTCAATTTTCTGACGTTCCCCTAAAGCTACTGCTTGTTCTTCAAAGGAACGTGCCATCTCGAGATTGAGGTTGAGTTGTTGGTGAAAGTCCGAGACATGAACGGCAAGGTTATGGAGAACAAAGGGGGAATTCGGATAGAGCCGTCGCATTGCCAGCAACAACTCATAGGCATCATCGACCTTTTGGGCTTCTCGCAATTTCTGAAAATAGCTTAAACCCTTTTGAACTTGAATGGTTTCGGTAAGCGACTCGGGTGAAAGGTTGCTGTACCCATGCACGCGTTCAATCGCCTTAAAAAACAGGCCCTTTTCTTCATAGGAAACTATTAGTCTCTGCATTAGATTCCCGATGAAAGCCGCCATTTTAGCCCGTTCGGTTTCTACTTCCAAATTGAGAACCATCGACTGGACCTCGCTTAATAGATGGGATGCTCGGTCTAATTCATCCATCTCGAGGTAGGCACGTGCTAATTCAAGTCCCAAATCGATATCCATCGAATAGCTCCATAAACGGTTGCCACATTCTATGACTCTCGGATAATCTTCGGCCTGAAGCGCACTTTGGAGCCCAAATTCGTCGTAGAGAAGCGGACTATTGTGGCCTCCATAGCGCGACATTGCCACATCCAGGTTGCGATCCAGCTGTTCAATCGAAAATGACTCCGCATAAGGTTTTGCATTTTCCAGTAGTTCGTCATATTTATCTAAATAGGCCTTGGCTTCGACCACTCTTCCCCTCGCGATCATGGATGCGGGGATCTCAAAAAGACGGTTGGCGAGCATGGGCCTGAAATACTCGGGAACTTGGTCCCATGCTTGACGATCAAATAGAACCTCCGCCGGACCAACCTGATCCCAATCGGGAATATAACGGAAAACGATCATACCCTGATCGAGGTATTGTGGATACCAGTGGCGACTACGGCTGAATAGACTGATCCAGGCCAGGTCACGATGGGTCAGAATTGCCGACTTAATCCCAAACTCGTTGAAAAGTCGATCTGGGGTATGTTGCTTAAGCACGTCAAGGTAGACCCTGAAGGTTTTTCCGTAATGTGGCGCAAAAAACCCATCTACAAATACCTTTTTTTGAGGATGCCATTTGTGAAGAAGATATCCGCCACTGCTCAATGAGGTAAACGTGGGTTCCTCCGAATAGTCCTGGCGAAGGATCTCCGCACAGGACGATGAAAAGTAAGGTGCGCGCCCCATACCGAAGACATGGTGCTCCCATAGTCCCGCCATTTGGGGACGAAACATCGCAGCACTCCCAATATATAGAATGAGTGCGATGTTCACCGGCCATAGCCACACATTAGATGTAAATCGTGTGAATGGTGTATGCCCCAATACACGCAGCAATCCAATTACAGACAGGAGGCCAAGGTAACCGGCTGTTCGTTTATAACCAAGCCCCAGAACGAACACTGGCAGGAACGGGAAAATTAGACAGAATGCATGGCGATGAATGAACTTCCATGAAAAAAGGAATAACAAAGCCAATATGAATGACATGGCAATGTAAACTTCATCCAAATGATCCAACGGTGAAAGGAAGTCCGATGAAACAAGGTCCTGGTCTCCTCCCTTGAAAACAAGTGAGTTGAAGAATACTTTAACCCGGTCAAAAACACTGTCGGTGTATAGCTGGCTTCTGAGAGTAGGATCCCGCAGATCAACCTGGTAAATCGGATCCTGTTTCAGGCCCACACGAAGGAACATAATGACGATGAACCCAAGAACGCAAAGAAGAAGCCCCACCTGGACCACCCGAAAAAGAGGCTTTCTAATCTTAAGCGCCCACTCGTATGATTTAGAGTAAAACGCCATAATTCCGATGAGAATGCCCCCGAAAACCACAAATAACCACCAGGCGGACCCAAGCGTTTGTTTCAATTGAAACGTGGCAGCTCTATTGAAACTGACAGTCCCGATAAAGGAAAGGAGCAGGGAAACGAACAGGAGCCTTAATTGATCAAAGCGCTTCTTCAACACATCTTCAACGGGTGAGGTTTCGGTCGGAACATTTTTGATTTTCTTCTTTTTACCCTTTTTTACTTGGGGTTCTCGAGAGGTCGAACCAAGAAACTCATATGTCTTCCCAAAGACCAGCAGGAAAAATACAACCGCCCCGAGCATGAACGTACCATGAAGAAAACTCCACAGCGTTAAAACTATTGGGAACCCCCACACCCAACGGTTGGTCGTTTCCATTTTCCACCAAAGCCAAAATAGCATCGTAAAAAGAGGAAGGCTGAAAATGGCATTGCGGAGAATTTGAATCTGGTAGGATGCGAGAAGAAAAATTAGCATGAGTAGACTGTGGAAAGGCGAAACCTTCCTGCCAGACAAATCCCATGCAAGATACAGAGATACTCCGACCAGGATCAGCCTGAGGACTTGTAATCCAAACTCACCGCCCATTTTATGGAAACTAAATAGAATGATATCACCAAGCCAGGTATACCTGAGATCGTAAACTGGGCTACTAACTGGGGAGAAATAAAACTTTGTGAGGTCAACCTTGCCTAAGGACTCTAAAAATGCCTGCCCGAGTTCCATGTGCCACCACAGGTCGATATCTATAATTTGCCTTAAACAAATAATGAGTGTGGAAACACATACCAGGACCAGGAAAAGCAGGCTCTGTTGCTTGTTTTTCAACTCAATCTCCTCAAACTGGATGGTGGTAACTCCGTAGGCATTTCGGACCGTTTTGCAATTGAAACGACACTCGCCCTTCTTCTCAGCATTGGCATGGTACATCTCACAAAGAGACTCTATACCTGATCGACGAAGAATGGGCCTGTTGGCTCGGCAATAACCGCCTACACGACCTGGCGCAAGATTAACACAAAGAAGAACCTACTTCTATGGCCAGATTACCCTACATGGTTATTACGCAATGTGGAACCAATTGGTTCGAATCCTTGTGATTTTGGTTACAAATGGAACTACCAGAGACGTCGAAGGCTCATTTTTCGGGAACAGCTCTCTGACAAATCGCGTAGATTGTTACTGAAAAAGACGCTCTCTTTCAATAAGGACACGCGTCCGTGAATTTGCGTAGGTTCGAGCCTCTTCAATTCTCGCCTGAAGATCTGGCTCATG
>Ga0070729_10005862_pt1 | contig 12429 bp, 8 predicted proteins | sample tdDd472_FD_66725 | JGI IMG/M metagenome (GOLD analysis project Ga0070729, IMG submission 66725) | Marine sediment microbial communities from the Atlantic coast under amendment with organic carbon and nitrate - tdDd47.2 | ecosystem: Environmental > Aquatic > Marine > Coastal > Sediment | place...
AAGCCTCTCTCTCCTCGAACTTGATGATTTCCATCGTTCTAAGTTACCTTTTGCTGGTCGCTATTTTCACGCACTGGCGATTTCCCTTGTTTATCTTAGCTACGGTCCCATTGGGAATGGCCGGGGGCCTTTTGGGGCTCATTTCCATCAACGGATTCAACCACATGCTTTCAACCATGGGTCTAAATGCATTCCATCAACCCTTTGACATGATCAGCATGCTAGGATTTCTTATCCTGCTGGGAACCGTGGTCAATAACCCGATTTTGATCGTAGATGAAACTCGTAAATATATGCAAAATCAGGGTGCTCGGGTGGCCGATGCCGTTCGGCATGCCGTCAACAAACGATTAATGCCGATTCTGATGTCAACGGCTACCACCATATTCGGCCTGGCCCCGCTCGTTTTCATTCCTGGCGAGGGAACTGAACTCTACAGGGGTGTTGGGATTATCGTCCTGGCCGGGATTCTTTTTTCCTCATTCTTAACCCTCAGTTTTCTGCCTGCCTTGTTGGTGAGTGTGATGCGAGATCGATAAGCTGTCGCGAACTGCAGCAGCTGCCATCCTGGGCTTTATTTCAACCCATTGCAAAAGAAATCCGTCTCACTAATAATAAGTCTCCAATGATCTATGGTCTCATATGCTTCATTCGGATTCGGCTTATTCCATGAGTGTGGGGGGAAATAATGCAGGCAGTTGGTTTTAACGGGATCTTCAAGTGGCCTCACTGGCCGACCCACTTTATCCTGATGATCCTGGTTTTGACTAGTGTCCTGGCTTATTTCCTTTGGGGAACAGCATTTGCTTGGGTGGCCTGGTCTTGCTTTTTCTGGGTTTTGTTCTGCGGGGTCCTTGGCTTATCCGGTTTCATCAAAGCAGGTTGGATTAGAGACTTATTGCAGTCTTTGGCTACGATTGTTTGCATGATGGGGCTTTATGTCTATTTGGGGTATATGGCCTTTGACGTGATACCCTGGATCGCCGACCCTTTTTTGACTCAAATAGATTCCTTTCTAGGCCTTGGGACATCACCTGTCTTTCTAGTAGAGGCCTATTCAAATGAACTGGTTGTTGAGTTTGCAGCGGCCATCTATTCCTTTTTTATTCCCTACCTCTATCTGTCGATTTTCATCTGTCTCATGGGGCGACCTCAAGATGAGAAAAAGATGTTTGTGAGCGCACTGGCGATAACCTACGCGATTAGCTTTTTAGGTTACCTTTTTCTTCCGGCAAGAGGGCCAATTGTCTCGTTGGCCAATGAGTTTCAATATGAATTGTCGGGCGGTGGCTTTTTGGCCTTGGTAAGGCAGAGCATTGAACAGGTGGGTGGACCACATGGTGCATTTCCTTCACTTCATGTAGGCGCTTCTTGGCTTTTCTGCTTTTTCGATCTTAGAAGGGGACAGCTTCGAGGTTGGCTCTATGTTCCCATAGTCCTTATGATCGCTGTTTCCACGCTTGTTCTCAGGTATCACTATGCTGTCGACTTGTTTGCAGGATTCGCGATTGCGTCGTCAGCTGTTTTACTTGCCGAGCGAATACACGATCTCTCGAAAAAGAGTTGGACCTTACCATCAGCGTTTTGGAATTTCTTTCTTCGGTTTTTCTTTCAGGATATGCAACTTGGAGGTGCGGTAAGGTCATTCCAAGAGCTTAAAAAAGCAAAGAAGCCGGTACTTCTCCTGTGTAACCATCGCAATGCGTTCGTGGATCCATTTGTGTTACAGGCTGTTCTAAAGGTTCCCATTACGCTCACAGCAAAAGCTTCGCTTAAAAGAAATGTTCTTTTTAATTTCATCATGAAGATGTTGAAGGTCGTTCCTCTTGCTAGGTCCAGTGATCACCCTGAAGGCGACCGACGCGAAACGAACAAAATCGGATTCCAAAAATGTCTTGATGCATTTGACCGATATGAGTGGGTTTGCCTGTTCCCGGAAGGCAAGAGCCACTCTGAACCAAGTTTACTTCCACTGAAAACCGGTGCTGCGAGGTTGGCCTTGGAACATGACAATCTCGAAGTGCTTCCATTGGGTCTCTTCTATGAGCAGAAAGAAAAATTCGGATCACGCATTCACGTTGAATTGGGTGAACCCATCTCAATGTCAACTTGGCTTCAGTCCAATGATGCGAACGATTTCCGCAAATTAACCCATTTTTTTGAGGAAAAACTCAAAGAGGTGACGGTAAATCACGATGATCGCAATCAGGAAGAATGGCTATCGTGGACATCTCAACTATTTCAAAACTCAAGCCTTGAACCAGCCCCATTGGATCAGTACTGGCATTTTCCGGAAAACCACATCGACGTGAGGCAAGAGTTTATCCGTCAATACCAATTGCACAATGCCGATCCCCAGGTGCAGGTCGTGAAAAAGGAAGTCGAGGGTCTAAAACGTCTCCTCGAAAGGAAAGACATTCCGCTGGATGAAATCAATCTACCTATGAGGTTTTGGGACGCGGTCTTTTTTACGGTTCGTGAGGTGGAAATGGCCGTTGTTGGTGGTGTTTGGTTTCTTTTGGGCCTTTTGCTCAATGGCCTGCCGCTGCTATTGACTCGTGTTACCGTCAAGCTCACTGCGAAAGACGAGGACCATTGGGCGACTCATTATCTATTTTTGGGTGCTTCAATTTGGATGGTGTATGCGATGGTCTTAGGCGTCTTGTTCCCATTTCCGTTGGGTCTTTTTCTCGGGTGTATCGCCTTGTTTTTCCTGTTCTTTGCGGTTCGCTTCTTCTTCAGGTTTCATCGCACAATTAAACGGTCAAAGACCTTCATGGTTTTTCTGCTCCATCCGTCTATCAAAAAAGAAATTCAGGACCGAACTGGGTCCATCGTCCAAAAGATAATTCAAATCAATCAAAAGCAAGGGAGGCTATGATGCAAATCCATTTTTCACCATTTTCAGAACCGGGAGTCGTTGAATTGGATGGAGGTAAAGGTGCCAATCTGAAAGCGCTGGTTCAAAAGGGTATTCGTGTTCCTGAAGGGTTTGTCATACGAGCTTCCCTGTATCGGGATTATTATCCAAAACCGCCATCTTTTTCTTATCAATCGGAAGCTCTATTGGAAAAAGAGTGCAAACAGTTTCGGAGGCAGGTTGAGGCGTTTCCGTTTCCAGATGGGCTCAAAGAGGAAATCCATAGTCAATTGGCATCGTTCGGAAATTCAAAACGATTTGCCATCCGTTCATCATCGACATTTGAGGATTTGGGGACCGCTGCCTTTGCTGGACAACATGACACGTTCCTGAATGTAGGGCCGGAAAATGTGATCGAACGGGTAAAGCAGTGTTTTGGCTCATTGTGGACGCCACATGCGGTGCTCTATCGTCATCATCATGGGTTTGACCAGCAGCAAACTGCCATGGCTGTGGTGGTTCAACGACTCATTCCAGGCGATATTTCTGGCGTGGCCTTCTCGATCGATCCGGTTTCCGGCAATCCAGATCATGTTTTGATTGAAGCCAACTGGGGGATTGGTGAATCGGTTGTAGGTGGTGAGGCGACTACAGATAGTTGGGTAATTAGGCCTGGTGACAATGAAATTTTAGAACGAAGGATTGGAGAAAAGAATTTTAAGGAAGTCGCCATCCAAGAAGGTATTCAACGCCAAAAAATTCAGGATCATGAAAAATCACTCCCATGCATGACAGATATGCAATTACAGGCCGTTGCTAGGTTGACCAGACAGCTCACCGATCTATTCGGTGCTCCGCAAGATGTGGAATGGGTGTATGAAAATGAGGTTCTCTATGCGCTTCAGTCCAGGCCTCAAACTACCATTCCGCCCAGGTTTACTCGGGACGAATCTGCGGAGCGTTTTCCCACACCGCTAACACCCCTTACCTGGTCCTATGTGAAAGAGGCTTTTAACCACTCCCTCGATTACTCTCTAGCCTTAATGAATTTGAATTTACCCACGAGACCTTGGTTTGATCTTTTCGACCATTATGTTTATGGCAATCAGAATGCCGTGGAGGTCTTGGCGCTGCATCGTCCGTTGAAGGCGCAATCCTTTGAGGAGTTAATGCAAGAGCTTCCGTCGCTCGCGAAAAGCTACAGGTGGGTTATGGACCTACCCCAGCAGTGGATGCGAGACCTGGATCGCTACCTTCTCAAAGTCGGTGAATTGGCCGCTCGAAACGTAGATGAAATGAATTGTCGCGATCTCCAATCCCATTTCAAAGACCTATTTCTCCTGGCCAATCAATATTTCAAACCCAATATCGCCATCTCGATGACCCAAGCCTTTTTGACTCGAATTCTCTCATCGATCATCCGTATGATAACTGGCGATGATCTTCAGGCTCACAGTCTGTTCAAAGAGATCATTGCCGTTGCCGAAACCAAAACAGGGCAAATCAATCGCGAGCTTTTTGACCTGGCGCAAGTGGTTCGCCTTAATCCGGATCTGCTTGATCTTTTAAATTGCAGCGATTCAGGACGTCTATCCAAGCTTTCGCAGCATCCCGAGTTTCTTGCAGAGTTCCAGCAATTCATCTCAGACTACGGTCATCGGGAGATCCATTTTGATTACTACCATCCAACTTGGGCCGAGGCACCAGAAGTTGTGCTGGATCTCATTCTTCTCATAGCCACATCTGAAGATCAAACGGATCCTCGTGAAAGGGAAGGCGATTCAAAACAGAAGCAGGTTGATGCGACCCAGAAGCTTTTTAGCCTAACGCCTCCAGATTTACACTTTTTTCTTCAGGAACTCATTAGGTTAACCCTGGATTTCACTTTTCTTGATGACCTGGAACACTTTCAAACTACACGACTTAATCTCTTGGCCAGGAAGGCTGTTGGCGCTTTTGGGCGACGTTTGGTTGGATATGGTCACCTGGAAGATCCCTATGACCTCTTCTTCTTGGACAAAACGGAGTTTGAGGCCATTTCAACATTTGACCTGCAACAGGAAGTCTCGGCGGACCTTGCAGAGAAGATTCGTGAGAGGAAACAGTCTTTTGTGCTCGCCTCTGAGACCACACCCTCTTGGAACCTGAATGAAGATGATGAGGATGGTTTTGATCATTCCGATCAGTTGCTCTCAGGAACGCCGGGAAGCCCTGGTGAACATGAAGGCACGGTTTACCTGGTGCATGGTCCCGCCGACTTCAAAGGGATGCCCGATGGTGCAATTCTAGTGGCCAGAACCACAAACCCTGCCTGGACGCCTCTCTTCTACAAAGCAAAAGCTATTATCACCGAATCGGGAGGTCCGCTATCCCATGGGGCCGTCACAGCTCGTGAACTCGGAATTCCTGCTGTCATGAGTATTAAGGGCTGTATGACCCTCTTAAGAAACGGAGACCGGGTAGCACTAAACGGACGCCAGGGTACGGTACGTATTCTGAAGGATGACGAGGAGGCTGATGATTAACTTCGGATAAAAGGACAGACTGGAATTGACTGTCATGAAAAGCCTCCAACCGTTTTTAAATGCTCCAATACCATGGCTCTCAAGTTGACAATTTATCATAAGCGGAATATGTTTAAGTTATGAAAGAGGACGTGCGAAACTATTTGTCAGAAATTGGAAAGCGAGGCGGCAAGAAGAGTCGCCGTTCGCTTGATTCTGATACTGCGAGGAAAATGGTCCGAGTGCGCGAGGCGCGACGCGCTTTTAGGAAATTCTATACTCAATGCTTTTGGTCCTTTGATCCAGATTATCGAATTACAATTGAGGATGTACCTTGGGTCGCCGATCAGCTAATGAAAAATGGTGGGCGAGAAGCTTGGGAAGTGGGTGAGAGGCTGTGCCATTAACCAAATTTCAGGCAAAAATAGCCAGATTTTTAGCTGAGAATCGATCACCTGACAGCTATCTTGCCGGCGGGGCTGCCATTCATCTTGAACCTAGATCGCAACGATTTAGCAATGATTTAGATTACTTCCATGATTCGGAAGAACGTGTTGCTGAAGCTTTCGCTGCTGACAAAGGGGAATTGGAAGGTCAAGGTTACCAGCTCAAAGTAGAAATGGCTCAACCAGGCTATATACGGTCGATAGTTTCCTCAACAGAAGGGCAAACAAAAGTTGAATGGTCCCATGATTCGTCGTGGCGTTTCCTTCCTACGATTAAGGACAGCCGCGTAGGATTTCTACTTCACCCCATTAATTTGGCTCTAAATAAAGTTCTTGCTCTTGTAGGAAGGGATGAGCCTAGAGACTTTCTTGATACGATACAAGTTCATGCGCAGACGTTACATCTAGGTGCTTTATGTTGGGCTGCGGTAGGTAAGGATCCTGGGTTTTCCCCGAGTTCCCTTCTTGAATTGCTAAAGAGAAGAGGAAAATACAGACGGGAGGATTTTTCGCGTTTGAATCTGGCCGTAGAGATAAATATCTTCCAACTGAAGCAAGAATGGCTTCAGGCACTAGATGAGGCCAGTGCTTTTGTGCAATCACGTCCGGCCCACGAATTGGGATGTTTATATTATTGCCCACTACGCAAGACATTTGTCATGCCTGCCAAAGATTCAGATGAAGTTATTCTGCACTATGGATGTCCAGGTGGCGTCCTTCCAAGGGTGTTAGATTCATGAGCCTAAATAGTTTAGGTGTGGAGAAGGGTATCCTTCAGTTCACCATATAAAGAAACAAATTGTGGCAGCATAATGCCGGTGCTTTTTTTATAAGAACTCGGTCAAGATCACAAGGTACCATGAACGGATGGGACCTTGATCTTGGGGAATCTTGGCATCAAGTCCCTGTTTTAAGATTGTATCTAACTTACTTTCTTGTATAAACCGTCAAAGGCGGTTGTCCATGTTTTTTGGTCCTTAGACGACTGCCACCACTGTCTCACAGTGCCGTCTGCATGGTTAAACCAGGTAATCCGGTGAAAAATGGGCTTTCCTTCCTTGTCAATTCCCTGGCCGCTTAGAATCATCTTGCCATCGCTGTAATGTCCTTCAAGTTCCAGGGTGGTACCGTTTTTCCAAACCCAGAATTGCTGCCATTTCTTTTTTTGGGGATTATAGAAATTGAAACTGGATCCCTTTGACCCACTTGCACCTACCCAATTCTCCTGTAACACCATACCGTCTAAAATGGGTTCTATTCTATTGTGTCCGACAAGCTTGTCTCCGGAATAAACTTCCCAATTACCGATCCAGAAATCGAATTGATGCGATGTTTCATGCGATGTTTCCTTATCCTGTGACATGCAAATACCTCCTGAAAGAACCAGACATGCGATTGCCAATTTGAGTTTCATAATACACCTCGTTGTTTGTAGTTTGACGTGCTCGCAAAAGGTCCAAAAGACTGCTTTGCGTTGGCGCTGTCAACTTTGCGTTTAAAACTAGGGTGTTGCTCGGGTTTTGAAAAGGGATTTTTGGGACAAATAGGGGACATATCAGGCCAACTGTGATTTTTGAGCATTGCTGTGCTTGTGATATGTGTTCAGTTTATAAATAATGTAAAATAATAATTTAATGAAAATGGTTGAATATCAATTTTGTAGCGGATGGTGTTAATGACAAAAAATGAGCCATTTGGATTGAGCGAAAGGCAACGGCGTCTCTTTTTTTTGATAGTTCCCGGGGTGCACCTATTGGATCTTTCTGGTCCCGCCCAGAGTTTTTATGAGGCCAATGAAATGGGCGCCAATTATCACATCGAATTTGTTGCGGTTCGGGATCGGATCAAGAGTGCGCAGGGACTTGTCTTTGCCGATTTGAAGCCATTGCCGGAGCTCACTTCCGGCGATACCGTGATCGTGCCAGGATTCCTTTTAAATGAATTGGATCATGTGGAGCGCGAAGCCATCGACTGGATATTGGAGGCCTATGCGCGTTCGTGTCGCATTTGTTCAATTTGTGTCGGTGCTTTTTTTCTAGCCAAAGCCGGTCTTTTGAATGGTCGACAATGTACCACACATTGGCAGGTCACCAGACGACTCAAAGACCATTTCCCAAAGGCTATCGTTCAGGAGAATCGACTCTTCACCCAAGACGGTTGTATTTATACGAGTGCCGGAGAAGCGTCGGGAATCGACCTGTCGCTCAGCCTGATTCACGATGACTATGGGGCAGAGATGACCGGCAAGGTCGCTCGCGAAATGGTTGTTTTTATTCGAAGAGACGGCCATTATCATCAGAACAGCCCATTTGTCGCCTACCGCAGTCATATCAACGGTGGCATCCATAAAGTTCAGGATTGGATTACCCGACATCCCGAACAGGATCCCTCTGCAGATCAATTGGCTGATATCGCCTGTATGAGTAAACGCAATTTAACGCGTCAATTTCGGCTTGCCACTGGAACCACCATTCGTTCCTATGTCCACGAAGTCAAAATGGAAATTGCAAAAATGCTGATCCAAGATGCGTCGCGGACCATTGAAAATGTGGCCAACGCGTGCGGTTTCCAACATGCAAGACACTTCAGGCGAATTTGGAAACAACATCACGGCATGACACCGCGCGCATTCAGGGAAACGCTTCACAAATAATTCATCGTATTCAGACCATGCCGGTCGGATTTGTCTCTTCAGGAGATGAGATTTCGGTTCCTACTTGACCTCATTGTGTTTTTACCATAGTGTCATTGAAGAAATTAGTTCGGAACAATTCGATTGAGGGGTCTTTTATGCGTTTGACCATACTTGCCATTTGTCTCTTGCCCTTGATGACCTTTGCCCAAAATCCTTGGCCTTCGTTTCGCGGCCCCAATGGATCAGGTTTGGCCTTGGACGGAACTCCTCCGCTCGAATGGGATGCCACCACCGGGAAGAACCTGGCCTACAAGATTAAAATTCCCGGACTTGGCCATTCATCGCCGGTGGTTTGGGATGGGAAAGTTTTTGTTACCACGGCCGTTAATCCTGAAGGTGGAGAACCTTATTTGCGGACGGGTTTGTTCGGGGAGAGCCCTGATAACCCCGAACACTTCGATCACGAATTTCAAGTGCTTTGTTTTGACGTTAAGACCGGTAAACGCCTTTGGGGCACCACCGCTTACAAGGGGACGCCAAAGGTTCAACGCCATGTCAAGTCGAGTCACGCCAACTCAACGGTGGCTACTAACGGCAGCTATGTCGTGGCTCATTTTGGTTCAGAAGGCCTTTATTGCTTCGACATGAGCGGGAAACAAATTTGGTCGAAAGACTTGGGGCTCCTCGATTCAGGTGCCTTCGATGTTCCGAGTATCCAGTGGGGCTTTGGGAGCTCGCCCGTTATTTATGAAAACCATGTCGTGATTCAATGTGATGTGAATAACCAATCTTTCGTCAGCGTTCTGAAATTGGAAAATGGTGAGGAAGTTTGGCGTAAAAATCGTGAAGAGGCACCCGGGTGGGGAACGCCAACCATCGCGCCGTACGGAGATCGAACTCAAATAATTTTGAACGGTTACCACCATATCGGTGGGTATGATTTTAACAGCGGAGAAGAGCTTTGGCGTATGAAGGGCGGAGGTGATATTCCCGTGCCACGCCCCATTTTAGGCCACGATATGGTGTTTATTACCAATGCCCACGGCCGACTACGGCCCATTTACGCGATAAAGCTAAATGCCAAAGGGGACATTTCGCTCCAAGAAGGGGAGACCCAAAACGAATTCATCGCCTGGTCCTATCCCCGAAAAGGTGCTTATTTACCCACGCCAATCGTGCATGGTGATTATCTTTATATTGGGAATGATCGTGGTGTGCTGGGGTGTTATGACGCCAAAACTGGCAAAAAACAGTTTTCCCAGAGAATCGGCGGAAGGGGATTTGCCTATACGGGATCGCCGGTTGCAACGCCCAATCATCTGTTTTTCACGAATGAGAAGGGCGTGACCCATGTCTTAAAGCCAGGCCCCAGTTACGAGCAGGTTGCCGCGAACAAAGTAGGCGAAGCATGCCTTGCTTCGCCTGCCATCTATGGTGATACGTTTCTGGTTCGGTCCTCAAAGCATCTTTTCGGATTTCGGTCTAACACCAGTATGGCGGTGAAAAATGAGACATCATCTGAGAATCCAGCTGAAACGAAAGTAGAAAAGGCTGTAACCGTAAATGTTGACCCTCAGAATCCAGCAACTATTTTCCAGAGAACGAATGACGAAGCTTCACGCGTGACCGACTTTTCCTACCGAATTGAAGTGAAGCCCACTGGGTTCATGACTCAAAGGTTGGGCAGAATCGAGGCCAATGTTTTGTCATCAGGCTTTGTCAGTGGGGTTCCCAAGTTTTTCAAAATAGACTTAAAGGTATTCTCCGCCAACGCAGAGAAGCCCAAAACCTATGTGGCTGGATGCGACGGGGATCGATTCTATCTCGTCGATTATAAGAATTCGACGATTTATGCAGATTTTGAAACGAGCGTCTTCGGTTCGGTGCGTGGATTGGTATTCGCCACCTTAATGCGGGAATTTTATTTGAACGACCCTTTCTTGGATGAAACCAAAGCCGAGAATTATAAACTTGGGCCAGAGGTGACCATCGATGGGCATCCTTGCTGGAACGTTCAATTCAATTATGCCGGCAGGACGGATACGGAGACTACCTGGATCATCTCGAAAAAGGATTTTCTGCCGCGTGGCAGGACGGATAAACTGACTTCACCGGATGGCAAGCCAGGTTCGATTGAGAAGAGATGGGATCACCTGGAAATCCAACCCACTATTAACCCGAACCTATTTCAAATTCCAAATTTAAAAGAATTCACACAAATGGAGGGCGATGCGCCATAAATCTGGATTTATTCAAAATCCAGGGCACGTTGAAAGTCCGAAGGACTCGTTGCGGCGCCTGTGGCCGTTTGAAGGGTGATCAGTCCCTTTTTATAGAGTATCGAGAGATGCTGATCGAAGGTCTGCATACCGTATTGGCTGTGGCCTTCCGTAATCACATCGGCGAGTCCCGTGCCTTTTTCTTCATCCAGAATGTATTCCCGAATCCGGTTCGTGGCGATCATGACCTCTGCCGCGACGATGCGGCCCTTCTTGTCGGCACGTTCGAGGAGGCGTTGGGAGATTGTGGCCCTCAAAGCATCTGCAAGCCGATAACGCGCCGCTTGTTGAGTCTGAGCCGGAAAAACGGAGATGAGCCTGCCGATCGTTTTGGCGGCGTCGGTGGTGTGAACGGTTGAGAACACGAGGTGTCCCGTTTCAGCGGCCTTCAGTGCCGTATCAATGGTCTCATAGTCGCGCATTTCACCGACCAGGATGATGTCAGGATCCTGCCTCAAGGCCGCGCGCAGAGCCACCGCAAACTCCGTTGTATCCTGGCCGATTTCACGTTGGGTAATGGCGCACTTTTTGTGAGGATGGAGGAACTCGATAGGGTCTTCGATGGTTAGAATATGTTTGCCGGATTGTTTCGAATTGATCTCATTGACCATCGCGGCCAGGGTAGATGATTTACCAGATCCCGTCACACCAGTCACCAGTACGAGTCCCCGTTCGTACATGGAAATTTTTTGAACGATTGGGGGTAATTTCAATTGTTCCAGGGTAGGAATTTCAGGGGGAATGATTCTCAGAATTGCGCCAAAGGTGCCTCGTTGCTTGAAAATGTTGACTCGAAAGCGCGACAACTGGGGCAAACTGTATGAGCTGTCAAATTCGGTGAGCTTCTCAAGATCTAGACGCTGTTCCTTTGCGGTGAGAATTTTTACGATCGCCAACGTGTCCTGGTCACTCAGGGCGTTGGCCTTAATAGGTACAAGGTTTCCCTTTAAGCGATAGGATGGCGGGATTCCAACCAGGAAATGGATGTCACTGGCACCGTATTCCACACCAGTCTTAAGAAGTTTATTGAACACACTCTGATCCATAGCGGGCTCCAATTGGGTTTTCGAACATTAGAGCCCCAATAGACCTGAAAAGGCAAGAGAATATCGACTTGATTGGTGCTGTGGTTAAAACGTCCAGCGAAATTCTGTGAAAAATGATGGAGAGTACAGCCCAAACTCACTCAACGTGGGTCCTTCGGGGTGCATATATCCGCCCATGAGTTGCCCATTCTCATGTAAATCCCATGAGAAATTGAGAAGCAGCCAGTCTGAATCGCCAGATGCGTCGTGGATCCATTGCAGGCCGGAGAAGAGGAGTGGGGTCAGTTCGTAGTTCAGAAAAAGGGCGGCGTGTTTTCGTCCTAAAAAGAACAACTCGCCCCATAGCAATTCTTTCATCGATGGCAGCATTCGAAGATCCTCAAAGGACGCAAGGCCTCTGGAATGGTATTGAAACTCCAGAATAGCATCGAGCCGGGTTCCGAATCGACGCTGTACGCCCATTGACACCCGCAGGGGGTCACGGCGTTCTTTCCCATTTCGATGAACGCCTTCCGTATAGAATGACGATTCCCCCCAGGTCCAGGCCAAGTCGGCGCCCGTAGTCCATTCTTCGTACGATGTACCGGTGTAAAGGGACCAGTCGAGATTACCAATAATACCTGCCCCCCGGATGAGCGCCATGTCTTCGAGGTGCTCAT
>Ga0070729_10005870_pt1 | contig 12417 bp, 6 predicted proteins | sample tdDd472_FD_66725 | JGI IMG/M metagenome (GOLD analysis project Ga0070729, IMG submission 66725) | Marine sediment microbial communities from the Atlantic coast under amendment with organic carbon and nitrate - tdDd47.2 | ecosystem: Environmental > Aquatic > Marine > Coastal > Sediment | place...
GCTATGGCGTGAGCCGGGATATCTTCCTCTGCCTGACCGGGGGCAATGACCCATTGTCCGTCTGCGGTGGCGATGCCGTCTTTGGCAATGCATAATTTGCGATCAACTGCTTCAAGTTGCAGTGATATGGTGCCTTCATTCGTGCTCAGAGCAGTGGAAAGTGTGCCGATGCGGAATGGTGCTGCCCATCCCTCGTTGGAGGAAAATTGACGGAGTGCGTCCGTGTAGTCTGGCTGGACGACCGCCATGTTGGCCGCAAGGGACATGGTGTCGAGCAGTGACTCCTGCTCGGTGGGGAAATAGTATAGTCCGAGAGCCGCATGAAGTCCGTGTTCGTCGGTGTGTTCATTTTCAGTGCACAGGCCGAAGACGCCAGGACGTGTGCGGACACGCATGGTCCATGCCTGTTTGCCACGAGGGCAGACCGCCATGCCTTTCCAGCCTACCAGCCGTTTGAATTCATCGTACTGGCATGCCGCCAACAGGCAGTTTACCATCATCTCCGGCATGTTGATCTGTTGGTCTTTGTTGCGCTGCGGGGGAAGGATTGCGGAAAGGTTCATGGTCGTTCTCGTTTTATGGCGTTCGGCCCGCTCCAAGGAGCGGGCCGAACGGTTGGAATGGCTCGGAGGAATTAGCAGCCGAAGCTGATCTTGTCGCCGTTACCAAGGTAGTCCTTGGAAGCGGACCGGAAGCGCGCGGTTCCACGCACGACCGGATATCCGGCTTCGATGAATTTCTTGGCGGTGAGGTGGCCGGTGCAATGGTTGCAGCCAATGCGCTCGAAGCCCCACTGTCCAAGGGAGATCACGAGGTCGTCGTACTTGGGATCCCAATCCTCAAAGGGTGAGATGTGCAGTCCGCCGTAGATGCCGTAGAACTTGTCGTTGTCGTACTTCAGGTTCGAGTAGGCAAAGTCGGCAAACTTCAGGATGCCCTGATGGCAACAACCGGAGATGAGCACCAGCCCACGATCCTTGATGTTGAAGGCAAGGGAGGTTTCGCCGAACACACGGTTGATGATGGGCACGTCAAATTTGAGGAGAGCCATGCCCGGAATGATTTCCGTGACGGGCGTGTCCGCGATGACCAGATCACCCTTGTATCCAGAGTCCTTGATGTACTGGAGGCCTTCTTCGTAGAAGCCGTCATGCACATACAAGGGAATACGATTGTCGTATTTCATGGTGACGGGCAGACCCCAGAAGTGATCCCAGTGCTCATGCGAGATGAACAGGGCCTCGATTTCCTGCTCCTGAAGCATCTTGTCGATGCCTTCGCGCTTGAAGCTGTCTTCCATCCATTCATAGGACCAGCCGGTGTCCAGCAGGTACTTGTGAACGGTACCGTCCAGAGCTTCCACTTCGATAAGGCAGGAGTATCCACCTGGATTGTCGGGGTGCAAAGCCAGTTTTTTCTGGATTTCCCATGCCTTTTTCAGGTCGTTGGGGAGCAGTTCCTTGATTGAACCAATGCCTTCTTTGTACGACCCCTGTGCGGAACCTTTGCCGTTGGCAAACGGTGCCCAGTTCAGTGTATATTGGTTGACAAGCAGGCCGCCAGCTTCGTGGATGTCGCCGATGAGGTGCGCATTGTTGAACCAACTGGTCTCAGAGATGTTGGTAATGCGGACGTTGCGGCATGCACCGAAGTCATGCTGTTTACGCTCTTTGTCAGGCATGGCGTCATAGGCCCAGGGGCTGTAGGAATACAGTCCCATACCGGCGAATGCTCCTGCGACAAGACCTGTTGCAGCGCCTTTTACAAAGTCGCGTCTGCTGATGTTCTTTTTATCGTTACTCATAATATTACTCCTTGTTCCCTGCGCTTACTTGATGATGGTGAAGTTGGCGCTGATCCACGGCAGGATCTTGATGATGGCGAAGTAAAGAGCTGCGCCACCAGCCAGTCCGACAGCCAGACCCTTGGCAAGACCTGAGGTCCATTTCACGTCATGTGCGACGACTTCTTCCTTGACCTCTTCTAGTTCTTCAGTGGTCTTGGGAACAGCCTTCCAACCCGGCCAGCCATCCATGAACCAGACGTTGACCAGGAAGATGTTAATCAACCAGATCATGGGGATCATGGGGAACTGCTGGGGATGGGAGAAGCCCTTCTGGGTGCCGAGGAACAGGTGGGAGGTCTTGTAGTAGACCACGTACACGAACACGGCGAGCAGAGCTGTCAGCAGGGTGCGGAGGCATACGTTAACCGGACGGCTGAACTTGGTCGGCCAGTTGTTGCAGTAGAAGGTGAGGTACAAGGAGGGAACCAGCCAGAAAATGGCCATTTCACCAACATGCAGCCAACGCCAGTCAGGAGCCATGAGACGACGGGTACCACGAATGGTTTCGCCCCAGACGAGGTCCTGAGCGTAGAACAGGAAGAAGCACAGAGCCAGTGCGATACCGATGATTCCGAAGAAGGAGGCGGTACGACGAAGGGCGTCATTCTTGATCAGGTTGAAGGGATAGCGTTCCCAGATGGTTTCAAACAGCCAGACGACGACAGTACAACACATGATCCATGCAATATGGAAGTTGCCGGAAACCGTGTTGGCGAAGTCTTCCCAGTAGGGAGGGCAAATGGCCGTGAATTTCTGCCAGGGGTAGAAGAGAATGGCCATGTGTGAATGCATGGTCAGGAAGTAGACGATCATGCTGAAAAAGAAGGTCACGAGAACAATGGTAATGCCTCGTGCCGGCTGTTTCAGGTTCTGCCAAGGCGCATTTTCGCAGGCCACAACCCAGCTCGGAGAAAGCCAGGAAGCAATGGCTGCGAACATCATGATGGCTTCGGCAGCATACTCGATGGAATAGAAATCGGTGAGCCCCATGGCCTCAAGGCGTGCGGGGTCAAAGTAGGCGATACCGAAGTTGCCGAGTACGCCAATGAAGAATCCCTTGATGAGGATGACCATGGCCGCGACACTGACAAGTACAAGCACCGTTCCCTTGACGAGTGGGTGTGTCTTTTGGAGCCAGGTTCGTTTGAACGGCCAGAAATCAAAGATATAAGCGACCCAGATAAACAGAATCAGCAGCCAACGGCAGACCATGTAGCCCACATAGGGGGTGTACATGCGCATAAGGCCGCGCGGATCTTGAAAAATCCACCATGTTGCATAAAAAAAGGCAAAAATGACAATCGTATTGATCAATGCCGGGATCGGCCCGTTCCAACGTTTGACCAGCTTTCGACTCTCAAGATAGCTGACACTACTGTTGTCCATGTTACATTCCTTTGGCGAGTTCGCTGGAGAGGGTGATCAATCCTCGGAAACCAACTATGCTCTTTTACAGTCTTTTTGACGTTCAGATTCCGAAACCAGTTTTTCCAATTGCCTAGGCGTTACAGTAGCCGGATCAATCCCGAGAGCCATGGCGCGTAAGAAACATTCATTCTCAGTCAGAGGAGCTTTTTCTGGCTCTTTCTGCTGGGGAACGACATCCTCCACCTCCTCGGTGTGCCCTTTTCTCGGAATAAACCGGCTGAAAAATTCTCTTCGTTTCATGATGTGTGTTCTGGTTGCGAAACGAGTGCGTTTAATTTTCTGGCAGGACCAGTTGGTGAAAGGTCTGCATGCATTGTTCTGCAAGGCTTTCCGCTTGTTCCGGCTGCCCGTTTTTCAATGCGTTGAACAGTTCCACGTGATAGGCGAAAAGTGAGTCTATCTGCACTTCGGAAAGCCCTGTGCCGACGTGTTCAAGGTTTTGCGAGGCCACTGAAAGTTCATTCATCAGCAGAATGAGGTAGTCGTTTTTGGAAGCCTCGGCCAAGGCCTGAAAAAAAGCGATGTATTGTCGGCTGACCATGGAAAGGTCGAAGTTGACGATGGCCTCACCGAGTCTGGCTGTGGCTTTTTCCAACGAAGCGATGTTCGCGGGTGAGAGGCGAAGGGCCTCAGCTTTTGCCAGCTTGGGGGCGACAAACATGAGGGTTTCAATCAACTGGTGATTGGCAGTTTGGCTTTTGCGTTTCCGTAGCATTTCCCAGGAGATGCGCCCCTGTTTGCTTTTCAGATAGCAACCGCTCTTCTCCTTGATCTCAAGGTATCCCATGGTCTCAAGGTTGCAGAGTACTTCTCTGATGGTGTTGCGGCTAGTATGAAACATTTCAGCAAGCCGTCGTTCGCCGGGAAGCCTGTCTCCTATGGAAAAGGAGCCTCCCTGAAGCATTGCTGTGACCTTTTGACAAAGTATGGGGCGTTGTGCAGAAGCCATATCTGGTCCAACCAGTTTAGAGGTTTGCTGAGTGTCTCCTTCCAATAAAGGCGGTTTTAAGAGCGATAAACCGCATGCGCAAGGATTTTGACAGAAAAACGCTTTAAAGTGGTTGGGCCAGATGTGGGTATGAAACTGTGGTTGCAAATGGTATGTGCGTTAACAGTTTGAAATAATTTGGTATAAAATGCGTATCGTCTGACGTTACACATAAAAAAAGTGCAGTGTGCCAAACAGAAGAATGGCACGCTGCACTTTTGGCAGGCGCATTTGGTTGGACCAGCTTGTCGTTGCTATTTCTTGAGGCAACGCTCCAGATTTTCGAAGAACTCCTCGTGTAAAGCGGATAAAGGAGCCTCTGCGTCAGGGTCGTAACTCCCCTTCTGTGTTGAACAAAAAATGAGAACGCTCGTCAGGATGCCGTCTTCGAAAAACGGTTGCGCATAGTAGGAGTGAATGCCGTGCGGAATGAAGAGCGCCCAATCAATGGGCTTGATGCTTTTTGATGTCTCCATAACCACATGCTTGTCGAGTTCGAAGCGTACAATGTTTTTGGCAATGGAGCCGTCATAGGGGTGTACCAAGTCTTCCAGCTCACCTTCAAAAGGTTCTCCGACTCCTGTGACGGAAACAATTCCCTTGTCGATGAATATCTTGGAAAGCATTATCGCTTCTGTGGGGGAATCTTCTGGCAGTGCTTTGAGCAGACTTTCAAGGAGAGCCTTGACCGTAGTACATTTTCGCATTGCCGCGCTGACTGCCTTGGAGGGGAGGGTCTCGTTGCCTCTGACTGGAACCCCCTTGCACGCTTTGCAATCGTTTTGGTGCGACAACGTAATCCAGAGCAGATTTTCTTCATCTCGGGCAATGACCTGGATTCGTGCTGAACACAGATGACTTCTCCCGAGGCTGTCAGTCATATAAAGTTCGCCATTCCAACAGTCTGAAAAAATGAGACTTTCATAAATTTGAAAGAGGTCGGTTCCCGGAGTGTCCTGCAAAAGGTCCTGCAAATGAAGGTTGGTCAATTGTTTCTGGCTATACCCTAGTAACTGGTCGGCTGCCTTGTTGACCATGCTGACGGAGCGATCCGCAAATCGGACGAGCAGGACGGGATCATCGATGAGATCAATTTTGACGGAAAGCCCCGGCCTGCCTTCAGTTGCCAGTATGGTGCTGACATGCGAGGAGATATCCATAAGCACGCCTATGGAGCATGTCGGATGTTCGGGGTCCGGCATGCCAGCAAGTTTGAACCATCTGCTCACCCCTTCATCCATTTGTATGCGGAATACGCATGTCGCTTTTTGTCGGTGGAGGAGCTGTTTGTAGCTATGCTGAAAGCGTTCCCTGTCTTCCGCGAGGATCATTTGTTGGGCCGACTGCGGATTCTGCATGATGGCCCGAACTTTTTCCCCGTGCGGTTGAAGCGTGTAGGAATTGAGAAATGATATCTCTTTGCCAACAATATCAATCCGCCAGACAATGGCTGAGAGTACTTCCAGATAGCTCTCCAGATTTTTCCCCAGCCCTGCACAGGAGGCAGAACCGCCGTCCATTTGCTTCGACATTCTATTCCTTTGTCGTCTAAATTGTTTCAACAGGATATTATCGCCTTTAATAACGCCACTCATACTGCTTGGCAAATTGATTCATGGTGGCCCGACCAATTCTTCAACATGCGTAAGCATGCGGCGCTATGTGCCTGACATGCCGGATGTTACGATGTCTTCACCACGATGCCGTTGTATCGTTGTGCCGACGATCTATTGATTACGGAATAGTTGCGGAAAGTGGGTGGTTGGGTTTTAGCAATGCCAGTTTCTTTTGGAACGGTAGGAAATTCCCTGACACTCTCCACAAAGTGTGCTCGCTCATGCGCACACTTTGTGGAGAGTCAGCCTTCCTGACTTCCAGGTTTTGGTCATGCGCATTGCACGCATTGTGGTTAGCTCCACCGAATCAGTCGAGTTTCACATTTACTTGCAAGCCCTGGATGAGTCGGAATCACCCTGACTCCATACCGAATTGGTCCTGAAGCACTGGGTGAATATTTCGCATAAAACTCCAGAGTACTTCCTTCACTATGTTTTAATTCCATGGGAATGCAGTCTATGATGGTTTCTTCATTGGGGGTGGCCGCCACAAGCTCGGCGAGGATTTCCTCATTCATGAGTTGCCCCTTGTCCACCTTGGCCTTGACGGTGAGCGTGTTGCCGAGCTTGAACACATCGCCATGGATGCCTTCGACCTGGACTTCCTTGATGGTGACTGTGGCGAAACGGCCGGGGATGCGTTTGCGCCATTCGCCGATTTCTAATGACAAGGCATAATTATTCTTATTGCGTCGGTCCGCCAACTCCAAGGCTGGGAGGTACATGTCGCCGATGTAGTCACGCACCATTCTGTGGGTTCCATATTGCCTGAATGCCGTCTTCATTGATTCCTTCATGCGTCTTATCCAGGCATGGGGAATATTATCGTCATCCCGATCATAGAATTCTGGAATGACTTCAGTTTCGAGGGTGGCATACAGGTTTTCGGCGTCAACAATATCCTGATTGACCTGACTTTCGTATACCAAACCGCTACCCACGGCCCAGCCGTTTTTGCCGTCGAAAGCTTCGTCCCACCAGCCGTCGAGGATGGAGCAATTGGGAACGCCGTTGGCTGCTGCCTTCATGCCGCTGGTGCCGCTGGCCTCCATGAGTCGAGTGGGTGTGTTGAGCCAGACATCCGCGCCGGAGACAAGCAGTCGGGCAAGACGAATATCGAAGCTTTCAAGGAAGATGACACGACCCAGAAAGTCATCCTGCTTTGTCAGGCGACAGATAAGGTTGATGTAGCTCGCCCCTATGGTGTCTGCCGGATGCGATTTGCCAGCGAAAATGATGTTGACCGGTTTGTCCTGGTTGCAGAGAGTTTCTTTGATTCGTTGCAGGTTGTGGAAGAGCAGGGTGGGCCGTTTGTAAGCTGTGCAGCGGCGGGCGAAACACAGGGTCAGGTGATCCGGGTTGAGGACGTCAAGAAAAGCCTGCAGGCGGTTGGGTGGCTCGCCTTCCCTGGTCCATTGGTTTGAAATGGATCGGCGAACCTCTTCGTACAACCGGTGTTTCAAGGCGACATGGGTATCCCATATCCTTTGATCATCTATAGAATCCAGACAGTCCCATCTGGTTCCGTTAATAAGTTCCTGATGAATAGCCACGCCGCAGGAGTCTTCAATGTCGTTCCTTAATCGTTCATCAAGCCATGAGGGTATGTGGATGCCGTTGGTGACGTGTCCCACCGGTACTTCGTCGAGCAGGAAACCACGCCACAGGTCCATCCACATGCGCCTGGAAACATCCCCGTGCAGCTTGCTGACACCGTTGCGGAGACATGAGAGCTGGAGGGCCAGCACGGTCATGTTCAGGTGGTCTGCCTCTTCGGCGTAGATGTGCCCCAGATTCCAGAGGGCGTCCCAGGGGACTCCCATGTCTGCCGCGTAGCTGCGGAAGTAATTTTCAACGAGGGATTTCTCGAAGCGTTCATTGCCTGCCGGGACCGGCGTGTGCATGGTGAATACCGTTGAACCGCGTATGATTTCCTTGGCCGTGATGAAGTCTACGCCCCCAAGGAGCATGAGTTGGCGGATGCGCTCGAAAAGCAGGAAGGCGGAGTGCCCTTCGTTGAGGTGGTATATGGATGGTTCAATGTTCAGTGCTTTCAGTAGCCGAACGCCGCCTACGCCAAGGATGATTTCCTGCTCGATGCGTCCTTTGGACGAGGGGTCGTACAAACGTGAGGAGATATCTCTATCGGAACGGGAATTTTCCACAATATCAGTGTCCAGCAGATAAAGTTTGGCTCTCCCGACGTGGACCTCCCAGATCTGGGCGAAGACTGTCCGTCCGGGCAGGTCGACGGTGACGAGGACTTTTTCTGTTTCGCCGTTATGCAACGGGGTAATGGGCATGGTGGCAAAGTCGTTTTCCCTGTATTCCACCACCTGGTCGCCGTTTCCATTGATCTTCTGATGGAAGAATCCGTTTTTGTAGAGCAACGAGATGCCGACAAAGGGGAGGTTGAGGTCACTGGCCGATTTGATATGGTCGCCCGCCAGTAGCCCCAGGCCGCCGGAGTAGATGGGGATGGATTCGTGCAGGCCGAATTCCATGGAGAAGTAGGAGACGGGATTATCCCAAGTGATGCCCTGAATGTTGGCGGCCTCCCGTTCTTTCATGTAGGCATCAAAACGTTGCAGAATGTCGGTAAAGTGTCCCATGAACTCTATGTCGCCCGAAAGCTGGTTGAGGCGGCCACGGGTCATTGTGTCCAGAAAGAGAGCCGGGTTGTGGTGGCATTCACGCCACTTTTCTGCGTCCATTCGTTCAAACAGTTCCTGGGAATCGCGGTGCCAGACCCACCAGAGGTTATTGGCCAGTTCACGAAGTCGGACCAAGGCTTGAGGCAGTTCGGTGACAACCGTGAAGGAGCGCAGTCTTGGCTGTGTGGTGTTAACGCCGCTGAAGCTGATTTCCCTGCCAGGCGTTGCAGCCATACGTTGTACACCTGCAATTCGTTCAGTGCGGATGTCCGCAGCGGAATTATAGGCCTTCATATAGCGTGGGTAAAAGTGCTCCCAGGTAGCCTCTTCGGCAATCTTCCGTGCTTCGGCGCTACGATGTGTTCGTTCTTTTTTGGACCATTTGGTGAATTCTCCAAGGAATTTGGTCAGGTTATTTCGTGCTGCGTCGTAGTCGTCATCGAGTCGGTTGAGAACATGGACTCCTGCATGACCTTCAGAATACTTTTCCATGACCCATTGGCCGAATCCGGCGCGGTCTGCAGTGATTGTTGGCACGGCAAAGGCTGCGCTTTCCATGGGAGTGTAGCCCCACGGTTCGTAGAAGGATGGGAAGACTGTCAGGTCCATCCCCGCAAGGGCATCGTAGTATTCCAGGTTGAGAATGCCGTCGTTGCCGTCGAGATAGACAGGAATAAAAATGACGCAGCATTTTTTCCCCGACGAGTTGTCCAGATGTCGTTCATTGCACCGTCGGACTATAGGGTCCTGATCGGCGTCACCAAGGTGGTGGGTGGCGATTCCGGCATACTTTTCGATGTCGTAACGTTCCTGTTTCAGACGTCTGCGGGCCTCGTCACTGAATCCTGCATAGCCGCACGTGACCAGGAAAAATGTAACGACCGTGACGTCTTTACCCGACGTGGCAAGTTGAGCGTCGATGTCGGAAAGGCTGTCGATGAGCAAATCCATACCTTTGTTGTGGAATTCGTATCGTCCGCTGGTTGCGATGAGCAGGGTGTTTGTTGGATTGAGATCTCGTTCGAGGAAGCGCGAGGCGAGATTGATTAGTTGTTTGCGAGCTTTCTTGCGTGTTTTGGCGACAGCTTCTGGTTCGGCAAATCCCTCCAGATTGAATCCGTTGACCGTGACGACATCCGGGGTGGTGCCGAGCAAATTGGTGGCCTCGCAGCGCGTGATGTTGGACACTGTTGTGAAGCAGTCCGCTTCACGAGCCGAGACCGATTCCATGGAGTGTTTGGCTGTGACGCCGAAAACCTTGGCCTCCTGTGACGGCTCAATTTCTTCAAGGCGTTCGTATATGTCCACGCCCGAGCCGGACATGGCCCGGCCCAGCATGGTGGCGTGGGTAGTGAGAACTGTCGAGACGCCGGGGGCGTGCTTTTTGAGATAAAGAACGCCTGCCCCGGACATCCATTCATGAAAGTGGGCGAATATATCTGCCACTTCCTCAACGTCATCGTTGATTTCTTTGATAGACATGGCTGCGGCCGTACTGAAGAGGACAGGCTCAATGTAGTCCCAACCTCCTGCCATGGAGTCCACGCCGAAGTCGTTCCAGAGCTGGAAGAGCAGTTTGTCGTGCTCTGTGAAAGCATTTTGGAACCCGATGAGCCAGGCCCATGGCCTGCCGGGGATGTCCCAGCGTCCTACAACGGACTCGATTCCCTTGGTCTTGAGTCTTTCCAGAGAGGGAACAATGTCTTTGGGAGGATTGCATGGCTCGAACCCCGGATTACGTTCCAGAAGAGGACCCACGGCAACATATCGATTTTCAAAGGCCATCATGGCCTGAGCCGCTTTGGTGCTAATGACCGTGTGGATGCCCCCCACTTTGTTGCATACTTCCCAAGAAACTTCGAAAAGCCAGCTGGTTTCCATGCTTTTTCTCCTAACCAGATGTCGCGAAATCATCGCCCAGCCTCAAAGCGAGGTCGTTGAGCGCGTTCATGTATGTGATAAACGCCTGGTGCGGTGTATCGTACGGGTTGAAATACTTGTGCACGTCGCCGTCGGAAAACCACTTGGTGCACATATAATAGAAATGATCACTGGTGAGCAATTCCCGCCATGTGGCGATGAAGTCGTCATCCTCAGTGGCGAGAACCCTGTCTTCCATTGCATATGCCAATTTCGCAGCCTGATCCTGCATGGGGTTTCCCAGCCATGCTGTGACGTCACGTTCCAGGTCGGCCCAGGAAGTGAAATAGGGAACATCAAGCTGTGCCATGGGGTCCAGCCTTGCCGCAGCTTCGGCTGGGGTTTGGAATATGAAATCGTTGTGCGAGAGGATGCTTCTCGGCAGACTGCGGAAGAATTGGAAGATGCCGGTATCCTCCCACTGGTGCTCGCCTATAGTCTCGTAATCCATGAACAGGTTGACCACTTCGCCGCTGCCCGCAATGGCGTGCACCCAACGTGCGAACTTGTCGGTGGTCACGGGCCATTCGTCCCAGTTGCGGTCCGAGAAGCGGAAGGCCACATCGTCAGAGAGACGATAATTCTTGAGCATCGCTTTGATTTTGCTGCACCCGGCGGGCTGGTATACGAAGTTGGACGAGCGCCAGCCGAGCACTTGGTCTGCACCCTCGGCCAGAATGACTTTGTACCCCATTTTCTCGATTTCCATGGCGAGATCATTGTTGTAGATCAGCTCGGTATTGCGGAAGGTCACTGGTTTGGACCCGAAGAACTCCTCAAGAATCCTGCCATGCATTTTTACCTGCCGCCTGAATTCTTTTTTGGAGAAGAGAAACGCCAGTGAGTGATAATGAGTTTCTCCGATGAACTCCACGCAACCGGTATCGGCCAGCTCGCGGAAGGAGTCGAGAACTTCGGGGCAAAATTCCTGAAATTGTTCCATGGCGACACCGGTGATGGCGTAGGAAACGCGGAAGTTCCCCTGAAATTCATTGATGATGTCGAGCATCATCCGGTTGGCGGGCAGGTAGCATTTGTGGGCCACCTTGCGCATGATATCCCGGTTGGTCGCCTCGTCGCGGTAGTGATGCCTATGGCCCATGTCGAAGAAGGAGTACCCTTTGTCGAGGCGCATGGGCTGGTGGACCTGAAAGTATAAACAGACAGATATCATCGGTCACCTCCAGCGAGTTGGTGGTAGACGCCAAGAACGTTTTCCGCTGCGTTTTCCCACTGTACCCTTTTGAGCGTGTTGCGTCCGTTTTGAACGAGTTTTTTCGTGCGTTCTTCGTTGCCGAGGATGTCGAGTATCTCATTGGCGAGTCGGTCAACGTCCCAGAAGTCGATCTTGACTGCGTTCTCCATGATTTCGGCCACCCCCGACTGTTTGGAGACGATGGATGGCACATCGTAAACCATGGCTTCCAGAGGAGTGATGCCGAAGGGCTCGGTTACACTGGGCATGATATAGAGGTCGCTCATGGCATAGATTCGTTCTACATCTGGTCCGCGTACAAAACCAAGGAAGTGAAACTTGTCGGCCATGTGTAGTTCAGCCATGCGTTCCACCATGCGGGGGAACATGTCGCCGGAACCCGCCATGGCGAAGCGGACATTCGGGTTCTTATTGAGAACCTTGGCCGCCGCCTCAACGAAGTAGTCGGGCCCTTTCTGGAAGGTTATTCGTCCCAGGAAGAGGACAAGCTTATCCTTGAATGGCTTTTCGACACACGATTGTCCGAGGCATCGTTCCTTGGCCACGGCGTTATGAACCACCGTGATTTTTGCCGGGTCGATTGAGTAGCGGTTAACGATGGTATTCTTGGTGAAATTGCTGACTGCTATGATACGGTCGGCGGCTTCGAATCCCGCCCGTTCGATGTCGTAGACCTTTTGGTTGACCTGTTCGCCGCTACGGTCGAATTCCAGTGCGTGGGCGTGAACCACCAGGGGTTTGCCCGAGAT
>Ga0070729_10005871_pt1 | contig 12416 bp, 3 predicted proteins | sample tdDd472_FD_66725 | JGI IMG/M metagenome (GOLD analysis project Ga0070729, IMG submission 66725) | Marine sediment microbial communities from the Atlantic coast under amendment with organic carbon and nitrate - tdDd47.2 | ecosystem: Environmental > Aquatic > Marine > Coastal > Sediment | place...
GCACGCAGTGTGTCAGCTGGTGCTACGGCCCCGGCGGCTACACGCTGAACAACACCGGCGGTCTGTCCGGCACCCTGCTGGACAACTCCATCCTCTCCAAGGTCCTGACTTGGCCTGGTGAAGAGTATGTCGGTTGCTTCTGGTGGTTCGACGTGTATCGTCACGAAGGTCTCTTCGGTGCCGACGATACCGGTATGCTGTACGAGTGGTGGATTCGTTCGACCGATTCGGAAGATCCCGCCGACATCGAGACCGCGACCTGGATCCACTCGCCGTTCATCTACTACGGCGGGCCGGATTACATCCGCGCCTCTGAGAACCAGACCTCGAACCTGGTCCCGAGCCCCAAGTTCGTGCAGGTCCGGTGTGGTGTCATGGAGTACGGCGCGCCGTTCGACGGCAACGACGGTACTCCTGCTCCGTACTTCGATAACGCACGCCTGATCGCGTATCCGTTCCAGGGTCCGGCCATGAGCCGCCTGGACATTCACGCTGCTCAGGATGATTTCCCCGATCGGCCGCTCGATTTCGTGGCCCTGGGGAACAACGACGTGCGCTTCGATATGGCCCTGAACATCTCGGCCAATAGCCACGAGCGGAACGACCCCGGTGACTCGCTGACCATTCAGTGTGCCGCCGTCCGCGCGAACAGCGAGCTCGTCGGCCATCCGCGGATGGTCTACAAGGTGTTCCCGAATCCCCTGTTCGACCCGTACCGTGACTTGAGCGAGTACGGTCTCGAGGGATTCGTCGAGGGTGACAGTGTGCGCAACGCCTCCGGTGGCGCCGTGGAAGATACGTGGTATTTCGACCTTCCGGACGAAAACTTCCTCTACCCCGGTGATCAGGTGCACTACTACTTCGAAGCCGACGACAGCGTCGACGGTGACCTGCAGACCACCCGGATGACCGGCCAGGCTGGCGGCAGCATCGAAGGTTTCGATGATCCCGACTTCCTCGCGTGGGACGCCAACTACCAGATGCGGGCGCTGCCCACCATCACCGAGGATCCGAACAACCCTGGTGAGTACCTGATTCCGAAGGTCCTGTTCTGGAACGACTTCGGAGATCGTGGTGGACGCGACCAGTGGCATAACGCCTTCCGCAACCTGGGTTTCGTGCCTGGTATCGGCTACGACACCTACATGACCCAGGGTCCGTCTTCGGGCGTGGGTAACGGTCTTGGTGGCCGTGCCACGGCCGCGCAGCTCCAGTACTACACGGAACTGTGCTACACGGTTGGTGACCTGGATGTCTTCACCATGGGCTACCAGGCTTACGACCAGGATGCCAGCGATGACATCGCTCAGCTGACTCTGTGGCTGAGTGGCGGCGACAAGGACATGTTCCTGACCGGTGACGGCCTGATCCAGGATCTGGCCAACGCCGATCCCGCTACTCTGGAGTTCATGGAATCGTTCGTCAGCGTGCGCTTCGACAACCGTGACATCCGCCCGTTGATCGACGGTCAGACGGCTCCGGTGGTCCTGAAGACCGCTGAAACTGTCTTCCAGAACATCAGCAGCTGGATCGCTTACGGCGGCTGCCGGATCATCAACCAGTTTGACGCGACCACGCCCATCAACACGGCCACGCGTCAGGCTGAGTTCGCAGATGCCAACGGTACCTCCGGTGCTTACGGCTACTCGGCGGCGACGTTGAACCTCGCGGCCAACAACAACCGCACGGTACACCTGCCCTACGACCTGATGTACGTCATGAACGACCCTGCAGACATCGCTGGTGGCCTGTCCGCCCGTGTCCGTGTGCTCGAGGACGTTCTTAGCTACTTCGGCGTCGAAGGTGATGACAACGAGATCAGTGATGTTCCCGTTGCCCAGAAGTTCACCGTGTCGAACTATCCGAACCCGTTCAACCCCAGCACGAAGATCGCCTTCACGATGCCCCAGCGTGGTCATCTGACGCTGAAGATCTACAACGTGCGTGGTGAGCTGGTCCGGACCTTGATCGACGAGGTGCGCGAAGCGGGCGCCGACCACATCATGTGGGACGGTTCCAGCAACCAGGGGTCGCAGGTATCCTCTGGTGTCTACTTCTACGAAGCCCGTACGGGCGGCGAAGTCAAGGTCGAGAAGATGGCCTTGGTTAAGTAGTCTACTGCATTTGCAGAAACTGCACGGGAGCGGTCCTTCGGGACCGCTCCTGTTTTTTGGTCCCGAGGGTCCTTCCCGTAGGTCAGATTGGGGACTTTAGCCCTTGAATTGGCGAACCTTGAGGTTGACACCGGCGTGACGCAATCCCTATATTTCAGAGGCAAGAAACTGGACTCACCCGTATCCTGAGTTCGGCGGCCGTTACGGCCTCCCGTCGCTGCTCCCACCACAGGCGACGGCGCTGAAACCAGCAGTTGTCAAGGCTTCCGAGGGGGCTCATAACAGTATGAAAACGAGGCAGAACACCGTTTACCGGATTGCGATCGTGCTGGCATTGACTGCCCTGGTTCTGTTTGCCGGTTGCCGCGCGTTCCAGCCGGAGACGGTCATCGTCAACAAAGCTCCCGAGACGTACATCGTGGGAGCGCCCCTGGAGCACGGCGGCGGATACTATCATTTCCACGTCTATTGGTATGGCTCGGATGCCGATGGCACGGTCGATCGCTTCGTCTGGGCGCTGACCGATACCTCGATCCAGAATCCCAATACCATTGACGACGAGGAAGACCAGAACTTCAATCCGGCCCTCGACGCCACGACGCTGGATATCGCCAACTGGACCACGAAGACCGACTCCATCTTCGATTTCCAGATCAACCAGGGGCCGCGTACCTCCTACGATATGACCCTGCACATGGTGGCTATCGATGATTTGGGAGACTACGATCGGACGCCCGCCCGGTTGCATTTTTTCAGCAATTCGCTGGGCAACCCGGTTATCAACTTCTATCGCATCAACAATGCCGTATCTCCGCCGGACACCGTCCCGCTGCTGTCCGGTACGGCCGATACCCTTGGCTTCGGCCTGCCTTATCACCTGTACTGGGACGGATCGACGCCCAACATCCGGGGCTACGATCTCGATGCCCTGGCCGTGGTGGATACGGTGTACCCCCACGATGACGGACTCTATGGCTTCAAGTGGCGCCTGAGTGGAGCCCTGGGCGGTAACTGTGTGCCCACCCAGGAGGATTGCTGGCATCCGCGGAGATTCAATGAAGCGACCGGCGACAGCTTCTCGTACTTCGGGGATGTCCGCAGCCTGTACTTCAATAACGATGACAGCGGCGAAACTCCGTTCACGGCCCTGCTGCCCAGCGGGTCGGTGGTTGTGAACATCAATTCCATCGACGTGGCCGGAGTCGAAGTGAATGACTTCGCCCGCAAGCTGGAGTTTCTGGTCAATTACGACCCCCAGACGCGGGTTCTGGACTACGAGACGGACTTCGCCCATCCCGAGGATGATCAGATCTACCCGTACTACATCCTGTTGAATGATCCGACCCAGACCCGGTACCCGTTCCATTCGGGTGACCGGATCCCGGACCGTTCCTACGTGGTGGTCAAGGCGCTGGCCCGGGACGATCCGCGGGATCTGGCCCTGGATCCCAATTTCAAGATTGGCCTGACGGGTTTCGTGGCCGGAGATAGGACCAACTTCACCGGGGGTAACTTCGGTTTCACTACCCAAGCGAGTCCGGTGGACACCCTGCCCACCTGGGATCTGGGCACCGACGGCTGGTATGCCGACACCCTGGGATTCATGACCGGGCCCAGCACCGAATTCACCTACAACATGCAGGCGGTGGACGAACACGGCCGGCGTGATGGGTCTCCGGCGACCCTGAGCTTCCATGTGGGGTACCCGCCCTGTGCCCAGTGTGTCGAGGTTTTGCCCAAGAATTCCGCTACGTCCGACTACGACGAAACGGTGGCCTGCGCCGATCCCGATGACGTCGCGCATCCCTGTTTCGCGGACACGGCGCAATACTCGGTTTCCTACACCGGATTGGGCCCCGATGAACTGGAGTGGGAGACCAACGTCTATCTGGCGATCAACAAGGCGACCTACTTTACCTCGGTGGTTGAGGACTCGACCGGCCTGGGGACCAACAACTACATCATGGTCTCGCGGGCTTACAACATGAAGGTATTGCTCCACGGCAAGGATACGGACGAGGAATCCTGGGATGACCCCCTGTACAGGGCCCTCGGCTGGCAGTACCAGGTCGATTATGATTGCGATCCCTACAACCAGATCAAGGACGGCGGCGGCGCCGACGATCTGAATCAGGCGACGTGGGGCGAACCCGGCGACGGCATCGGTCTGTCCATCGACGAGAACACGGGGCTCTGGGCGTTGACGGTGCGGGTGGTCGTTCCCGATCTCTTCATGCAGTTTGGCCCCGAGGCCTACTACAACTTCATCCTGCTGCCGAGCCCGGAATACGCCAATGGGGATCCCGAAGTGGCCGATTTGATCTTCGAGCAGTGCGGCAAGCAGTTCGGAGTGGGGTCCGTGCGGGCGATTGCCCTGGATCAGACCCTCGGCTCGGCCGAGCCCTACCGCCGTCCCAGCGTCTACTACACGTTCAAGGATGTGCGGCCTTCGGTGACCGAACCACCGGTGGGGTACCACTGGCGTGAACGGTTCCTGAGCGTCCCGCGCATCGATATCAGCATGTCGCTGACCCGAGGGGCCATGGCCAGTTCGGAAGGGGTACCGGTGACCAAGTACTTCCGCATCACGGCCGTTGGCACGGGGTGGACGTACGAGTGTACCAATGATGATTGAGTCCAGAGCGACCAGAGGAATGAGGAGTTTCTCGATGATCAGGATATTTTGCGGATTCGCGACAGCCGCGCTGCTCACAGGACTGGTGCTGGTTTCCGGATGTTCCACCGGCACCGAACTGGGGGGTGCCCGGATTCCCAACGCGCGGCCGGACACGGAGTTGACCGGTCAGCCACCGACATTGCTGGAAGCCGGCTTCATCGTGGACTTCAACTGGACCGGCTCCGACGCTGACGGTCGGATCGCCGGGTACCAGTGGAAGATCAGTGACAACGGAGTGGACGGAATCAGTCCGCGGGATACCGTGACGATCGATCCGTTGACCGGAGCTGTCCTGCATCCCTGGCGATTCACCACAGCCAGTGATTCGTCCTTCTACGTGCTGGCGGACCAGGACAGTTTCCCCAGTGACGACGGACTGGATCCGCGCAGTTTCCGGACCCACACCCTCTTTGTCAGATCGGTGGATGACAAGGGAGCGGTGGACCCGGTTCCGGCCCAGATCTCCTTCACGTCCACTACCATCGTACCGACGGTGAGGGTCATTTTCCCCAGTGTGGGTAACAGCGCCAAGCAGGTGCCCACTACCGTGAACGTGGGGTGGAGCGGTACGGACGATGATTTCTCCTCGGGCACGCCCACTAAGGTGCGCTACTTGTGGAAAGAGGCCGTGGACCCCGATGGGAACCCCATCATCGACCAGCTCAGCTACGAACTCTGGGCCGACGAGATCATCGATTTCGAGGATCCCGCCTGGAAGCCGTGGCAGCGCTACGCTCCCTTGGAGGAAGATCGCAAGGTTTCGTTCCCGGAACAGCCCGACGGTGAGTACTTCCTGTTTGCAGTCCAGGCGCAGGACACCGCAGGGGCCGTGAGCATCGGGCGGGGCTACCAACTGCAGGTGCTGCACTGCCAGGTCAATGAGAATTTCTATTCACCTTCGCTGTCGGTTTCGGAACCCTTCATATCCTTGCAGCCGGGCTGCTGTCCGACGGCCCAGATCGCCGGCGGCCAGCCGCTGAATTTCGGCTGGGCAGCGTCTGCGTCGCACTACGCGGGCAACATCGTTTCCTACCGGCACGGTTGGGATCTGGCTGACATCACCGATCCCGATGATCCGGGCTGGGCCGTACCGCCTGGGCTTTCGGACCAGAACCGCTATGCGACCGAAACCTCCTTCGACGAGGGTTTACACAAGTTCTACGTCCAGGCCATCGACGATTCGGGCATATCCAACACGGTGACCGTGACCCTGGACGTGATCCAGTACGTCGATCCCGGCTCCCAGCGGCCCCTGCTGATCATGGACCAGGTGATCGACAACAATGTCAGCAACTGGGAAGACCAGAACGGCGTTTTCCGCAACGACCAGCAGTTCCGCAACGCCTATTGGCAATTCCTGCGGCCGGTCCCCGGCGGCGTATTCGAGATGAACTGGGAGCGGGACTGGAAGAACCACACGGTAGAGGTCAAGTACGCCGACATCGTGCACTACAAGGTGGCGCTGATCTACGCCAAGTACCACTCGTCCAACCAGACGACGTTGATCAAGATGCGTCCAGTCAACGGCCGCGACCAATTCGTGTGGCTGGACCCGTACCAGGCCAAGGGCGGCAACATCTTCTTCGTGGGTGGCGCCAGCCTGGAGTCGTTCCTCGAGCCGGTGGGCAACTACATGGTTCCCATCATCTTCAATACTCGAGAAACGGTCCTGACCTACAATAACCAGACCTATACCGTCGGATTCGGTGACAGGAGGTTGCCTGACGGCACCGAGGTGCAGCGTGGACCGTTGCAATACCAGTATCAGACGGTCGGCATCTCGACCTTGGACTGGACCTCGCCGATCCACAATATCTACGGACGACCGAACCAGGGACGGTCTGACCGCCGGGTCGAATGCGTTGGACTCAAGAGCCTGCAACTGGTACCTGAGTTCAAATCCAACCACCTGATCGGTCCAGGCGTCATCGCGGACAATATTCGGACCGACGCGGTGATCGACTGGTGGGATGAAGCGGTCCATCCCGAGGAAGAGGGCCACGAGTTCGAACACACGGTGTTCAGTTTCAATGATGACGAGTTCGTCAACCGAAATCTTTCGAGCCGGGGGACGAACTGGAACGAGCAGCTTTGTGCGGAGAACCTGGCGACCGGACTCTGTATCGAACCCATGTTCACAGGTACGGCGCGGTTCGATTTCCTGCGTGAGAAGCACCGGGCCGAAGGTCAAACGGAATGGCCAATGGGCGCTTACACCACGCTCGAGCTGAATAGTTATTGCGGCCAGATGGCGCTCACCGATTATGAAGGTATCACCAACGGTTCTGCGCGAACTACGGGTTTGACTTACGGTTACGCCTCGTACAAGCGCATCGCTGACAAGCCGTCGCAGAAGCCGGATATCTATTGGGGTTTCGATCCCTACCGTTTTGACCACACGGAAACGAAAAAGGCCATCCGTTGGGTGTTGCAGTACTTCGGTCTGAACATCATTCAAGAATAGTGGACTCCGCTCCCGCCGCGGCGGGAGCGGAAACCGGAACCCCTCGCCCGGACTTGGGGCGGGCAGGACGTTCGAATCGCGCCAGGAAAGGCAGGATTGAATGAACGCAGGTATCGTCAGAACCGCCGGTACGGCAACGGCCCTCGCGGTGGTCGTCGCCTTGGTCTTGTTCCCCGGATCGGTCATGGCTCAAACACCTCCGTCTGCGTGCGCTGCGGATTCGCTGTACCTGATCACGCCCACGGCCGTGGACCTGCGCCTGCAGGTCGACCAACGGCCGGGGTTGGAGCTGAGCTGGGAAGATCTGGATATCACCGAGGCGACCTGCTTCTCGCTGTCGGGACAGGAGGATCTGGGCTACTCGGTGGTTGTCGAAGGTGGCTTCGGTGACTTGGTTGACCGCGACCTGCGATTCACGACCTCCGACAGTGGCAGCATCGGTACCGCATTGGGAAGATCACTGGCCATTACCTGGCGCAGCGAAGGTCTGTCGAATCAGACCAGCGGCGTACTCGCTGGTAGGATCAATCTGGCCAACAATGGTGGTATTTGGGAATACGACAACAACGCAGGCGTGTGGACGCAATCCAATCTGGATTTGCCCATGACCTGGCGACAGACCAATATCGTGGCCATGGCCGAAGGACAGAATGGTTTCCGATTGGCGGGAGTCACCAAGGGATCGACATTCGATACCGACCCTGTGGGGCTGTACGCCTACGACGGCACGAGATGGACCAGCCTGGCGGACTCCGTGTTCAATTCCACGGTCCGGGTGCTGACCATTGCCATCTCGCCGACCGAGAACAATCACTTCGCCGTGGGCACCGCCCGAAACGGTCTCTTTGTGACTCGCGACGGCGGGGATACTTTCACCCAGTGGCTGGACAATCTCGATCCGGATTATCCGGAGATGCCGACGGTATTCAGGGTGGGCGCCCTGTCCTGGCACGGCGATCGCCTGATGGCCGGGTTCACCAACTACGGTCTATTCCTGTCGTCCGACGGGGGCCAGACCTTCTCGCGTACCAGTCTGATGGTGCCGGCGACCCTCGATTCCCTCAATGCACCGCTGGAGGCCCCTTTCGTCAACGAGATCGCCGTTGATCCCGGCGACTCCAACCGGTACGTGGTCGCGCTGCGCAACCACGGCCTGTACCAATCTTTCGACGGCGGGGCGACCTGGCTGGATATGTACGGCGATTTGAATGTGCCTGATCCCGAGGAGCAGGGGCGCTGGGTGCATCACGCCCTCTCGGTGGCGGTAGATCCTGTCAACCCCGGGATTCTGGTCGCTGGCTTCGAGCAGGAAGGTCTTTACCGGACCGACGACAACGGTGTCACCTGGGTCCGTGTGGGCGAGGACCAGCAGCCGGATAACACCGCAGTTCTGAAGTCCTTCCAGGTGCGTGCGGTGCCGGGACACGCCGGTATGTACCATGCGATGGAAGGCGGCTGGGCGTTGCTCACGAGTATGGATTCCGGTGTGACTTGGGCTCCGTTCGGAGTGCAGCCCGCCCTCAGCACTGCCCTCGTCCTGTTGACTGACGACGGCGGCACGGGAAACCTGGTCCTGGGGAGCTGGGGCGGTGGTATCTACGCGACCGGCACGCCGTTACCTCTGTACGAGACCTATACCTCCGGTACGACTGCCGATTTACGCGACTTGGATCTGGGCCTGGAGATCACCTTCGGTCCCGGTGTCGTGCAGCGCTCTGACGTCTTCGAACTGGTCTGCCAGACCTTCCAGGGCTGGGCGGTATGGCGATCTCCCGAGCACGATAGAGACGAGATGACCCTCATCGGCTTGTACGATCGGGTGAATCCGGAGACCTGTATCGTGGGATATTGTGGTGATTACACCTACGACCCGGTGCCCAATTGCTACGCGGCCAAAAGGGCTGCCTGCTTCAACTTCGATACGCCGGACACGATCCGGTTCTTCGATGACGAGATCTACAACGGATTCGGCTACTACTACGCCGTGACCTGCTTCGACTACGGCAACACGGCCAATGTCACCCCCCAGACCAACAACAAAGAGATGCTGTTCTCGCCCCGCTGGCGTGGGGATTACCGCTCTCCCTTTGGAGGTGCGGGCAACCGCAGCCACTACAAGGTCAACCTGGAGAGTGCCCACGCGACCCATGACGAAGAGATCTACGTGTACCCCAACCCGTTGCGGGCTGGCGCCGGTATTCCCGGCCGGGAAGGTGAAACGGTCGTCTTCACCAATCTGCCGGACGGGTCCCGGGTGAGGGTCTTCACGACCGCCGGCGACGACGTGATCAATCTGGGGCCGGACAATCAGACGGGCAACAACATCTACTGGCGTACGGTCAATCGAGAGAACGAACCTATTGCGCCCGGCGTCTATATCTACAAGGTCGAGATGCCTCAAAGGGACGACTACTGGGGACGACTGGTCGTCATCCGCTAGTCGAGTCCAGAACTGGAAAAGAGGGCGATCGACACCTGAATCGCCCTCTTTTTCGTTTTTTAGCCGTCAGCTGAGTGTTATCATGTGCGGCGCATTCCCGCCTATCTGATGGACGGGCTGATGCTGGCGATCGGTTGACTCCGAGGCCGGCTGGGACAAGTAACTTTTTCCCCCTGGAGTGATCATGAGCGGCAAGCGGGTATTTTTCTTTGGTGACGGTCAGGCTGACGGACATGCGGGAATGAAGAATCTGCTGGGTGGCAAGGGTGCCAACCTTGCGGAGATGGTACTGCAGGAGATACCGGTACCGCCCGGTTTCACCATCAGTACCGAGCAATGTATCGAGTATCAGCAGTCCCAGGAACTTTCCGACGCCCTGAAGACCGATGTGCGCGAAGCGCTGGGCAAGGTCGAGGCGGTCATGGGCAAGAAGTTTGCCGACGCGGCCGATCCTTTGCTGTTTTCGGTCCGTTCGGGTGCACGTGTTTCGATGCCCGGAATGATGGATACCGTCCTGAACCTGGGGCTCAACGACGACACGGTCGAAGGCCTGATCACCATGAGCGGCAACGCACGCTTCGCCTACGACAGCTATCGTCGCCTGGTGCAGATGTACGGGGACGTTGTCATGGGTGTGGAGGGTGAGAAGTTCGAGCACGCCATCGATCGTCTGAAGGCCGACCGCAACGTCGAGCTGGATACGGAGCTGTCGGTGGACGATCTGAAGGGCCTGATCGCCAACTTCAAGGAGATCATCCAGGAGGAGGCCGGCGCGCCTTTCCCCACTGATCCCTATGAACAGCTCTGGGGTGGCATCATCGCCGTCTTCGCCAGCTGGAATGCGAATCGAGCCATCGAATACCGACGCATCCACGCTATCCCCGGTGACTGGGGCACGGCGGTGAACGTCCAGGCCATGGTCTTCGGCAACCTGGGTGAATCGTCGGCCACGGGCGTGGCTTTCACTCGTAATCCCTCCGACGGCGAGCGCCACTTCTACGGTGAGTTCCTGGTCAATGCCCAGGGCGAGGACGTGGTGGCCGGTATCCGGACGCCTCAGCAGCTGAATGTGGTTGGGCGCGAGGCGCTGCCTGCCGGCAACGAGGCCAAGGATCTGCCGACTCTCGAAGAGATCATGCCCGAGGCCTACAAGACCCTGCAGGACATCCGGGAACGCCTGGAGACCCACTACTGCAACATGCAGGACATCGAGTTCACCATCCAGGACGGCCGGCTGTGGATGCTCCAGACGCGGCATGGCAAACGGACTGGAACCGCCGCTATTCGGATCGCGGTGGAGATGCAGGCCGAGGGGCTGGTAGATTCCGAGGCGGCGCTGTTGCTGGTGGAACCCGATCACCTGGATCAGCTACTGCACGACCAGATCGACCCCGACGCCGAAATCAAGGTGCTCGGCAGCGGACTACCCGCCTCACCGGGCGCCGCCCAGGGCGTGATCGTTTTCAGCGCCGAGGATGCCGTGACCATCTCGGCTGACGGCAAAAAAGTGGTGCTGGTCAGGCGCGAGACCAGCCCTGAGGACATCGCCGGCATGAATGTAGCCCAGGGCATCCTGACCAGCCGGGGCGGTATGACCAGCCACGCGGCAGTCGTGGCTCGGGGCATGGGCAAGCCCTGCGTCGCCGGTTGCGGCGATCTGTACGTGGATACGGCCAAGGGCGAGATGTCCATCGGCGGCAAGGATTTCAAGGCCGGCGATTCCATCACCATCAACGGAACCACCGGTGCGGTCATCGACGGCCTGCCGGCGCTGGTGCCGCCGCGGCTGGACGATCCGAATCTCAAGACGGTCATGGACTGGGCCGACGCGACGCGCCGCCTGAAGGTGCGTACGAATGCCGACACTCCGCACGACGCCACTCAGGCTCGTGAGTTCGGCGCCCAGGGCATCGGCCTGACCCGGACCGAGCACATGTTCTTCGGCGAGGACCGCATCATGAAGATGCGCGAAATGATTCTGGCTGACGATGTGGAAGCCCGCCGGAAGGCCCTGACCAAGATCAAGCCCATGCAGCAGGAAGACTTTGAAGGGATCTTCCGGGCCATGGACGGATTGCCGGTGACCATTCGCCTGCTGGATCCGCCCCTGCACGAGTTCCTGCCCCACGAAGAGGAGGACAAGCAGGTTCTGGCCAAGGAGATGGGTGTCGATATCGAGATCATCCGTCGCAAGACCGAGGCCCTGCACGAGATGAATCCCATGCTGGGGCACCGCGGCTGTCGTTTGGGCCTGACCTATCCCGAAATCTACGAGATGCAGGTAGAAGCGATTGTCGGTGCGGCCTGTGTCGTGAAGAAGGACGGTGTGGATGTCCGGCCCGAGATCATGATTCCCCTGACCGGTACCCAGCGTGAACTGGGGGACCTGCGGACCATGGCGATCCGGGTGGCCGGAGAGGTCATTGCCGCCCTGGGAACTGAAGTGGACTATCTGGTCGGCACCATGATCGAGATTCCCCGTGCGGCTCTGATGGCGGACAAGATGGCCGAAGTGGCCGACTTCTTCAGCTTCGGGACAAACGATCTGACCCAGATGGCCTTCGGCTACAGTCGAGATGACGCCGGGGTCTTCCTGCCGGAATACGTGCGCAAGGGGATTCTGCCCAGCGACCCGTTCCAGCAGCTGGATCAAGAAGGGGTAGGACAGCTGGTGGAGATGGCGGCGGTCAAGGGCCGGGCCACCAACCCGGATATCCACCT
>Ga0070729_10005873_pt1 | contig 12409 bp, 7 predicted proteins | sample tdDd472_FD_66725 | JGI IMG/M metagenome (GOLD analysis project Ga0070729, IMG submission 66725) | Marine sediment microbial communities from the Atlantic coast under amendment with organic carbon and nitrate - tdDd47.2 | ecosystem: Environmental > Aquatic > Marine > Coastal > Sediment | place...
GCCAAGTCGGCCAACAACAGATACGGACCCGGCTGTTCCGGATAGCGGGTCACGGCGAACTCGAGTCGTGCACGCCCGCGTGCGATATGGCCCGAGGCAATGCAGGCGCGAGCCTCACCACACAGGTGCGAAACCTCGTGCGGCTCCAGGATCGAGGCGCGCTTGTAGTCGGCCGCGGCCCGCGACGGTTCACCCACCATTTCGTGATAGCGCGCCCGGGCGCAACGCGGGCCGGCATCCAGTTCGTCTTGCCGAACCGCACGCCGCAGAATGCGCTCCGCATCCTCGGGACGGCCAGCGCGGTTCAGCGCGTGCGCGAGCGGCTCGCAGATCTGCGCGTCGCCCGGGTCGTCGGCCGAGGCGCGCAGCAGGTTGTCCAGCGCTTCCGTCTCGCGCCCAGCACGCTGCATGAGCCCCGCCATGCGTGCGCGCACTCGGGCGAACCGCGGATCGACCTCCAGCGCGCGCTCGTAGATCTTGTGGGCCGACTGCCACTCTTCGCGTTCTTCGTGAACGAATCCGAGGTCGGCGAGTGCCTCCACGTCGCGCGGCCAGCGCTGGATGATCGCCTCGAGCCGTCGTCGCGCCGCTTCCAACTCGCCGGCGGCTCGCTCGCAGTTGGCCACCATCCGATCCGCATCGGGATAGTCCGGCGCCAACTCGACGACCCGCATCCACAACTCCCGCGCCTTGTCTGTTTCGCCGTCGTCGTAGCGCAGGTAGGCGGCGTTGAAGTACGCGTGCGGCGACGTGGGATCCAGCCGGCAGGATGCCCGAAACGCCGCATACGCCTCGTCGCGCTCCTCGAGTGCCCCGTGGCAGAGGATCAGGTTGTCGTAGGCCTCCTGCATCTCCGGGTCCGCCTCGAGGGCGCGCCGCAGGAGACGACAGGCGCGCCGAAAATGCAGGCGCCGCGCCGCCACGACGCCCAAGCCCAGCCAGACCTCGGCGCGCTGGGGCTGACGATGGCGCGACTGGCGGTAGTGACTCAGCGCGAGGCGCAAATCGCCGCACTCAAGGGCACAATGGCCGAGGTACAGGTAGACCTCCGCGCTGCCGAAACCGACTTCCAGAAGCTCCTGGAGTTCCTGGCGCGCGTCCTCGAGCCGGCCGGCGTGGAAGCGCTGGATCGCCCGGGCGAGTCGCTCTTCCGGATGGCGGTAATCGAGGACCATGCGGGGTTGATACACCCCGTCGGGGACAGAGCGCGCCGAGCCCCTTGAACCATGGGCTTTTCCCTTCCCCGCGCCCCCTCCCTTTGACCCGCGTTTCACCAATCATTCCTTGGAAATCGTCGGATCGGTGTTCCAATTCCCCTCTTATCGAGACCGCTTGTGGAGGTTCCCTCGCGGTTCCTGTCTTCAGGGAAACACCCCATGCAGAAACACCGGAACGTGGGCATTATGGCCCACATCGACGCTGGCAAGACCACGGTCACCGAGCGCATTCTCAAAATCACCGGCCGCATCCACAAGATCGGTGAGGTCCACGACGGCGCAGCCACGATGGACTACCTCGAGGAGGAGCGCGAGCGCGGCATCACGATTACCGCGGCCGCGGTCAACGTCGAGTGGAACGACCACCCGATCACGATCATCGACACGCCCGGTCACGTGGACTTCACGGCCGAGGTCGAGCGCAGCATGCGCGTGCTCGACGGCGCGATCTGCGTGTTCGACGCGTCGGAGGGTGTGGAGCCGCAGTCGGAGACGGTCTGGCGGCAGGCGGAGCGCTACGGCGTGCCGCGCCTCTGCTTCATGAACAAGATGGACAAGCCGGGCGCGGACTTCGCCATGGCGGTGAACTCGGTCCGGGAGAAGCTCGGTGCCAACGCGGTGCCGATCCAGCTGCCGATCGGATACGGGCAGGACTTCCACGGCCTGATCGACCTGATCAAGATGGAAGCGTGGGTCTACAAGGGTCTCGAAGACAAGGAGATGGTCGACATCCCGGCCGAGATGGCCGACGAGGTCGCGGCGGCCCGCACGGCACTCATCGAGGCTGTGGCGGAGCGCGAAGAGCAGTTGCTCGAGAAGTACCTGGCTGGCGAAGAGATCCCGTTCGAGGACATCCAGCGCGTGCTGCGCGAGGGCGTAATCGCCAACGAGATCCAGCCCGTCCTGTGCGGCTCCGCGCTGCGCGACAAGGGCATCCAGCGTGTGTGCGACGGAGTGCTCGACTACCTCCCGTCTCCGCTCGACCTGCCCCCCACCAAGGTGGAGAGCGAAGAGGGCGTCGAGTCGGAGCGTCCGTGCGACAACGACGCCAAACTCACCGCGCTCGCGTTCAAGACGATCCACGATCGCACCGGCGATCTGACTTTCCTGCGCATCTACTCGGGTCGCATCGAGCGCGGGATGCAGGTGTACAACACCCGCAAACGCAAGGTCGAACGCATCGGCCGCCTGATGGTCATGAAGGCCGACCAGAAAGAGCCGGTCGATTCCGCCGGCGCCGGCGAGATCGTCGCCGCACTTGGCCTGAAGGAAGCGACCACCGGCGACACGATGTGCACCCGCGATGAGCCGGTGCTGCTCGAGTCGATGAACTTCCCGGACGCGGTCATCTCGATGGCGATCCAGCCCAAGAGCCGCGGTGACCGCGACAAGCTGGGCGAAGTGCTCGGCGCGCTGACCCGCGAGGACCCGACCTTCCGCGCCATGACGGACGAGGAGACCAATGAAACGGTCGTCGCCGGCATGGGCGAGTTGCACCTGGAAGTGATCGTGAACCGCATCAAGAGCGAGTTCAAGATCGAGTGCGAAACCGGTGCGCCGCGCGTCGCCTATCGCCAGCGTCTCCGGAAGCCGGTCGACGTGATCGGAAAGCACGTCAAGCAGTCCGGCGGCTCGGGCCAGTTCGGTGTCGTCTACGTCAAGTTCGGCCACGCCGAAACCGAAGAGCTCGAGTACACCGACTCGATCACCGGTGGCGCCGTGCCGAGGGAATACATCTCGGCCGTCCGCAAGGGCATCGAGGCAGCCACCCTCGCCGGCGGCGATACGGGCTTCCCGTTCGTCCAGGTCAGCGCCGAACTCTACGACGGCAAAACGCACTCCGTCGACAGCTCGGAACTCGCGTTCACGAGCGCCGGCCGCGTCGCGTTCGTCGAGGCGATCGCCAAGGCCGGCGTTACGCTGCTGGAGCCGATCATGAAGATCTCCGCGCAGTGCCCGTCCGAGAACGTCGGCGACGTCATTGGCTCGCTCAACGCGCGCCGTGCCATGATCGACTCGGTCGACGAGGGCAAGGGCAACTTCTCGATGATCAGCGGCCGCGTGCCGCTGTCGGAGATGTTCAGCTACGCCACGCACTTGCGCTCGATGACGGCCGGTCGCGGCACCTACTCGATGGAGCCCTCGACTTACGAGCCGTGCCCCGAGTCGATCGCCAAAGAGGTCCTCGAAATCGCCCGCGCCGCCAAGGAAGCCAAGAGCAAGAAGAAGTAGCTCGGCTCCGGCCGAAAGTCCCGATCTCGACAACGGGTCGTCGCTCTGCGGCGGCCCGTTTTTTTGCCGACGGTTCGCGTCCGCCGCGCGAATTCCGTTCGGCGGCGTGCCGATCGAGCCAACGCTGGGCGTCGAGCCCTACGGAACCGTGAACCCGACATCGCGGTGCGGCAGGGCCGGCTGAAATCGATTCCGGAGAGGACCGTGCGCGGAGGACCCGCGAGATGCGCGGGACAGCCTCGTCAGATGGCGGCAGGATGCCAGCTTGGGCCGAAACCGCCTTGCCGCCAGCGCGGCATGTGCGAAGGGCTCGCGCGCCGCCTCGCCCGTTAGACGGCGTCCGCTACGGCCTGCACTTTCTTCTTGAGGTTGATCAGCGTCTTCAGCGCGTTCTCCAGGCTCGTCCGCACTTGCTCATCGTCCGCGTCCTTCATGGACGCCGCCAGCGCCTTGATGGATTTCACGCTCTGCGCCAGACCGTCCACCGCTCCTTGCGCATTCTCGAGGCGAATCGACTGGGCCGCTTTTTCGGCGTTGGCAGTGGTCTCCTCGATGCCTTTCGTCAGTAGAACGAGTTCGGCGGTTCGATCGCTGATCGCGGCGACACGATCGTCGATCGCGCTGATCAGGACGCTGCGGCGTGCCTCGTTGGCGATGACGTCAAGCGCCTTGATAGCTTCCGTGTTCGGACGGGATCGAAGAATGAACTGAACGAATCGCCTGCTCAACGCCTTCCGATCGGCCACGGCGTCGCCGACCGTGTCGGCCTCTTCGAGCAGTTTGCCGAGCTTGTCGCTCCAGCCCTCCTCCGTGGTGATGTCCCATTCACTCATAGCTCACGCATCCTTCCCGTCAATTCCCGGACTTGCACGGCTGCCTCCATCAGGCTCTGCGCGCTGTACGGCCGTCGTTCCTTCACCGCCTGGATCAACCGATCGTGCGCCGCCGCCCAGCGTGTGGTCGTAGCGACCGCAGCCGCGAAGAACGCGATGCCCACGCGCTGGCGTTTTCGGATCTCGGCCAGTCGTGCCTCGAGCGGGTCGTGCCATTGGTCGGTGGCCTTGATCAGTGCCTGGATCTCGATCAATCGTGCTTCCGCCGCCGTCAGGTTGGCTTCCTCCTCCCTGATCTTCGCGAGCTCCTTTTTCTCCTCAGCGGTCAGCGTGGCTGCGTCTTGCTTCATGAGTTCGTGGATCCGCTTTCGCAGGTCCGAGATCGTGGACAGGTCCAACGCGTACAGCGCGCCGCGCTCGTCGGTCAGCGCCATCCGATACCCGAGACGCACTTGCATCTCTTCCTCAGTCTGGATCGAGTCCTCGAGCTCCGTCATCGCGAGGTCGAAGATCTCCCCTGCCTGACGGAGGTCCTTGGCCAAGACTTCGGCGATTCGCGTCACCGCCGGTTCCGCCGCGTCCAGCGCGGCCTCCAATGACTTGGCGCTCCGCATGAGCGAGATCTGGCCATAGATGAATCTCGCAGTGTCCCCCGCAACGGCGAGCGCCGCGGAACTGCCCGGAATGGTGATCCCGGCCGCGGTGGCCAAGCCCGTCACCGAGTCGATCAGCTTGCCCGCCGACTCCTTGCCCTGATTGCCGGCATCGACGATAGCGCGCAGCGACTCCCCATATGCGACGAGTGCAACCCCCGTCTTGTCGCGCACCGTCCACGCCGCTGCGAGATCTTTCGCCTGCTTGTCGGCATCGATGGCCTTCAGCTCTGCGACGGCCGTCGCGCCTCCGGTCTTGAGTGCCGCGTTCAGTTCGATCGTGGCGTCGGCGAACGAACCGACTTCCGGCAGCGCCGTGCACGCCGCGCTTAACGAAATGACGAGCAACAAGATCCGCGCGGATTTCCTATCCATTGGTCCTCCTCCCTTCGGCAGGCTCGACAACACAAATCACAAGTTGCGCCACGCCCCCCCTACGGAATTCCAACCGTACTGAAACTGTGGCCAGCGCGCAACCAAGCCGCGGCCCTGACCCATCGCCTTGCGCGAATGCCTCTTCCGGTGCTGGCTCGCCCCAAGTGGGTGCGGCCGAAGCCCCGGGTCGCGAATCCTATCTAACGGAGGAATGCGGATTCACCGCTACGCCATCGCCCGCGCCGCCAAGGAAGCCAAGAGCAAGTAGTGCGACCGCGCTCACCAATATCGAGAACGGGTCGTCGCTCTGCGGCGGCCCGTTTTTTATTGTGACGGGGTGAAGTTTCAGGCGGGCGACCGGTTCGGCAATCTCATGATCGAACGCAGGATCGGCGCGGGGGCCTTCGGGACGGTGTACGCGGCGCGCGACGAACTCCTCCGGCGTCGGGTTGCGCTCAAGGTCGTGCGTGCCGCGGGGGGTCCGGCACACACCGTCGATCGCGAGCGCGTGCTTTCGGAGGCGCGCCTCGTCGGCGCGCTTCAAAGCCCCGCCGTGGCGACCCTCTACCGGCTGCACGAACTTCCCGACGCCGGCGGTTGGGCCCTCGAACTCGAATACATCGATGGTGCAGCGTTGGACGAGCGCATCGACGGCGATCGCGCGCTGAACCCCGTCGAGGCGCTCCGCGTGTTCATCGGAGTGATCGAGGCATTGACGGCCGCCCACGCAGCCGGAATCGTCCATGGCGACATCAAGCCTGCCAACATCCTCATGGATCGCGCCGAGCGCGTGAAGGTCGTGGATTTCGGCGTCGCCCGCATTCTCGGCGACGCCGTCCAGGACGAACGCCTCCCCGGGCAAGCGGGAGGGACTCCGACGTACATGGCCCCCGAAGTCGTCATGGGCAATCCCGCCCGGCCCGCATCCGATGTGTGGAGCGCGGGCGTCGTGCTGCATCGATTGCTAGCCGGCAGCACCCCGTTTCGCAGCAACACGATCGACGAGCTTCTCCCGTCGATTCTCAACGACCCGCCGCTCACGCTCCCGGGACGCGTGCCCGCCCCCCTCGCGACCATCGTGACACGCTGTCTCGAGAAGAATCCGATGGAGCGCCCCAAGGCGGACGCGGCGTTCCGGGCGGAACTGATGCACCTGATCGAGGGTGCCGCGCGGGAAGAGCGCCGACGCGACGTGCTCGGCAATCGCCCCTCCGCGCTCCCCGGTCGCGACGACGAACTCACAACACTCGCGAGGTGCATCGAAGAGGCGCGGAACGGTACCGCGCGGACGCTGCTGATCGAGGCAGCGCCGGGTCGAGGCGTAACGTCCATGCTCCAAGCCGGCGCACACATGGCTCGGGCCGCCGGCTACCGAGCAGTCCGCACCGCCTTCCGCGCCGAGCCCGGGATCCTGCGACTCCTGGCGGAGGAAACGCAGCGAGGCGCACCGGACGGTTGGCAGCGCGCTGTGGAGATCCCGGCGAATGCGCAACGCATCCTGCAGGGCAGCGAGAACGACCCGCGTCCATTGCTCTGGGCCGTCGAGCGTTGGCTGCGCGTCGCAAACCGGGATGCTCCGATTGCCGTGTTTTTGGACGACGCTGAGCACGCCTCGCAGGCCGACCGTCGTGCCATCCAGGAGATAGCGCGCCGACTCGAGTTCTCGTCGTTCCTGCTGATCGTGGGACGCCAGGTACGCGAGGCAGGGGAAGCACCGTTTTTCGCCACCGACGCACGCCACCGGCGCATCGAACTCGGCCCCCTCGCACCGGAGGCCATCGACACGCTGCTCACGCTCCTGGGCGACGGATCGCCCTCCGACACGGAACTGGTGTCGCAGATCGTTCGGTCGACGGAGGGCAACCCGCTCTTCGCTTCCGAGTTGTTCTCGCATCTGCGCAGCACCGGCGAGATCGAACTGCGCGAGGGCTGCTGGCGTCCCGCCCCTGACTCGCGACTGACGATTCCGGAGCGGCTCGACCACCTCGTCACCCACCGGCTTGCAGCGCTTGCGCCGGACCTGCGCGAGGTGCTCGACGTCGCCGCCGTCGACGGTCGCGACTTCGATGCGGCAGCGATCGTGGCGGTCCTCGAGCGACCGTTGCTCAGCGTCTTACGCGCCCTGCAACGCCTCTATCGGGACCATGACTTCATTGCTCCCACGGAGACCGGCTATCGGTTCCGCCACGAGTTGGCGCGGGACGCCATCTGTCGCGCCATCGACCCGGCGCATCGAACCGAGTTTCATCGGCGTCTCGCCGCGCACCTGGAATCCCGGCCGGACGGCGTGAGCGCGGAGCGGATCGGCGTTCACTGGGAGCTTGCGGGCGCACGCGAAGAGGCGGCCCCCCATCTGCGGAAGGCGATGTCCGACGCGGCCCACGAGCAGGATCCGTATCGGGCACTGGCGCTTGCTGAGCGCGCCGGGTTGCTCGACGATCCCTGCGATCCCGTGGTGCTCGAAGACGAGCTGACATGGCGGACCCTGACTGACCTTCTCGGGGCGGCCGCGCGGATCGACGATCTTCAGCGCATCTACGCGACGATCCTCGAACGCACCCGCGCAACGGGCAATGCGAACGCGCTGTTCAACGTGCTCGTCCAGCGCGTGCGAAAACTCCAGTTCGTGGACTGCCAGGCGGAACTGCATCTCGACGAGATGCGCGCCATGATCGAGGATCAGCCGGAAGATCGCACGGCCGCCTGGGGCCACGTCGTGCTGGGGTGTGCGGCAAAAACCGAGGCGGACAGTGCGCTGGCCGTCGAACACCTCTCGCGCGCGCTCGAGATCAGCCGGAGCCTTGAGGGTGCGGAGCCGTTCGTTTCCGCCGCGACGCAGCTCGGCGGTGCCCTGGAGCAACTCGGCCGCCACGCGGAAGCGGAGGCGCTGTACCGGGAAAGTGCCGAACGCTGCAACGAGGACGACCCTCGCGGCAAGGGCGTCATGCACCGGATCAACATGGCAATGTGCTCGTTCCGCCAAGGCGTCGTGGAAGGCGCGGCAGGGACCATTCGCACCGCGATCTCATCCATTGCGGTGGAGCAGGCGCCGACCACCCACGCGCATACCGGTCTCATTCTCGCCGGCGTCCTGTACGCGGACGGCGAGACAGCCGCCGCGCACGACCAGGCCCGCGTGAGTTTCGCGCGCGCGCGCGAGCTCGCCTTCCGGCCCGCGATCACCGAAGGAGGCGCGCACGCGGCAGCGATCGCGATCGCGCTCGGGAAGTTGGACGAGGCGGGCGAGGTTCTGGAGCTGGCCTTGTCGGTCGCCGAACGTGCGCAGGAGCGGACCACGCTCCCCCTGCTTCATGCCATCCACGCGCAGCACCATTGGCTGGCCGGCGACGTCGCGGAAGCGCAGGCCGCCACACTCGCGTTGACCGAGGCCATCGCGCGCTGCCCACAACCTGACCCCGTTCTGGCGGTATTGCCGTGGGCCGCCGAGTCGGTCGTCTACGGCATGCCGTTGGATGCCCTGGACGCCGCGCAGGCGCGGATCGAATCGATCGCGCCCGAAGCGTTGACCGGACGGGCCGACCTGATCGCGATGGCGAACGGGGCCCGCGCTCTGCGCGATCCCAATGGTTCCATCGCCGACCTTCGATTCGCCGCCGAGAGTCTGCGCCGTCCCGCATACGGGGAGCGGCTCGCTCTGCTGCGAGCGCTCGGCTCCTGGTTCGCGGCCGAAGCAGCCCACCGCGGCGGCATCCTCGATGCGGCTGCCGCCGCCAAGGCGGACGCACGCACGCGCGCACGCCGTCTTGGTCACGTATGGCTTGAGGCCGACCTCGATCGTCACTGATGTCGGGGATCGTCGCCGGCGTTCTGCTCTCTCACCCGTCGTCGCGCGTCAACTGTCGTCCGGCTTGCGCCCCCGGTCCTTCTTGATTGCACCACGGCGCTTTTTTTCGCGGATTCGCCGCTCCCGCGAAGCGCGCGTCGGCCGCGTCGCCACACGTTTCTTGCGCGGCTTGTTGTGCTCCGCCAGCTTCTTCTTCAAACGCGCGAACGCCATCTCGAGGTTCTGGCGGCGGGAGCGGCGCTCCGTTGCCATGACGACGATGCCGGTCGGCACATGCAGGAGCCGGACCCCGGTCTCGGTCTTATTGCGGTGCTGTCCCCCGGGCCCCCCGGCCCTCAGGAACGTAATCACGACTTCCTGTGCCACGAGTGCGCAGTATAGTTGCAATTCCGCGCATCCCCGCTGCCCTACGCCCTCGCCCTCGCGTGGGTTGGGGCGCCCACGCGAAAGCGGTACCGGGCGCCCACGCGAAAGAACTACTGCACGCGGCTGTCGAACAGCGCGAGGAAGTCGTCATTGCTCTTCGTCTTGTGCAGGCGATCGAGCAGCAGCTCGCCGCCTTCGACCGGCTTCATCTTCGTGATGACCTTGCGCAGCGCCCACATGCGCTTGAGCTTCTGCTCCGATACGAGCTTCTCCTCCTTGCGCGTGCCGGATGCGGTGACATCGATCGCGGGCCAGATGCGCCGGTCCGCCATGTCGCGGTTCAACACCAGCTCCATGTTGCCGGTGCCCTTGAACTCCTCGAAGATGACCTGGTCCATGCGGCTGCCGGTGTCGACCAAAGCCGTTGCGATAATCGTCAGCGATCCGCCGTCCTCGATGTTGCGCGCCGCACCGAAGTGCGCCTTCGGCTTCTCGAGCACCTTGGCGTCGAGGCCACCGGACAGCGTCCGTCCCGAACCGCGCGCTTCGATGTTGTAGGCGCGGCCGAGTCGCGTCAGCGAGTCGATCAGCACCACGACGTCCTTGCCCATCTCGCACAAGCGCTTCGCGCGACTCGTCACAAGCTCGGTCATCGCGACGTGGTTGGCCGCGGTCATGTCATTGGTACTCGCGTAGACCTCGCCCTCGACGGAACGACGCATGTCGGTCGCTTCCTCGGGACGCTCGTCCACGAGGCACACCAGCAGGTGCACGTCGGGATAGAAGTGCGCGACGGCCTGAGCGATCTTCTGCAGAATGACCGTCTTGCCGGTGCGCGGCGGCGCCACGATGAGGGCGCGCTGGCCGAACCCGATCGGCGTAATCAGGTCGATCACGCGCAGGGTCACATCCTGGAAGTCGTCGCCCACGATCTGGATCCCGCAGTCCGGATCGACCACGGTGAGTTCGGAGAGGTCGTCGAACTCGGCAGCGTCGGCGGGCTCCATCCCTTCGACCTTGTCGATCGTCGCGACCATCGGCGCCTGGTTGCGCATGCCCTTGCCGACGTGCGCCTCGATCGCCAGCCCCTGACGCAGCCCGTACTCGTTGATCAGGCGCTGGTGGACATACGGGTCGGTGTCCTGGATCTGGCAGTCCCGCTTCGGGTTGCGCAAAAAGCCATGGCCCTCACGAGCGATGTAGAGAATGCCACTGACGGCCTTGACCGGCGTGGAGTCGAACTTGCCGCCGCCGCCACCACCGCGCCCGCCGCGTCCGCCTCCGTCGCCGCCACCACCGCCGCCGCCGCCTCCGCCTCCACCGCGACCGCGGCGGCGCCGACGACGCCTCCGGGAAGTGCCCTGTTGGCCTCCCTGTTGGCCTCCCTGTTGGCCTCCCTGTTGGCCTCCCTGTTGGCCTCCCTGTTGGCCTCCCGACTGACCACCTTGCTGCCCACCCTGTTGCTGCCCGCTCATGGGAACTCCTTTGGAGCCTGCATGCCCGAGGGCACGGCGCAGGCCATCTACCGGGCGTCAACGGCGCCAGCCGTTGCACCAAGCAGTACCGAATCCCGCCCCGATCCTGTAGGGGCGGCTCGTGGATGCCGATTCACTCAAGCCCCTCAGGGACAATCCCAATGGACAAGTTGAATGAACCTTATGGTCCGGTGAGACCGGAAGACGTCGCGCTTCAATGGCGAAAACGTGCGACCTGGATGCTCGTGCGTGTACTGCCGCTCTCGGCTGGCCACGCGGCTCAGGAAAATCCCGTCCGGTACTCCAAACGCGAGGATACGGCCCAATCCGCGACCTCGCAAGCATTTATGGCATGAAGCGGGGACACTCCGGGGACGCTCCATGACGGGAAATCTCTACGGGGAGGACTTGGAGTTTTCGGGTCTCGATAAATCCCCCCCTTTCCCCGGCCCCCTATCTCCTCATCTTGACCGCCCCTCTCGCCCTCCTACACTGGTGCGATTCTTCCCACCTGGACAGCGAAAGAACCATGGCAACCACTCCCGAAATGGCCTTCGAGGTCGAAACGACAGGCCCCTGCCGGAAAAAGGTCAGCGTCACCATCCCCTCCGAGTTGGTCTCGGAAGAGTTCGACAAGACCTATCAGAATCTGATTAAGACGGTCCCCATCGAGGGCTTCCGTCCCGGCAAGGCACCGCGCGGGCTCATCGAGCGTCGCTACGGTCAGCAGGTCGCGCTCGAGGTCAAACAGACCCTGCTCGACTCGGCCTACGAAAAGGCACTCAAGGACAAGGAGCTGTCGCCGATCGATTCCCCCGAGGTCGACAACGTGGACGAACTCGCGGTCGAGCCGAAGGCGGAACTCGCGTTCTCGTTCACGCTGACGGTCAAGCCGGAATTCGAACTGCCGGACCTCAAGGGACTCGAGGTCAAGGTGCCTGGCGCCGATCCGTCGGACGAGGAGCTCGACAAGGCTCTCCAGGAGATGCGCCGCACGAAGGCGACGCTGCGTCCGATCGAGGGCGGCAAGATCGAGAGCGGCGATGTGGTTACCCTCAACGTGCGCGGCACGCACGAGGAAGAGGAGCTGTTCGCGAAAGACGACCTCGTCTACGAAGTCGGGACGAAGTTCTTCGGCGGCATGATCTCCGAGGACATCGACGCCGCACTGGAAGGCAAGAAGGCCGGCGACGCCCTCGAGGCCACCACCTACGCGCCGCCCCACGAACCGAACCACCCGCTGGCCGGAATGGCCGCCGCCGTGGCCGGCACGGTCGTTGAGATCAAGCGCCCCGACCTGCCGAAGGTCGATGAGGAATTCGCGAAGTCGCTCGACTTCGACACGGTCGAGGAGCTCAACGAGACGATCCACAAGGACGTGACGTCACGCAAGGAGCGGGAGCGCGAGAAGCTCATTGAGAACAAGGCGCTCGAGCAGCTCATCGAGAAGGCT
>Ga0070729_10005876_pt1 | contig 12408 bp, 10 predicted proteins | sample tdDd472_FD_66725 | JGI IMG/M metagenome (GOLD analysis project Ga0070729, IMG submission 66725) | Marine sediment microbial communities from the Atlantic coast under amendment with organic carbon and nitrate - tdDd47.2 | ecosystem: Environmental > Aquatic > Marine > Coastal > Sediment | place...
AACTTGCCATTGTCTGATGATCCTGTGCGTATGTATCTTAAAGAAATCGGACAAGTTCCGCTCTTAAATTCTAACCGCGAGATGTGGCTCAGTACCCAAATCGCCGCAGAATATCAATTGGAAGCCCTACGCGACGAATTAATGAGTCTTGATAATCCAGAGACTGTCCAACGCCAACCAAACCAGCTTGATGTTGAGCGATTTGCATACAAGAAAATGCGTGCCAATTGGGAAGCTCTCGGTAAAGCCGTTGAAAAATTCAAAGTTGAACCACCAGACTTCCGCAAGGTTGTTGATGAAGTACAGTCGATTAGTAGTAATTGGGATACAGAAGACGATTCCTATATTCGTCAATATTTGAATCAAGAAAATTGGGGACGCGACGATAATTGGACAACTGTCGCCAAATTGTTCTTTGAGATTATTCATGCCCTTTATTTATTCCCAATTGAACATCAGATGCAGATGCGAGCACATTTCCGCGAAAATAACCAACTACCCGCATTTGAGGAATTCGATGCATGGCTCGAAGAAATGGTCGATCCTATAGAAATGGCAAAAGAGCAACAAGAGAAGGTCGAAATTCAAGCAACATTAGCAACTGAAGACCTCACCCGCGCCAATCTGAGATTAGTTGTTAGTGTCGCAAAGCGGTATATGGGGCGTGGCATTAGCTTCCTTGACCTGATTCAAGAAGGCAATATTGGGCTATTACGAGCAGTCAATAAATTTGACCATACCAAAGGGTATAAATTCAGCACCTATGCAACATGGTGGATTCGCCAAGCCATCAGCCGTGCCATTGCCGACCAAGCACGGACCATCCGTATTCCGGTGCATATGGTCGAGACGATTAACCGTTTGATGCGTGTTCAGCGTGAGCTATTGCAAAAACTAGGTGCAGAACCCAATGCTGAACAAATCGCACTGGAAATGGACTTCCTCACCGATGATGAGCGCGAAGCTATCAAGCTACTCCGCCGCGAAGGTGCACCACTTGACCCAAGTCTAAACCGTAAGCTCCGTCGTGCCGCGCAAAAAGTCCGTAAAATCATGCGGATCAGCCAAGAGCCAATGAGCCTTGATATGCCAATCGGTCAAGAAGATAGCAGTCAACTCGGTGACTTCATTCCAGATGATAATGTACCCGGTCCGGTTGATGCCGCTAGCCGTCAATTGCTCAAAGAACAAATTCGTGCCGCACTAGGTGTTTTGAGTGAGCGTGAACGTCAAGTGCTGGAAATGCGCTTCGGCTTGATCGACGGTCAAGATCACACCTTAGAAGAAGTCGGACGACACTTTGGCGTTACCCGTGAGCGTATCCGCCAAATTGAAGCCAAGGCACTGCGTAAATTGCGTCATCCAACCCGCTCCCGTCAATTACGCGATTACCTCGAAATGTAATTTTTAATTGGGGCGTACCCTGTGCGTCCCTTTAATATCATCCTCTCAGCATAGGTTATAACGCCAGTGACTCATAACGTCCTTCAATATTCTGCAGAAGACTTACCTACCCATTTCATCTGGCAAATGCTCGACTTTGCAAGAATGCAATGGCACCAAGATATTACACACTTTGGATTACCCCTACATCCTGCCAAATGGCATCCAACCTATTTTCTGATTGCAGATGATCAATTGCTGGTGAGTTCAGCGACTGTGTTATGGAAGATGATTCAATTTAAGGGGCAATCTTATAAAACATACGGTCTTGGTATGGTCTTGACTTATCCGAGTTATCGTAAACAAGGATACGGACGACAAGTTATTTCCAATGCGACACGCTACATTCAAGATGATACAGAAGCTGACCTCGCGCTGTTACAAACAGCACCTCATCTGGAAAACTTCTATGCTGAGCATGGATGGGAACATACACCTAACATACGAGTCTTAAGTGGTGAGCCAGATAATCCCATTGACGACGATGGTTGGATTATGATGTTGTTCTTATCGGAACAAGCACGAACACAACGCAAAAACTTTGAGGTGAATCCATTCTATCTTGATACTCATATCTGGTAGTACATTCAGGAAACGGGAAAATCAATGAAAATCAAACATCTACACAATTGGGATTTAAACCCTAAAGACGCAATTATCCTCCAAAACGATCTTGCGAGTCAGCTCATAAATGATACACCAATTGACCTTAAAAACGTCAAAACAATCGCTGGGGTGGATGTCAGCGTGAAGAATAATATTTCACAGTCTGCGGTTGTGGTCATGACCTACCCTGAGCTTGACATCATCGAAACTGTACGCGCCAAATTGCCTACCAGTTACCCATATATTCCGGGGTTGCTGACCTTCCGCGAAGGACCTGTTTTAGAAGAGGCCTTCATCCAACTGGAAAATGTCCCTGATGTGTTTGTATTTGATGGCATGGGACAAATTCATCCGCGTAAGATAGGCATTGCCGCGCATATGGGGTTATGGCTCGATAAACCAACTATTGGCTGCGGTAAGACGCATTTCATTGGGGACTATGATGAGCCAGCCCTTGAGCAAGGCAGTTATAGCAAACTGATGTACAAAGGTGATCAACTTGGTGTGGTATTGCGTACCCGTGCGAAGGTCAAGCCAGTGTATATCTCTGTGGGGCACCGTGCTGATATTGATAGTGCCGTTCAACTGATTCTAGCATGTACCCCAAAATACCGTTTACCACGTCCTATTCGGCAGGCACACATTGCGGCGGGTGAATATTAAGATTTTCCCTAGTACATTTTTCCCAACTTAAGGCAAAGTTGTAGTCAATCGGGTACACTCTATAAAGACTTATTGATTGACCGAAACTTAATATAATCCTTATGCGAATTTCACGGAATCAATCGCATCAATTTACACGACGTTCCAGACGAGGAAGTGGTTGCTTACCATTTTTCATCTTGATAGGTGTTGCTGTGTCGGTGGTTGCATTTGGACGTAACTGGATTGGTCAATGGATCAATCTAAACCGCACACAAGATACACAGATCAATTTACAAAGCGCACGATCTGCATTTGAAAGTGGCAACCTAACCACAAGCATCGAATACGCCAATCAACTTTTGAGGGAAAGCCCAACACAAGAGCAGGTTATTCTCTTACTTGTCCGTGCCCTGATTTATCAAAGTTATAGCGACTTCGACGGTGAAAACAATCGGCTACGGGCACTAGAAATTAGTGGACAGGGGTTAGCCAGTTTCCCTCGTAGTTTAGACATTCAAGCAATTCATGCTTATGCGTTACAAGCCAACAATCGTTCAGACGAAGCCGGGCGTAAGGCATTACGTGTCATCGATCAATCACCAGAAAATATCATGGCACGGATTGTATTGTCGATGTCGTATCGCTCACAGGGGATTTTTGAGGCATCCTTACGGGAAGCCAATGTCGCTGTCTCATTAGCCAATCAATATCAACAAGAACAGGTAGAAAGTTACCGTACGTTAGCCAACGCTTACAGCAATGTCGGACAATATGAAAACGCCCTACTAAGTATCAACCGTGCGATAGAGTTTAATCACAAGTTGATCCCTTTACATTTTGAACGTGCCTTATATGCCATCCAATTGGGCAACACCGATCAAGCTACCGTATCTTATTTTCAGATCATAGCATTTGATGAAGATAACGCCAAAGTGCGGTTTCGATTGTGCGAGTTATCCAGCAATTTACAAGAACGGGATGTAGCAATCCGATATTGTGAGGAAGTCACTCAGCTTGCCCCCGAATGGTCGGACGGTTGGTATAAATTAGGGCATGAATATTTCTTGCGCGGTAATCTGGACAAAGCACAAGCATCTTTTCATCAATGCTCAACCCTACAAGTCAAACAAGATGTACCCATCCCAGATCGACGCTTTGAGTGTTGGTATTTACAAGGGCAGTCTGCTGAAATTACAGGGGATTGTCAGGCATTATTGACGATCTATCACGAATTCCTGGATATGACAAAACGCGCCGATATTCCGCAAACATGGACGTATCCCCCAGAAGGGCCTCCTGCCTGTGCCGGTATTCCCCCCACCGTCACCGCAATATACAACACGCCTTGATCCTTACGATATGTAAAAGTTATAGAAAAATTAGCTATATACGAAACATCTCCTTATCATCTACGTATACAAGGTAGATACGACAACTTACCTTTAGGAGAATACAAGTGGAACAACCAGAAAAACGTAAACATCGGCGACGGTATCAATCTTTATTTTGGCCCATGATATTAATTGGAGTCGGAACAGCTTGGTTTTTAGTGAATATTGGCGTTTTCACAGCCGCGAATATTGCAGTCGCTCTCCAATTATGGCCCCTCTTGCTCATTGTCATCGGGATTGACATCCTCTTTGGGCGAAAATCACCGAGTCGTGGCGCAACCATTGGGTTGGCATTTGTTGGATTGATGCTAGCGATTATGTATATCGGTCCCTCGATTGGGCTCGGTGCAAGCGCAGAACGTAAGCAAACATTATATGATGTTCCGCGTGATGGTGCAGAGGTACTAAACCTTAATATTGAGGCTGGAATGGATAGCGTAACCATTAATCCACTGATTGACTCTAATAACCTGATAGAAGCTGACCTGTGGCATTTTGGTGAACTTGAGCTTGACCTAGATGTTTATGATACAACTAAATCTGTCACCATAGGTGAACAAGACGTGCTATTCAATTTTGGATTTGATTTAGGCGATGAAGAAAATTCTGGATGGGCAATCAACCTCAATCCTGCCGCACAACTTGCCCTTGATTTTGAAGGCGGGGTCGGTCAGATTGAGATGAACTTGGAGGATTTTAATCTAACCGATCTTGATTTAGATATGGGGATTGGCTCGCTGAATATCAAATTACCCGTCCCACAACAAAGTTATACTGTCGATATTAGTGGTGGTATAGGTGAAGCCAAAGTCGATATTCCAGAGGATACAGCCGTACAAGTCATAGCTTCTACTGGAATTGGCAATACAGACTTGCCATCGTATCTGATTCAGGTTGATGGTGAAGACGGATTCATTGGTGAAGATGGCACATGGCAAACAGAAGGATTCGATCAAGCCGAAAATACAATCACCCTAAACTTTGATGGCGGTATTGGATCGCTAATAGTTGAATAAGATGGGCTAGAGCAACAGGGGCATGACATGTGCCCTTGTTTGGCAGATTACAATTTATTCATTACCAATCCGATGATTACACCAAACACAACACCCAGCGCTAAACTTAATAAGGGTTCTCCATTAAATACCCCAAGTCCCAATCCCAGACCTGCGCCAAGACCAACCCCAATCAGTAATTGATTATCTTTACCATCTTTAGGTTTAAACATATACCACTCCATCAAATTTATTTGACATCAGTTTTGGATAACATTGCTTAAATTTAGAGCATGTCATTTCAAACGTTCTTAGTTTTTAGTTGTTGGTTATTCGTAAAAATATGTCAGTTTGCATTTACCAATAACCAAACACCACAACCTTAGACAAGTTTGTATAAAATCGAATTGGCAATCTAAAGCCAATTTCACATTTAAACAAAACTTAGATTACATAATCTATTATACGCTATCAAATTTACCATCAACATATTCGTAAGCTATAATTTTCCATAAACTTTGACGTTACAGTTTCTAAACAATAAACGATTAACTTATTTTTCTAATCCTATTCACACGAATATTTGAATAAAATAAGAGTAGAAGTAATTTGAATTGTTATGTTGAATTGGAGGGTAAACAATGTACGCACAAGTCACTAATTTATCCGTCCCTATTGGTAAAATGGATGAATTCCGTGAAATCGTCCAGAGTCAGTATTTTAGAAATGTACAATATCGTGACGGGTTCGTGATGGCAAACCTGTTGGAAGCCATTGATGATCCGCAAGCCGCGCAAATTATCACCTATTGGGATAGTCAACATGCTATCGAAGATGCACGCCGAACTGGTAGCCTACAGGAAACGGTTCAGATGCTTGCGTCACATATGCCCGGTGTCCGCCTATTACGACAAGGCTACCTAGTCACTGTCAATACAGAAGATAATAAAGTCACTGTCTAATATTTTCGATTTAGGTGCAGTTGAATTCATAACGCTTCTGCACCCCTTCCCCAAAGCCGCATCTAAACAAATCTCTCATACTAGTAGTCACTCAATATAGAATTTAATGGATGGGGCTGAATATTTGGATTTGGCTTTAAATTACAGGTGAATAGACAACTAACTATTCAACAGCACACGATAGAGCGTAAATGTTTCGTCGGCGACTTGCTTGAATGTGTAATCATTGAGGACAAGTTCGCGTCCGTTTTTGCCCATCTGCTGGCGATCTTGGGGGTGATGGATGAGGTGTTCGACAGCGGAGGTCAGCGCATCCATGTCGTTAGGTGGCACAAGCAAGCCATTCACACCATGTTTGATAATTTCACGACAGCCTGCGGTATCAGTTGTGACGCTTGCGCGCTCACAAGATGATGCTTCAATCAGGACTTTTGGCACACCTTCACCATATGTAGAAGGCAGGCATACAATATTGGCTTGGGCGTAAACATCGGGCATATCATCGCGCTTGCCCCACCATTCAATCAGCCCTTCATTTTGCCATGCTTCCAGTTGAGAAGTCGGCACATTTAATGGACTGGTCGCTTCTTCATAACCCACTACTACAAAACGGGCTTGTCCTTGTAATCGACGGGCGACCTCTGCAAATTGTCCCACCCCTTTTTGCCATAATAGACGACCTGCAAATAACACCATCGGTAATCCATCAGTGGGTTCTGGTTGAGGCGCAAAATAGGTTTCATCAACCCCCGAACCCCGTATCAAAATCCCAGTCGACGGATTGACTAACCCGCGATCAATGAACAACTGACGGTCATCAGGATTCTGGAAAACCATGCGAGTATATTCACCAGTCAAGGCAAGTTTAAGGGCAGGACGCACGATTTGCCGTAAGATAAAGGGCTTTAACCCTTTGCCGATAAAGACATAGCCTAATCCACTCATAGCACCCACTACGGCTTTACGTCCCGTCAATTTCGCGGCAATCCCACCATAAATCACAGGTTTGATACTCACATGATGGATTAAGTCGGGCTTCAACTGTTTATAGAGTTTCCGAATTGCATTAATCGTCTTCAACTCCGTCAGGGGACTTGTCCCGTGTTGGCTCAGTGGAAGGGGATGGAATGACAAACCACTTTCGATAATGCGCTGGATATTGTCTTGGTCAAGATCGGATGTAGCGACATGGACTTCAAAGCCAGCTTGTTGTGCCGCTAGAGCAAGGGGTAAGCGATGTGTCACAAAAAAACGTGGGATATTGACCACATAAAGCAGTTTAGGGGCAGTTTGCACACGAAAACCTTTTAAATATTTTAATCCAAACGAGAATCAAAGTCCCTCTCCAACGAACTGGGGAGGGATTTAGGGAGGGGTCTAATATTTCTTCACAATTGACCGATAAACGGCGGGCTGACGAGTCTGGATAAATTGAAATTCTTCGCGGTTTTTGCGAACTTCATCCAAATCGATCCGTGCCACAGCAAACCCTTCCAATGGTTCCCCCGTATCGGGATCAGTTTCATCAATCATTGACGCATAAATTTGACCACGAGGACCAACAACCATGCTCTCACCGCCAAAGGTCAATGTGACATCTTCACCAACACGGTTCGCACCGACGATATAGACCGAGTTTTCATAAGCACGGGCGCGTGTATAAGTTTTCCATTCATCAATATGGGTTGCTTCCCAGTTTGCCATACAGCAAATAAGGTCTGCGCCTTCTAATGCCAAACTACGAGCAACTTCAGGATAAGCGAGGTCATATCCAAGCATCAACCCAATATTACCGATTTCAGTCTCGGCAACTGGCAATTTAAAGCCTTCGCGGAATGCCATCCGTTCTTCACCACGGAGGTGGGTCTTATTATAGACTTCAATCAGATCACCATCGGGTCCTACTAAAATTGCAGAGTTATATAACACACTCTCAACTTTTTCTTTGGTCACCATCCCAAAGGCCACAAACACACCATAATCATTGGCACGTTGAGCAATCAAGTTGATGGTCGGACCAGGAACACGTTGAGCAATATCTGTAAAGCGAACACCAAGCTCGTTCCCACTTGTAATCAATTCAGGGAAAACCAGCAGATCAACCTTTTGCTGGGATGCAATTTTAGCAATCATATCAGACATCTTAACAAGGTTTTCTTCGGGTTCACCAAGTTTGGGTTTCATCTGAACAATCGCAACGGTGATTTCACGCATAGGGCGCATTCCTTTTTTGCTATAGGGTCATCTCAAGGCATATATTTTAATAGGAATTGTCAAATAATACGACAGTAGATTGTTCGGTTCATGTCCGACAGGGTAACGCAAAACCAAATGTGCTACCTTTACCATATTTGCTATCAACATAGACTGTACCGTTATGATGTTCGATGATTTGCTTGACAAGATATAATCCCATCCCAGACCCCTCTATTTGGCGGGTCTCATCAGTAACAACTCTTGAGTATGGCTGGAACAATTTATCTTGTTCATGTTTGGGAATGCCAAAGCCATTGTCAGTAACCGTCACCCGAACCATATCCGATTCTTGATGGGTCTTAATCTTGATATGGCCATCTTTTGGAGTGTATTTAATAGCATTAAACATCAAATTATAGAGGACTTCTCGAATAAGACCGGGGATAGCCATCACTTGAGGTAACTGCTGGGCAGGCGTATATTCAAGCTGTTTGCTACCGAGTTTATCTTGGATAAGAATTTCTCTTATCACACTTTTTATGAGTGCTGTAATATTGGTCTCTTTAAAGTTCTTGGTATCATTAAATTGTTCCAGCGATAAAATATCTTCGGTAATTACTTTAATCGTAGATGCCGCACTATATAAACGAGTAAAATGCTTTGATGCAATCTCATTTTCTTTAAATTCGGGTTGTCGTTTAAGAATATCAAGCGATATAAACATAGTTGTAAGTGGGTTCTTGATGTCATGTGAGGCAAGTTGCATCATTTCAATCCGTAGCTGATTCGTGATTAACGATTGCTGATATAACACCGTTAACTCTTTGATTGTCTCAACCCGCCTTAACGCATAACGCACAGAATGTCTAAAAACATGCGGTTTAAGATTCTGTTTTTCTATATAATCAACTGCCCCAGCCCGAATCGTCTGAAGCTCGTCAATCTGTTCATCAGTATCGGTAAGAACAATGAAAGGTAAAAAAGGATGTTGTGAAACATGATCCTGTATAAAGGAAATGCCTGTCCGATCTTGAGCATCCTGAAGATTATATCCTACCAAGCAAAGATCAAAACGATTTGAAGCGAGTTCCTGCGAAGCCTCATCATAATCTGTATAGGTGACGAGTTCCCAATTCTGTTCTTGAACGGCTTGTAAGACAGCATAGATATAATCTTGAATCTTTAGGTCGTCATTTAAAAGCAAAATCGTTTTAATCGGTAACATAACATCATCATATCCTATACCATCAAAACAGCTTTGGTCATTATAGCATAAATACTAATTTGATATTAAATTAATGGATTACAGAATTAAGATAGTAGATTTTCAGGCAAAATTGAGCGCAACCGCAAGCGCCGTTTACGACCCCGACGACGTAATAGCGTATGAATAATCAATAGTATTGACATCACCCCCATCGCAATCGCCAAAGCACTTCCGCCTAAAGCAATCAAAGACACAAAATCAGGGGTTAGATAACCATTTATCAATAGATTGGGTTGCAATTCTTGGCTATCGCGCCAGAATGACGGCAATGAAAACAGAATCACACTCAACGAAACTACACCCAACAAAGTCGAGACACGGTTGGTACTTTCGTTACTGCGTTCTGATTGCTCTGCAATATAGAGCTCGTCAATGTGATCGACAAAGTGCGTCAAACTCGATACATTCCGTTCTGCATGATCGAGGAAGCGTGCAATTCGCATCTCTTGAATCAATCGCTCGGCTTTGTCCACCGCATATTCTGCTCGACTCCATACATGGGGCGTACTCAGACTTTGGCAGACTGCAACTAAGCGCACAAGGTTCGCTGATTCTTCAATATGTTCCGTTAACTCACTCGGTTTAACATCCAATGTACCCTGTAACATCCCATGACGAATATCACGTAAACGGTCTACAAATTCTTGCGAAATCGTCAGGCTATCGCGTTCTAATAATTGTGCCAAAACCTGCACTTCCGCGACAAATTCAATCATGCGCTCAAATGCAATCCAATAACTCAAATACGGTACACTCGTCGTATCCGTTGCTGGCAAGGTCGAGATATATAGTTCAGATTCACGCGAAGCATGGGACGGCATCAATAAAGCAGTACGCGCTGTCAGCAAGCAAACCTCATCATCCCATGTCGCCGTATCATTTTCAAATACACTTTCCACATACTCACGACTATGTGATGGGAAGTAACGGGTGGCATCACCTGTTTCCTCACGTCGGCTAAGCATCGCACCTTCCACCATATTCACCAAGGTTTCCTTAACCTTATGCACAGCCACTTTTTTGGCACGATTGGCATTATCACTCAGGAATTTCAAATCCTTCGGGAAAACATGCCACGGACCAGTCTCATTAATCTCATGTGGGTTTTTGCGTGACCACAAGGTTGTGATTTCATCGAGGTGATAAATCACATACAAATCATGGAGTTGTGCCGAAACACTGTATGGACTTTCTTGTAGGTGGATAACCCCGTTGGCATTTTTGCCATCTGGTTCAATCTTGTATCCTACTGCTTTTAAAAATTGATGACAGACTTCGAGTGCCAGTTGCCACTGCACAGGAATATATCCCGGACTCGGTAAATTATCTTTATCAACGCGCAACCACTTCAACAAAGCATCTACCGATTGCCGATTGGTTTGTTTTTCTTGGGGGGATAAATCTGCATAGATTGGGTCATTATTGAGTTTTTCGTATTGCTGAATTGCGCCAGATAGATCAAATGATTGCTGTAAATCCAGCACATCGCGCGCCATGCGGTCAATTGCTTGCATCCGATCATATTTGCGGGTGAGCCGAATCACAAACATACCCGTCACCGTCGGACGGATGAAAATATCCCATTGTTTCCAAACCCGTTGGATCAGCAAGCGACGAAATTGGTAATTACTCGCCAGCATTGGGTCAAAATGCATCGCATCTTTATTGAGTTGATATTCTGGCGCAGAATAATCCGTCAGCATATTATGACGAAAAATCCCCGTGACAAATCCGATCTCATCTGTCGACATTTGAGGCTCGCCACCCGGTTGCCAATCAGGATTCGTTAACATAAACAGCATATCTTCGCGGTCACGTTTATTAATCTGATTGACGCGATCTACCGTATAGAACTTTTGCGACCATTCAGCTTGCAAGACTTCTGCAAGGCGCTGTGTACCCCGAATACGCTCGAACCGACGATGATTTGACCGTCCGTTATCGTTGGCGATAAATTGATTCATATTCACAACCAGAATTACACTGGTATGACCAATGGCACGTACGGGATCAGGGGCTTTGGTTTTGCGATTATCAGGTTTTGGCATAGGTATCGGTTTTTCTACAGTAATGGTCACACGTAATCTCGTTATTCATTAACAATAAACTATCAAATAGCAACAATCCGTTATTATTCCATATAATCTAAATGATTCCTAGCTCGAAGGGTCAAATTCACGTCTATCACTCTAAATATTACATGGTCTTATAAAGATGTAAACGGATTAATAAAGGTCATAGAGGTCAATTTTTAAAAGACACAGGAAGCCCCTGCTTCAATATGACATAAGTTGACAATCAGTCTACTTTATACTACTATTCACATAATTTAGCCAATTCAACATATTAAAACATTGGCTATTCAAATATCACAATAATGCCAAACTTCCAACAAATATCTCATTTCTACCTCATACAAGGCACCCTTCATGATTGATAATTCGCTATTTCACAATATCGCTATATTAATTGATGCAGATAATGTAAAGAAAAATTACGACCTCATCTTCAAACTTTCAGAATACTATGGGCAACGAATTATATGTCGTGCGTATGGACTTGAGCAAAATTTATCTCATAGACGTATACGTGATGCCGCAGATACCTTTAAGATCGAACTGATACCTGTAGAAAAAACGAAGAAAGGGAACGATGCCGATCATCGACTCATAACGGAAGCAGGTGAAATATTAGGAGATTGGAACAATCCAATATCATTATTTATCATTGTTGCGGGTGACGGTGACTACGTACAAACGTGTAAGTTCATCCAAGAGAGAGGTTCCCATGTTATCGTTGTTGCCAACAAAGACAAAACATCAAATGATATAAAAAAATCTTGTGACGAGTTATTCTACATAGAAGATTTAGAAGAAAAACTAAACGAACTCAAACGAGATTAC
>Ga0070729_10005877_pt1 | contig 12401 bp, 10 predicted proteins | sample tdDd472_FD_66725 | JGI IMG/M metagenome (GOLD analysis project Ga0070729, IMG submission 66725) | Marine sediment microbial communities from the Atlantic coast under amendment with organic carbon and nitrate - tdDd47.2 | ecosystem: Environmental > Aquatic > Marine > Coastal > Sediment | place...
TGTCCATGTTCCTACCCCGTCACGGGGCGGGTCTGGAGGCGGTGTGCTCGACGCGACCGGCGGCCATGGAGGCCGCCGGTCAACCCTCTTCGTCGCACAGGTTTAACATGAAAATGGGAATCCGCACATAAGGAGGCGCGGATTTTCGTGATTTCGGGGATTGGGCTAATCCTTTAGGTCATGGCGTGGGGGTGGTCTGACCAGGTGATGAGAGGAATGGATTCTGTCAATATATCGATATTATGATACATTTGTGTAAAATTATATCGATAATAGGTTGACGTGTTGGATGGAATACCGGAGGATTGTCGAGAGGAGGTCTCATGAACAAAATCCCGAGAAACTGTGAAAAGCACCTCATTGCATTGCTTTCTGGCGATGTGGCGAATACAGGAGCCATCCTCGTTGAAGGTGCGCGTCAGGTGGGCAAGACGACTCTGGCCATGGCAGCAATCAAGGCAACTGGACGGTCTTGCATCCCAATTGATCTGGAGGATAACAGCCTGTTGCGTGGCCGGATCGATGCTTGCGACCGTTTCCAGGATTTCGAGGAGCTCCTTGTCGATGAGCTTGGGTTCAGGTCGGGAAGTGGTGGTGTGCTATTCATCGACGAGGCGCAGGAAAGTAGGAATCTGGGCCGGTTCGTCCGCTACATGAAGGAGCGGTGGAATGGTGTCCAGGTCCTCTTGACCGGTTCTTCGCTAACCCGATTGTTTCGAGGTGATACCCGTTACCCAGTCGGGCGCTTGACCCGGATGCATCTTGCTCCTTTCGATTTTGGAGAATTCCTGGTCGCCACTGGCCAGGAGGAATTGGGGGCAGTCCTGCATGGAGCATCCCGTGAAATTTCCCAGGCCAGGCATCGCCGATTGCTTGAACAGTATGATCAATTCCTTACCATCGGAGGGATGCCTGGCACGGTGCTAGTCCATGCGAGTGGGGGCGACTATGAACGCCGCAGCCAAGAACTGCTTGCAGACCTGAATGAGGATTTCCGGCGATTATTCGGAGAAGAAAACCTGGCGATCGTGACCAGTTGTTTGCGCAGCGTGGCCAACTTTGTTGGATCACCGTCCAAGATTTCCACCGTACTTCAGGACTCTGGGCGAACGGCCCGGCGAACCGCCGAAGAAGTCTTTGCTCGGCTGGAGCAGTGGGCGGTGGTGCTGAAGTCGGAGCAGCGGGGGCCCTCACCGGAATCGGCGCATGCCTACCATCCGAAGCGATACCTTTTCGATACCGGTCTGTTGCGCCTATTGCGTGAAGCGGCCGTCCCGCGGATCAGTGTTCTTGATACGATCGATGCATCCCAACGCCGGCCTCTTGGTGGGATCCTGGAGAATCAGGTGGCCATTGGGCTTCATCACCACCAAGGGAGCTTGGAGGGCTGGAAGCGATCGTCTTCAGGGAGTGAGATGGATTTTGTCAGTGGAGGATCCAATCAACGCTGTCCCATCGAGTGCAAGGCTGCGTTGGTGGTCAAGTTGACTCATCTCAAGGGACTTCGCGCCTACCTGGAGCATTATGGTTTGTCGCAAGGGACTGTCGTGAGCTTCGCCCCATATCGCGAGTATGATATCGACGGACGGATCATCGTCAATGTACCGGCGTATCTCTTGACCCAACACCTGGTGAAAACAAGCTGACCGGCCCCCACAACTGAAGGCCGGCCTGCTAGGCCCGATCAAACGTCCCGATACCGGATCACCCGCGCCGGCACCCCGGCCACCACGGCGTTCTCCGGCACATCCTTGGTCACCACCGCACCGGCGCCGATCATGGCGTTCTTGCCGATGTGCACGGGCAGGATGGTGGCGTTGGAGCCGATGGAGACGCCGTCCTCGATGACGGTCTCCTTCCACTTCTCCCGCTCGGGCTGGGGCGGCTCGAGGTCGTTGATGAACATCACGCCGTGGGCGACGAAGCAGTCGCTGCCGATGGTCACCAGCTCGCAGATGAAGGTGTGGCTCTGGATGCGGGTGCGGTCGCCGATCTTCACGCCGGCCTGGATCTCCACGAAGGTGCCGACCATGCTGTCCTTGCCGATCTCGCACTCGTACATGTTGACGAAATTCCAGACCTTGGTGCCCTCGCCGATCTTGCAATCGCGGATCACCTGCTTGTCGTTGACGGGGTAGGACATGGGGGCTCCTTGGCTCGTGGGCGGGGTGGTTTCATGCGGGGGTATTGTTGGCGATGGGGCGGCGGGCGTCAAGGTCGGGACCTTGACGGGTGGAACTGACCTGGCGTGTTCAGGTATAATATCGGTGGCGCCAACTTCGACCCCTGGCTGCCCGCTCGATCTTGGAGGGAGATCCATGAGCACCCATCGCCTGATCGCCGGCTTCCTGGCCGTTTTCATCATGCCCTTGATGATCGGTTGCACCGTGAGCCCCCGTCCCGTCATCCGGGTGCATGCCCTTGATTCGGAGGGGGTCTGGGTGCAGGGCCAGCATTTTGTCAGCACATCCGCTGAAGATGTCGACATGGTCGTCGGCTTCAATCATGAAGGTCAGGGCCAGCTGGTCTTCGATGTGGAGATCCGTAACCGCCAGGATGAGGTGGTGCTGGTCGACCCGACCCGTTTCGAGCTCGTGCTCCTGAATCCCGAGGGTGAGCTTCCCACCTCGATGGACAGCCGGACCGCACTGGATCCGGAAGTCCGGCTACTGGCCATCGATCGTCGCGAATCTCGCCAGATCGCCGCCGACCAGGGGGCTCGCAACACCAGCCTTCTCTTTTCGCTTTTGGACGCCACCGCATCCGTGGCCACCATGGGACAGGAGAGGACCGAGGAACAGGAGTACGAGAAGGAGCAGCTTGATTTCGAGTTGGAGACCCTCGAGATCGAACGTCAGGATCGCCACGCCAACGAGCTCTGGGTCAACGATGAAGATCGTTGGCGCTGGAGTCGGCTGGCCTTGCGCAAGACCACCCTGGGGCCCGGTGACCTGGCCGGCGGACAGGTCATTTTCCGCTTACCGCCCCAAGGCGAGCATCTGTTGCTGCGAGCAGAGGTGGCTGGGCGCTGGCTGGAGGTGCGGTTCTTGATCGACCGCATCGAGGCGAAATCAACCAGGCCCGGATCGCCGACCACCGACGATGGTCAATTCTTGTGATTTTATTATGGTGTAAAAGTCTCCTATAACATGGCAATGACCTGTCATCTGCCAGGCTTCTCTCGCCCCACCCGAGGCGCTCCCCGCCTCGTCATCACGCAGCCTGGGTCCTTGTCGAGGCAAGAGAGCGGCGACGCTCGCCCTTCCGCATCCTGACGACCATCACCGTCGTTCTCATCTCCAGATCGCCAAACAGAAGTATGGACACTTCTGGCTATTTCCCTCGTCCTGGCCACGAAGGAATCGTGTCCCGGGGCCGAGGTGTCTTCGCGACACGCCCAGGAGGATGGTCATGAATACTCGTGAACGACCGATTCCATTATCAATTCCGAATACCAACAAGACTACGAATCATCATATGTCCACCGGTTGGCTGGTTCTCGTCCTGGTGGCCTTGAGCCTGGGCTTCTATCCCGCCCTGGCCATCGATCACTCGGGCACCATTGCCAGTGACGAAAACTGGTCAGCGGCGGACAACCCCCATAACGTCATCAGTAACGTGACGTTGAGCGCCGGCGTGACCCTGACCCTCGACCCCGGCGTCGAGGTCTTCTTCAACAACAGCACCCGCATCAACGTCTACGGCGACCTGATGGCGGAAGGGACGTCGGGCAGCGGCATCACCTTCTCCCGCGGTGGCACCTCGACCTGGTATGGACTGCGTTTCCTGACAGCCGGCGAGGGCGTGCTCGACTACTGCACCATCGAGGGCGCCAGCTACGGGGTGGACATGAGCTCCGACGCCGATGTGTCGGTGGCCCATTCCACCATCCAGCAGTGCACCTACGGCATTCGCGCCACGTCGGGCGATGTCGAACTGGCCAGTGTCATCATGACCGATAACACGAATTTCGGCTTCCATGGGAACGGCATTGCACCCACCTTTCTCGACGGCAATTGCGAGTTCATCGACAGCGGTACGGGCCTGCATATCCAGGATGTCCCCAACCTGACGCTCAACACCTCGGTCATCATTCGTGACAACGTCACCGTGGGCCTGGCCATCGACGGTTGTGAGGACCCGACCATCGACAACCTGGTTCTGACCGGCAACTCCGGACCCAACGGCGCCATGATCCTGACCGACACCGGGGTCTATACCCTGGGCGGCGGCAACACCATCGGCGGCGGTGGTGACGAGAACACCTGGCCGGTGACGGTCACCATGGGGTCCTATGCGTCTCCCGGCAGCGTGATTCCCACCTCCGGCAATGACAATGATGCCATCCAGGTGACCAATGGATCGAGTACCCGCACCGGCACCTGGCTCAATTTTCCCGGCATCGACTACGTGGTCACCGGGAATCCGAGCGTGGCGGCGGCCGGGGAGTTGACCATCGCCGATGGCATCACCGTCATCTTCGACGGCAGTCGTCGGATCAACGTCTACGGCGACCTGCTGGCCCCGGGGTCCGTGGGTGACGGCATCCAGTTCACCCGGCGCGGCACCGGGACCTGGTACGGCCTCCGCTTCCTCACGGCGGGCAGCGGGCTCCTGGAGAATTGCAATATCGAGTACTGCTCCTACGGCATCGACATGTCATCCAACGGGACGGTGAGCCTGGTCAACTCCGTGATCCAGAACTGTACCTACGGTATCCGGGCCACCGACGGCGATGTCGAGCTGACCAGCGTCATCGTGTCCGACAACACGAGCTATGGCTTCCATGGCAACGGGGTCATGCCCACCCTGCTGGATGCGAACTGCGCGTTCGTCGACTGCAGCACCGGGGTCCATATCCAGAACATCCAGGGCCTGACGTTCAACACGCCGGTGTCGATCCGGGACAACATCACGGTGGGTCTGGCCATCAATGGCTGCGATGATCCCACCCTGGACAACCTCACCCTCACCGGCAACAGCGGGACCAACGGCGCCATGCTGCTCACCGACACCGGGGTCTTCACCCTGGGGGCCGGGAATGTCATCGGGGGCAGTGGCAGCGATGAGAATACCTGGCCGGTGACCATCACCCTGGGCTCCTATCCGTCCCCGGGCTGTGTGATTCCCTCGACCGGCAACGAATCCAATGATATCCAGGTGGTGGCCGGAGCGAGTACCCGGTCTGGCAGCTGGCTGCAGTTCGACGGTCTGGACTACGTGGTCAATGGCAGCCCATCGGTGTCCGCCGCCGGTGAGTTGACCATCGCCGATGGGGTGAATGTCTATTTCGGCAGCAGCAGTCGCCTCAACATCTATGGTGAGCTCATCGCCGAGGGCACCAGTGGCAACGGGATCGAATTCACCCGCTCCGGTTCAGGAACCTGGTACGGCCTCCGGTTCCTGACCGCGGGGCACGGCGCCTTCGACCACTGCAACATCGAACACGCTTCCTATGGCATTGATCTGTCATCCAACGGGACCGTGACCATGGCCAACACCACGATCCATGACTGCACCTATGGCATCAGGGCCTCCAACGGCGAGGTCGAGTTGACCAGCGTCTCGGTCACCGACAACACCAGTTATGGCTTCCACGGCAGCGGCGTGGCGCCTGTTCTGCTGGATGCGAACTGCGAGTTCGTCGACTGCGCCACGGGTGTCCTCATCCAGGACATCGACGACCTCCAGTTCATCACCCCCGTGACCATCAGCAACAACACGACGGTGGGCCTGTCCATCGACAACTGCGACGACCCCACCCTGGACAACCTGACCCTCCTCGACAACAACGGGGCCAACGGGGCCCTGCTACTCACCGACACCGGGGAGTTCACCCTGGGAGCCGGCAACGTCATCGGGGGCGGCAGTGGCGATGAGAATACCTGGCCGGTGACCATCACCATGGGCTCCTATGCCTCCGAGGATTGCGTGATTCCCACCACAGGCAACGACAACAACGCCATCAAGGTGATCGCCGGCTCGAGCACCCGCAGCGGCACCTGGCGGTCGTTCCCCGATCTCCACTACGTCGTGAGCGGCAGTCCGGCCATCGCGGCGGCAGGAGAATTGACCATCGCCCATGGGGTCAACGTGGAGTTCGAGAACAGTGCCCGCATCAACGTCTACGGCGAGCTGATCGCCCGGGCTGGCAGCGTGGGCGGCATCACCTTCACCCGACGCGGAACCGGCACGTGGTACGGTCTGCGCTTCCTGACCGCCGGCCACGGCGAGCTCGACCTCTGCAGTCTCCAGTATGCCTCCTACGGCATCGACCACTCCAGCAACGGCACGGTCGACCTCTCGCGCACCAGTATCCAGGACTGCAACTACGGTGTCCGGGCATCCAACGGCACCATCAGCTTCACCAACAACCGGATCTTCGATAACACCGGATACGGCGTCTACCTGAGCGGGGCGAATCCGCAATTCGGCACCACGGTGAGCGAATGGAACGACATCCTCGACAACGGGAACGGTCAGGCCGGCCGCAATCTGCGCAATGGCCCGACCGACATCTCGGCCAATTATGTCTGGTGGGGAACCACCGTGCCCTCGGAGGTGGAGGAGGGGCTGTGGCATGAACCGGACGACAATAATCTGGGGCTCATCGACTGGGACCCCTACTGCTCCGAGGAACACGATATCATCGTCACCGGTATCGATGATGAACCCGTGGAGAGCAACATCCCGAGTCGCTTCGCCTTGCATCAGAACCACCCCAATCCCTTCAATGCCCACACGACCATCCGTTTCGACCTGCCGCGGGCGGCCGATGTCCGGCTGGACCTCTACGACATCACTGGCGCCTGGGTGGTACGGTTGGTGTCCGAGCGGTTGCCGGCCAAGGCACATGCGGTTTCGTGGAATGGGACCGATGGGCGGGGGCGGACGGTGGCTTCGGGAATCTACTTCTACCGGATCGACACGGGAGACCAGCTGGTCACCCGCCGCCTCATGTTAGTCAAGTGAGGTCAATTCGAGCTGACGGGCGCCTTTGGCGCCCGCAGCTCAATGGACCTGGGGCCATAGCACCATGCAGGTGGTGGTGGGGTTTTGGCTGGTTCCTTTGTTCTCAGGTGCTACTCTGGAGGGAGTGGAACACTCTTGAGGAGGAGCGTTTGTTGTGGATGAGACTATTCCTAGCCTTGCGATGAGTGAGTTTGGGCGGGGGCGGCACTTGCCTGGGGGGAAGCATACCTGGTTCAGCGGGACCGAGGAGGAACTGCTGGATCTGGTACGGGAATTCTGGGATCGGCGTCAGCCTGGGGCTGGGCGTGGGGACTTGAACCAGGTGGTGGTGGTTCCGGTGCCGCCCACGGGGTTCACGGGCACCACCATCGAGGTCAAGGAGTCCACCGAGTTGCTGGCGGTGTGTGAGCGCCGGCAGTCCCATGAAGATCCCTACATTCAGGTGTCGGCCATGGGGCAAGTGGATCCGCCGCGCCACGCAGCAGTGGTCCTGTACAGTGCTGCAACCCTGGACGAAAACGACGGTCAGCGATCCAGCGACGCCGACTGGGAAGTGGTCTGCTTGCTTGCCGGACCGGTGGCCGACGAGCCCATGGACCCCTTGACCATGGCCCGTAATTTCCTCGAGAAACCCGGGGGAACCTTCGCGCCCTACACCGCTCATGATTTTGCCGAATCTATCTACTACTGGAGCCGCCGAGCCCGTCGCCACGTGCCCGAGCCGACCGAGGAGACCTCATGAAGTACGAGAGCATTCGCGTCACCAGGGAGAAGGAATTCAGCGAGGAGCTGCGCCATCTCTTCAACGCCGACATCATCGAGGGCATCATCCGCGAGGGAAAGGTGGAGGGTGGCGAAAACTGGCTGCTGGCGGCCATGCATGGTCATGGTCTGAAGATCACGGCGGCCATGGCGCCCCGGGTCCACGCTCTCTGCGAGCAGGTCAAGGCCTCGCTCCAGTTCACCGAGCCGGTGGAGTTCTTCGTGCACGGCGACATGAGTCTGAACTGCTCGGCCGTGCCCCGGTCGGAGGAGGACCACCCTCATCTGGTGATCATCAACAGTGGCCTCCTGGAGCGGTTCACGGACGCCGAATTGCGTTTCGTGCTGGGCCATGAGCTGGGACACCTCATCAGCCGCAACAGCGAACTGCAGCGGGTCATCCACTTCGTCTTCCCCGAGAACGAGACCATTCCGCTGACCATCCGCGACAAGATCGAGATCTGGGACAAGCTCTCCGAGATGTCGGCCGACCGTTTCGGCTTCATCGCGGAGCCCAACATCGAGGTCTGCCTGGCGGTGTTCTTCAAGCTGTCCAGCGGCCTGGACACCGAGTCCATCAGCTTCGACCCCAAGGCCTACGAGGAAGAGATGGGGCGAGTGCTCGAGGCTTTCCGTACCGAGATGGCCGACACCGGGGTCACCCATCCCATCAATCCCATCCGGCTGAAGGCGCTGCAGCTCTTTGCCGCCAGCGACCTCTACAAGGGACTACCCGACAGCCCCATCGAGAGCGATGGTGAGCTGGCCCAGGGCATCGAGGAGCTGGTGCAGGTCCTGCTGACCAAGGGGCACTCCATGCTGTCGGCGGCACGACGACGGTTCATTGCGGCGGCGGGGCTCCTGGTGGCCGGTGTCGATGAGGAGATCGGGCCCGATGAGATGGATGCCATCCTCGAGCCTCTGGCCTCCTTCACCCACTACCCCGCGCGATATTTTCGTCATGTGCTGGAGAGCAAGGATGTCCTGCGGGTGTTCCACGAATCGGCGTCGGTGATCCTCGAGGCCAACCCGGGAGAGCGTTTCTCCATGTTCAATTTCATGGTGGGTGTGGCCCTGGCCGACCGGCACATCGACAAGCGTGAGGTGGAATTGCTCTTCGAGGTGGGCGAGGGACTCTTCGGGTTCCAGCGCAAGGAGATCGCCCAGGCTCTGGCCGAGGCTCTCCAGCAGGAATTCGTGCCCCGCTTGCGGTTGCCGGCCGATTGAAATGGCGGGATCAGGCATGGTGATCTATCTCCTGGGGATCTGAAACCATCGACCCGGGAGAGATCACCATGATTGTTCGGCGCCTCTTGTTCCTTCTGCTCATGCTGGGTCTGGCCGGCTTCGTCCAGGCCCAGCCGTCTGATCCCGAGCTTCACGGCACCTTCGACGGCGATCCCATGTACACGCTTCTGGACGTGGACGCGATTCCGGCCATCCGGGTCCCCACCTTCGTCAGCGGTGAGGCTGCCGACCTGCAGATGCAGGACGACGAGCCGGTGCTCGGCGTGGTCATCGATGGGGAGGCGCACGCCTACAGCCTATGGCAACTCGACCATCATGAGATCGTCAACGACACGGTGGGGGGCCGGGCCATTGCTGCGACCTGGTGACCGCTCTGTTTTTCGAGCGTGGTCCACGCTCGCGTCATCGGCGATCAGACCCTCACCCTCCTGGTGTCCGGCAAGCTCTGGCGCAACAGCCTGGTGATGCAGGATCTGGAGACCGGAACGCTCTGGAGTCACATCACCGGGGAAGCTTTGGAAGGCGAACTGGCGGGGGCTCATCTGGAGATCCTACCCAGCGTTCAGACCACCTGGGCCGAATGGCGGGCGGCGAATCCCGACGGCCTCGTCCTGGTCAAGAGTGACGAGGTGAAATCGTCCCGCTATGCCAGCTATTTCGAGGATCCCGACCGCACTGGTCTTTTCCGGGCACGATGGCTCCAGGGGCGGTTGCCGGGGAAGAGTCTGATCTACGGGCTACGCGATGGGCCCCATGCCGTGGCCGTGGTTCCCGAGATCCTGGCCGACGGCCAGACCCGTGTCGTGGACATCGGTGGACGGGAGGCCATCATCCAGCTCCAGAAGGACGGTGGCGTGCGGGCCTGGTGGCAGGGCGCCGGCTTACAGCACGAGGACTTGGCGGTGCTGCAAACCTTCTGGTTCGCCTGGAGCGGTTTCTATCCCAACACGACTGTGGTCGATTGAGTGTGGGCCCGGCATGAAACCCGGGCCCACTCGATCATCCGGGCTGGGTCAGTCGCCGTCCAGCAAGCGACCCAGGCCGCCGAGGACCGAGCCTTCACCCTTGCTGCTGCCGCCATGGCTGGGCGCGTGGGCCAGCACACGGTCGGCCATGCGGGAGAAGGGCAGGCTCTGCAGGTAGACCGTGCCGTGACCACGCAGGGTGGCCAGGAACATGCCTTCGCCACCAAAGAACATGCTCTTCAGGTTGCCGGCGCGCTGGATGTCGTAGTCGATGCCGTCGGTGAAGCCCACGAGGCAGCCCGTGTCCACGCGCAGGGTCTCGCCCTGCAGTTCCTTGCAGATCACCGTGCCGCCGGCGTGGACGAAGGCCAGACCGTCGCCTTCGAGCTTCTGCAGGATGAATCCCTCGCCGCCGAAGAATCCCGTTCCCAGCCTTTTCTGAAGCGCGATGGTGACCTTGGTGCCCTTGGCCGCCGCCAGGAAGGCGTCCTTCTGGCAGGTGAAGCTGCCACCATGCTTCTGCATGTCCAGGGGGATGATCTTGCCGGGATAAGGCGCGGCGAAGGCGGCGCGCTGCTTGCCCGGGCTCTGGTTGGTGAAATGTGTCATGAAGATGGACTCGCCGGTGAGGACGCGTTTACCCATCTGCATGAACTTGCCCATGAGGCCCTCGTTGGCCTGGGAGCCGTCGCCCATGTGGGCCTCGAATGTGATGCCCTCGGTCATGTAATTCATGGCCCCGGCTTCGGCGATGACCGTCTCGCCCTGGTCCAGTTCGATCTCGACGATCTGCATATCGTCGCCAAGGATCTCGTAGTCGACTTCGTGGCAGCGCATGAGGAACTCCTGGTAAAAAATGGACAAATGAGGGATACTATTAATGAGGGAGCGAATGGTCAGAAAACCTACGGTTTGACGTTTGCAGGGTTGCCGGTCCCGTGTGCGGTCAAGCTCGCTGGATTGGTTGCCAACCTAAAGGGGCGACCATGGAACGCAAGGTCAATTGCCCTGTTTGCCGTGCATCATTGCCTGTCGGCGATCAGAAGATTGCCCATAGTTTGACCTGCGAATCGTGCGGGACACGTTTTGTATTGCCCTTACGCCGCCGTGAAGCGGCTGCCGGCGAGAGTGCCGGGGATGAGCGATCCCATGACGATGAGGATCAGAACGACTCCCGATGATACCGAGGAAGAGTTTCACCAGCCAGGGTCTGATAACAGTCAAACTGCTCACAGGTCAGACAGGAGTGGACCGGAGCAACGAGGACCAGATTGCCTGGCCGCAGGTTGACGAGTTCGGCCCGAGCCTGATCACCGATGGCCTTCAAGATCCCATGCTCCTGGGATAGCCGCTCGAGTTCCCACCCCGGCAAGAGTCCCTCGAATCCAATCTCTCCGAGTCCCAGTAGTCGACCGAATGATCCGTCCTGCAAGGCCTCCCGGGACAGGTGGACGGCTCCGGCATGAATCACGGCTTCCTGGCGTTCCGGATAGACTCCGATGACCGGGCAGGCCACGGCGCAGGCCAGCTGGTCGGCGGTGCAGATGTCGGCCTCGAGTTGCATGAGATCGTAGAACACGAAATTTCCGGGGCGGGCTTCGTCCAGGCCGGACCAGTCCCTGGTGGTGGCGAACCCGGGTGTGTCGCCGGCCGAGAGGAGGCCCCTTTTCAGCACGGTGTGCGCTTCCTGGAGCCGCAGTCGTGTCTGGCTGAAGGTGTTGGCGGGATCCTCGGCGACGTATCCGTGGCCGGCATGGGTGAGGAGGCCGCGGAATGTGAGGTTGGGGGCGTCCTCGATGAGACTGACCAGGTCGTGCAGGCGGTCGGTGTCGTGCCAGGGCACTCCGGTGCGGCCGTAGCCCGTGTCGCAGTCGAGCCAGCAGCCCACGGGGTGGTTGAGACCGCTGGCCAGGGCGGCGATGGTGTGGGGATGGTCGACGAGGAGGCCGAGGTCGATCCTGGCGGCGAGGTCGTCGTAGTCGGCGACCTCTCGGGGGTTGGCGCCCATGGCGAGGGTGAGGTCTTGCCAGCCGTGGTCGGCGAAGTAGCGGGCCTGGCCCAGGCTGCTCACCGTGGCCCGGGTGACCCCGGCGTCACCGAACCACTGGGCGACCTTGGCCGACTGGTGGGTCTTGAAGTGGGGGCGCAGGATGACATTCGCGCTGGCCGCACGTTGAACGAATGTCTTGATGTTGCACCGGGCGCGGCGTTCATCCACGAGGAGCGTGGCTCGCCGGATGGCGTGCTCACGGAGACGGCGGCTGGTGGCCAGGAGGTCGGGCATGGTCAGGACTCCTGGTCGTGCACGCATTCCAGACAGAGCTGGTGGTGCGTGGTAAAGAGGCGACGGGCGGCCAGCAGCGTGATGCCGATGGTGCCCAGGCTGGTGGCGCCGGCGATCATGAACATGACCACGATCTGGTACTTCACGGCCTCCATGGGGTCGGCGCCGGC
>Ga0070729_10005878_pt1 | contig 12400 bp, 10 predicted proteins | sample tdDd472_FD_66725 | JGI IMG/M metagenome (GOLD analysis project Ga0070729, IMG submission 66725) | Marine sediment microbial communities from the Atlantic coast under amendment with organic carbon and nitrate - tdDd47.2 | ecosystem: Environmental > Aquatic > Marine > Coastal > Sediment | place...
TATTGTCGACCCTGAGAAAAATCGTAACATTTTATTTATGATACTTTTGGCATACATTGCTCTAAATAGTGGCCTGTATTGGGGCGAGACTATTGAATTCAGAAAATCTGCGGGAGCAAATATAACATGGAATCGCAGAAAATCCACGCTATTGCTGGATGTTTGGCTTGCTGTGCTTTTCTTGGTAACGATTATTTACTTTGTAAAAATGGGTTCAATTCCTTGGTTTTCGGAGCAGCCGGAGCAGGCCAGGGTAACACTTGCGGAAAAAGGCGGCGGGTTTTTGCGGGTGATAATATATTCCGGCATCGTCTGGATAATGCTGGCCTATACCTCTATGATTAAAAAAATCTATCGTCGATCCAGATTGTTTTTTGTGGTTGTGGCAATTTTGATGCTGGTCTTTCTGGCACTTGGCAACCGCGCGCCACTGGTTACTATTGTTTGCATGTTAATGTTGATTAAGCTTGGATATACGGATCTGCTTATTAAAACTGGGCGGAAGTATTTATTATTAGCGTTTGCCGTGGCTGTGCTGATTGTGTTGGCATTTGGGCTTACTGGTACAATGCGGGTGGTGCAGGATGAAAAGGTTTCGCAATACACCGAATACAAGGAGCTACTAAAAGAGAAAGAATATGCGACGATATTCTTTAGTCAGATCTTTTCATATCTTGCTCATGGTGTGAATAACTTTGCCACGGTTTACGAGAATGTCCCTGAAAAATATGACTATAAATTTGGCGCAACATATTTTTATCCGGCATTAACAGTACTTCCCGGAAAGCAATACACCCTTGATATGCAATTAAAACATGCCTTTAATATGAAATTCTCCGGGGGCGGTCTGGTGCCGTCTACCCTAGGAGAGGCATATGTTAACTTTGGCAAGGCAGGGGTGGTTTTTGTGCCGTTTTTAATAGGTTTTGTGCTGTCTATGTTATATAAAAAGTTTAAATTGGATAAATGCAGTGGATATGGTCTTGTGTACCTCTTTTTACTGTACTATCTCTCAATTCATATGGTATCAGGCATTCTTGCTTCTTCTGTATTTTTGATGGAAGCGATAGTTTTGATACTTGTTTTCGACAAAATAGTGACAATTAAACGTGATGAAACAGAATAAAGTTACAGCAGTTCTGGTAACATGGAACAGCTCAGAAGATATTATAAAAGCTCTTGGTAGTTTGCGTTTGCAATCTAAGCCGCTGCATAAAGTGGTGATAGTTGATAATGCATCCACTGACGACACCTTGAAGCTGGTCAAAAGATACTGGCCCATAGCAAAAATTATTGAAAACAAGACAAATGTTGGTTTTGCAACTGCCTCCAATCAGGGAATTGCCCTTGCCGATAGCGAATTTGTCTTGCTGATGAATCCCGATGTTATTCTGGAGAAGCATTTCGTCAAAAGGCTTGTTTCTGCAATAAAACGTGATGAGAGGATTGCTACCGCCTGTGGCAAGCTGCATCGCTTTGCCAGAAAAAAGGGCAGGGCGGTAATAGACAGCGCCGGCATGGTTATGACTAAAAGCATTCGCCATCTGGATAGAGGTTCGGAAGCGGTTGATATGGGTCAATATGAGGATATCTCTTATGTTTTTGGCGCAAGTGGAGCCTGTATGCTGGCGCGAAAAGAAGCACTTGAAGCAGTAGCAATTGAAGGGCAGATTTTCGACGAGAGGTTTCATTCGTATCGCGAAGATGCAGATCTGGCCTGGCGCTTGCAACTTAACGGCTGGAAATGCATATATCAGCCTTCAGCCATGGCCAAACACCGAAGGTATGTTACACCCAAAAAGAGACGCAAATTGCCACAGTGGATTAATCGGCAGTCAGTTTTGAATCGCTTTTTACTCAGATCCAACAACATGACGCCGGATGTGCTTTTGAAAACTGCTGCCCGCTCTGTTGCCAGAGATATTCTTGTGGCGGGTGCCTGTATGACCATCGAACGCAGTTCATTGCCTGCATTTTTAGACTTTGCACGGATGCTTCCCGATCAGCTGGAACACCGTAAAAAAGTTCAGCAGCTTAAAAAGCCTGATGTAAATATCAAAAAATGGTTCGACAAGGACTATGTTGAACCGGTCTCATAAGGAATGAAGAGTCTCCGATGAAAATAGCAATTATGGGTACGCGTGGAATCCCCGCGCATTATGGCGGCTTTGAAACTTTTGCCGAGCAGCTTTCTGAAAGGCTTGCCAAAAGAGGGCATAAAGTAACTGTTTATGGCCGAGTAGGGCGAGTGGGAGATGCTGAATTGCCTGCCGGCGTGCGTTCTGTTCTTTTGCCCGCAGTGAGACAGAAACATCTGGAGACAGTCAGCAACACCGTGCTGTCGGGTTTTCATGCTGCATTTAATTCCTATGATGCCGTTATCATTTGCAATGTTGCTAATTCCATAGTTTTACCATTTTACAAGCTGATAAAAACTCCATCTCTGGTTTGTGTGGATGGACTGGAAGAAAAAAGGGAGAAATGGGGCCTTGTGGCAAGAATGTGGCTCAGAGCTTCCAAAAAGTTGGCAGGAACCATGTCCAGTGCTATAATTGCGGATGCCGAAGTGATACAGAAGCATTGGGAATCCAAGGCAAAAGTTCCCGTGGAAATGGTGACTTACGGCGTTGCTGACAATAGCGAAAACAGCACTGGTCAGTTGCAGAAATTGGGGCTTAAGCGAGATCAATACTTCCTCTATGCCAGCCGGCTTGAGCCTGAAAACAATGCAGAACTGGTGATTCATGCCTTCGAGAAAGTCGAGACGGATAAGAAGCTGGTGATAGTTGGAGATGCGCCTTATGCTAAGAGATATATTAGTGGGCTAAAAAGCACCAGAGACAAACGCATTATCTTTACAGGTGCCGTTTATGGCAGTGGTTACAAACAGTTACACAATAATTGCTTTGCCTATATTCAGGCTACCGAAGTTGGCGGAACTCATCCCGCACTGCTGGAGGGTTTGGCCTGGTCACCATGTGTTATCGCTCATAAAACGAAGGAAAATGAGGAAGTGGCAGCAGATGCAGCGCTGTATTTCAATATGCGTGAAGCTGATGATTTGGCTCACCAGATGAGGACGATACTAGACGCTCCTGAAATTCGTAAAAACTACATGTTGAAAGCCCGAAAGAGAATAGATTTGAAATATCAGTGGGATAGAGTTGTTGACCAGTATGAGCAGATCATCTCTGATATAGTAAAAGCATAAAAAAATCCCTTTAAGATAAAATCCTAAAGGGATGTTTCTACGACATTTCCAGTAAATGCTTTCAAGCAAAGAAAAGTTCAGAAAATACTGATATCTTTACTCTTTACCCACCATCGCGTCTACTCTTTCTCGCAATTCTTTTCCAACTTTAAAGAACGGCAAGCTCTTTTCAGGCACTTGAATTACTTCGCCTGTTCTGGGGTTACGTCCATCGTAAGCGTCGTACTTTTTGTTTACCAGACTACCGAAACCGCGAATTTCAATGCGGTCACCTTTGGCAAGTGCATCGCTCATGGATGAAAAGATAAGATTAACAACAAGCTCCGCCTTTTTCTTAGTAACATTAGCTTTGGCGGCTAGCTGCTCGATCAACTCCGATTTATTCATCGACAGCCTCCTGAGAAGTTTTTAAAAAATCAAAAGTATCCTAATTATTTCAACTGGTTTTGTCAACTCATTTTTAGTTATCATAGCTTAAAAAGCTAAAAAAATCACTAATTTTTGTCAACAGAATCACTTTTTCCAAAAAACAAGATCATGGTGCCCCTAGCAGGACTCGAACCTGCGCAAACCAGGATTAGGAATCCTGTGCTCTATCCAGCTGAGCTATAGGGGCTCTTGCCAGATCAAGGTAAATCGAATTAACCCGAAAATCTGGAAAAGTCAAGAAAAAAGAATGCTTAGGGCAATAATTGCATCGGGTCTGTAGCTTCTCTGTTGTACCTTATTTCAAAGTGCAGGTGAGGCCCGGTAGAACGACCTGTGTTGCCCACCTTGGCAATTACCTCACCTTTTCTAACTCTGTCGCCCTCGTGTACCATCATGACGCTGAGATGAGCGTATAAGGTAATAAATTTGTGGTCATGCTCTACTATTACAAGGTTGCCATAGTTACGTTGTTTGTTATTTGCATAAATTACTGTGCCAGTTGCCGAGCACCTAACTGGTGTGCCGATTGGGGCCGCGAGATCTATTCCGGTGTGGAAGTTGCCTCTTCTTGTGCCAAAGCCGGATGTTAAGACTCCCTCAACCGGCCAAAGAAATTTAACCTTGTTTTTTGGCACACTTAGTGAACTTGTTTTGCGGTTTTTGCTTTTCTTGCGCCTTAGTTTGTTACTATTGTTGCTTTTGTTGGGTTTCTTCGCCTGCTTTTGTTGCGGTATATTTTTCGCAACTTTTTTAGACGAATCTGCACCCGGTATAAATATTTGTTCACCGGGATGCAGGATGTCGGGATTTCTCAGAAAATTTGAATCTTTGAGTGTTGCAACTGAAACTTTGTAGGTTCTGGAAAGATCATAAAGGGTCTCCCCATTTTTGACAGTATGATAAATGCCAAAAGGGGTGTGGCAGGCTGTCATAGAAAATATGACAGCTAATAGAATTAAAAATAAATATGTTTTAAATAAGTTCACTGAATCGAATCCGTTCCAATGATATTTTAAAACGCATATTTTATCACAGCAAATCCTAATATCAATAGCACAGCGAAAAGAATTGCTAATTTATCGAAATATTTGTCAATCCAGTTTTTGATCGGATCACCGAAAAGTTTGATTAAAACGCCTTCTGCACCGAAACGAAAACCACGGCCAACGAGTGATGCTACCAGAAAAGTTACAATATCCGTTTTGCAAACACCGGCAGTAATGGTGAATATTTTATAAGGAATTGGTGTTATGGCAGCAATAATTATTGCGATTACGCTATGGTCGTTAAATTTGGTTTGCAGCGAATCGAAAACGGCCTGACCATTATAAAAATCAATGATTTGCTGACCGACAGTCTCAAAGAGTGCGAAGCCTATGTAATAGCCCAGAATTCCACCGATGACAGACGCAAGAGTGCAATATACTGCAAAATGTATCGCCTTGCTTCTTTTGCCAAGTGCCAGAGCCATTAACAGCGGATCAGGTGGAATGGGGAAAAATGAAGATTCTGCAAAAGAGAGTGTTATCAGTGCCGGTGTGCCATATTTTGTATCCGCCCAGTGCAATACCCAATCGTACATTGAGCGAACGAAATCCATAATTTTGCGATAAAGTGCCATTAACTTCTCCTAAATCAAACTATTTCAGATAATTTTCAAGTTTTTCCAGTGCTTTGTAGTCCGTAGAGTCGATTGAGATTGGTGTTACCGAGACGAATCCACCATCTGTGGCTTCTATATCGCAGTTGTCAATCTTTTCAACACCCATTGCATCACCGCCTATCCAGTAGTAGGTTTTGCCACGCGGGTCTTTTCTTTCGACAATGAATTGTTTGTAGTTACGTTTTCCAAGTTTGCAATATTTGTATTTAATCTCGTCGGGTGTCATATCCAGTGGAACATTTACATTTAGCAGTAAAACTTCGCCGGAATTTACCTTTTCGAGTTTTTCTGCCATCTCTAAGGCAACAAGACTGGATGTATCCCAGCGGATATTTTCAAAACCGGTTACCGAAATTGCGATGGAATTGATCTTAAGTACTCTGGCCTCAAGAGCCGCAGCTACCGTTCCCGAGTAACTAATGTCGTCTCCCAAATTGGGGCCACGATTGATGCCGGAGAGAATTACATCCGGTTTTTCAGGCATCAGATGATGAACAGCCATGTATACGCAATCTGTTGGAGTGCCATCCAAAGAGTACACCTGTGTGTCGTGTTCGGTAAGTCGCAATGGCTCGTGTAGAGTCAACTTATGTGAGCATGCACTTTGCTCTTTGTCCGGAGCAACAACCCACACATCGTGCTTTTCTCTGAAAATTTCGGCTAACGACTTAATGCCTTCTGAATTAATTCCATCGTCATTTGTAATAAGAACCCTCAAAATTTCAACCTTTCGACAATTTTCTGTGTGCTGTTTATATACTAAAAAGAATAGCACCTGCAAGGAAAAATAGTGGTTTTGATTACTATAAAACGGATTTAGCTGATTTATTCTTATTTATTGTAAAGTTGAAAATGTTTGGGAAAACCAAGTGTGAGATGGTATAATGCTTCCATATTTATGGTTATGATTTTTTTATATTTTTTATATGGAGTATTATTTTGGCAATTTCCTCTACTGACAAAAAGAGTCGGAACAATATAGTTTTGAAAAAACACGATAGTGCAAACCACGGGATTGAACTATTGAAAAAAGGTATTACCATAACATCTGCTATGCTTCTGGCGGGTCTAACGGTCTCACACTTCGGTGAGGAGTTGAGTTCGCTTGTGGGTGCAACCTGGACATATGCAGTTGATTTTGTTGCAGAATTGATATGAAAAAATACCGCAGATTTTTAATCGCAATTGACCTTTTTGCGTGTTTAAAAGATGCAGATATCAGCCTGTCATGACAGAAACCAGTAATCAAAAAAACAATGCTAACGGGGATGCAGAGAAGAAAGATGACGAATGGAAAAGCCCGTTAAGGGGTGAGACCCTCGATGTTTTCAAAAAATATCTGATGATTTCTCTTGGCGGTTTTGTTGTTGCTTTTGTTATTGCCTGGGCTTTCAGAAATGAATTGACCACCATTATTAAATGGCCTCTGATTCAGGCTTTTCCAGAAAAAGGTGCCGATACGATATTTTTGCGGGTGATTGATGCCTTCATGATGCATGTGAAAATATGCTTTTATTTTTCACTCTTGCTTGTTCTACCGTTTTTAAGTTTCAATTTTGTAAACAAATCCTATGCCCGCTTTTTGCCGAAAGATAAAAATTCGGGTTTTCGTACTGGTGTGTTTATGATTGCCTTGTTTTATCTTGGGGTTTCTTTTGCCTATTTAGTGGCGATGCCCGCTGCTTTTGATTTTCTGGTGCAATACAGCATGGATGATACCGGGGTTTTGTTTGATGGAACTGCGATGGAGCTTACCGACAGTTTGCAGGTATCCATGCGAGAGCATATTGATCTGACCATGAAGATGCTGATTGCCTTTGGAGTTGGTTTTGAGGCACCTCTGGCGATGCTGGTAAGTGTAAGGCTTGGAGTTTTAACGCCCGAAAAGTTCGCCAGATATCGTGGTGTGGCCGTTGTGGTGATTGCCATGTTTTCATCCCTGTTGACCCCACCAGACCCATGGACGATGCTATTGCTTTTAGGGCCGATGTATGCTCTATATGAACTTGGTATTTTGTTATGCAAAAACAAGACAGATAAATCTGAAAGTAAATAATGGTACTTGCATTTATACATCAAAAAGGCGGGACAGGAAAAAGTACACTTGCTATTGCAACCGCCATCTGGCTTGCCAAACGTGGTCGTAAAGTATTGCTGTTAGACGTTGATACTCAGGGAACATCTTCAAACTGGGGCAGACGTTACGGCAAGAAGTTTGGGGTAGAGGCTCTGGCCCAGCACGCCAGACTTGTGGCAAAAGATGTTGCAGAATACAGAGAGGAATACGAAGACCTGATTCTCGATCTTCCACCCACGGTTACAGCACAAACCGAAAAAGCCATTGAAGTAGCAGATGCCTTAATAATTCCCACAAGACCATCGCAGTCGGATATCTGGGCTTTAGACAGACTGATCGCATTGATTCTTGTCTCTGAAAGAAAGCCTGCACCGCCATATTTTGTAGTGTTTAATCAAAGTGAACCCGATGATATTATGGATTTCAAAGGACAGCTTGCAATGCGACGGGTACCTTACTCCGAAACCTGTGTGCCACTTTCAAAAGATTGGCCCAAGATTTATCTTGGCAAAGAGCTTACAGACGAAATGGATCGCATAATTGGGTCGATACTTCATGATATTCCCGCTGAAAATAGCTTTTATCCAATGTAATCAACTGACTTCTGGGTAAACACTAAATAAATTTATCTTTGCAATAAGATGCGTCGCTGTTTATTATGGTTGTGGTTATTTAAAACATACTGTGATTTGTGTCGTAACATCAGCTAACAATAGGGAAAAAACTGTGATAAATACAAGTAAAATAAAACTATTGGTTCCATTAGTATTATTAGTTGCTGCGATGTGTATTGCTGGTTGTGATTCCGACAATCAGGGAACCAACTCGGATGGCGATCTTGATTTTGAATCTGCCACGGAAGGTGAGCTTGAGCTGTCCGATGGTGATGTCGAGCAAACCGAAGCTGATGACATGGAAGATGGCGATTTTGATGCCACCGAAAAAGAGTCCTCTGAAGATGGTGATGTTGAAACAGACAATGAAATTGAGGATGTAGAAACCAGCGAAAGTGTTGATGGAGATGTTGAGCCGGAAGATGAGATCGAAGATATAGATGGAGATCTTGATCTTGAAGATGAACTGGAAGATCTTGAAGAGGAGATAGAGGCAGAATTAGAGCCTGAAGAAGAGGAAGAACCAGTAATACAGTGCAGTGCTGATGATGATCCTCTCTTATTTATGAACATCGTTGATGAACCATATTTCGAGACTTCCGGTTATTATTATGAAGGAACTATCAGCGAAAAGTGTGAGAGTCATGGGTTTATAATTGCTGGTGCCAAAGGTATGAAAGTTACGATTTCGATGAATCCTGTTGGCATAAAATCTCCACTGTTTGGCAGGATGAATGTTACTGACATTGCGGCAGTCTCGAAAAGACGTGAGCATGTGACATATTATGATGCACTGGATTCTTTCCCTTTGAGTGGTCTTGATTTTAACTTTACCCTGCCATATTCAGGCGAATTTCTGGTAATGATTTCAGGAAAAATGCTTGAAAGTACAGGTGACTACAGCATTAGTGCCAGTTGCAGCGAAAATTGTGATACGAAATTTACCAGAAACCCAATCGTACTTATGCATGGTATGGGTGGTTTTGACAGTGCATTTTTCAATCTGGTCAATTACTTTCAGGGGGTTGAGGAAAACCTGATTAATCAGGGTTACAATGTTCATACCACCGAAGTGGCGATGTTCAACGACAGCACCTATAGAGGTAATGAGGTCGAGAGCCAGTTGATGGAGATTCTGGAGACAACCGGAGCGAGAAAAATCGACATTATTGCGCACAGCCAAGGCGGACTTGATGCACGATATTTCATCAGTACCAAAGGTCACGGGGCTGATGTAGCCGTTGTGGCAATGCTTGCCACTCCACATAAAGGTAGTATTGTGGCAGATGTTTTGTTGGGCAACGTAACCGGCATTAGTCAGGATATAATTGTGGGTCTACTGGATTTCTTTGCCAACTTGATTGATGGTTCGGAAGCAGATGTCAGAGATGCACTGAACTTTATTACCAGAGATCATATGACAAATGTGTTTAACCCGCAAAACCCTGATGACCCAAGAGTGAAATACTGGTCATGGGCCGGAATAACATGCAATCTGCTTACCAACGATTGCAACGAAAATTTGGGACATGACAGGGTAGGGCTGGAGCTATCTATTACATACGGCATCATTAAAAACGGTGACGAATCCGAAGGCTATGGCCCTAACGACGGCATGGTTCAATACAAGAGCGCAGAATATGGCGAGTTTATGGGATATGTCAGCGCAGATCATGCCGACGAAATAGGGCAGTTTAAAAGCGGAGATTTTGACCATAAAAAATTCTACCGCAATGTTGCACAGCTTCAATATGAACGCGGATTTTAAGTCTTTAAAGATGATGCAGACAGCTTGTTAAAAGTATAATAAAAAAGACCATGAAAAACTTACATGGTCTTTTTTATTGGTATCTACTGACAATCTTCGTTGTCATATACATAATCATCCGGGAAGTATTCCTGACAGATGTCTTTGTCACAAATCTGATCAAAGTCCCATTGTATGCATGGTCCCATTGTACTGCATGTACAACTGTTATAAGTTTTATCAAAACACATCAGTTCAAAACGACTATCACAGACAGGGAAGGTACAGATGCACTTTAATTCGTCATCAATTGGGGCGCAAACATATGTTGAACCCTCTCCCCCATGCATAGTACAATATTGTTCGCAATTCAAGGCTGCGCAAGGGTCTGTATCCTCAATTTCCTCTTCTACCTCGTCTTCCAGCTCCATTTCTAACTCTGCCTCAATATCCAAATCGCCATCTTCAGTTTCTATTTCTTGTTCCAACTCTTCGTCAATATCTCCGTCTTCAATTTCTAGTTCTGCATCTTCTTCCATGTCGCCATCTGGAACAGTAACCAAGCCTGCGCAATCAAGATCGCAATATCCGAGGGTGCCGTTTAGCTCTTCACCATCATCACACTCTTCGACCCAGTAATCAATAATACCATCGCCACAATCGGTTTGAGGTAAAGCCAATTCTACAAATACAGTTGCCGAATCTTTTCTGCGGCCATCAAAAATTGTGTAATAAATTACATCGGTAAAGGTGGAGCTTTCCTCATTATATCGTTCCGGTTCGTAGTCGATAATTTTATTTTGATTATCTATTGTAACTTCGCCAGTGTGTGGGCTATCTCCATTTAATTGAATGCTGATATCCTCTTTTACAAGCGAGTCATCCCATGTATCGTTATCTAAAATATTAAGTTCAACCGATCCTCTGTTGTAAAAAACTACTTCAGGATAATCGTCTTTTGCGTCCGGCATATATGTGACAGTGAGCTTGACCGTTGCGGTGCTGGTTCTGTCACCACTGCCTATGGTGTATTTAAAGCTGTCGCCTTCATCAGAATCTGTTTTGGGTGTGTATCTGATACTAGCACCATCTTGAACAATCTCGACTGTACCAAGTGTGTTTTCTGTGTTAACTGACGTTATTGTTGGAGTGTCATTTTCTGCATCAATGTCATTTGCAAGAACTCCTAGTCTTGCAGGAGCAGAGTTTAAATCAACACGGAATGAATCGTCTGCTGCCTGTAATTCAGGTGCAATCGGGTCATCTTCTACCAGGGTAGCACCACTGACACACATGCGAATTGACAATGACATTGCATCGGGTACAGCATTGCCGTCTTCGTCGGTATTTTCGCCGGAAGAAACATCTGCCATCATCGGGGCTACACTCAAAGCCATGCAGGTATAGAGCAGGTTTCGGCAAATGGCACCGTCAAGTTCGGAATCACAATTTTCAGGTGCATTTTCAGTATCCTGAATGCACTCGGATTTCATTTGTCCATTTTCCATAGTATAGGATGTTACTGGATTATCAGGGTCTATTCCGGCACATGGACAAAGGCGAGCTTCACGTTCTATATCATCCAATACATCTGAAAACGGTACCCATCCACTCATTGATCCACCACATTCCACTTCACCGTTCTCCTTTGTTTTGTCTACTGTTTTATATGTTGTACGCCGTTTTTTTACTCCATTAACGGTAACCACAGATTCATCTACAACCTCAACCGGGAGTTCCATGGTCACATCTCTAACCATTACCGAAAACTTGGTTCCCTCTAGCAAACTTAGTGTTAATGGCAGGCTTCCACCTTCTGCCTTCATAACACCATTTTCAAAATACGCCCTGTTAAACTGTGCCTCAGGGCCGTGGCCTGAACTAAAACTGTCGGGATTGACCTGGAAAACTCCATTACCCTCATTGCGATCTTCTGCCGACTGATCAGTAACTCCGTCAAAATTAGTGTCTCCTTCACCACGATGTATCCAGAGCTGAGTTGGGCCACAACCATCTGTCGGTAAGTTTTTAAACTCGAAAAGAATGCTGTTTACATCACTGTCAATCGACTCCTGCAAATAATCACTGATGGGCTTATCCAAATCTTCCTGACCGCCATCAGTTGTAGTCAAAAGAATGTTGATAAGTCCACCCAAGGCGTTGTCTGGCTTACCATCGCCATTGACATCAAAACAGCAATCATCACCCGCTTCTGGAATTTGTATTTTTGAAAGGAAACTGATGTTTTCTGCAAAATCATAATCATCCCCGGAAACTGGAGCTATACAGATTTCGTTTTTGCATACCCACTCTTCAGGGCAATCTTCATTGCTTGAACATTGTTCTTCCAAAGCTTCACATGTAAGAGGTGCTACTCCACAAACGCCGTTTATCAGGCAGTCATAACCGTTATCGCAGCCCCCTGCATCTGTACATTGCTGATTTTTATCGCCTCGATTGGTATCAGGATCAGTATTGCAAAGACCATCTTCAAGGCAGGTCAAGTTATCATCGCATCTTTTGTCTGCATTGCACGATTGCCCCAATCCACCTGTTTCGGGGTTTGGATCATCTCCACAAGTACCGTCAGGTAAACAAACAAGAATATCGTCACAGATATTTTCGTCGGAACATGGCTGACCCATACCGCCGATATTCA
>Ga0070729_10005882_pt1 | contig 12398 bp, 9 predicted proteins | sample tdDd472_FD_66725 | JGI IMG/M metagenome (GOLD analysis project Ga0070729, IMG submission 66725) | Marine sediment microbial communities from the Atlantic coast under amendment with organic carbon and nitrate - tdDd47.2 | ecosystem: Environmental > Aquatic > Marine > Coastal > Sediment | place...
TTCCTCGAAATGCTCCACGCCTTTGGAGGCCGAAATCCAGTAAACGGCGTAATACAAATCACCATCATCTCCGTTGTAGGAATACTGATAGTTCCAGGCAACTTCGGTACCGGTTTTCGGATTCGGGAAAGGAAGACCTGCGGTATAACCGCTGATGGAAGACTTTCTGAAATCCTTGCCAACGTCTGTCAGTTTTGCCTGACCGGCGTATTTATTGGTAGCTTCGATGTATCCGACAGAGGGATGAATCGGTTCATATTCTCTGGTCCAGATTTTCATTTTGTATTTCTTTAACAACACAGAAATGCTTTCAGGCAAGACGGCTTTATACTTATCGAAATTGCTGCCTTTGATAACTTTACCCTTCGGCACAGGATTGGTGGTCAAATCGGGTTTAAAACCAACCATCTCACCCCAGTTTTCAGATGTAAGTTTCACACCTTTTTTCCATCCACCATCGGCAAAAACCACCGTGCAGGCGAGAAGCATCGCAAGCACTGTCACTGTTACCAGATGAGATTTTTTAACTTTCATTAACTTCAACATGATGACACCTCTTTCATTGCTATTTAGAACTGATATCGAATTCTTACGTTAACTTCATCACGATCCCTGAACAGACCCAGAGCCTTATACTGATCTGAGCCGAAGAAGTCCGTTACCTGCAATCTCAAACGCCAGTGACGACCAAGCCTGAAATCTACCTGACCGGAGATAAATGCGCTTTTGGGATCTACATAGGCCACCACCAGACGCGGAGCAATCATGCCGTGGAGGTATGACGTTGCCGCCAGAAAGACCAGTTTCCATGAATGCATTTTGATCGGATAGTTATTGAAGCCGGGAATCTGCAACAGATAGGATTCATCGGTATCCGTAATGGTCGGCATAACCGAGTGGCTTCCCTGCAATACCAGAATAATATTCTGGGTCGGATTCAACCAGCGAATCATTGTGGGGCGAATAAGTTGCACGGCATAGTTGATGACCGGCATTTTCTTGACCTTGAAATGATAACGCTGAGGCAGGTTCGGATCCTGATCGGTATAATCCATGGTGGATTTGGTGGGGAAGGTTCTGTCAGGTTCGACAGAGGCTTCCAGTTTGGCCACCAGACCTATGGGACTTTCAAAGGCATAATCAATTGCGAAACCGGCAATATGCTGCCTTGGGAAACCTAAGAAAAGTTTTTCCATATGATCACTGTCGTAACCTAAAGAAGCATCTTCTTTTCCTTCTGCATTCAATTTTGGTTTCAAATCAAAGTACAGTGGAATAGGAGGCGACATCATATGAGTGTAGTAATAGATCAGTGAATAGGTAGACTGCGGGCTGATATGTCCGCGCCATCTTAGACCGGCTCGCATATCTTCAAAGGCATTGCCCGGATACATGAATTCTTTTTTATCAATAACAAAAGGACTTGGCGTATCGGATAGAGGCAGTCCCCAGGTACCAACGAAAGTCAATGGCACATTGACGGTCTCGTGGTCACGATCAAATCCTGGTACCCACAACAGCTCCAGAGAATGATCAATGCTTTTCATTTCGAACATGGCTTTGGCGATCCACAATGGGAACCTTGTATCTTCAAAGGATTCCAGCGGGCCGAAATGCCAGGTATTGTCTATCGGATTGATAACATCCAGCAAGCGATAGGAATTGATATCACCCCAGACAACCTGCTGACGACCCAGCCTGAAAGAAAGCCAGTTGGTAGCTTCGATATCGACATAGAATTCACGCAGATCTACTTCAGTGTAATAGTTGTTCCAGACATAATTCTTGGCATATGTCCGCCTGTCTTCACCTTCTGGAAAGTATGGAATTTGTGCATAATCGTCAAAATCCAATTTCAAAGAGTAAACACCACGAACCACAGCATGGATCAGAATTCTTTCCTCGGGTCGCCATTCAGCCATCAACTGCAACGTTCCACGAAGCATGGAAGGCTTTCCTGCTCTGGCACCATGGCTGTGTGGATAACATGGTTTGTTTGGTGTGTTTACGGGGTCACAGGAAATATCTGTCTCGCCCAGAGAATTGTGATAATAGGCGGTGCTATCATAGTCCTGGAACAGGTTAGATGTCAGGGGTGCAAAAATACCGCCCTGCAATTGTACATATCCGTTTAATTCAAATTCCTTTTCCTGCGCATCGGCTAATGCAGGAAAAACCATAACACTAAGAAGTATAGTTAAAATGAAGAACCGTTTCACGTTATCCTCCTAACTATGAAACAGATATCAAACAGAAAAATGGAGACGAATATTTTATTCGCCTCCACATCAACTTGTTTCAATTAAAAATCAGGCTGACATTCTGCAGGATCTTCTGTAATGGTGGATTTCGTGCCCAGAGGATCGGTAGCCTGGATACCGGCATAGATGTTACCGATTGTAATGGCATCGGGGAAAACCACCATTGTGGTCGTACCAAGCTCGCCATCGGAATTGTGTGCAGTGAAAGTAGCAGGGCCGGGATCGACATTACCTACCAAATAATAACCGTTGATGGGGTTGACGGAATCCTGTTTGTCGAGAATGGTGGGAAGGTTGTTGTCGCCCATATATCTGACTACGCCACCGGAATCGGATGTAACAGTTGCGCAACCGGTGATATGTTCTTTTTCATCATCATCAGCTGGGTCTACCCAGTAAACGGCTCCGGCCACAACGGCTTTACCTGCATCAAGTGTTATACCGGCCAAGGCAGGAGCAGCAGTATAGGTGGACAGATCGACAGACCACAGTTTTTCGCCACGACTGTCGCCGGTGTTGCTGGTATCGGAGTTCAGGTTGAACTGATAGGTATCTACGCGTTTGATTGCTGCGTTTTCATCGTCAATACCTTCACACAAAAAGCCTACTTTACCTGCAGGTACATCTTTAAAGCTGATCAGACCTTGAACATCGGAAACCTGGGCTTCGTAGCCGGCAATTTTTTCGCCATCGCTACCAAGCAACCAGACGGTAACACCCTGTGCCGGGTTTTCTGTACCAAAGGTGCAAACCCAGGCGTTGAAATCTTTGGAGTCCGTAGCATCATCACCGCCACAGGCAACAAACAATGTAAGGGCTGCAAAAACCATCAAGAAAACCATTAACTTCTTTTTCATAGTCCATCTCCTTCTAACATTTGTTAGTTAACATAGGTTAAAATTATTACATCATATGCAACAATGTTAATACATGGCACCGCACCCACAACGAAGAAATATTCGTTCATCAATACCTAATTATTTGTATAATTGCTCTAATGATAATTCAAACCGCAAGCACAGGGAGAGTACGCGAGTAGGTTAAAACCAACAGGAAGATGAATTTTCGCTCGTATATTTAGTATTATGTTTCTAACACGGCAGGAAATTAGCGTCAAGAGTTTGTTGTGATTTTTCAGTAACTTTGATGGAAAATGAATGAGCGTTCAGCCACCGCCAGTGCCGACAGTTGACATTTTTTCGCTCCAGTTTTTCTCGAATGCAAGCAGCTTTATTCCGAATGTTTTTTCCCAGGCAATTCGAAATTTTTCACCTTTGCCGATCAACTTGATCAATAACACAATGCGTTGTCTGCCATAGGTTTCGAGCAAATCTGCAAAGGCCCAGTGAGCTGCACTGTAAACAAGTTTGGGGTTGTTTTTAATTAATTTATCACCATCAGTAATGGGGTCGCCCATAAATTCCGGGGATCGGTAATATTGCTGAATAGCATTTTTTGACATGCGCCTATAACCCTGCTTGGCAACATTGGAGGCCATTCCCTCACGAAACCAGAGGGGGATTTTCTTTTTATACCAGTTATTTGCATCACCTACATGCTGATACATAACAACGTGGGTCAACTCGTGCTGAACAAGCTCACAAACCCGCTTTTCGATCCTGTATCCATTCCAGCTTGAAGGAGTTTGAATATGAATATTCTGAAACTTGGCCCATGCCCTGAGCCATGGATAGCCATGCCTTCCAACCGCACGTTCGAGGTCATTATGCGTTGCGTAAACGTGAACTTTAACCGAGTATTTCAGGCCACCCCATGCTTTAAGTTCCGGCAGGGATTGGCGTATGCAATAGTTGATAAGAGAAGCGTCACGCTCGTATTTATGGTTATAATCTATCTTGAAAATCGAAGTGGAATTTTCCAGAGAAATTTGTCTTTTGGTATCCAAAGGAATTTTTGGAGAACTGACACATGAGGAAAGAAAAAGTATAAAAATGAGCGAAAATAGCGATATTTTTAAAAAGTTGCCCAAGGTTGAATTTGCAGAACTCATCACTCACCTTTTTCTTTGGCTTCCAACTGGACTTTCCAACTCTTGTATTTTTCTTCCCAGCGAAACAGTTTATGAGCCAATTCAGCACCACGAAGGGCCAGTTTTCTATCACCGATTTGATCATAGGCACGGGAAAGCATGTAACTCACATGGGCCATATAGCGGTTGCGGGAACCATCAACATTTTTGGGAGTATTTTTTATTACAAAGACATATTTCTCAATGGCTTGTTCCCATTGCTGCTTTTCAAAATAGCTCTCTGCTTCCCAGAAGGCTTTACGGGCGGTAATCCATTTCTGACATTTTGCACACGGCCCGGGATGGGCGATAAGCAGATCGTAGCCCTCTTTGTAAGAGATGGCCTTGTTGTTGTTCATCAGACATTCAGGCCCATGATTGTAGTGATCCGGCAACTTGAAGAGGGCATGGCCAAGCTCATGGGCCACCACAAAGGCTCCGGTGACCTCGTTCCTCTGCTGCCGATTAACTTTGGCCTTACCCTTCTCTGCAAAAAACGGAATCTTCGTATCCATCCCGAAGGTGCTACCCATTATTACCCTGCCCCCCAGAACATCACGCTTGAGATTCTTGTGGGAGACTCCGCCAACTTTGCATTTGGAAAACACACCATGTGGTGAGGGCTGGCTGATATCATCATACAAAATGAAGGTATTGGTCAGCACCAGATCATACTTGTCCTGATTTTCTAGAACGGTAAGCCAGTTTAAAAAAGAGCGATATTCGATTTTACTTTTAGCAAGAATGGATTCGCCGTTTTGTTTGATGCCACCAATAAAGTCAATCTTCTCCTGCATCTGTTTGGCCAGACCATCATAGATTTTTTCATAGGAGGAATATTGACTTCTTTCATTCTCCGGAAAGTAGCTTTGCAACTCTTCCAGTTTCCATTGTTTGACAAACTTCAGGATGCTTTTTTTATGCGCCAGAAAATCGTTCTTCACCCCCGGCAGAAAACGTCTTTTGTTTTTTTGTTGAAAAATTTTACCATCGGGTTTCAAGAACAGGCTGAAGAACTTTTTTATATCTACTTTACCGGCATCTTTAAAGCGGACATTGGAAAAACCGAATTTGTCCTGATACATCTTTTTTGCGGTAGCAAGAATCTGCTTTAGGTCGTTATCCGAGATATCCTCGAAATCGCTGTCAATCACCCGAACAACCTGAAGCTCCCTAACAGGAGCATTTGCAGACAAAGCCTTGCCGACATTTGCAAGAGCCATTTCCGGTGAAACGGCCATTTCATGTTGTTGAGTTTCAGAGGCGCAAGCTGCACCAGAAAAAACCAGTGCCATAAAAAGCAACAGATTATATCTTAATACAGCATCAAGTATCTTCATAGCTTATACAATTCCCCCATCGCTTACTGATTACAATCGTTCTCAGCAACGCAGGTTCCGGTGGTTGGTGTAACCGGATCATCAAAACAGCATGTAAAGGAATCGGGACAACGTCCTATTTCCTCTTTTTCATCGCTGCATGGTGTTCCGTAGCATGTATCACCAGCATTTAGTAATTTTGGGCTGCATCTCATTTTATTATTATCGTCCTTGATGCACTCCTTGGGGCAATCACAATCGGAATCTTCTACACAGCGTCCATTGTAAAAACACTCGGTGCTTCCATCACCGTGATCAATGCAGCTATTGAATTCAGGACACTGGGTCAGGTTATAGCCATTTCCGTTGTCGTTACAGGTTAAAACAGCTTCCTCTGTCAAGACTCCAAGATCAAGACATCTGAAATATGAAGGCAACAACGAGCAGCAGGTTTGTTTTCCCGGTACACAGGATATCTGTTTGGCTACACACTTGTTATCTTCGCAGGTCTGATCCGGCATGCAATCGGAATCTTCGCAGCACTCTTCGGTGCAGGGTGCATCCTCTTTCACACATTTATTACCACGACAAATATAACCCTCACCAAAGTTTGGATTATTCAGGCAATCATCAGGCTGGCAGCATTCATATTCACAAACCGTCTCGAAAACACAGGTATGAGTAGTAAGATCGCAAACGGTCTTGTCGCCACAATCATCATCGGAGCAGCACTGGTAGGGGCAAGCCTCTTCCTGATCCGTATCACCATCTGAACCGCTATCGCCATCGGTGTCGCCGTCTACTTTGCCACCAGAGCAAACATTGTTTACACAAGAGCCATCGCATTCGGCATCACTTAAACAAAACTCGTCATGAGTAAAGCACAATCCTTCAGTCTCACCCGGTGCAAAATAGCACTTGTATTTGCTAAGACCTTCTTCACCGCAATCGGTTGCCTGGTTACATTTTGTTCTATCCTCATTACTGTCACCACTTTCAACAGTGCTTCCACAGCCCACAACAATTAATCCGACAGCAATAATCAATATGATTAATGAAGATCTCATTTTTTTCTCCTTAAATACCAACGCGGTTTCCAATCGTATGACCGGAAAACCACAAAATTACAACTTAACCGTTAAAGTTTTATCATTAAGTTCAACAGGATAGCCAACAATGTTCTTTTTCGCAGAACCTCCAAGAATGTTACCCTGATAATCAAACTCGGACTTTCCAATACTGCAACACTGCAACTTCGATTCACCTTTTAGGGGATCTAGTCTTCGGCCACCGTGGGTGCATTTGTTTTTAAAGACATACCACTCATTGTCATCGCCATGCACAACTAGCACTCTGTTGGGCAGTGTTTTACCTTCTATTCTCATGGCAGAACCAGCTTGAGAAACTTCCGGGGCCATGGATAAATCCACTGTTAACTCTTTACCATCATAGTTCCAGCAATGCACGTTCTGAGGAATTTCAGTCTGGCAGATACCTAACAATCTTTTTATAAATGACATGTTTGTTTCTCCTGCAATCAAAACTACACAAGTGCTGAAAGTTTACATTCAGCCATTAATTACATCCCTGTATATTGCAGCAACTCTGGGTGCCCAGACCTGCAATGAATATTCCTGCTCAACTTTCTTTCTCGCGGCAAGTCCACAGCTTGTAATCATTTCCGGGTTTTCACAAACCATTTTCAAAAGAGAGTACCAGTCTTTTTCAGAACTTGCAAGGAGGCCATCCCGCATATGATCCACTATTTCGGAATTAACTCCCACAGGTGATGCAATGGCTAATCTGGAAGCAGCCATATACTGCAACAGCTTGGCACCGCACTTTCCTCTGGCCCATTCGTCATCATTAAGTGGCATCACCCCGACATCAAGTTTGGTAAGCTCAATCGCCTCCTGTTGTTCGCTCCATTGGACAAACTTGGTCGGCACTCCTTCCATTTCAATTGAAGTGGAACATATTATCCTCAGCTCAACGGGAAATTCAGCAGCAATTTGTTTCAATGCCCCATGAATCTCTCGTAAATAGGGCAAGGTACTGGGTAAGCCGACCCAGCCAATTACAAGTGGAGATTTATCTGTAATAACGCGCTTTTCGCTCATATCCGGCTTTGCATATCTATCCATATCAATTACAGTAGGTACAACCGAAACATTTTTATTGGATAAGCTGGCAAAGCTGGCCAGATTGCTGTTACCGACTATCACCCGATCAATTTTTTTTAATGTTTTAAGCAACTTACTTCGATGAAAGCGAGTCAGGTAAATGGCATCGTCAAACTCGATTATCGTTTTCTTTTTGAATACCGATAACAAGGTCTCCAAAAAACCCTGTTCGTAGGGAAAAAGCTGATTTTCGATAACCACCAGATCGGCTTTTCTAACCTTCGGCAAATCAGCTAAACGCCTGATAAAGCTGGGAATTGTAATGCCTGCCTTTAAGGCAATCCGTTTGTATTTCGACTCTATTTTGGGTAGGCCATAATATGCATCCGGAAACAGGGGTAGCGTTTCGACATTAAAACCATGCGACTCAAGATATGGTAAATACTGCAAAAAACGATATCTTGTCGCCGGATTAATCGCTGTTCCCTTGGTAAAAACCAGAACATTTTGACGAGCGGTCATAACTCTTCAGCTTCCTCATCAATTTTTTGTCTGTCGGGAAAGAAATCCAGATAGGAGTTGATAAGCTGTCTGGTAAGCCTCTCTGCTGAATATTCGGCACAAACGGCCCTGGCTTCTGCAGAAGCTCTCTCCAGATCGAGATCAAGGCTTTTCACCATGGCCTGTCTCAACTGACTCGAACCTGCACTATCAAACAAAACTGAACAGGCAGGATTAAGTATCTCCGGTATCATTCCCATATTGGGAGCAACCACGGGCTTGCCAAAACTAAGCGCCAGCATGGTTGAACCGGAATTTAAAACATCCTTGTAGGGCATTACAAAAATATCGGCTGCCTGTAAATAATATTGTACATCGTCCCTTGGTATATAGCGCAAAAAGGCATGAACATTATCGTATCTGGAACATAATCCCTCAATAGTGGAGGCATAATGTTTGTTAGATGGGCTTCCGGCCACAATTAAGGTGTGATCTCTTAGGGAATGCTTACCAAACAGGGGAATAACATCGGCCAGTCCCTTGTATGGATGAATGCCACCAAAGCAGATAAAAACCTTTCCCTTTGGCTTGATACCGAGGTGATCCAGAGCTTGTTTACGATTAACCTGTCTAGGGAAATAATTGTCAAAATTGTGGTGTGGCAGATGAATAACCTTGCTCTCTGTCAAATCTGGATAGAGATCCCGCATTACTCTTCTGGTTGCCAAAGATGGCGCAATAATTCTGTCAGCCTGGGAAAACATCCATTTGCGACCAACTTTTTCGAGCCACTCGGAGGCATAGTTTCCTTTAGGTTCATTATATAAAGTCCAGAAGACCTTCAGGCCCATACGCTTGGTAAACCACATTCTACCTACACGTTTATAAAAATTGCTTATCTGGGAAATCGTCTCGCTGGAAGCCGATGTACCCTGATATTCCTGTATGTTGTAGATATGCAGAATATCGTGCCTGGCAGCTTGCCTGAGAAGCTCGGATGAATCCAGATCATGCAGCATGGTAACTTCCGCACCGAGCCGCTCCAGATGATCCTTGGTGACAATCAGGTAGGGATTCTGTTCAGCAGCCGGATACATCAGCACGCGGACAATCGGCTTCTCTCGACCCAGAACAGAAAATTTTTCTCTGGCCCAGCCGGTAACAGCTCTACCCGGTGATAAAATCTTATTTACAAACTTGTTGTTGATTTTCTTTTTCATATTTCTTTACTGTTTTATTGTTCGTTAAAGTGTACGAAGTTTAAAATAGCCTTCTTCAATTGCAACCGCAGCATCGGCAATTTTGCCTGCATCACCAATTGTTATAACCTCTCCTTTGAAAGATTCCGCTATATCAGCCAGAGGATTAAAGGATTTCATTCCGGCTGCCAGTATAATTGTATCGGCGGGTAACAGTTTTTCTTCGCCGTTAACTTCAATATGTACTCCCTCATCGTCAATTTTTCTCGCAATCGCCTTGACAATGATATTTACCTTCATTTCCTTTGCTTCTTTTAAAGCCACCCACTTGGTGCTTTTGCCGATAGCTTGACCCACTTTGGGCAGCATGTCAATAAGGGTGACAGAATAGTTACCGTTCCACAGAAGATCCCTTATTACTTCAGGTTTCTCCGCATCATGCATCAGCAGAAAACTTGCAACTTCGGGGTCCAAAGTGCCGATTTCCGAGATATAAAGAGCAGCCTCAACACCAATGGGGCCACCACCGATTACAACCACTTTTTCACCGTCCGGGACATCTCTGTTATGCATGAAAGGCACGGCATCTACAACTTTAGGATGATCTATACCTTCAATCGGCGGAACCAGTGCCTCGGCACCGGTTGCAACAACCAAAACATCAGGTTTACGTTTTTCAACCTCGTTTTTGTCGACGGTTACACCGCATTCTACCTTTACATTGTTTATTTCAAGCTGTCTTTTAAGATCCCTGATAATAGCGACAAATTCATCTTTGCCGGGAGCTGCGCAAGCGGCCGGAATTTGTCCGCCAATCTCTTCATTCTTTTCAAGCACTGTTACATCATGCCCGCGTTTAGCTGCGGTTAAAGCGGCAAACAATCCACCGGGGCCACCACCTGCCACCAAAACTTTTTTGGGAGCAGTCAATGGTGCCTCTTCCTCATCTTCATATCCTGCACGCGGATTAACCATACAGCTTACCGGCTTCAACTGAAACACATTATCCAGACATCGCTGGTTACAGGCAATGCACTGAACGATATCTTCGCTTCTGCCTTCCATGGCCTTGTTGGGCCATTCGGGATCAGTAATAAGCGCACGTCCAAGACTGACCAAATCGCAGGAGCCTTCTTTAATCAGTTTTTCTGCAAGCTCGGGACGATTGATTCTGTTTGCAGCAGCAACAGGAATGTCGACTTTTCTGCGAACATTTCTGGCCAGATAGGAAAAGCCTCCGCGTGGCAGGGCAAAGGTAATCTGCGGAACCTTGGTCTCGTGCCAGCCACCTGTAACATTAAACATGTTGGCACCGGCTTTTTCCAGATAAGTGGCAAAGTCGGCGTTTTCGGTATTTGTATTTGAATCCGGTACAAAGTCGTTTCCACTGAACCTTACTGAAATCGGGAAGTCCGGCCCCACTGCTGCTCTTACGGCCTCAACTACTTCGATACCGAAACGCCTGCGGTTTTCCACGCAGCCACCATATTCATCCGATCTCAGGTTTGTAAGCGGGGAATAGAACTGGTTTATCAGATATCCTGCCGAACCGATAATCTCCACGATATCGAACCCGGATTCCTTGATTCTTTTGGCGCAATCGGCAAAGTCCTGGATGGTTTTCTGAATCTCGTCAACCGACAACTCACGGGACATTTCGTGTGTCAAACCGCTCATGGTGGCGGATGCGGATACGGCTGTTCTGCCTTCTAAAAAGAAACTGTAGGTGTATCGGCCTGCATGATACATCTGAACACCACATTTGGCACCATTATCATGTATCGCCTTCGAAAGAGTCTTTAAGCCGGGGATAAAGCGGTCTTCATTTATGCCAATCATCAATTCTCCACCGGCATCTTCATTCACGGGACATGGGCCAGCCATAAGCAAACCAGCGCCACCTTTGGCTCTGGCCTTGTAGAAATCAATCACCTTTTTGTTAACCAGGCTATCATTGGTGTAGTTAAGGTGCATAGCTGGCATGACTATGCGGTTTTTAAGCGTAAGTGTTCCAACTTTGATGGGTGAAAACAATAGGCTCATAAGTCCTCCTTGAAGCAGACCAAACTCTGGGTTTTATTTGTCACTCGACTGACAAAATAAGCTATCACAGCTTAAAAACAATGTAAAGAATAGAACAATATCTGGCGCAGACTGGGGTGCATCACAAGATTTTGCAAATCAGCCCCTAACGCTCATGCTGAGTGATTTGCTATAGCAAATTGTATCGAAGTATTAGCGTTTCTACATAAATAAGCCCTCGATACAATGCCCTTCGGGCACCACTCGGGCTGAGCGGGTTTGAATATATTTAAAAAAAAATATTTTGTGATACACCCTCGAAGACTGGGGTGTAAATCATTTTCTCGGTAAATAATATTGACCATATCTTTCTGCTCAGCCATGGATACAATCGACTAATCGTCGATCACTCGCCATGAGCGGGCTTATATTTAACAAAAATCAGCATTTTTTCAGGATACACCTGCGCAGACTGTTGAAACGCCATTAAATATATGTTACGATAAGACATTGGAATTAAAAGACAATAATTACACACAAATCTGCGAGGACAATTATGGTAAGAGTTACCAATCGTTTTCTGATCAGCAGCAAGATGTTTGTCAAAGAGACATATGGACAAGAAGTCTGGAACACACTAATGGAAACACTCCAGCCAGCCACAAGGAATATCTTTAAAGCAAAGATCAACCCCAAAAAAGATGTGGGCTTTGACAAGGTTGCCGATCTGCTGGTTTGTGTAGAGAAATTGCTTGCTAAAGAGCATCCCGATGTTCTGTTTGAGCTTGGCCTGCATAACTCGGCCGATGATCTGTCCGCCACCCAGAAATTGTTCATGAAAATTATTTCTGTGGAATGGGTTTTAAAGGTCGCTGCCATGCTATGGAAACAGCGGGTAAAAAATGGTGGCAAGATGGAGATTCAAACCCTTGGCAAAGGCCGGG
>Ga0070729_10005883_pt1 | contig 12398 bp, 9 predicted proteins | sample tdDd472_FD_66725 | JGI IMG/M metagenome (GOLD analysis project Ga0070729, IMG submission 66725) | Marine sediment microbial communities from the Atlantic coast under amendment with organic carbon and nitrate - tdDd47.2 | ecosystem: Environmental > Aquatic > Marine > Coastal > Sediment | place...
AAATGACTTCGTTTACCGGGCCGTGAAAGATCGAACGGTGGTCCTATTCGAATCCCAATTCAAGCGCAACTTCATCCATGTCCGAGATGTTGCACACGCTTTCATTCATGTGATGGACCGTTTTGAAGAGCTCAAAGGTGAGGCTTATAATGTCGGACTCTCACAGGCCAACCTTTCAAAAACCGAGCTGTGTGAACGTATTAAAGAGTTAATACCTTCCTTTGTTTTTCTGGAGGCACCTCTGGGAGAAGATCCGGATAAACGCGATTACATTGTTTCCAATGAGAAAATTGAGTCTACCGGCTGGACTCCAAAGGTCAGCCTTGAAGATGGTATCCGGGAGTTGGTGAAACTCTACACCATAATTTCCAACACGAAATACAACAACGTCTGAGGCCAACATGCTTGTAACGATCGAAGAATTAACGGCTCATTCCCTAAGGTTAAGACGTGAATTAGTTGAGATTTGCGCTTCAAAAGGTGGCCACCTATCCACATCGCTCTCATGTACCGATATTCTCGTAAGCCTTTATTATTCAGGTATTCTAAAACACAACCCAAGTGAGCCTGAATACCCGGATCGCGATCGTTTTATTCTGAGTAAGGGACACGCCGAAACCATGTTATATACCGTACTCTGCGACCGAGGTTACTTTCCTCGGTCATGGATCGACAACCACTATCGGTCCGGTGATTGTCGCCTAGGTGGACATCCCGATAAGCGCATTCCGGGAGTGGAAGTTTCTACAGGTTCATTGGGACACGGCCTTGGCCTGGGTGCAGGCATGATGTTGGCCGCCAAGCTAGATGGCCTCGACCAAACCTGTTTTGTGCTGCTCGGAGACGCCGAGTGCACAGAAGGTTCGGTATGGGAAACCGCTCAATTTGCTGCGAGACACCACCTGTCAAACCTCATTGCCATTGTCGACCGTAACCACATCGGGGCCAGTGACAAGACTGAACATTTCACCGGCCTGTTTGACCTGGAAGCCAAATGGAAAGCTTTTCAATGGAACACCATTTCCTGCAATGGGCACGATTGCGGACAGTTAGTTGCTGCATTAATGCAGGCCCGTGAAAAGGGAAATTGTTGGCCGACTGCAATCATTGCAGAAACCACCAAGGGAAAGGGGCTTTCGTTCGTCGAGAACGACCCAATGTGGCATGTACGTCAACTAAATAATCCTGACGATATCGAACAAGCAAGACGAGAGTTACAGGAGGCAAATCATGCCTGATTCCTCGCTAACCATGCGCGATGCATTCATCTCAGAACTCATGCAGTTTGCGAAAGACAATAAGGATATTTTATTCATTTCAAACGATTTCGGAGCCCCCAGCCTTGACAGGTTCCGAAAGGAGCTTTCCGAACAATACATTAATGCCGGAATATCAGAACAGAACATGCTTTCGGCCGCCACAGGCCTGGCCATGAGCGGCAAACGCGTGTTCATTTACAGTATTGCCTCGTTTATAACCACGCGCAGCTATGAACAAATGAAATTAGATATCTGCATCCATAAGGTGCCGGTGACCTTTATCGCAGTAGGTGCATGTTATGCCTACCCCCAGGATGGGCCAACCCATCACGCAACGGAAGATATTGCGATCATGCGAGCCCTAAGCGGCATGCAGGTCTACTCACCTTCGGATGCATTCAGTGCCCAAAAATTGGTAACCGTCTCCCTTGGTAGCGAAGGTCCTACCTACCTACGACTGGACAAAGGACTCTGGCCACACCTCGAGCGGACTGATTATTCGGACGCGAATGGGCTCTCGGTTCTCAAGGAAGGATCTGATGTTGGAATCATTGCAACGGGCATTATGTGTCACCGGGCAATGGAAGTCGCCGAGGTTCTAGGGAAAAAAGGTCAATCATGTCGAGTCATTGACCTTTGGAAACTCAAGCCCCTCCAAACAAGCGCACTCACGTCTGCCATCTCAGGTCTCTCAATGCTGGTTTCTCTCGAAGAACACTGCCTAAACGGAGGTCTTGGATCCCTTATTGCGGAGTTTATACTGGATAATGACATTCCCATACGGTTAAAACGAATTGGGATTCCAGATGAGAAGTTGTATACTTATGGAATTAGACAAACACTACACTCGGAAATCGGACTGGATGTGGAATCTCTGGTTCAAACAATTTCAAGTTTCATGGAGACAGTTTAATGGGTAGAGGTGTCCAGTTAAATGACTCTCGGCTCTTCACACCCGGTTGCTCAAACTTGCAACCGGTGACCAAGGAGATGGAAACGCCCTGGTTCACCATAAGGAAACGCGGCGATTTTTACTCATATGAAGCAAAGTCTGCCCAGGTCACCATTGTTCCCATTGTCGACAGCGATCACTTGATCATGGTCCACTGCAAACGTCCTCTGATGGACGATGCTCCGTTGGAACTACCGGCTGGAGGTTTCCTCGAAAAAGAAACGCCACAACAGGCGGCTCGTCGCGAACTTGCTGAAGAAACTGGTGTGAAGATTCAAGATTTGAAACGTTTTCATCTTGATTTCCCTTTCGCTGTAATGTCAGGTCGCAGCCCACACTTGGATCACGCTGTTACAGTCCACATCAATCAATCCGAATGGGATCAGAGGTCCCAGCACGATGCAGAAATTGACCAGGTATGCTTGATCTCTTTCAAGGATGCCATTGAAAAAATTCGTTGCGGTGAAATTTACAGCATCGTACCTATGGCCCTGATCCAAAGGGAATACCTAAAACATCTCGAGTGTTAAACTTGTTTAAAATGAAAATAAAAAGGAAACAAGCATGCCTGAACAACTGGATATCGTACTCATCAACGTAGGCTCAAAAAAGAAGGTTTATCAAGAACTCAGCAAAGATTTTTCTGCCTGTGAACCCCCGTTCTGGTGTGCATTAACCGCCGGATTTATTCGAAACAACGGCTTCTCGGTCGAAATTTTAGACGCCAACGGATTAAACCTATCGCACCCCGAAGCGGCTGAACGAATTGTAAACTTGAATCCAAAGATCACTGCCATCGTTGTCTACGGGCAGCAAGCTAATACCTGCACACCACTTATGGAAGGGGTACGAGAACTCGCGTCAGAGATCAAGAAACGCCGATCGCAGGACACCTTAATTGTCACCGGCTGGCATACTTCGGCCTTGCCTGAGCGAACACTACAGGAAGTCGAATGCGACCTGGTGAGTAAGGGTGAAGGATTTTATACTCTTGTTGAATTGCTGCAAGGCCTGCCTTATGACCAAATTCGCGGACTCTACTACTGGGATGGTGACCTGATCCGAGCCTCCTCACGTCCTCAGGAAAACGTGCCTGATCTCAGCAAAGAACTTTGTGACGTGGCTTGGGATCTTATTCCATGGGATGACGCTTACTATCGGGCATTCAACTGGATGTGCATGGGCGATTTAGAATCCCGCGGGCGCTACGCGTCACTTTTCACGAGTTTGGGATGCCCATTCAGCTGCTCCTACTGTGCCATCCACGCCACCTATGGAGACAAACGCATCCGCTATTGGGACCTTGAATGGGTCATGCGGCAGATCGACACCCTGGCTCGAGAACATAACGTCAAGAATATCAATTTCATCGACGAATTGTTTGTTTTCAACAAAAAACACTTTCTACCTATCGCAGAGGAATTGATAAAACGAGAATACACAGTGAATATTTGTGCGTTCGCGCGAGTCGACAGCGTGGATCGCCTTTCTGAAGATGACCTCCGGACACTCAAGAAGGCGGGCTTTAACTGGTTCAAACTAGGAATTGAAACGCTAAACGAGGACATTCTGGATAATATCAATAAAAGCCAATATGGAAAGGAGGAAATCAAACGCACGGTTGAGAAGATTCACCGCTGCGGCATTGATCTATGTGCGAATTACATGTTTGGACTGCCCGGCGACAGCCATGAGACGATGCAGGAAACGCTCACTTTTGCCACCGAATTGAACTGTGCTTTCCCGAGTTTCTTTTGCACCATGGCCGTCCCAGGATCAGATCTCTACAAAGAAGCCCAGGAAAAGGGAACCCCTCTTCCCGACACATGGGAAGGTTTCGCCCAACAGGGCTATGATTTCTTACCCCTGCCAACGGAACACCTTACTGCTGCGGAAGTTCTGGAGTTCCGCGACTATGCGTTCCAAAGCTATTTCGACAACCCACGCTATCAGAAGATGATTCTTGAGAAATTTGGCCCTGAAACGCTAGAGCACATCAAGGGGATGAACAGCATTCGCCTCAAAAGGAGAATTCTCGAGCCCCAGCAAGGATGAAAGGACCTTTGCAATGTCCATTAAATCGCTTCTTTCAACCCTATCCCCAGGTAAACCGATCCTGGACGTCCCCCGCGCCATCCTGAGTGCGCCTGTACGGCACGTATTCATGATTGGCACAATGTGGTTCTTGAAACAACAAAACAGAATGCAGCCTCGCGTCCTGGAAATCGGTTCCTGGTATGGTGCTTCGGCCCTGTCATGGGCTCAAGGTTTAAAAGCATACCACGAGGGGATGGGCACTTTGACCTGTATCGATGGCTGGAGTCCCTTTTTCGACATGGACATCCACAAGGACTCCGATTACGCACGCGAGATGGAGGCCTCCCTCACCACCGACCTGGCCTATCAGATCTTCGTTCACAACATGTCGACATTGCCTCCAAGCATCGACCATCAACATATTCGGGGACGAAGCGAAAAGGTCCTACCGCTTCTGAAACCAGAAGCCTTCGATGTCGTTTTTATCGATGCTGATCATACCTTTGATGCGGTTTCAAAAGATATCGAACTCGCCAAGCCACTAATATCAGAGGGTGGAATCATCTGTGGCGACGATCTCAATCTTCAGCTTTTCGAATGCGACGAGAAAATAGCCCATGCTCACGCCCAAGTCGATTTCATCGCCGACCCCAAAACCGGACGAAACTTCCACCCTGGCGTCACCCTAGCTGTCGAAAAACACTTCGGCAGGGTTTCCAGTTGGGGCGGTTACTGGGCCATGCAGCGCCGTGGCGCAACTTGGCACCCCATTTCTCTTAAGAACATGCCTGTAGTATTTCCTGAACACTTTCCAGCCGAAAAAGTAAGCCAAGCAACAGCCCATTTCAATGACATTTCAAGCTCTCTTGACTAAGCAACAACAAAGGAGTTTAACTAAAACTTGATAATCTAACTAGTTTAGAATTAGGCCTATACATTATTCATTCCCTGGGTTATATATGATCTTGTCAAAAATGGACACCCTAATTTCCCATAGCAACGTTTGTTTTTATTGTCTTAAGGGGTTTGAGGTGATCATACAGCCGATTCTTCCAGTAATACCCACCCTAAAAATCCCTTTTAGCCGAATGGCGCCTTTTGAATTCTTATCACCCCCCTATCATTCAAACAATGCCAATCCGGTCGTCGTTTTTCGACAAAAGATTCAATTTCATTGATGGAAGGATAGTCTTTCCAGCCTTGTTCAAAACAGGCGGCGTCATCAATTAAGATGACATGTTGATCGACCGGATGCTGCAGAATCGTTTCAAGCTCTTGGAGAATCGGCGTGTCTAGATCTGCACGGGCCGTTGACTCACCTGAGTAGTGGGCATCTAACCAGAACAAACAGGGTTCATTGATCTCACATAAAATGTCAGTCAGAACCAGCCCACTGTTTCCCCGAACAAGATGAACATTTGGGTAGTTCTGAAATCTGGCCACGGCGTTTTTGAAAAGAACTTCAGATAACTCAACCGAAATTATTTTTTCAAATTGATTCATCACCAAGTGGATCATGCTTCCCAAATAAGTCCCGGTTTCCAAAAAAATCTTAATTTCCGGAGTACGATGCCAATAAATGGCCAAAAGCTTGTTTAAATAGCCAGGAACAGGGTCTAGGATGGAATTCCAGGCCCCATTGTTAATTCGCTCAACGACCAAAGTCTGTAGAAAGCGGCACATGTTTTGAAAGTGTAGATTTGCCTCAGGATCCCCTGGACAAATTTCGCACGCTCGGTTAAACCAGTTCAGGGCTTCTTCCCATCGCCCCATTTGAAACATGACACACCCGTATTGAATCCAATCATAGTGGTTGTTTGGGTCCATTCGCTTTTCAATGTGGTTTAGGGCGGTTTCATTAAGATTCGAAGAGGAAATTACATTTCTCCTTTGGATAGAATATCACTGTGGCCTCAGGCTTTATAGTATCACCATTGTTGCCATTTTTATGGGAGAATTAGGTACCGGGAACAAGGGTTTATAGGGGGACCGATGAGTCATGAGTTTTTTGTCCTTTGCCAAGGCTACAGTGGAAGCCATTTTTTAGCAAACTCTCTATCCTTACATCCCGATATTTTATGCACCCATGGGCATGACCACCCGCTTACAACCCTACCTCTCTTCTTCGAAGATGTGGAACGTTTTGAGCAGTTACTTGAAAGGTGTCTTCGTGGGAATTTGGTGAACGATCACTACTTCAATATAGGATTAAACAAAGATGTTTGCAGATCTTACATCGATACGTATAAACAAGTGTGCAAAAGCGCATTTCAGGAATTTGGTCCATCATTTATTCATCGATGGAGTCCACAAGCGTTCCTTGGACTAGAATTCACACTACCATACCTTAAGTTATTGGGCGTAGACACCCAAAACATTGCCGAAATGCAATTCGGTGAAAAGGATATGGTCAATTACAATAAGGTCTTGGCTGAATTCGTCGATGGGGTAATAAAATATAAATTCATTGGAAATGTTCATGGGTATAACTTAAAAATTTACCTTTTGGCGAAAAAACGCTGGCCTAGTTGGGCAAAGTCCATACGAGTCATCAATCTTGTTCGACACCCAGTCACAAGATATATGTCATTCATCCGAAGGGTTTCCCACGAATACTATCATCGATCACGGTTTTTTGCAGACCAGTTGGAGCGATTTGTTCTAGAACATAAAGAGGATATTAAACATATTGAGAGGCAATACTACTTGGATTTCTCCGTGCTTGAGAATCGAATCATCTACTTTGACGTCAATCATTTACACGTAAACAAACATTGGGCGGAGGAGTTCGAATTCGCTAAAAGAGAAACCATTTGGAATGTATATTTCGAACGATTGATTAAGGAGCCTGACTATTTCAAGAGTATAGTTCAATTTCTGACCCAGAGTCAAATTGATGTCCCACAACACTATTTAGACCTCGTTTTTTCACCGGAAAATGCCTTGAGAGGCCGTCAAACATCACGCACTTCCCAGGGGAATTGCTCACCTGATCAAACCTGGGAGCGTTTGAATCCTTGGATTCAGGAGCAAATAAAAAAGGAATTTCAAGAGTATCAAGTAATAAAAAAATACCTGGAATCGCCCTACACATTCCAATTCATGCATCGAAAGAGTTGAAAACATGAACAAATAAAAAAGGAAGCTGTATTTTTGATCTATACTTTAGATAAATGAGTTCTGCGGTTCATCATCTTTTTCTGACCGGTCACCGACAAATCTAGTGATACGAGTTGCTTGATCAACAGAGATACCTCCCACATCCAATAAATCACATAGGATCGAGTTTAGGGTGGCACTGGACCAAATAAAATAGAAAGACCCCCAAGACCTAAAATTCAGATCTGAGACAGGATTGTCTACGAGGGACTGAAACTGGTGGTTTGACTCCTTCCAAAGTGAAAGCTTAGCGTCTTTCGAAAAGGGAATATTGCGTCGAATACCTCTCCAGAATAACCTAAAATCCCTATCCTCTGGTTCCAAATTGAATTCAAAGGATCCCTTCGTATAAACACAGATCAAACGGTTGCCCTTAATTTGAAATTTCCGGAAATCCGAAGGAAAATTCATTTTCATCTTCATTTGACTGATACACTTTTGAACAGCCAATAAATGATAAAAACTATTAAATGTGAGTAATCCCTTTCCGTTAGTCTGATAATGTTGCTCACAATAGCGGGCCTTAGGATTGTTGAAGGAATTTGCACTAAAGGGATACGGAGCGAGAAGTTTTTTCCCAAGCGAAATGGTAGATATCGGATTTCCAAGATGCTTTTGAAAAAAAATTGCTTGGGCAACTGACGTATCGAAATAGAAACAGAAGGAACCTAACTCACTCCAAAGAGAACTTGGAATAAGCGGCCAATGGTACGGAACTGTGTTGATCCAATAGTAGGTGTCCTTATTCCTGATTAGGTCCCCTTCCATGAAAAAAATATGAGGGGACTCATTTGAAAAACCGCTGAGGCTTTGGATAATATAATCAACGGCTCCAGGGTTAAAAATCATTTTTGTTGAAAAGGAGGTCATGTAGGTGGCCTGACAATCAAAGTCTTTAATCGCTTGCAGCATCCCCATAAAAAAAGTAATGGGGTGTCGGGGCTTTGGATTTAAAACGGTTGTTATTTTGAAATTTTCATAGCGAACGGACTCTCCATCGTCGGTCACAGCAATGAATTGAAATACGTTTGCATGCTTGGGCTCAAAATTCGTGCGGATAAAAGCAGAAATGGCCTCTTTTGTCTTTCCAAAGATGATTACTTTGATAATAAAGTGACTCAATGAACCTCTCACCTTTTTTGAATACTTGGAAATTTTCCTCTGCCTAATGAATTCTATTTCAATCGTTTGTTGGTTGTCTACAATGCGCTAATTTTTTCAATACTTACAGCAGATAAACTATCAGCCGTGGAAGTGACACTAGACATTTGTTAAGATCAGTTCATGAAAAATAAGGCAGGCCGATTCCCAACTCACATTTTCGATAGCGTTGAGTTTTCCAACGGAACAAGAATAGTCACCGATGAATTTAACCATCGCCTTCTTCAACAAACTGATCGGGCGAAATGGGAAGAATTTGGTCCTGAAACCCTGAACTATCCTTCTGGTCTGGCTATTTTCCAGGATCGCCTTTTTGTCTGCGATTGTTGGAACCACAGAATTGTAATGCTGGACGAAACGGGAAAGATTACGAATCAATGCGGAACATTTGGACAGGAACCTTCGTTTTTCGACCGTCCAAGGGATGTGTGTATTTTTGGTGAAAAAGTGGCTGTCGCAGATTATGGCAATGCCCGGATTCAATATTTTGATTTTGATCTTCGTTTTGATTCCTTATGGGACTGTAAATTCGCAACAAAACCTCCCTTTTTGGGATCGCATGATCCCAAAAAACAACCCGCTTACCCGTCTCGGTTAGTCTCCGATTCCTCCGTTTTGATAATCCAAACTCAGTTAGGTTTTGTTCACCTTTGCAACGGAGAAGTTCAAAAAATGGAATGTATCCACCCACCTTATCACTTTGATCTATTGATGGTAAATCATGGCAAATCCTTATGGCGTCATTGTGCGGACCAGATAATATGGCTCGAGGAGGATAACTCCGCCTTTCAATTAATTGACAAAGACATTACTCATGCCTGGTTTGATGAAAACCGAAACCTAAAGGGAATCGACCGATTGGGCAAGACAGTGGCGATCAAAATGGAGGCACACCATCCACCAAAAGTTATGCCACGAAGGATTTTCGACTATTCAGTCCCACAAGATGCGCTTGTAGAAACGATTCAGGACTTTTTGAGTTTTATTTGTAAATCCCTGGAAGAAGCCTCCCCCGAATCCATTATTGGATCAACGGTCCGTCATTTAGTTGAAGTTGGCCCTACGATCAGTTCATTTCCGAAAACAATCCTTTCTAGGAAAGGTCTCGAGCTTTCATTCAAGCTAGACGAATTCCTGTTTCAAATAAGTCGTTCATTGCAAACCAAATCAACTTCGACAGACCTAAAAGAGTTACTTTGTCAGTGTAACCAAGTCTACAGCGATACTTTGGCGTGGTCACTTTCTGATGACAGCCCCAAACATATATCCTTTTTTTGGTTTATTCACTTCCATTTAAAATGGGTGATTATGTCGCTTGAATCACAACTATTCAAATTACGTGCATTTTGTACTCCACCTAAAGTTCAGAGGGAGCCATTAATTGGTTGTCTAAAGAATAGAGCCGATTTACTGCTGTCACTTATCGAAGATGTCTCCCCCTTCAAGGAAAGGGATTCACGTACATTTCAACTGTACGTTGAAGCTGAGCAAAATCGCCTTGCGCTTGAGGCTCATCCAAGCCTGCCCAGCACGGTTCATTCTGGGATCGCGTTTTATTTAATCGCGTTAAATTTATTAGAGAAACATGACTTAGAATCCCAACTTTTCTTTTCGTTTTTGAACAAATTTGACGGCCTTGATGATATCAACAAAACTGAACTTGTTGAATATTTGTCATTCATTGGACGATTGGAAGAAGCGGAAGAACTATACCTTAGAATTCAATCTGGAGCCAAGGTAAACAAAGAAAAAAAACCTGTTTGTTTCTATTCACGAAATCTCACGCTACCCATCCAAGCCTATTTGGAGACTGCACCAATTGAGGTCCACCAGGATCTCTTAAAAGCGCGTTCTTTTTGTCATTCCTCGGATTTCAAATCCGCCCAAGAAACGTTGCAAAAAATGGATCCAATTCATATTCCCCTGTTTTTTTTAGCCTTTACACAAATTGCCACAGGAAAAGCCCAAGAAACTTTTGACTTACTATCCAACTGCACACTCAAAAGATCCGACGAACGCTTCCTATTACTATTCTCTTGTCTCAGGCTTGGATTCCATAAGGAAATTGAACAAAGATTGGCCGAATGGTCTCACTGGATTTTCAATTCATTCTTTAGGGGCATATTATTGCGGACTCGATCGAGATATCCAGACGCCGTGAAAGAGTTTGAAAAATTCAATCAGGCTGCTCCATGCTGGGTCACTCGCTTTCAGCTATTTTTATGTAAAATAGGAATGAATGCCGCTGTCCCGGAATCAATTTTTTCACATTTCAATATTTCGATTCCACATCAGCACAATGCATTTCATGAGATCTTTAACCGAGTAGGTGGTCCCGAACGCATAAGAGGGTTATTGGAGGTAGAACGAAACCTTCACTCAGAGCATTTTGATGCGCCCAATTTTTTAAAATACTATCAATTTTTAAATCATAGTTTTAGGATGTTGCAACATCTATTGGAGCCTTATTGGATGGAAGTTAATCAAAGCCATTAACCCCTATAGAGCCGCTTTAGCTCCTCGTTGATTAAAATCGCATCGCTTGTGTCCTTATAAAGGTCAAAAACACAACCCTCAAATTCCATTAGCTGCATTCGCATTTCATCCAAATGGGATGCCGAGGAGAGAAAAACCACATCAGGATTGACATTTGATAGTTGGTTAGGATGAATGCCTGGACGACCATAGAATTGCTCAGAACCCACTATGGCTCGATCCATAAAACCAAGAAGGTGACATGATGAGAGGTTACTGTATTTCATCATGTAATCCGTGTGGAACCCGGCACCATAAACGACTACCCGCCAATCATTCTCTACCCACTGGTTAACCTCAAAATTTAATCGTTTAATGATGTGCAGAATGGTTTCAGCAGGGGAAATGGTCTGTGTTGTTTGGATTTTATTGGCTATGGAGCGGGCCAACATCAAAAGATGATCGCATCCTAACCGTTCTCTTCGGTTTTCGAGGAATTTCAGAGCATCCGCTATCAGTTTGGGTCCTTTGGATGGATGATTGAACTTAACCGCAATTTCTAAATTGGCCACCTGATTTTTATAGAAGGCCATGGTTTCAATCACCTCCTCGCTACAATGAGTGAGTAAAAAACGGTTGATGACATAGTTTGGCGTGTGGGGTGTGGAAACATGCAAGTGGTCTTTTGGTTGGTTATGAAAAGTGTCATAGTTTCTCAATTCATCCATGACAATATCGTAGCTTGGAAAATACTCGCACTGGTCATTTCTTACAATCTCAAGGGCTTGGTGTACTGCAACACAAAGTTTTGATTTATCCAGGTTACTCGCCTCCAACGAATCACCTGAAAATTGATCCCAATTGTAGCGCTGAGGAGAGACGGTTATTACAAAGTGAGGATCGGTTGGATTAATTGATTTGATGATGCGGATCAACTCAATTAAATCATTTTGAATCATATCTACGGATTGGCGACATATCTCATAATCTGCTCGACGAAACCCCGCCCCATGACAAATCATCTTTTGATTGGATTTCAGTTGAAGGTAAGTCGCTGTTCCCAAGGTCAAAAACACAACATTGGATTGCGCAAGACTCTGTTTGATTTCCAAGTTAAGTCGATTCATCAGATCTAATAGCCTTTTTTGTGCCCCTACTCCGGACTCGATCAACATGCGGTGAAATGGTGATAAAAAAGCATCGTTATCAGGATTATAATAGAGGTCTGATTCGTTATATGCCTGACCTGATTCTACTCGTTTGAGGAGTGCAAGCAGTGTGCTGGTAGTGTAGTGAAAACACGCCCGGTCATCTGTGAATGAGTTAAACCCGAGCCTGTTCAATGCGTTAGAAAT
>Ga0070729_10005886_pt1 | contig 12395 bp, 10 predicted proteins | sample tdDd472_FD_66725 | JGI IMG/M metagenome (GOLD analysis project Ga0070729, IMG submission 66725) | Marine sediment microbial communities from the Atlantic coast under amendment with organic carbon and nitrate - tdDd47.2 | ecosystem: Environmental > Aquatic > Marine > Coastal > Sediment | place...
GTGTGATGGGTGTGGCCGACGGCATTCGATTCGGACGCCGCCCGTCCACCGATGAGGAACTGCAGGGAGCGATCGGCCATGCCCTCGACGCCGCCCGGTCGGTTGAGGCCTATCTTGATGAAGCGACCGGGGTGGCGGCCGACGTGGAGACCGGAACATGATGCGCCTTGCCTCGCCTTGGTGGCTTGGGTTGATCGCCGTAGCCATTGTGTTGATGGTGCTGTGGTTGCTTCGTCGGCGTTGGCAGCGGTTTCCGTTCCCCGCCGTCGCAGCCGCCCTTGGAAAGACCGGCCGGATTCCTGAGCGAACAGTCATGGCCGGAGTCCTCGCCGCGCTGGCGTTGGCGCCGCTCGCCGCCGCTCTCGCACGACCCCAGGAGGTCCTGTCGAGGCGGCTCGAACGCGCCGAGGGTGTCGATCTCGTGGTGGCGCTCGATGTCTCCGGATCCATGTCCGCCCTTGATTTTGAACCCACCGATCGGCTCGGTGTGGCGAAAGAGGTGATCGGACAGTTTCTCGACGGCAGGGCCAATGATCGATTCGCATTGATTGTCTTTGCCGGCGCCGCGGTAACCCTGGTACCCCTGACGCTCGATCACGCGGTCGCCCAACACATGCTCGACGAAGTGCAGATGGGCAGCCTGCCGGATGGAACCGCCATCGGGCTCGGGCTCGGGACGGCGGTGGCCCGCCTGAGGCACTCGGAGGCCGATTCGAAGGTGGTGGTTCTCGTCACCGACGGCTCCAACAACACCGGTCAGCTCGATCCCATCAACGCGGCCGAGATGGCGGCGGAGCTCGACATCACGGTCCACACGGTGCTGGTCGGGCGCAATGGGATGGTTCCCGTTCCGGTTCCCGTCCGCGATCCGCGAACCGGCAGGGTGAGTCACCAGGTGCGCCAGATGGAGATGGAAATCAACCCGGAACTGCTGGCGGAGCTTGCCCGGATCACCGGTGGAAGCTCCTTCAGAGCTCGTGATTCAAAGGGGCTCGAGGAGGTCTTCGAGGCCATTGACGGGCTCGAGAAGACCGAGTTCACCTCGACCAAGCTGGTGCGGTATCGCGAGCGCTTCGAACCCTGGGCCGTGGCCGCCCTGGTGATTCTCCTCCTGGGAACGGCCCTCGAGGGCGTTGCGGGGAAGACCCCATGGTGAGTTTCGCCGAGGCGGGCATGCTCGGTCTGTTGGTTTTACCGGCGGTGGTCGTCGCGGCGGTCATCGCCCGCCACTTCACCCGGCTGCGGTTGCAGCGTGGTCTCGCCTCACCCGCTGTGTGGGACCGGGTCATGGGTGGATTGCCGGCCACCGGGTTGGTGCGGATGCTGCTGTGGTGCGGTGCCGCTGTCATGATCATCCTGGCCCTCGCCCGGCCTCAGTGGGGTGAGCTTCCGGGAGATGAAAGCGTTCGGACCCGTGATCTGGTCCTCGCCCTCGATGTTTCGGCCTCCATGCTGGCCACCGATGTACCGCCATCGCGGATGGCGCGGAGCATCGAGGCTGCTCAGCGATTGCTGCCGCTGCTCGAAGGCAACAGGGTCGGTGTGGTGGTTTTTTCCGGTGATGCCTATCCGCTCGTTCCTCTGACCACCGATCTCGACGCGGTTGCCGCGTTCCTGTCGGGTATCTATCCCGGCATGGTCGCGAGACCCGGATCCGATATCGAGCAGGCGGTGGCGGCGTCTTTGGAATTGCTGCCTCCGGACGGGGAGGGAAGAGTCGTGGTTCTGGTGACCGATGGCGAAAATCTTCAGGGCAATATCGATACCGCCGTGTCGGCGATCAAGGATTCAGGGGTCGGCGCCCTGACCGTCGTGGCCGGCACCGAAAGAGGCGGGCCGATCCCGGTCGAGGGTCCCGATGGCGCCATTCACCACAAACGCGATCAGAACGGTCAACCGGTGATCACCCGGGCCCACCCTGAGGTGCTTGCCGGCATCGCCGAGGCGGTGGATGGTGCCTCGGTGGAACTCGCCGACCGCGATGTGGTCGGTCAATTGGCGCGGATCGTCGACACGCTCCGCACCCGGGAGGCGGAGGCCAATCGGACGGTGCAGAGGGTGGAGCAGTTTCCGCTCTTTCTCATGCTCGCAGCCGGTTTCCTCGTCGGCAGTTTTCTGGTGTCGCCGTGGCGAAGACTCGCAGCTCTGACGGCCATGGCCGGAATCCTGTTCGTCGCACCCGCCGGGGCGCAGCAGGGCGCCCAGCCGGCCTCCGTGCCGCAACCGCAACCGCCACCCATGACGGCGCCGCCGGCGACCGAGGCGGACGAGGCCGCTCAGGTGGTCGAGCCGCCGACCTGGCAGAGGGTCGTACCGGGTGGTTCTCGACGGATGGCTCGCCAGGGTGTCACCCGGTGGCTTGGTGGAGAGGTGGAAACCGCAGCCGAGTCCTTTGCCGGTGCGGCGATGCTCGATCCCGAGAACCCCGAGAGGCTCTATGACCTGGGTACGGCGCTTGGCGCCGGTGGCCAACTCGACGCGGCGATTCCGATTTTGGAGCAGGCCCACGCCGGCGGAGTACGCAACGCCGCCTACAATTCGGGAACCTCGTCGCTGCAATACCAGCAGGCCGAGGCCGCGGTGAAGTGGCTTCGCGAGGCTGTGCTCCTCGATCCCGATGACGTCGAAGCCAAGCGCAACCTCGAGCTCGCTTTGGCCATGCTCGAAGAGCAGCAACAAGAGCAGGAAAACCAGGATCAGGAGCAGGAAGAACAGGAACAGGAAGAAGAGCAGGAGGAGGAACAGGAGCAGGATCAAGAGCAGGAGCAGCAGAATCAGCAGCCTGCGCCGACTCCGACCCCCTCTGACAGCGAAGCTCTCTTCCAGGCCCTCGAGCGCGCCGAAGCCGAGGCTCGCGAGGCCATGCAGTCACCCACACCGCAGGCAACGACGGTGGAGAAAGACTGGTGACGCATCGCCTTCGGTTGGCTCTCGGCATAGTGGTGTCGGGAGTTCTTGTGGTCGCGGCGGGGCAGGTGACTGCTTCCGAGCCCAGCCTCGAAGTCCATCTCCAGCCGACGAGGTTCGGCGTCGACGATCTCGCGCAGCTGACGATTCGAGTCACCGAGCCGCCTTCCAACCTGCAGGTTCCCAAGCTCGGCGAGCTCAATAATCTCGAGGTCGTTGGCGGCCCGTCCACTGGATCCGAGTTCAGTTTTGTCAACGGTGTGGCAACCCGTTCCCAGACGTTCACCTATGTTGTGCGCGCTCGCCAGCCGGGACCGGCTTCGGTTGGACCCGTGACCGCCCGTGCCGGCAAGAAAGAGTTGCGGGCGAACCCGGTTTCGGCCGAGGTCGTCGAGGGAAGCGTCGCCCCGCCATCGAGGCGCGGACGCCGCTCGCCTTTCACCAGTGATCCGTTTGCCGATCTCATTCCGCGTCGGGCGCCGCCGCGGATCGAAGTGGTGCTCCGTCACGACCTCAGCTCCCGCAACGTGGTCATCGGCCAACCGTTGGTCGCGACGGTCTTTCTCGACTCGACGGTGAGTTCGGTCTACGACTTCAACTGGCGCACGGCGCCGACCTACCCGGGGTTCTGGGCCCAGCGTCTGGACAACCCCGAACAGGTCACGCCCGAAGTCGTTGAGATCAACGGGACCAGGTTCTATCGCTACCGGGTCCTGCAGTCGGTTTTGGTGCCGCTCAAGAGCGGTTCAAACGAGATCCCGGTGGTCGAAGCGGCCATCGGTGTGCGGTCATCGGGTTTTTTTGATACCGGCCAACTCGTCGAGCGATCGACCCCGGTGCGCACCATCGAGGTGGTGGGACGACCGTCCGCGCCGGAAGGATTTTCGGGCGCGGTCGGCGATCTCCGCTACAGCGCGAGCATCGAACCCGCCGAGATCGAGTACGGGCAATCGGCGGTCATGACGATCAAACTCGAGGGTCGCGGCAACCTCCCGCTCGTCGAAGCTCCGGTCCGGTTTCCCAGCAATACGGAGTGTGAAATCTATCCACCTGAAGAGGATTCCCGAGTGAAGGTGGACCGCAGCGGCATCCACGGCTCGAGGACCTGGCAGATGACGGTCGTGCCCCAGGGTTCCGGCCCCATCGAGCTTGGAAGTGTCGATCTTTCGGTCTTCGACCCCTCGTCGGGCAGCTACGCCACCCAGACGATCGGCCCGCTGACCCTCACGGTCGGCGCTCCGCCGCCGACGCCGACCCCGGTCGTCACACCGGTCCCGGTGGACAGTCGGGGTTCAGAACAGGTCGAACCTGATGGACGGGACGCGACGGCCGGATATCCGTCGTGGTTGTGGATCGTCGGTGCTCTTGTCCTCGGTGTCGGAGTGGGTGCTTCGGTGACCTGGGTGCTGAGCCGACGGGCGGGGATCGCGCTCCCTGCGAAACGGCCGGATCAGACCCCCGCCGATAGGGCGCGCGAACTCCAGCTCACCCTCGAGCGCTGGTGGCTGGATGTCAGATCAACCGACCGTGGCGCGGAGCTGGAGGAAGAGATGAAGGATCTTCGCCGCGATCTCGAAGTCGTTCGTTTTGCACCGGGTCGGGCGGATCACTCGGACACGGTGGAGGATCTCGAGTCACGACTCAGGCGCCTCATGAGACGGGCCTGAAACGGTGCCGATCGCCGGTGAGGATTTTCTCGGATCTGGTGATACACTGTGAAGATGCAGTCTCCGCGGGTCTATAGTCTTCCAATAGAAGATCTTGAGCCGTTTCTCGATCGCCGACGCTACTCGGCCTTTGCGGTGTCTCAGTTGGCCGTGAGTTCTTTTCTCGGTGAGATCCTCTCCAAGGCCAACGATTTTGTTCCATCGAGTTCGGGATCGATCCTCATGGATCGGCCGTTCGAGCGGGGCCCGACTCCGGCCGACACCTCGCTCTACTTCGTCGCGACCTTCGGTTCCTCGGCGCAGACCATCCTCGGCCGGGACCTCAGGGCTGATCGAGGGGTTGCGGGCTATGTCTATCGCACCGGCGAACCCTATGTAATGAACGATCCGAAGAACGACCCCACCTTCTACTCCAAGTTCGACGAAGGCACCGATTTCAAGACCTCGTGCGCGATCGCGGTTCCGGTGAGGATCGAGCGAACGGTGTGTGGGGTGCTCGAGTTGGTCAACCGGGTCGGCGAAGGCGGCTACACCGAGCGCGACCTGCAGATGCTCGAGATCTTCGCCCGCTACACGTCGGTGTCCATCGAGAACCTGCTCGATGCGCAACGGGCCAACGAGATGGCGCGCCGCGACGATCTGACCGGTCTTTACAACGATCGGTTTTTCCACCACCGCTTGACCGAAGACCTCGTCCGTGCCGATGTCACCGGTGGGACGGTTGCCCTGCTCTTCCTCGATCTCGACAACTTCAAGGCGGTCAACGACAACCACGGTCATCTCGCGGGATCGCAGGTGCTCAAGGAATTCGGCTATCTCCTCAAACAGACGGTCAACATCGACCGTGCGACTCTGGCCCGTTATGGCGGAGATGAGTTTGTCGTGATTCTGCCCGAGCTCGATTTGGAACAGGCGAAGGCGGTCGCGGCCGATATGCAGACCGCTTTGGAGACAACCCAGTTTCTCCAGGGGAGCTTCTCGTGGTCCGACGGACCCGTCTACTGGCGGGAGCCGTTGACCTCTTCGATCGGGGTGGCGGTTTATCCCGTTCACCTGCCCCGTCAGGGAACCACGGATATGAAGAAGAACCTCCTGCTGCGGGCCGCCGATCTCGCCATGTACGACGCCAAGGCGGCCGGTAAGGACCAGATCCACATCGCAGACTAGTCGTCCGTGCCGATTTGGCAGATCGCGTCATGGACACAAGCGGGAACTTTGGCACGGCGATTGCTGTTACCAAGGGACGGGACCGCCCGGCATGCAATGGTGGTCCGAGAATCCCGGGAGGAACAATGGAACGCGAAAAACAGAAATACTACTCGTTGGCGGCCATCGTGGTCGCGGCAGTGCTCTTCGGTATGGTGATCGCCGGCGGTCTCGACTTGACTCCACCGGCCGACGCAGATCGCCACATCCAGGTTCAGCCGGTGATGGAGACCATCGCTGCGCCGGACTTCGCCACGCTGGCCGACCGCGTAGTACCGTCGGTCGTTTCGGTGACCATCAAGGATGTGCAGGACCCGTCGGAAAGCGACAACCGGATGCCGAGGGATCCGTTCCACGAGTTTTTTCGTGGCCCCCAGTCTCCGTCGGACGAACCATCGGTGCGGCGTTCAGCGGGTTCGGGGTTCTTTATCTCGGCCGATGGCGAGATCGTCACCAACTACCACGTGATCGAAGATGCCGACACCATTCTCATCGAGCTTGCCGATGGCATTCAATTCGAGTGTGAGGTCATCGGCCGCGACGAGGCTACCGATCTAGCGTTGATTCGCGTCCAGAAGCCCGACCGGGAATTCGCCTACCTGCCCCTCGGTGATTCCGAGGCGGTGCGGGTTGGCGAATGGGTCATGGCCGTGGGCAACCCGCTCAATATGGATCATACGGTGACCGTCGGCGTGGTTTCCGCCAAGGGTCGTGTTCTCGGGCTTTCTCGAGAGGGGACGTCCTTCGAGAACTACATCCAGACCGACGCTGCCATCAATCTCGGCAACTCGGGTGGCCCGCTGGTCAACATCCGCTCAGAGGTGGTGGCCATCAACACCGCCATCAATGCGCGTGGCCAGAACCTCGGTTTCGCCGTCCCGGTGAACATCCTGCGTCAGATTCTGCCGCAGCTTCGTGAGAATGGAATGGTTGTCCGTGGGTTCCTCGGGATCACCATCAACAATCTGGATCAGGACAGCGCGGAGGCGTTCGGGCTCAGCAGTCGTGACGGCGCGCTGGTCGTTGAGGTCGCTCCCGATCGTGCTGCCGATAAGGGTGGTGTGCGTCATGGCGATATCGTGATCGCCATCGACGGCGATCCCATCGAGGACACGAGAGAGCTCATCGACACGATCTCGGCCATGCCGCCGGGAACCGAGGTCGAGCTCACCGTCATCCGTGATGGCAACCAGCGCAAGCTCGATGTCACCCTCGAGGCCCGCGATGCCATCGCCGAAGATACCGAGCGTGATGCCGAACCGACGCAGGAGGACGACACCGCCGAACGCCTCGGGATCAGTGTCAGCGAACTGAGCTCGCAGATTCTCAGGCTCTACGGGCTCGAGGATGACGCCGAGGGAGTGGTGATCACCAGGGTGCTGCCGGTGTCGCCGGCCGCCGATGAGGGTCTCATTCGTGGTGATCTCATCATCGAAGCCAACGGTGAGGCCATCGAGACCGTTGATCAACTCAAGGAGATTGTGGCCGAGGTACCCAAGGGCGGATACCTGCGGTTGTATGTCCAGCGGCCGCAGGGCCAGGGGCGTTCCTTCTTCGCCATCCTCAAACTCAACGACTGACGCTCTTCGAGCAACGAAACCACGGGGGCGCACCATTCGGTGCGCCCCTTTTCGTCTTCAATTCGCCCCACCCGTCGGCGGCTCCTGCGCCGTCGCCGGCGGCTCCTGGACGGGCCCGAAGTTCTGTTCGTAGAGCTTGAGGTTGTGATTGAGGGCGCGCATGAGTTGTTTGGCGTGGAACGGATTCATGATGATTCGGGCAACCACGGGGATGTCCTGGCGCCCGGGCATGGTCCGGCCGAAGTCGAGCAGGACCTCGGAGAAGTTGTGGGCGATGCTGACGAAGTTGGCGTACTCGCCGAGGGCGAGTTCCTTGTCGACGGTGAGCCGAGGCGCACCGGGCGGGGTTGTGGGATTGTCGCTCATGAAGCCTCCTCGAGTCCGCCATTGTACCCTTCAATGAAATGGACAGGTTGATCTCCCTCTTCGATCGTGCCGCAACCGATCGCCGTCACGGCGCTTCCGAAATCGAATTCGTCACCGACAGGATTCGTGAGTAGAATCAGCCATGCTTCCTTTCACCGTCACCCACAGCGATGGAGATTCTGCGGCCCGAGCTGCCGAATTGACAACCCCGCACGGCACGGTGCACACACCGGCATTCATGCCGGTGGGCACCGCGGGTACGGTCAAGGGTATGGCCGGATGGGAACTCGAGAAGCTTGCGCCAGAGATGGTCCTCGCCAACACCTACCATCTGCTCCTGCGTCCGGGTGTGGACCGGGTAGAACGGATGGGTGGTCTCCACCGGTTGATGGCGTGGCCGGGACCGATCCTCACCGACTCCGGCGGCTACCAGGTCTTCTCGCTCACCGCTCGGCGCCGATTGGATGATGACGGGGTCAGCTTCAGCTCTCATCTGGATGGGTCGGTTCACCGCCTGACGCCGGAGAACGTGGTCGAAACGCAGTCGAGATACGGCGTTGACATCGCCATGGTCCTCGACGAGTGTCTGCCGTATCCGGTCGATCTGGGGACCGCCGATGAATCGGTGGCCCGCAGCGTCGACTGGGCCCGCCGGGGGCTCGATCGCGCCAAACACCTGCGGGAGATGTCGGACTCGTGGCAGGGTGGTCTCTTCGCCATCCAACAGGGTTCCCTCGATGAAGGGCTCCGTCGGCGATGCACCGAGGACTTGATCGGTCACGACTTTGATGGGTTTGCCATCGGCGGGTTGGCGGTGGGCGAGCCGTCGGCCGCGCTCCACGAGGCCGTCGCCATGGCTGCGCCCATGCTGCCCTCGTCGAGGCCCCGCTATCTCATGGGTGTCGGCTACCCCGAGGATCTGGTTCATGCGATCGCCTGCGGTGTCGATCTCTTTGACTGTGTCCTTCCGACGCGCTCGGCGCGGACCGGGAAGATCTTCACATCCACGGGTGAGATCAACATCAAGAATGCCTGTTTTGCCGATGACCTTCGGCCGCTCGATGAGGCCTGTGATTGCCCAACGTGCGCGCGCTACTCACGTGCCGCACTCCGACATCTCTATGTCGCCAAGGAGGTCACATCGGTGGTTTTATTGACCGTTCACAATCTCAACTTCTTTCTAGGCTTGATGCGAGAGGCTCGGGAAGCTATCATGGCGGGCCGCTACGGGCGGTTTCGGCAGCGGATCGACGGTATCCGCAATCAACTACCCCGGAGCCAGGGGTCCGTAGCGACAGCGAGGTGAAACGATGGAAGGTGCAGCCGGGGGAAATCCCCTGTCAATGTTGTTGCCGTTTGTGTTGATCTTTGCGGTGTTCTACTTCATCGTGATCATGCCGGCAAAGAAACAGCAGAAGAAGAAGGACGCGATGCTCGCGGCGCTCAAGAAGGGCGATCGAATTGTGACCAGCGGTGGTATTCACGGAACCGTGGCGACGGTCGAGGATCAATCCCTGCTTGTCAAAGTGTCCGAAAATACAAAAATACGAATCAGCACATCGGCGGTGGCCGGCCTCGTGGGCAGCGACGGAACCGCGAGCGACGGCTGACCGGCGGAGGCGAGAGTGGAAAAAAAGGTATTGTGGCGAGTCATCGTGATCGTGGCTGTGGTAGCGGCTGCCCTGTGGTCGCTCTGGCCGCCTGAGGAAAAAATCCGTTGGGGGCTCGACCTCGAGGGTGGAGTTCATCTGGTGCTTCAGGTCCAGACCGACGACGCCATCAAGGCCGAGTTGGACGATGCCGCTCAACGACTGGTGAGTTTTGCGGCAGACGAGGGCGTGGCCCTCGGCGCCACCACGGTGGATGCCGAGGCGTTCCGTTTCTCGGTGGAGGTTCCATCGGGTGCCGACCGCGAGGCCCTGGAAGACGTGATCGGACGGAACTTCCCCGACTACGACATCACCAAGGGCGGCACGAGTTGGACCGTGGCCTTCAAACCGAATATCGAGCGTTTCATCCGCGATCAGGCGGTGCGCAAGGGTTTGGAAACCATCAACAACCGCATCGATCAATTCGGTGTCGCGGAACCCGTGATTCAGAGGCAGGGAATCGAGGGAGACCGGATCCTCATCCAGCTGCCCGGTGTGGATGACCCCGAGCGGGTCAAGAAGATCATCAAGTCCACGGCATTCCTCGAGTTCAAAGAGGTGATGCAGGGACCGGCGCCGGATCGGCCGAGCCTCCTCGCGGGTTTCGCCGGCCTGCCACCCGCCGATGGCGAGGTGATGAGCGGTCCTCGAACCGGGATTGCTGGAGAGACCCTGGGCCGGAGCTACTATCTGGTCAAAAAGGCCTCCATCATCACCGGCCGGGATCTGCGCAGTGCCCGCCGGAGCCAAGACGAATACGGCATGCCCAACGTCCAGTTCGATCTGGTTCCTTCGGCGGCCGAGAAGTTCGGCGAATATACGAGTTCGCACATCGGCATCCCCATGGCCATTGTTCTCGACGGCAACGTCATGTCGGCTCCCACCATCAGGGCGCGGATCACCGACTCCGGTGTCATCGAGGGCAACTACTCGGTCGAGGAGGCGGAGGATCTCGCGTTGATCCTCAGGGCCGGCGCGCTGCCGGCGACGATGGTCTATCTCGAAGAACGGACCGTGGGACCGTCGCTGGGTCATGACTCGGTGGTCCGTGGGGTCCGAGCGGCCGTTACCGGGCTCCTCGCGGTGATGGTTTTTATGTTGATCTACTACAAGCGCTCCGGCCTCAACGCCGACATGGCTCTCGTCATCAACATCATCATCCTCATGGGGGCCATGGCCTACTTCGGCGCCACCCTCACCCTGCCCGGGATCGCGGGTGTGATCCTCACCATCGGTATGGCGGTGGACGCCAATGTGCTGATCTTCGAACGCATCCGCGAGGAACTGAGGGTTGGCAAGACCGTGAAGTCGGCCATCGATACCGGGTTCTCCCGGGCCTTCGGCACGATTCTCGATGCGAATCTGACGACGCTCATCGCGGCGCTCTTCCTCTTCCAGTTCGGAACCGGACCGGTCAAGGGCTTCGCGGTGACCCTCTCCATCGGGATCTTTGCAAGTGTCTTCACCGCAGTCTTTGTATCTCGAACCATCTATATGATCACGCTCGCCGGCCGCGACCGGGTGCAAACGCTGAGTATCTGAGGTTCTCGAATGCGAATCATCGGCGATACAAATATTCCGTTTCTGAGCTATCGAAAGATTGCGCTCAGCCTATCTATTCTCGTCATCCTCGGCGGGTTGGCCTATCAGTTCATGGGACCCGGCCTCAACCTCGGCATCGACTTCGTCGGTGGCACGCAGGTCACGGTGAAGTTCCGCAGCGAACCCGATCTGAGTCAACTCCGCGAGACCATGTCGGATCTCCAGACCGGGACACCCTCGTTGCAGCGATTCGACGAACCGGAGAAGTTTGAGATCCTGATCAGGGTCGAGAACCCCGAGGGGGAAGAGGGCGACTTCACCGGACCGATCATCGAGCTGCTCAATCGTGACCTCAACGCTGGTCTCGGGGGCGGCTTCGACCTCAACACCAAGGGCGTGCAGGCTCTGACCGATATTCTGGTCACCGAGGATCCCGACAACACCGGGCTCGATCAGGAGGGTGGTGAGGAGCACTACGGTCCCATGGCCGCGAATGTGTTCTCTTTCCGCAAGGAGAACGGCATCTTCACCTCGATGGATCAGATCGATACCATCGAAGGGCTTTCCGACAGCGCTCGCGCACTGATCAGGGATCGGGCCGCGCTCGGTGAATTCGCCATCCTTGGCGCCGAGAGCGTCGGGCCGGCGGTGGGCGCGGATCTCCAGAACAAGGCTCGGGCGGCGATCGGCTTTTCGCTGCTCGGCATGCTGATCTACATCTGGTTGCGATTCCAATTGCCGTTCGGCATCGGCGCCGTGGCTGCTCTTTTCCACGACGTATTGATCACCCTGACCGCGCTCGCGGTCACCGGCCGTGAGATCAACCTGCCGACGGTGGCCGCACTGCTGGCCCTCGTCGGCTACTCGGTCAACGATTCGGTGGTCGTCTTCGATCGTGTGAGGGAAAACCTCAAGCTGCATCGGGGCGAAGATCTCGAAGGGCTGATGAATACCTCGATCAATCAGACCCTGTCGCGGACCTTCATCACATCGGGAACGACGCTCATGGTGGTGCTGTCTCTCTACTTCTTCGGTGGGGACGTGATCAACACCTTCGCCTTTGTGCTGCTCATCGGCGTTGTCGTCGGAACCTATTCGTCGATTTTCGTCGCCTCACCGGTGGCGCTCTGGGTCCATCGATTCCTCGCCGCCCGCCGCGACAAAAAACGCAAGAAGGGGCGGCGGTAGGGGAGAAGCTATTAGCTTTTAGCCATTAGCCCCATCGCAGGGACAGCAAAGAAAAGTTCGAATTCCAACCCCGCGGCTTGCCGCGGGGTTTTTTGCCGCTGCCGCTGCCGCGGGAAACGCTTCCTTCAGCCCCGGCCTTCTGGGACGCCAGAGGCGTCCCAGCGTCGCCCGAGCAGCGTGGTCATAAGAGGAGGTCGGATGGTGTGTGACCACGCTGCTCGGGCGCCGGCGGCCTCCTACTGAGCTTGAACGGCCGGTGATCAGCGTTGTACCCGTGGAGTGCCCGGTGT
>Ga0070729_10005887_pt1 | contig 12393 bp, 8 predicted proteins | sample tdDd472_FD_66725 | JGI IMG/M metagenome (GOLD analysis project Ga0070729, IMG submission 66725) | Marine sediment microbial communities from the Atlantic coast under amendment with organic carbon and nitrate - tdDd47.2 | ecosystem: Environmental > Aquatic > Marine > Coastal > Sediment | place...
GCGACCGCCAGCGGCGGCAGGTCGACGACCCGCAACGCGCCCGGGCTTCCCTTGCGCCGCCAGATCTCGAGAAATACCAGCAGGCTTTCCAGCTTCGGTTCGCGCTCGGGCAAGACGAGCACGACCTCCTCCCCCGCCCGAAGACAGCGCATGGCGATCGCCAGCATCGCCCAGTCGGCCTCCCGCGTGTCGAAGGGACTGCCGAGTTCGGACTGCAGGACCACGGCGGTGCCGGAGAACGCCGACCAGCTGGTGGCGAAGGGTACGCCGTCGGGCCATCGCGCCGGCGGCGGCACTTCGATCTCCTGCGCGCCCCGGGTCTGCTTCCCGGCGGGTTTGTCGGAGCGGCCGACGAGAAGCCTGGTTCCGGGACCGATCGCGGCGGCCTGGTCCGGCGGGAAACGGAATCCGCCCTGCAGCGACACGCCGACCACCCTCATTCCGGGATGCTCGTCCGCGACCGGCGTGGCCGGTATCCGGCGCTCGCCGGTATCGAGTACGGCCCGAAAAGTGGCGTCGCGGGCGACCTGCGAATAGGCCCAGCCCTCGAGAGATCCGTCGGGCGCCCATTCCGTTATCACATGGGGCCGGTCGGCGGTGTCGCCGTAATAGAGCAGCCACGGATCGCGGGGCACGACGAGGTCGGTGCCGTGGATCCGCATCTGGATCCCGTGGGTCACGTCATCGGCCCAGCGGTCGGATATGGCGGCGGCGAATCCGCACCACCGGGTCTCGCCGTCGATGATTTCCCTGCGGTCGCAGATCTCGCTCGATACCGGATGGCCGTCGACGATCAGATCGAAGGTGCAGACCTCGGTCGGCGCGTCGAGATCCCTCAGCCAGCCTTCGAGCTCGTTGTTGTTGATCCCGGTGCAGCCGTAGTCGAAGCGGTGCATCGACCAGGCGAGATCGACCTGCCAGACCGGCCGGTCGCGGGCGATCTCCGACAGTCTCAGCGTGATCTCCTCGCCGTCCGGGGCCAGGGTCGAAGGCAGCGGAATGCTGAAGCGGCCGGTCTTGCGGTCCGAGCGGGCCTCCGCCGACCACCCGCCGGGCCCTTCGACCAGCAGGCCGATTCCAGGTGGCCTCCCCTCGTCGTCGAACCGCACCGTCCCTCTCAGGATCGGCCCGTCGGTGGCCGAAAGGCCGATCTCGCCGTCGGCGAAGCGGATCACCGACCACGGCTCGACAAACGGCAGGTACACCGTCAGCGGTGAGCCGCCCAGATGATGCCGGCCTCTGGCGGTGACCACGGAAATCCGGTGGCTTCCGCCGTCCATGACGGATTTCGGCAATGCCACCGAAAACCCGTTCCAGCCGGAGGAATAGCCCGCCTGCTTGAGATCGCGGCGAAAGGCGTCGGCGGTCAAGGCGAGGACCTGGCGACCGTCGACGTGGATGGCGAGATCGACGGGCTCGCCGAGCTGGCGGGCGTTGATGGCCCAGCCCTTGAGCCGTCCGCCCGAATAGCCGTCCACGTGTCCCTTGACGGACTTGCCCGGCGATGCGAACTCGGCGAGATCGCGAAACAGGGATCTTATCGCATTACGGGCCATGTCCGGTCCGTTCGCCGCCGGTTAGACGAGTGCCGGGGAACGCCCGGGCGAATTCGGGAGCGGTCCGCCGGCGTCAACGAACGGTTTCGCCGGCGCCGTAGTCGCCCGCCTCGCCGCCGCAGGCGGGATCGTTGACATAGACGGGATCGTCAGCACTGCCCATGTTGATCTTGCAGTAGCGGTAGGACGGAGCGGCGACGGACGGTCCCTCGCCGCGCACGAGCAACGGCGTTACGTTGCAGGCCGTCAGACCGGCGAGGATTGCGGCCGTCGCGGCCATCCGACAAACCATTCTGGAATTTCCCACGGCAGCGTTCCTTCCGATCCCGAGCGTCGATTGCTCATATCCACCGGCCTATACCGGCAGCCAAGTCGTTGGTTTCCCACAAGGCGGGAGCGCGGTCAACCGGACGCGGATGGTCTCCGTCCACACGCGCGATTTCCGCGGAAAATGGTGGCTTCAGCGTACCGGCCGGGCCGCATCGATGACGCGGATCTGCGCGCGCGCGGCACCCTGCCAGTGATCGACGGTCAGCGCTCCGGCAATATGCAGGGGCGCCCCCTCCGAATCAAGCAACGCCCGGCCAAGCGGCCGGTCGGCGGAGCGGAACGCGATTGCCTTTACGCTGGCGCCGGAATCGGCGGCGAGGTTGAGGCTGACATGGCCGGCGCCGACCACCTTGGCGTAACGCACCCGCAGCGCGGGCAAGGCGAAGACGGGCTCGGGATTGCCGGCGCCGAAGGGTCCGGCGGATTCGATGCTCGCGGCCATCTCCGGCGTTGCCGCGCCGGGCTGCAGCGCCGCGTCGATCTTCAGCACCCGGCTGGTGCGGGCCCGGGCGACCGGTTCGGCGAGGGTTTCGTTGAGGAATTGTGCGAAATCGTCGAGCCGCGCGCGATCGAGGGTCATACCGGCCGCCATGGCGTGGCCGCCGCCCTTCTCGAGGATACCCTTCTCGACCGCGTCCCGCACCGCCTGGCCAAGATCGACACCGTCGATCGACCGCCCCGAGCCCGATCCGGTGTTGTTCGCGTCAAAGGCGACGGCAACGGCCGGACGGCGGTAACGCTCCTTCAGCCTCGCGGCGATCAGGCCGACGATTCCCGCGTGCCAGCTCTCGCCCGAGACCATCAGGCAGGCCGGCTCGTCTTCCATCTCGTCGGCGATCGGGACCTGTGCGTCGGCTTCCTCGAGCATCGCCTTTTCCATCGCCTGGCGCTCGGCGTTGAGCAGGTCGAGCCGCTCGGCGATCCTCTCGGCCTCCGCCTCGTCGCCGGTGCCCAGCAGATTGGCTCCGAGGCCGGAATTGCCGATCCGGCCGCCGGCATTGATCCTCGGCCCGAGCACGAATCCCAGATGATAGGGCGACAATGGCCCGCTCAGCCGGCTGCGGCCGATCAGGGTCTTGAGCCCGAGATTGGCGCTTTGCCGCATGACCTCGAGGCCGCGGACCACATAGGCGCGGTTGAGGCCCGTGAGCGGCACCACGTCGCAGACCGTGCCCAGCGCCACCAGATCGAGCCATTGCATGAGATCGGGCCCGGCCGTGCCGTGCTTCGTGCGGAGCACCCGGTTGACGGCGACCAGCGTCAGGAAGGTGACGCCGACGGCGCAGAGATGACCCAGTCCGGAGAGATCGTCCTGGCGGTTGGGATTGACCAGCGCGGCGGCGGGCGGCAGCGACGGTCCGGTCTGGTGATGGTCGAGAACGACGACGTCGACCCCCAGCGTCCGGGCCTCCGACAGGGCGTCGTGGCCGGCGGTGCCGCAATCGACCATGACGATCAGCCGGGCACCCTCGCCCGCGAGGCTTCTCACGGCTTCGGGCGACGGGCCGTAGCCCTCGGTCAGCCGGTCGGGAATGTAGGTCGCGGGCTTTAGGCCGAAGGCCTCGAGATAGCGGCCGAGCAAGGCGGTCGAGGTGGCGCCGTCGACGTCGTAGTCGCCGAAGATCGCGACCGGTTCGCGGACGACGATCGCCGAGGCGAGCCGCGCCGCCGCCGCGTCCATGTCGGTCAGGCTCGAGGGATCGGGCATCAGCCCGCGCAGGGTCGGATTGAGATAGTCGGAGACCGCCTCGGCGGCGACGCCGCGGCCGGCCAGGACCCGCGCCAGCACGTCGCCGACGCCCATCTGCTGGGACATTGCGAGCGCCCGGGCGTTGCCCGCGGCATCGAGCCGGTCGCGCCAGACGCGGTTGCCCACCGATCGCTCGACCCCGAGAAACGGGCGGTCGTCACTGTCTTCGCCGAAACCCGGAATATTCAACGCTTCATGCCTTTCAGACCCCGGCGCGAAAGGCGGCCGCCGGCTTTCCGGCGGCTCAATCGAGCTGGAAGCGCGCGAGGTCGGTATGGATCGCCTTGATCCAGCGGACGGTCCCGGTCGAAGACCGCATCACCACTGTGTGGGTGCCGATACGGTCCTTGAGGAAGCGGACGCCGGTGAGCATGTTGCCGTCGGTGACCCCGGTGGCGGCGAAATAGACGTCGCCGGAGGCCATTTCCTCGAGCTCGTATTTGCGGTTGACGTCGGTGATGCCCATCTTGGCCGCCCGCCCCCGCTGCTCGTCCATGGTAATCACCAGCCTGCCCTGCATCTGGCCGCCGATGCAGCGCAGCGCCGCGGCCGCCAGCACACCCTCGGGCGCGCCGCCGATGCCCATATAGATGTCGATACCGGTCTCTTCGGGATCGGTGGTGTGGATGACGCCGGCGACGTCGCCGTCGCCGATCAGCCGGATCGCGGCGCCGGTCTGGCGCACGTCCTCGATCAATTTGGCGTGGCGCGGCCGGTCGAGGATACAGGCGGTGATCTCGGAGACCGGCACGTCCTTGGCCTTAGCCATGGCGTGGATGTTATCTGCGGCCGGGGCGTCGAGATCGACGACGCCCTTGGGATAACCCGGACCGATGGCGATCTTGTCCATGTAGGAATCGGGCGCGTTGAGGAGGCCGCCCTTCTCGGCGATAGCGATCGTGGCGATGGAATTGGGGAGGTTCTTGGCGCAGATCGTGGTGCCTTCCAGCGGATCGAGCGCGATATCCACCTCCGGCCCCTTCCTGGTGCCGACCTTTTCGCCGATATAGAGCATCGGCGCCTCGTCGCGCTCGCCCTCGCCGATCACCACCGTGCCGTCGATGGGAAGCTGGTTGAGCTCGCGGCGCATCGCGTCGACCGCAGCCTGGTCGGCGGCCTTCTCGTCGCCGCGGCCCCTGAGCCGAGCGGCCGCCACCGCCGCCCGCTCGGTCACGCGGACCAGTTCCAGGGTCAGAATGCGGTCGAGCACGGCTCCTCCATGCTTCGTCGATTTCGCCATTGTGCCTTCCTCGCCTCGCAGTCTTCGTTTCTTCAATAGAGTTTTTCGATACGGATCAATTGCGGCGGGCCGACGATGACGTTGTCGGCCTCGATCAGCTCCAGCGCCTCGCGGACGCCGGCTTCCATCGTGTCGTAGGTGATGAGAATGACCGGCTTCAGCGCATTCTCGTCGCGGGCCCGGGTCGGTTCCGCCAGATCCTTCTGGACGATGGACTGCAGCGAGATGCCCTTCTCCGACATGCGGGTCGCGATCGCGGCGAAGGCGCCGGGTCGGTCCTGCACCATAAGCCGGATATAATACCCGCCCTCGTGGGCGCGCATCCGGGCGCGGACGTAAGGCGTGAGCAGGTCGGCCGGGCGGCCCAGAGCCGGCACCCGGATCGAGCGCGCGATGTCGGCAATGTCGCCGACCACCGCGGAAGCCGTCGCATCGCCGCCGGCGCCGGCGCCGGCAAGCACGATCTCGCCGACGAAATCGCCGTCGATCGCCACCGCGTTGGTCACCCCGTCGATTTGGGCAATGGCCGAGGCCTTGGGAACCATCGCCGGATGCACCCGCTGCTCGATGCCGGATTCGGTCCGCTGCGCCACGCCGAGCAGCTTGATCCGGTAGCCGAGATCGTCGGCCGCCTCGATGTCGGCGGTGGTGATGGAGGAGATCCCCTCCATATAGATGTCCTCGTCGGAAATCTCGGTGCCGAAGGCGAGGCTGGTGAGGATCGCCAGCTTGTGGGCGGTGTCGTGCCCCTCGATGTCGAAGGTGGGATCGGCCTCGGCATAGCCCAGCTCCTGCGCCCGCTTCAGGCAGGCTTCGAAGCTCAGATGCTCCCTCTCCATCCGCGTGAGGATGTAATTGCAGGTGCCGTTGAGGATTCCGTAGACGTGGCTGACGCGGTTGCCGGCGAGCGCCTCTCGCAGGGTCTTGACGACCGGGATGCCGCCGGCGACGGCGGCCTCGAAATTCAGGCTGACGCCGCGGGTTTCGGCGAGCCGCGCCAGTTCGACGCCGTGGGCGGCGATCAGCGCCTTGTTGGCGGTGATCACGTGCTTGCCGGAGGTGAGCGCCGCGGTCACAGCCTCGTAGGCGATGCCGTCCGCGCCGCCGATCAGCTCGATCAGGACGTCGATCTCGGCCGAACGGGCCATCTCGGCCGCGTCGTCGAACCACATGGCCGACCCGAGATCGGCGCCGCGCGCCTTGTTCGGATCGCGGGCGCTGACGGCGGTGATCTCGATGCCGCGCTGGCACTTGCCGGCGAGTTCGACGCGGTTGCGTTCGATCAGGCGGGCGACCGACGAACCGACCGTTCCCAGCCCGGCCAGGCCTAACCGAAGTTGCTTGTCCATAAGGTCCTGATCTTGGATTTGCGAATTGCGCCGGCTTTTACCGCCGGGCGCCGATGGGGATGATGTTGTGCAACGTTTCCGGCGACTTTTCAAGAAAACGCCTCAGGTTGCGCGCCGCCTGGCGGATCCGCTGCTCGTTTTCCACAAGCGCGATGCGGACATAGGCGTCGCCGTGCTCGCCGAAGCCCAGTCCGGGGGCGACCGCGATGTCGGCCTGCTCGATCAGCAGCTTGGAAAAAGCGAGGCTGCCCATGGCCGCGAAGGGTTCGGGAATCGGCGCCCAGGCGAACATGCTGGCGGTCGGCGCGGGCACCTCCCAGCCGGCGCGCGAGAACGAACTGACCAGCGTGTCGCGGCGGGTCTTGTAGGTCGCGCGTATCTCCTCGATGCATTCCTCCGGCCCGTTCAGGGCGGCGGCGGCGGCGACCTGGATCGGGGTAAAGGCGCCGTAGTCGAGATAGGACTTGACCCGTGCCAGCGCCGAGATCAGCCGCTCGTTGCCGACCGCGAAGCCCATGCGCCAGCCGGGCATGGAAAAGGTCTTGGACAGCGAGGTGAACTCCACCGCCACGTCCCTGGCGTCGGGCACCTGCAGCACGGAAGGCGGCGGGTTGTCGTCGAAATAGATTTCCGCATAGGCGAGATCGGAGAGCACGAACACGTCGTGGCGGCGGGCGAAGCGCACCACCTCGGCGTAGAAGTCGAGATCGGCGGTGAACGCGGTCGGGTTCGACGGATAGCACAGCACGATGGCGATCGGCTTCGGGGTCGAGTGGATGATCGCCCGCTCCATCGCCTCGAAGAAACCGTCGGCCGGATCGGCGGGAATCGAGCGGATGACGCCGCCGGCCATCAGAAAGCCGAAGGCGTGGATCGGATAGCTCGGATTGGGGCACAGCACCACGTCTCCCGGCGCGGTGATCGCCTGGGCCATGTTGGCGAAGCCCTCTTTCGAGCCGAGCGTGGCGACGATCTCGGTGTCGGGATCGAGCTTGACGCCGAAGCGGCGCTCGTAATAGCCGGCCTGCGCGCGCCTCAGCCCCGGTATGCCCTTGGAGGCGGAATAGCGGTGGGTTCGCGGCTTGCGAACCGTCTCACACAGCTTGTCGACGATGAAGTCCGGAGTCGGCAGATCGGGATTGCCCATTCCCAGATCGACGATGTCGGCGCCGCGGGCCCGGGACGCGGCCTTCAGCCGGTTGACCTCTTCGAACACGTAAGGCGGCAGCCGCCTGATCTTGTGAAATTCCTGCATCGCTTCGCTCGATCCGAAAGCCCGCCCCCCGGCGCGCATCAGGCTTTTAACAGGTTGCCCGGCAAATGCCAGCCCGCGCGAAAAGCGCGGGTTCGTTTCGCTCGCGGAACGCTTCGCTGTTTAGGTCGCTCGCGGCCGTATCGCGCCCCAATGGGGCGCTGGCCTGCGCGGGCGCGGCGCAGGGCGCCGGGCCGCAGTCGCGGCCTGCGTCCGTCGCAGTTCCTTTGGAACGCGCCGAACTTACGGTCAGTCCCTAGCCGGAGCTTGCGCAAGTGTCAGAAGCGCGCGGGTACCGAGTAGGAGATTTGCAGTTCCCGCGATACGCGCGCAGCCAATGGTTCCTCCCATTCCGGCGCTCGCTGTTTCTCCTAAAATATCAATAACTTCCGTCATTCCCGCGCAGGCGGGAATCCATGCTTCACCGCTTGAGCGGAGCCGGCGTCAGGCATGAAGTGCCCTACTCGTCGCCGGCCGCCTTCTTCGCCTTCTTCTTCGGATCGAGCGTGGAGAGGTCGCCGGTTCTCAGGCGCGGCTTGCCGGCGGCGATGCGGGCGCGGCCGGTTTTCGACAGACGCAGCAACTCGGCTTCCACCGCCGCCCGTTCCGCCTCGCTCATCAGACGCGGCGCGCTGCCCGGCGGCGCCACCGTCCTGCGGGCTCTGATCGGCTCGCGCTTTTCCGGCTTCGAAGGCACCAGCACCAGCGGATCGGTCTCGACGCCGCTCTCCGCCTCGCCGATATCGGTGAGTTGCGCGGGCGAGCCGGCGCATCCCGAAACGAAGACCGCCAGCAGGCCGGCCGCCAGCGCCCTTCGCCATCGAAGCAAAAAGTCTGTCACAAGGATTCGGTATGCGTCCAACCCGGCAGCTCCTCCGATCCGGCCCGATAGGCGGCTCCGTTACGTCTTCCAGGGCCGCCATTTCGCCGGAAAAGGCGACTATGATGGGAAATAATGTTCAATTTCCAACCTATAACGGGGTTGCGGCGGAACAGCCGGTTCACATATATGCCGACGTTAGACTATCCTCAGCAACACCAATCGCCAAACCGGCCGACGAATGGGCGGCGGGGCGTTCGATTTTGCCGGCTCACCGGGAAGGAGCGCGAGGCATGGACGAAAACGCCGACGACCGGAAACAGAACCCGCTCCTGCGGTACATGATCGACAATCCCGAGACCTTCGCCAAGAATCTCGGGACCGTGCTCGAGGAATCCGGCCGGGCGCTTTCCGCCTATCTGGAATCGCGCAATCAGGGTGAGATCGCCACCACCACGTCGGACGAGTTGACCGAGGTGTTCAAGACGCTCGGCCAGGTGGGCGAATACTGGATTTCAGATCCCAAGCGGGCGCTCGACGCGCAGACCCGCCTGTGGAGCAACTACATGGACCTGTGGGGCCGCACGCTGCAGCGGATGAGCGGCCAGGCGACCGGCCCGGCGGTCAAGCCCGACCATTCCGACAAGCGCTTCAAGGATCCCGACTGGAACGAGAACCAGTTCTTCGACTTCATCAAGCAGGTCTACCTGATCACCTCGAAATGGGCGGCCGACATGGTCACCGAGGCCGAGGACATCGACGACCACACCCGCCACAAGGCCGAGTTCTATGTCAAGCAGATAGCCAACGCGATCGCGCCGTCGAACTTCCTGCTGACCAATCCCGAACTGCTGCGCGAGACCTTCACCTCGAACGCGGAGAATCTCGCCCGCGGCATGAAGCTGCTCGCCGAGGACATCAAGGAGGGCGGCGGCGACCTGAAGATCCGCCAGTCCGACCCGACCAAGTTCAAGGTCGGCGAGAACCTGGCGCTGGCGCCGGGCAAGGTCATCGCCCAGAACGACGTCTGCCAGTTGGTGCAATACGAGGCGACGACCAAGCAGGTCCTCAAGCGGCCGCTGCTGATCGTGCCGCCGTGGATCAACAAGTTCTACATCCTCGACCTGACGCCGGAGAAATCCTTCATAAAATGGGCCACCGAACAGGGCCACACCGTGTTCGTGGTCTCGTGGATCAATCCGGACGAGAAGCAGGCCGGCAAGGATTTCGAGGCCTATATGAAGGAAGGCATCCTCGAATCCCTCGACATCGTCGAGAAGGTCACCGGCGAGAAGTCGGTGAACGCCATCGGCTATTGCGTCGGCGGCACGCTCCTCGCCGTCACGCTCGCCTACATGGCCACGAAGGGCGACAACCGGATCAAGAGCGCCACCTTCTTCACCACCCAGGTCGACTTCACCCATGCGGGCGATCTCAAGGTGTTCGTCGACGAGGACCAGATCGCCATCCTCGAAAAGCGCATGGCGGAGAAGGGCTATCTCGACGGCAAGAAGATGGCGACCGCCTTCAACATGCTGCGCTCGAACGATCTGGTCTGGCCCTACGTGATCAACAATTATCTCAAGGGCAAGGACCCCTTCCCGTTCGACCTCCTGTTCTGGAACTCCGATTCCACCCGCATGCCGGCGGCGAACCATTCGTTCTATCTGAGGAGCTGCTACCTCGAGAACCGGCTCTCCAAGGGCAAGATGGTGATCGACGGCGAGAAGCTGGACCTGAAGAAGGTCAAGATCCCGGTCTACAATCTCGCCGCCCGCGAGGACCACATCGCGCCGGCCCGCTCGGTCTTCGAGGGCTGCAAGGCGTTCGGCGGCAAGGTGCGCTACGTGATGAGCGGTTCGGGCCACATCGCCGGCGTGATCAATCCGCCGTCGAAGCAGAAATACCAGTACTGGACCGGCGGCTCGGTGAAGAGCAAGAAATTCGAGACCTGGATCGACAAGGCCGAGGAGCATCCTGGTTCGTGGTGGCCGGACTGGCAGGCCTGGATCGAGAAGCTCGACGACGAGAAGGTCGACGCCCGCAAGCCCGGCGGCGACAAGGTCAACCCGATCGAGGACGCGCCGGGGAGCTATGTGAAGACGAGGGTTTAGGGCGTGGTAAAGTTTTGGATTGGTCGGGTCTTTATCGGCCTGCCGGGCTGAGAAAATCTACCCGACATCGCCTCCGAAAATCGAACCGAGCCTCTTCGCAATTAAAACCGAATGCATCAACAGTCCGGGCATATCGAACCGGGACTGGGCTTCGACAGGGAAACGAAGCCCACTTCGCCCGCTCCGGATCGAAGCGCCAATATTACTTGATCCGCCGGCATGGAAACGACGCGCGCGCCCGCCTTTTCCAGTCCGACCTTGACAGCCTCCAGGGCCGGTCCGGGAGGAAATGGAACAAGTACCTTGGTCCCGGCGAGAACGGAAACATCTACTTTCTTGTCGGGTTTGATGGAGGCTGCATAAACCGCCCGCCGTCGGTCCGGATCGTAGAAAATCAGGAGGCGCGGTGAATGCGCCTGAACCACAGCCCAGTCAACCGCAGCGAGCAAGGCCCGATAAAGTTCGTCCGACTTCTGACCGCTTGTCGCCACGCGAAGGCCGATATATCCGCCCTTTATCTCTACGGAAACATAGGCGGCGGCGACGTCCGATAATCCGCTCTTATCGGATACCTTGACGTTAACGCCATATGTCCCCGGCGACATGAACCTGCATTCGGCCAAATCCCCCTTCGCGTTGCATCGGGCGACCGGGCTCTCCTCCAGAGCGGTCCCCCCGACCGTCCAGACATAGGTGAGCGGGTCGCCCTCCGGATCGCTGGAGGCACTGGCACTGAATTGAACGACTTCGTCTGTAGGAGCGGTCAAACTGGTCGGTACAAGTTTGGCAACCGGTGGCGCGTTGCGCGCTACGATCCATCCTCCGACAACACCCAGAATGCCGGAGATCGCAGCTATCGCGACGCCTATAAGGATCTTTCCGCCTACTGTATCGGCTGGAGCACGGGCCTTGTTATCGTTCATATCGCAGGGCCGACCATAAACAATTGAGCCGGGCGTTTCGGGAATTCTTCCAGATATCCGAGCACAAGCAACCTCCAACAATCCCTATATCTCCAAATCGAAAATACCGGGATGTCGTCTGTATCCCTAGCCCGGATCGAAATAGCACCGGGTCGACGACAGCGAATAATCGCATTTGCGGCCGCCTCCCCGCGAGCGCTTGCGGATGCGACGGGTCGGACGATTGGTGCGGCGCGACGTCCATTTCGACTTGGATCCGCCGCTGTCGCCCGCGGAACGGTCATAGGGCATTTCCCTGTCCGTCGCGACCCGATAGACCGTCTTGCCGCCGCCGCTGCTGCCGCCGGAGGAACGGGAAGAGGTCGATGAAGGCGCGCGGCTCCGCGTCCGCGTCCGCGCGGTTCGCTTGCGCGTATCGCGCGATTTACCGACCGAGCGGATCAGCGGACAGACGCGCTCTGTTTCTGCCTTAATCGCCTCGAGCAGATCCGCATCGAGGGCGCTCGCGTCCCTGTCGGTTCCCGAATGCCTGACGAAGGCCTCGAGCGCCCGACGGCTGCCGCTGCCCCATTTGCCGTCGACGCCGCTGGTGTAACAGCCGACGCGCGCCAGCTCGGCCTGGACCGCCATGACCAACTCAATGCCGGTCGGGGCGGCGGAGGTCGTGCGGACCGGCGTCGTCACGACAACGCCGGCAGAGGCGGAACCGGGAAGTCTCGTCGGTACGGTCGCCGTCGGATCGGTCCCCGCAGACCGGATCGAATTGTCGGAAGTTCCCCCGACGGTCGTCGGCACGGTCTTTCCGGTGACCGCGGCAATCACGGCCGCGCGGCGACCGGCGACGAGATCGACGCCGGCGCCGGAATCGATCCGGCAGGTCTCCATGCCGGCGAGCACCGACCGGATATCGGAAAGCTCGACCTGCATCCCGTAATCGTTGAGTGCGGACGCGAGAACGAAGCTCATGGTCGGGGCTTCGAGAAACTCGCGGAACGGAGCCCGCTCGGCGGCCCAGACCGCTGCGTAGAGGCCGTCGGCCCAGGGCTCGATCCGGTCCGG
>Ga0070729_10005889_pt1 | contig 12390 bp, 9 predicted proteins | sample tdDd472_FD_66725 | JGI IMG/M metagenome (GOLD analysis project Ga0070729, IMG submission 66725) | Marine sediment microbial communities from the Atlantic coast under amendment with organic carbon and nitrate - tdDd47.2 | ecosystem: Environmental > Aquatic > Marine > Coastal > Sediment | place...
CCGAATCTCTGATGGTCATTCGCGATATTGGCTTAGCTGAGCTTACCGGGGCTCATCTGCACGTGGCCCATGTCAGCACCACCGAGTCCATCGATGCCATAAGGGCCGCCAAAAAACGCGGTGTGTCTGTTTCTGCCGAAACCGCCCCCCACTACTTTACCCTGACGGACGAGGCGGTAAAGGGCTACAACACCAACGCCAAGATGAATCCGCCCTTGAGAACGGAAAAAGACCGCCAGTCTGTCCGCGAAGCCCTTGCCGACGGAACCCTGGATGCCATCGCCACTGACCATGCCCCTCACTCCATTCTGGAGAAGGACCTTGAGTTCAACCGGGCCATGAACGGCATCATCGGTCTTGAAACCTCCCTTCCCTTGAGCCTGAGGCTTGTGGAAGACGGCGTGCTTACCCTGGAGCAGCTTGTGGAGCGCATGTCCAAGACCCCTGCCCGGATTCTCGGACTCAACAATTCCCTGGCACCTCGGAACCCAGCCGACATCACGTTGATTGATGAAAAAGCCCAGTGGACCGTTGTGGCTTCGAAATTGCAATCCAAAAGTGCCAACACACCATTTGAGGGGTGGGCCATGAAGGGCAGGGCGGTGCGGACGATTGTGGATGGGAAGACGGTCTATGAAGCAGGTGATAGATAATAGACCAAAGGTTATAGGCAGAAGGCGAATGGCTAAAGGTTTTGACCCGCTACACATCGGCATTTGGATTAAAAACTATACCGTTAGAGTCTCCGTGACCTGTAGGGTGCGTTTTACGCACCAAAATGACAGCGATGATAGTATCATGGCATGCGTAATGCCTGCGCCGTCTGGTTAGGTGTGCGTTGTGCTCAATGTGTATCCTTCGGAGAGTTCCTTTGCTCAATATTTTCCCCGGTTTCACATTTCCTATCCATCAGGGGGCAGAATGCCGTTGATATGCACCATCCAGGTATGGAACGTCATGCTTGGATGGATCGAGTTTCCGGGGCACCAGACTCGAAAGTTGAAGTCGTCGGGTTGACAATAGCATTCGCCTGTGCGGCGACGCGCTCAATACCTTTTTGCCGAAGCCAACTTACGAGAATAGATTGATTTTGACCCCGGCAGCCTTCACTATAAAACGTTGAGTTGAGTGGTTACGTTTCGCTTATGTCGGGGCCTTCATTTGTTGTCGATAACCCATGGTCAATTATCTGGTCTCGGGGGACGACAAGAAGGTTGGAAGGCGGCCCCCGCTTTTTTTTACACTCGATACCGCGTTGTGTCATGTGGTGACAAAAATTGTCACATGAGTTCCGCTCAGGCTAAGGGCCGAGTTCTGCTGCAAGGTTATCACCTTTAATCCTGGGGCAAATGCCTTGCGGGTGTTGTCATTCAGGCCATCACGCGTTCGTATTCTCGGGGAGTGTGGCGGTCATGCAATATTTGACACCAAAGCATAGGCTTCTTTTTCTTCGTCTATCCTGCGATGGCGGGTATCCATGGTCATTGTGTAGGGATTTGGAAAAAGGCCATGGTTGTGGGGACAATATGCATTCTCAATTATGAATAGGTCATGCGCGAAGCGAATTCATTGAACGAAGAACAGGGGGCTAATAACTTAGCTTTCTTTTTGATGATCTATACGCCTTATTTTGAGTGTTTCAGGCGGTGGCCAAATTTAAGCCAAATGATGGAACCTATATTATGCCGAATAAACCTCATATTCTTGTTGTCGATGATGAACTCGGAATGCGAGAGTTTCTCGAGTTGATGCTGACACAGGAAGGATACGGAGTTACCCTTTCAGATTGCGGTAAAGATGCGGTCAAAAAGATAAAGAAAACCGATTACGACCTGGTATTGACTGATATTCGCCTGGGTGATCTGACGGGGTTGGATGTCTTGAGGGAGGCCAAGCGGAAAAAAGAAGAGACTGCTGTGGTTCTCATTTCCGCCTATGCCACCACCGAGACCGCTGTGGAGGCCATGAATGAGGGGGCCTACGACTACGTCCCTAAGCCCTTTGACAACGAAGAGCTGAAGGACACCCTTAAAAGAGCCCTTGAGCTTCAGAGTATTGCCGCTGAAAAGGAAAAGCTCTCCGAAGAGACTCAGGAGGTTCTCCACTTCGGGGCCATGATCGGAAGCAGCGGGCCCATGCGTCGTATCTACACTCTGGTGGAGCAGGTGGCAGGCACCAAGACCAATGTGCTGATCACAGGGGAAAGTGGTACCGGTAAAGAGCTTATTGCCCGTTCTCTGCATAATTTAAGCGACCGGAAGGAAGAACCTTTTATTGCTGTCAACTGCGGCGGTATTCCCGAGACCCTCATGGAAAGTGAGCTTTTCGGCTATCTCAAAGGGGCATTTACCGGAGCCACCCAGGACAAAAAGGGGCTTTTCGAGGAAGCCGAAGGCGGCACCATTTTTCTCGATGAAATTGGTGAGCTCTCCATGGCCCTCCAGGTAAAACTGCTTCGAGTGGTCCAGGAACTGAAAATCAAGCCTGTGGGCGGCACCCGTGAGGTAGACGTCGACACCCGCATCATCTGTGCTACCAATAAGAATCTGGAAGAGGAGGTGATGGAGAAGCGTTTTCGACAGGACCTCTTCTATCGCCTCAATGTCATCGAAGTTCGCGTTCCCCCGCTTCGCGAGCGCAAAGCCGACCTTAAGCCCCTGGCCCAGTTTTTTCTGGATAAGTACGCCAAACAGATGGGGAAAGATATTACCAAAATATCATCCTATGCCATTGATTTGTTGAAAAAGTACGATTTTCCGGGTAATGTAAGGGAACTCGAAAATCTCATAGAACGTAGTGTGGCCCTCACCGCCACCAACATTATCCTCCCAGAAAGCCTCTCCATGTCCTCCAAAAGGCGGCGCTGGATCGAAGGTGTTTCGGGACGGCGCTTTGACCTGGATGAAGTGGCCACAGGTGTGGACATCACCGAAATTTTGGAAGCCATTGAAAAAGCCTATATTGAAAAGGCTTTGGACTACACCAAAAGAAACAAGAGCAAGGCTGCTGAGCTGTTGGGCCTTTCGTTCCGATCTTTCAGGTATCGGTGTGATAAGTTGAATATCTTGTAGGTGTGACATTTTTTGTCAAGGACGTTGCCTAATAACGGCATATCTTTTGTATTGTTTCCCGGTATAAGCGTTTTCAATATTGTGTAGATCGACTATTAACAGGCCTCTACAGTCTTTTGTCTGTTTTGGAATGAAACATGCATATTAAAGGCGGTAATGATGAAAACGTATACCACATATAAAACCCAAATAGGTGGTTTTACCTTGATAGAGTTGATGATTGTCGTGGCGATCATTGGGCTTCTGGCAGCCATTGCGATTCCGAATTATCAAAATTATCAGTGCAAATCCAAGCAGAGTGAAGCTAAATATTCATTGGGTATTATTCGGACAAGTCAAGAATCGTATTTGGCTGAGTATGATACGTATGCCTCGTCATTGGGATCCATCTCATTTTCAACGAAAGCTAATGCAAGGTACTCCTACTCAATCCTGAGTGCCTCTCAGGATAACTTTGAAGCACAGGCTGAGGCTCTTTTGAATGGTCAATGGGATGTATGGTTATTGAACGGTACTGGGGATTTGGAGCATACGCAGTTTGGGTGTTCGAATTGACATAAGTGTATTGACCCATTGCTGAAAGAGTGTTAACAAGAGCAATATATAAGATATTGCTGATATTTAACTGACAAAATCCAGGAGGAAACATGTTTAAAAACAACAAAGGCTTTACTCTGATCGAATTGATGATTGTTGTTGCCATTATTGGTGTCCTTGCAGCAATTGCAATTCCCAACTTTTTGAATTATCAATGCAAGGCTAAGCAGAGCGAGGCAAAGTCCAGTTTGGGAACCATCCGTACTGCTCAGGAAGCTTATTATGCGGAATATGATAACTATTCTGACGACTTGGGTGCTATCGGTTTCGATACCAAGGGGGCGAAGAGGTATACGTACTCCACAACAACTGACTCTAATACTACTTTTACAGCGACTGCTTCTGGTGATCCCAAAGCGTCCCATGAAGGACCCGATATTTGGACTATCGACCACAACGGTAGCCTAACTAACACTTCTAATGATTGCCAAGGGTAGTATCCTTAGCAGTTGTCGCCATGCATGGTTCGATGGTGCAATAAGTTTGTCGGCAGAGCTCCATTTTGAAACGGGGCTCTGCTTTTTTATTATGTGCATTTGGATGGGAAGGTGAGGGGCAGGCAGTTGCTGAGTGAGATTGTTTGAGATCAGTTTGAAACAATGTACCGGGGTCTTTCTTGAGAACGATATTTAAACAAAAATATATTTTTTATTTGCTTGGGATTGTTTCTGTTTTCGTGATCTCTGCTTATTTTCAAGGGGTGTATGTAACCAGTAAGTATGGACCTCTCATTCTGAATGATGAGTGCCCCTGGTGTGAAGATGGGGCTGAAGTTTCTGGTATTACATATATTTCCTTCAATGCAAATCATGTCAGGTTGGTTGCCCCTTCAGATCCGGATTTTCTGGCAAGTGTGTTGTGGATGAGGATCGCCTATTACTTCGGATCAAATGCTTTGAAATCAGGTGGGTTTGAATATTATTTTGATATGTTGAATCTGGTTACAGATTTATCGCCCAAATGGAAGATACCTTATTTGTATGGCGCTATTTTGCTTCCTTCTGAGGTCGGAGATATTGAAGGCGGGTTTTACCTGATTGAAAAGGGGTTGGGTGTGTTTCCTGAGTGTTGGCAACTTTGGTTTTTTAAGGGGTATTACTTGTGGAAATATTACTCTGATAGGCTGGCAGCATCCGATGCTATGCGCAGAGCCTCTCAGCTTGAAGGGGCACCAACTTTTTTAAGCCATCTGTCCGATACATTTCACGAGGCAGGCTTGATCAAGAAAGTGGAAAATTTATATAAGGATCAAATTCATAAAACTATAACTGATCCAAAGTATAAAGAGTTTCTTAATTAACGACGGGGCTTCAAAATGATGGCTGATGATATTGTGTTGCAGTTCAATTCAGTTGATTATTATTACAGGAGTGGTTTTTTTCTTACCAAAAAAAAATGCCTGAATTCCATTGATTTGAGTGTTAACAGGGGCTCTGTTACGAGTCTTGTGGGACCGAATGGTGCTGGAAAAACAACGACAATAAAACTTGCGGCCGGGCTAATCAGGCCAGATATTGGGGATGTCGAACTTTTCGGTGAATCTGCAGAGTTGCCTCGGAGCCGCAGCCGAATGGGGCTTGTTACTGAAGTACAGTATGCCTATCCTTTTTTAATGCTGAGGGAGTGGATCAGCATGTTATGCGGGCTTTCCGGCTTAAAAGGGAGAGTACTGATTGAATCGGTGGACCGAGCCCTTGAGTTGATGGGGTTGGTCGACATGGCTAAAAGTTTGATGAAAAATTTATCCAAAGGGCAACTTCAGCGTGCCGGCATCGCCCAGGCATTTGCCCATGACCCTGATATTTTGCTGCTTGATGAGCCGATGAGTGGTTTGGACCCCTATTGGAGGTATAAGTTTACAAAGATAATCCTTGAATTTAAAGAGAAGGGCGGCACCGTTTTTTTCAGCTCCCATATATTGTCGGATGTCGAAATGTTATCCGATAAAGTTGTTTTAATGCAGAATGGTGAAGTCAAGTGGAGTGGCACTTTGGACTCGCTTGATCGCCATGTTCAAGGGTATGAAATAATAGCAAAGGTCTACGATGCTCGTGCCGTGGGGGCTGTTCTTTCGCCAAGTCTGCTGGTTGATCATCCTGGCGGTAAGAAAGTGTTTACCATTGATACTGGTCAGGTGGAAGATGTGATAGGCCTGATGTCAAAGGGGGATTTGTTCATCGAATCACTGGTACCGCTTCGAGATGAAATTGAAAGGGTGTTGTTCAGGTTATAACCGATGGGATATGAATTACGGTGTTGAAGATATGAAATACTGGAATGTATCGTTAAATATATGGAGGGAGTCGTTAAGGGACAGAGCCTTAATCATATTAACTCTCTCAGGTTTGTCGATGATTGTGTTCTCCATAGTGCTAGGTGGGATGGCAGTCGGTGGTATGAGTAGAGTTATTCAGAGTATGGGTTTCTGGGTCCTTGGGATGTGGGGCCTGATATCATCTATTTATCTTGGTGGTAGTATCATTCTTCGTGAGATAAAGGAGAAAACGATTTACCTGGTTCTATCACGGCCAATCAGTCGTTTGAGTTTCTTGATTGGGAAATTTATCGGCATCTTGATGGTTATGGCAACATCCTATTCGATATTGGTGTGTGTATGGTTAATAGTTGCTGTCGGGTGCGGTGTTGATTTGAATGTGGTTCATTATTGGGTTTTGATATTTATTTTTAGTGAGTGGGTCCTTCTCGCGGCTGTGAGTATCTTTTTTGCCTGTTTTACAACACCACTTCTTCATGCGATGATCATGGTTGGTTTCTATTTTATTGGTCACTTAAGTAATATCCTCCGGATCTATGCAGCCAACAGTGATGTTTTGTTGATGAAGGGTTTTTTAAAGTGCATGTATTTTGTTATTCCTAACCTTGAAGCTTTGAATTTCCGTTCTGAGGCCATTTACAATGAAAATGTGCCTTTTGATCTTCTTTTGGGATGTGTGGGCGTCTTGGGCTTGTGGGTAACATTGTTTCTCATTGCCGGTGTCACCGTTTTCAATGCAAGGCGAATTCCTTAGGTCTCGATCGCCAATGGATGTGATTCAATATTAATGTAATAAGCTGCTAAGGAAGTTATTTTCATTTATCTTCTGGTTTATCAAATTTTTTTTGTGGGGAACTTGTGAATAGTGTGTATTTGAATATGCACTGGGCGGGACATAAAAATGGATATGGAGATTATGCCGGAAACAAGAGGACATCGGTGTCTTTGGTATGTGTGTTTGATTTTTTTTGTTTTTATTATTTATAGCAATTCGTTTGATTGCGGATGGCATTTTGATGATTTGACAAACATCCTGAACAACAGCAAGATAAAAATAGCGTCATTTGATTTTAAGTCGATATGGACATGCATTCAAGCAAATCCTGTTAATCAATCAATCAGACGCCCGATATCTTTTTTGAGTTTTGGACTTAACTGGCGAATGGGTGGTGACAATGTGTTTGGTTACCACCTTTTTAATGTGTTGATTCATATTTTTAATTCTATTTTATTATATAAAATTGGTGTTGCTCTTCTTGAAATAAATAATTCAGATAACAGCAAGATGAATCATATGGTGGCGGCACTTTCAGCTACTTTATGGGCAATACATCCGATACAGATTCAGGCTGTAACTTATATTGTCCAGCGAATGGCTTCGTTGTCGGCAATGTTTTATTTGTTATCATTACTCATGTTTCTTGAGTTCAGGCGAACAGGAAATCTCCATAGATACACTTACCTGTTAGGCGCAGCAGTTTGCGCTCTTTTTTCTTTCTGGTCCAAAGAAAATGGTATTCTTGTTTTGATCTCATTTTATATTGTAGAACTTATATTTTATTATGATACGTATTCTACGAAAAGCAAATACTATCTTCGAAACATAACATATTTTGTTTTTGCCTTCCTTATCGTCCTTTTTTTGTATGCTTATTTTACAGAATTTTTTTCATATAAAAGCAGGTCCTTTACGCAATTTCAGCGTCTCTTGACGCAACCCAGGGTTCTGTTTTTTTACCTGGGACTCATTTTTTACCCTGTATCAACTCGTTATTCTATTATTCATGATTATGAAATCTCTGGAGGGTTGTTTCATCCTTTAACTACAGTTTCGTCTATTGTTTCAGTTGTCGTAGTGCTTCTTGTCGCCATTGTTTTGATGAGAAAGTATAAATTGCTATCATTTGCAATTATTTTTTACTTTATCAATCACTCCATTGAATCGACCATCGTTCCATTGGAAATGGTTTATGAGCACAGGAACTATATTCCTTCGATGTTTTTGTTTTTCCCGTTGGCTAAGGGTGTTGTTGATTACCTGCAAAGGGCATCCTTGGGATTTTCAATTGTGTTATCTTTATCCCTTTCGTTATTGATGATTTTTGTCGGGATGGCTACCTACACAAGAAACATGGACTGGAAGACAGATGAAACTTTATGGCAGAGTGCTCTATCCCATGCACCTGATTCCGCGAGGGTGTACCAGAATTTGTCTGTTGCTTTAATGGAAAATAACAAGATTTCATTGGATGAGTTTATCAAGGTGAACCAGTTTTCGTATGGATACCGGGATAATTCGGTTTATCGGGCCAAATATGTTTCGCTTTACAATCAGATTCGCGCGCATAAAAAGAAAGGTGAAATTGATAAGGCTGTTGAACTGGCTGAAGTTTTGGATCATATCGAAATAGGTCGTAGGCAGAAGTATCTCAATAAAGTTCATTTGGTAGAGCTGTGTTTTTTAAATAATGATTACTACCGAGCCCAAACGTACCTTACGAATTTAAGGGATTTTCTTGATAGCAATCATAGAGCCCCAAAAGACTGGAAAGCAAAGTTCTTAGAGCTTTCTGGGGTTTTGTCTGTAAAATTTAAAAACTATGAAATGGGATTTGAATACGGGAAAGAATTGATTCAATATCCCGATAGCAACTACAAGGCCTTTGTAATTATGGCTTATTCCCTTATTCGGATGAAACAGGCTGAAAAGGCACGTCATTATCTTCAACTCATAAAGAGGGACTCTCAAGATATTTTTATAGAGTTTATACTTGAGAATGAATATTTGAAACTGATTGGAGATAAAATGCAGCAGGATAAGACTGTTCGATCGTTTGTAAGTGCGGTGTCTTTTTCAAATGTTCAGGCTTATGACAAGTCATTGAAAAGTAGACGGATACCCATTGATGATGGTTACTCGTTGGTCTCTGAAATTCAAAAAGGTAAGCTTCAAATTAATGATCTATTGTAGCTCATCATTAACGATGTAGTTTTACTGTTTAAAGAAAGGCATAATTTTCGACTCAAGTAGGTTTATCAAGGCGGTGTGGCATGAGCAATGTTTCTGTTGCTTCTGGAAAATGGAAGGTAAGAATACTGTGAGTAACATTGTTGCACTCGTGTTAGCGTACAGGGTCGGGGTGTTGTCTTCCTGCCGGAAAAGGTATTGGCATCAGGCTTGCTGAAAAAAAGATGAATCGGTTACCCGCTATACAAAACGCGATATTTGTGATTCGTTAGATAATTCGCTTACGCAGTCTGTCCATTGATAGAGATATATCTTGACTAATATTTGGCATGATTCTGTAGACGCAACCATTGGGTCAGTGTAAAAGACACGCCTGATGCCTAACGAAACAGTTCTTGGGGACCGTCTGTTATTATACAGGGTTGTGAATGTCATCGCGTGTCATGGTTTCATTGGGAGACGCTTTACTGGTTTTTTGGGCTTGGGAGGGAATTCTTTGTCGTGATAAAGTCCTGGGGCGTTTTATTTTTGTCATTCTTCAGAATGTTCGGGCAGTGCCTTGATTATATGCATGAGCTACAATTAAAACAAACAGTGTTAGAGAGATATAATAAATTATGGATATTTCAGTTAGTGTTTTGATACCCGTCTATAACGAGGCCCACTCCATTGGTTCCCTTGTAAAAGAGATCAAGACTCTTTACCCGGCCTATGAGGTGATTGTCATCAACGACGGTTCTACTGATGCTTCAGCATCGATAGCTGAAGCAGCAGGCGGAATGGTCTTGAATCACCCTTATAATATGGGGAATGGGGCATCAGTAAAGACCGGCATCCGGGTGGCTTCTGGAGATGTGCTTGTTACCATGGATGGGGATGGTCAGCATGACCCGAAAGATATCGCTAAATTAATATCCTATATTCCGGATTATGATATGGTTGTTGGAGAAAGATCTTTATCTGGGCAAGCCTCTCTTAAGCGCGCAATCGGCAATACGTTCTACAATTCATTTGCATCATATGTTGCAAAATTCAAGGTGAAGGATTTAACTTCCGGTTTTCGCGCGGTCAAACGAAAGGTAGTAACCGAATACCTTCCTCTCTTTCCCAATACATACTCTTACCCGACAACATTGACATTGGCTGTGCTTCGTGGGGGTTATAGTATGAAATATTCGCCCATACACGTTCGTACTAGGAAAAATGGGAAAAGCGGAATTCATATTGTGAAGGATGGGACTCGGTTTTTGATGATCATAATAAAGATTTGCACCCTGTATTCTCCGCTAAGGGTTTTCTTGCCCGTCAGCTTTGGTATGTTTTTGTTGGGTGCCGTCAATTACATCTTTACCTATGTATCTTCAAGTCGTTTTACAAACATGAGCGCTTTGTTGTTTGTTGCCTCATTGCTGATTTTTATGATGGGCTTTATTTCTGAGCAGGTTTGCCAGATGAATTATGATAAAACGGGGCACTATCGACTGATGGGTCAATCGAAAATATTATAATTACCTTAATTATTAGGTATATAAAGATCTTGTCTGTGGGATGTCAGGCAGTTCTCAGGTGCGCATTGTTAGATTGCTTTTCGTGCTTTTTTAGGAGGCGGTATTGTCTCGGTTGGAAATAAAAAATGGTTCAGGGAATGGCCGCCATACAGTTGCTGTCTTGGGTACATTGCCTCCTCTCAAAGGGTTGAGCAGTTATTGCCTTGAGTTTGCAAAAGCTCTCTCTCTGGTTAGCACCGTAAAGTTTATATCCTTTAAATCTCTTTATCCTGCCTGGTTGTATCCCGGAGGCCAACAATTAACCGACAACTCTTTCCCTTCTGGGGTATGTGACGGCATTGAGGTCAGCATAAGATTAACATGGTACAATCCAGCTACATGGATGAGGGTTGGTCGAAAAACCGATGCTGACCTACTTCACGCCCAGTGGTGGAGTCTGCCATTATTTCCTGTCTTTTTTTGCATTTGCTGTCTGTTTAAAATTAGAAAAAAGCCTGTTGTTATAACGATTCATAACGTCATCGATCATTCCAGATCAAGTCTGTACAGCTTCTTTTCAGGTATTCTGTATAAGTTGGGAGATCACTTTATCGTTCATACTCGGCAGAACATGAAACAGCTGACTGAGTGTTTCGGTATCTCAACGGAGAGAATCACGGTTATTCCCCATGGCCCTTTGGATTTTTTTAAACATGAGAGTGCTGACAGAATTGCTCTCAGAAGTGAATACGGGATTGGGGAGCATGAAACGCTGTTGCTTCTTTTTGGAGCGATTCGTCCCTACAAAGGTATCAAGACAGCATTGAAAGCTTTTCAGCTGATACAGCAGGAGATACCAGATTGTCGATTGATGATTGCGGGGCGTTTATGGGAAGATTGGGCGCCCTACCAAGAATTGATTCGTGAATTGAATATTTCAGATTCGATCATTACCGTCCTCGATTACATTCCTTCTTCGGATGTTCATGTCACATTTACGATGGCAGACCTCGTTCTTTTGCCTTATACGCACTTTGACAGCCAAAGCGGGGTCGGTGCGACGGCGGTGTCGTTTCGTAAGCCCCTGATCGTCAGTGATACGGGGGGGCTTCCTGATTTGGTTGAAAACAAGGGGTATATTGTTCCACCGGGGGATCCAGGTGCTCTATCCTGCGCGGTTTTGAAGGCGCTGAAATCACCAGGCGAGTTATCAAAAATGGCAAGAGACGCCGATGCTTCCGCCCGGGACATGTCATGGGAATCCATTGCTGAAAAAACATATGCGGTCTATGACCGCGTGTGTAAGTAACCATAATGGAAGTTTAAGTTTTGCAGGGGACCATTCGTATTGGTTTTCTGAATTGAACGGGGAACGGATGGGATATTTTAAAGAAGTTGTACCCAAAATGATACAATACCGGTTGGTGAAACTAGGTTGGGTGGGGGCCTCCCTTCCGATGAACCTGACTTTTTCAGTGACCAATGTGTGTCAGTCACGGTGCAAAACCTGCAGTATATGGAAACTGTATAATGAACACCCAGAGAAACGTAAAGAAGAGCTTTCACTGGGCGAAATTGAATCTGTCTTTAAGTCTATGGGCCACATTTATATTTTCAATGTCAGCGGTGGTGAGCCTTTTTTACGGGATGATTTCTCAGAGATCATCAAACTGGCGTGCAAGTATTTAACACCGGGCATCATTCATATTCCTACCAACGCCATTGCGGAGAAGAAAACCAGGCATCAACTGAAGGATATATTATCTTTTTTGCAAATTAACTATCCGGATGTTCAGCTGACTGTCAAGCCAAGTCTCGATCATATTGAAGGTAAACATGATGATATCCGAGGGGTTCCAGGAAACTTCACGAAGGTGATTTCTCTGTTTCGGTGGCTTCAGGAGATGAAAAGCGATTACCCCATGCTTCACGCAGAGCTTGGAACAGTGATTTCAAATTGGAATGTGGAAGACATTGATGAGATTTCCACTT
>Ga0070729_10005896_pt1 | contig 12384 bp, 10 predicted proteins | sample tdDd472_FD_66725 | JGI IMG/M metagenome (GOLD analysis project Ga0070729, IMG submission 66725) | Marine sediment microbial communities from the Atlantic coast under amendment with organic carbon and nitrate - tdDd47.2 | ecosystem: Environmental > Aquatic > Marine > Coastal > Sediment | place...
TCATAACCAAGGGCAGTCAACTTTTTCATGAAACCTTGCAAAGGCATCACCCCAGTTTCCATCGGCAAACGACGGTCATGGTCATTATATTCAGCAAGTGTTAAACCTTCTGGCGCATCATTGACATGAACATTGACAATATCATGATTCGTAACCTTATCCAAATCATCTAGTTCACCGCCCGATGTATAAAGATGCCACGCATCCAATAACAACCCGACATTCCCTGTTCCAATTGCTCGCGCCAGATCAAGCATTCCCTCCATCGTATAAATGAAATCGTATTGATTAGTAGGGCGCAAGGTTTGAGGACCAATAAATTCAATACCAAAGCGAATATTATACGGCTTAAGGGTCTCCGCAATCGCACCAAAACGTTCCACATGCCAATTAAAATTTTCATCAAATTCCCGTTCGGTGGAGGACGGTGGACACCATGTAGAAGCCCGTAACGCACCCAACTCCGCCGCAACTTCGGCATATTTTGGTAATTTTTTAACATCCTCTGCCCAGCCAGCCCCGCGCCAATCAACCGGTGGAGCCCATGCACCTGGAAGAATGTCAGATTCTTTAAACATCTGTTTGACATACTCAATGCCATTGTCATTTGCAAGTTGAGTCGCTGCCTGAATACTAAAGTCAATCCCAGAGAAGCCTGTTTGCTTAGCTAATGCGAGTGTCTGTTCCAATGAATAATCACGAATACCAATTGCACCTGCATTGAGGTTCTTAAACATAGGTATACCTTTCTGTGCACAACAACTATCATATCGACAGCCTATCATAACTAAAAATATGTACTATCTGCAAATATAGCAAAAGTGGTGGAGAATCCTATCACTCTACCACTTTGCCAATGTGCGACTAATGGATACAATAATATCGGGATACCATTACATATTTTGGAGTGAGTTATGGCGGTTTTTGGACGATTAGATGTTTTTTACCCGGATGGGCGTGTTGAAACCTATTCTTTATCAGGCGATACGGTTTCTGTCGGACGTGCAGAGGGTAATACCATTCCGCTAGAGACGGAAACGATCTCTCGCTATCACTTCAGTATTACTCAGAAAGATGGTGTGGTACATCTGACGGATCTAGATTCCGCGAATGGCACATATATTGATGGTACGCAACTAAATAGCAATGCTCCATATTTGCTCGATGACATCGAAGAGATTCAAATTGGTCATCTTCGTATCATTTATCATCCAGGTAGTGACAGCCCAACCATTCCTGTGTCACCATTTATGGATGACTCGACGCAACCAACAAATATGGGATTTCGAGTTTCATTAGAAACATCACAAGTGAATGTATGGCCCGCTTCTAGTAGCTCAGTAGAAATTGCTGTTACCAATAGCGCAGAATCCGAACAACAATTCCAGATTGTCTGTTCTGGGTTACCAGAATCGTGGGCAAAATTTAATCGTCCCTTTATGATGATTGATGGTCTTGATACAACTTATGTCCTACTCAATATCAAACCATCACGACGTGCGGACATCCCACCACAGGATTATCCGGTCGAAATACGAGTATCACCACTTGATCAACCCGATAAATTCGTGCAACTTGAATTGATTGTAAGCCTTAAAGGGTTTAATGGGTTTGGTGTTGCCCTCAGTCCCGAAGTGCTTCATGGTGATGACGATATTCATTTGTATATGCTCAATCAGGGTAACGAACCTCTGACAGTCAGCGTACGTGGCGATGACCCAACCAATCAATTGGCATTTGAGTTACCAACAGGTAATGTTAACCTTGCCCCCGGTCAACGTACTCAGGTCACCGGCAAAGTTCAACCTCAAAAGCGTCCATTGATCGGCAAACCTTTGGATATCCCATTTGCGATGGTTGTCAAGGCACATACCGATAGTGCTTATATTGCGGCTGTGCCCGGTACAGTTCACGTTGAGCCAAGTATGACGAATTGGATGCTCGGTACAATTGGCGGAATTTTGGCTGCGATTATTCTGGTCTTATTTGTATTGTTATCGCAAACACCAGAACCAAAAATTCAAGAATTTACGCTATCTGCATCACAGGTTCAACAAGGTACGCCCGTTGATTTAAGTTGGACAGCATCTGATGCCCAAACCTATCATATTGAGGTAAACCGTGTTCCGATTGCAGACTTATCACCCGATACAACAAGCTACACACTAGATACCAGTGATTATACCGACCCGATAGATGTTGCACTGATTGCAGTAAATGGTGATCTAACAGCAATCAAACAAGGACAAGTCGATGTCTATGAACCTGCTATCATTCACTCGTTTGAGGTTGCCCCTCTAGAATTGGTGCGTAATGTCAGTAGTACGTTGGTATTAAGTTGGGCAGTTTCAGGAAGCGTCTCAACCAATTTAATTTATCCAGATGGGTTCGTGAAGAATGATACAGGCGCAACCGATAACACCATTTTAATCGGCATGTCCGATAGTGACTTTAGCCTAGTATTATCTGTAGAAGACGAAATTGGAACAATAACCGAAAGTTCAATAGATATCACAACGTTTGACCCTGAATGTACCCCCATTCAAGATACCATGTTATTTGAAGGACCCGACTCACAGTTTTCAGAAGTTGAGATTGCAGGAGGTGATATTCCTGTGCTGGTGATGGGGCTTGATAGCAACAAAGATTGGCTACAAGTTCAATTAGCAAGTGGTGATATTGGTTGGGCACTCTCAGACAGTTTTAATTGCGATAGCTTCGACCTCACCCAATTGGCAACAGTAATGGATGTTCCCGTTTTACCAACGCCGATGCCAACCTTGCCATCAACACCGACGAGCATTCCGACACAAACCCTGATTCCAACGCAGACAGCAATCCCGACAATTAGTCCAACACCTTTACAATCTCCGACACCAACTGGAGGGTGATAACGCTACTGTCTCAAATACATTATTAAGCTAATGGGCTTCTGATTATCCAGAAAGCCCGGCAACAATTATGAATCACCTACAACGATCGGATAGCCTTCATGTTCCCAATAGTCAATGCCACCGATCATCTCTTTGACAGCGTAACCCAATTGTGTCAGTTTCAGTGCGCCTTTGGTCGAGCCGTTGCATCCTGTACCCCAACAGTACACAACAAATAAAGTATCATCAGGATATTCGCTCATGCGCTTGGCAGTCATGCGGGAATGTGGAATACTGATAGCACCCTCGATATGCTTTGTCTGATAATCTGATTCACTTCGTACATCCAAGATAACAAAATCAGCGACATCATTTTTTACATCCGTATAGACATCGGACGGATCGGTTTCGTAGCGTAATTTTTCTTGATAAAAGCGTCGTGCATCATCATCGGCTTGGGTGGGTACAGCATTTACTTGAGATTTATATCGGAGTTGCATGGGACTTGCTCCTGCGCTAATTTGACGATACATTGATGATAATGCGATAAAATTGAAACTGTGCATTAGAATAATCAAAAGCAGGTTTCGATAAATCCGAAAGCGACTCTATGGAACTGTATCAACTACGTACATTTATCACAGTTATTGAGGAGTGTAGTATCTCAGGGGCGGCACGTCGATTATCTATGACCCCATCATCCGTGAGTACCCATATCAAAACGCTAGAAACAGAATTCGGCGTAGAATTGTTTGTTCGCACCAATCAAGGTGTAGAAGTCACCGATAAAGGACAAATACTCGCGCAACATGCACGGCAGACTCTACAAGCCGCTAATGGATTATCGCAACAAGCAATCGTGCTACAACAACATCTTATCGGTACAGTTCAGCTAGGGATGAGTGTATCATCAGGAGTCTTCAACCTACCCGATTTCCTCAAGCATCTCAACATATCTCACCCTGATATTCAACTTGAACTCATACAATCGGAAACAGCATCCATTGTGCATCAACTACGCCACGACATACTGGATTTAGCAATAATTTATGGTGATTGTGCGGACGATCTATTGATTAAACACCCTCTAAAACAAGCTGAGTTGGTTGTGGCAATTCCAACAGCATGGTCAAACAATATCAATCATACGTGGCAATCACTCGCCAGCATGCCGTGGATTCATACAGGCGACAATTGCCCATTCCAGTCGAAAATTGAGGACTTGCACAAAACCCACAACATTCAACCCAACCAATTTATCCGCTCGAATGATGATCGTACCCGCCATGATTTGGTTCGTGCCCAAATGGGTGTTTCGATCCTTGAAAAAACAGAAGCCATCCATCCTGATATAATGATCCTCGATATTGAACCCATGACTTGCCCTGTGTCACTGGTATATCAGGCTTATCGCCGTTTTGACCCGATGCTACAAGCTGTGAGTCAGTTGATTTTACAAACAGACTAGCTATCAAATCGAACTGTGCTTCATAATCCATTGGATTATGTCATCCGTTAGCGTGACATCGAATTTTCTGACACTTGCTCATATTAACGTCAACACGACAGATACCGAACCTATTGCAAGCATATGAGTCTTTCTTAAGAGGTTATATCCACAACCTTGACACCTATTATTTTTATGCTTTACTGTAGTTACCTAATTATAAATACTAAACTAATCGAAGAATTCAATGAGACGAAATGGACACTATCAACAAACGGCTCGATTAGTAATGTTTAGCTTCGTGTTAATGATCATCTTTGCAGGTCGAGTACAATTCTTGACGCACTCCCCTCTCCATTTAGATGAAGCCCGATCTGGTATGCGGATGATGGGAACACTCTCCGAGATTATTGCGTGGCAACCTCCCGATTGGCCGCCCCTACATAATATCTTGATTGGCGCATGGTCATCTCTAGTCGGGAGCTATCCATTTTCTTTGCGTGTTTTTTCTGCATTTTTTTCCTTGATCTCTGTTTGCCTTGCCTATCGCATGGCATATCAGTTAACAAAGGATCAACGTATTGCATGGGGAACAATGATTCTTTATGGTGGCCTAGGGATGAGTGTCTATCTAGGGATATTCATTCGAGGTTATGTCCTCACAATGACGTTATTTCCGTTAGCGATAGGGTTGACTGCGCGCTATTTTGGAGACCATCGTCGCTGGGATGTTTTATGGCTCGCCCTCACATTGGGATTTATGTTTATTTCTACATACACGTCGATAGTTGCTTTCTTGTTTTTGGGTTTATATACAGTGCTGGTTTATCCGCGACAACTATGGCGATGGATACCCGTCGGTATACTGGCAAGTCCTTTTGCACTCATAGAATTGCTTCGTAAATGGGATTATTGGTTTAAACGTATTGGGTCCAGTAATTTAGAGGGCGGTTATGGCTATGATCTTATACCGACATTTTTAAAGCATTATCAAGATTATTTTGGACAGCTTGAGCAATTTTGGATTGTCGTCGCAATCGTTTCGTTGGTGCTCCTTTTCTGGAAAGGTCACCAATATTTACGATTAAGTGTGTGGGTACTAGTAGGAAGTATTCTTGCACCAGTGATCACATTTTGGCTAGTAGAATCCCGCATCTTTATGCTGATGACGACACGCTATTCTTGGTGGGTTTTGATTCTGCTGGCATTCGGTTTAAGTTTGGGTCTGCGCTATTTACCAAAGGTTGTCTGGATAAGCGGGATGGTTATCATCTTGGGACTCATGTTTAGATCACCACTAGAGACACGGCATGATGATGTATCGTCAACATCATATTACTACGAAGAAAATATGGAGTGGTTGAGTAATCAGATTGAATCCGGTGATGTTCTTATATTTGATCCAAATTATTGTATTCAAGAATGTGCTGAACAGGATGCGCTAGCATATTATTGGGAGGTTTATCTGGGTGATCGGGTAAGCCGTATTAATGAGCTGGGAGAATATCGACGAATATGGTTATGGCGCGGAGTTGGCCATAGCCGCGAGTTACTTGAAGAATTATCAGAAACTCACATTGCATCAATATTTTATGGTCCACCTGTTGCCCTACTTGAATTATACGAAGCTCCCCCATATCCTGAAGGTATTTTATATGAAAATGGGATACGTTTTCATGGTTTTGATGTGTTAGACAAAAACGGAAATGGGGATAATCCACCATATAATCTGCGCGAACAGACCGAGATGCGAATACGCTTATGGTGGTCTACTGATAGACCGCTTGAAGAAGATTATCAGGTCAGTATACAAGTCTATGATGCCACCAAAAATCAAATATTTGTACAGGATGACCAATCACCAAAATTGAGTCACTTGAGGGCAAATGCCTTTGAGCCGTTACCACAACAAACCAGTGAATGGATTCCACATCAACTGTATGTCGAAGACCGAATTATCGAAATTCCAAATATCAACCAAGAAATATATGCGGAATTATCTCTTGTTATCTATCATTTGCCTGATGGTCAACGAATTCATGCGCCTAATGAAACAACCGACGGCTTGCTTCCCTTAGCAGAGATAATTATTTGGGGATGGGGATAATAGCCAGATCGGGTTGAAAATAAAATCATAGTGCATACTCAATTACAGGCACAGATGTGATGCACCATCAACCATTCGCTGATTCTATGGTCACAATGTATAGGACAAATTAACGATCAAAATCGAGCCGATCTTCATAAACCCAACCTGTTGTTCCGCCTTGCTGTATGGGATACCATGTGCCCTGCAACTCATTGTCAAATTGGATCGAGCCAGTCATCGCTTCACCAATAATATTAACATTTGACCCCACCATCAAAGTTGTAACAATCTGCCCTGTTTTAACATCTGATTGTGTCCAAACACGAGCACCATCTAAGGCGGTTGCACTTGCAAGAACAGGTTGTGGGGTTGTGTATGTACGACCAAATTCCAGACGGTCACTCCATACCCAGCCAATGATAAATCCTATCGAAACCTCGTACCAATCACCGCTAATGTCTTCCTGAATATTGCCAACAATAGGATCGCCGAGAATTCTGACTTGTGCACCATTTTCGAGTGTTGTGATAATCTCACCTGCCACGGCATCTGGTTGTGTCCAAACACGCGCATTATCTAACGCAGTAGCCAGTTGAATCGTCCCACTACAATGCCCCCAAAATGTTCCCCGATTGGCTTCCACAAAACCACCACTCATTGCAGAACTACCCATTAGACCAATAGCTTTATCACCAATAGATACAACCGCATATGATCCTGCTGGACGCACACCGTATCCACCATGTTGTTGCCTAAGGTCAGGATCATTGTATCCGATCAATTCCTCAGTTGTCTGATAAAAGCACACTGTTGGAAAGTCTGTAAGAGCTTGTAATGGTCGCTCCATGATCCCAAAATCAGCGCATCTACCATTCAGAATACGGGTATGAAAATCGATCCAGCCCTGTATACCATCCTCATATTCGATACGGAAAAATCCTTCCGAACCAGAATCCTGAATCATCGTGTACGGTGTATCTTTCGGCAAAATATCTTTGATTTGGGAATCGGCAACTATCGGTGCGAAGTAAACAATCATCTGCTCTTGATTATTGATTAACTCACACGAATCGGATTGTGCTTGTATAGTACCGACATTAGTAATCATCAAGACCAATAATCCACCACATAACAATCCTGCTATCCCTGTAATCCATTGTTTTATCATTTGTCAGTCCCTTTTTATATCGTAGCTCCAGTGTGGTGCGCCATCTCATGACAACTTGACGCAAAGATGTCACTTACACACCGTTTGTTATAGAGACAACATTCGTTACAATAGAGTTCCCAAATGAATTGGAATATTTGAGAAATAAAGTGCTTTATGACAATATCACCTGAAAAACAAAAATCTAAAAACACTCACCGCCCATTTATACGCGAGCAAATTACAGGTGCAAATCAGGGCTGTTTACGGGGAATCATTATATTTATAGGTTTAATATTGTTGTTTGGTGCGATTTTGTTTGTGTTGTCTCGGTTATAGGATGATATTAGAAGAGCCTTCCAATCATTGCCACTATAATCGTTAATGTCTCCCCTAAATCAGTGCCGTATTGTCTTGAAATAAACGCGAATCCACCAGCAAGAACAAACATAATAAATATCGCCCGCATAATTCCAGCATTTTCCTCATCAAGATCAACTTCATCTCCACGATTTGGCAGAAGCCAATATACAAGAAACACTAATACAGAAATGATGAGAGGGATTGTTATAATCAAACCATTTACAACCATTGTTTCATCCTCAATCTATATCATTGATACCTTTATTATAGTCAAATAATGCTTAATATTGGGGTATGTTCCCACTTTCCCCTAAACATTAGGGGGCTGATAACAAGTATTTCTAATTTATAAAATAGTTAAATTAATCTAGTAAGCATTTATTCGGTTCAAAAAAGTTTACAATGGTTAAGAATCACAATTGTCACAGACAACTCTCTCACGTATAATCTGACATTCAGTTGAAAAATAATCAAAAGAGAAGTTGGATAGTTTATGAGCAAAAGACCGCCTGTTTATCCTTTCACTGCTATAGTCGGACAGGATTTGATGAAGATTGCGCTCGTTCTCAATGCCATTGATATGCGAATTGGTGGTGTATTGATTCGTGGTGAGCGTGGTACTGGTAAATCAACAGCCGCCCGTGCGTTGGCTGCTCTCTTACCAGAGATTGATGTCATTTCAGGTTCTCCCTTCAACGATGATCCTAGTCGCCCCGATACGTGGTCAGATGCCGCTCGTCAGTTAAATTCTGAAAACGGAAAACTTGCCACAGAGCGTCGTCGTATCAGTTTTGTTGATTTACCTGTTAGTGCCACCGAAGATCGTGTTGTCGGAACGCTCGACATTGAAAAGGCGATCCAATTAGGTGAACGTCGTTTTGATCCCGGCGTACTCGCTAATGCCAATCGCGGCATCTTGTATGTCGATGAAATCAACTTGCTTGACGATCATATTGTTGATCTATTGCTCGATAGTGCGGCGATGGGTGTCAATATCGTAGAGCGCGAAGGCATTAGTTTCAGCCACCCTGCCCGCTTTATCCTTGTCGGTACGATGAACCCTGAAGAAGGGGATTTACGTCCACAATTGCTTGACCGTTTTGCACTATCGGTTGATGTTCAAGGGATTAAAGAGACCAAAGATCGTATCGAAATTCTGGAACGTCACCTTGCATATGAAAATGGTCCAGTTGAATTTAAAGCCGCATGGGAATCAGTAGACGCAGAATTGTCTGATCGGATTTCTGTGGCGCGTGATCTAATTGACCAAGTTCAACACACATCGCATGATTTGCGCGTGATTGCGAGTATCACCAGCGATTTACGAATCGATGGACACCGTGCTGATCTTGTGATTTTGAAAACAGCACGTGCAAATGCGGCATTTGAAGGACGTACTGCCATCAATGATCGTGATATTACTTTGGCAATTCGTCTAGCCATTCCACATCGTCTAAAACGCGGTCCATTCGCAGATGCCAATGCTGATCTAAACGCAGTTGAATCCGCTGTTGAAGAAAAACGTCAAGAAATTGGTGAAGGCGAAGAGTCTGGCGAATTTAGCGAAAATAGTGACGATCAATCCGCACAAAGTAAAAAAAAAGTGAGTCAGTAACAGGCGAGGGCGAGCCACAAGAACAAGACCTTAGCCAAGCAGACGCTGCCCCCCAAGATGTTTTTCCTAGTGCCGATGCGCGCTGGTGGGAAGGTGGGCAACAAGTTCAGTCACAAGCTGAATTCGAGACTCGCAAACTCAATACGCAACTTGATAAGATGACCCGTCGTCAATCTGGGCGACGGTCTACTACTCGTACCGACCGCAAACGTGGGCGGTATGTGCGCGCGAAACAAGCAGGCGATAAACCTCGTGACATCGCGTTTGATGCAACTTTACGTGCCGCCGCCCCTCACCAAAAGGGACGCGCCGAACAAAAAGCCGAGCATGGCATGGCATATGCCCTCCGTAAATCCGACTTACAAGAAAAAGTCCGTGTTCGCAAAGCCTCCAACTTGATTATGTTTGTGGTGGATGCTTCATGGAGTATGGCGGTATCTGAGCGGATGCAGGCAACCAAGGGTGCAATCATGTCCTTACTGACGGATGCTTATCAACGTCGTGACCGTGTGGGCTTAGTGGTCTTCCAGAAAGATCGTGCCTCACTCGTGCTTCCACCTACCAATTCAGTTGTTCTTGCTAAAGAAGCGATGGCAGATATTCCCGTTGGCGGTAAAACACCCTTATCGGCGGGTTTGTTGATGTCCTATGAAACCATCATCCGCGAGAAAAATCTAAATCCTGATGTCATGCCGATGTTGATTCTGTTAACAGATGGCGCAGGCAATGTATCTATCAGCGAAACATTATCGCCACAAGACGAAGCACATTCCATCGCACGACGCATCAAAGAAGCCGACATCCGTACCGTGACGATTAACATGGAACATGTCGCTTTCGATCAAGGGCTAGCACAACGGCTTGCCGATCAACTCGGTGGACCATGTTACGCCTTAGCACAAATCCGCGCCGAAAATCTGCTCGATACCGTGCGCGCTGAGATGGATCGGTAGTAAACTTTTGATATTTGATTTGGACATGAGAAAGTCTTAAGAGATGACTGAAGTTAAGCTGACATACTCTAAACTAGTCCAGATTGCACGTGAGTTAGCTCTAGGTGCTTTGGAAGGGAAATGGGAATCTGTATTTCTCGTAGGCAACAGTATTGCAATGAGTCAGTATATAGCTAACGAGATTGCTATAAAATATGAGGAATACGATGCGGGAGACCTAAGAAATGAAGCGCATGGTGCAATGCTAGATGGAATCCGCAGAGTGTTGACTTTACTCTGTCAATTGGAGTTTATAAATTACACACCACCTTCTAACTCCATGCCTTCATTTCCCAGCTACAGTCTAACTAACAAATCATTCCAATTATTAAATCAATCAGAAGATGTAAACATATTTATCTCATATCGTCGAGCAGAAAGTAGCCTCTTGGCATTGTATTTACAATCACGTCTCAAAATAGCTGGTGGAGAAGCATTTGTAGATGTCAATAACTTGAGCCTTGGTGATGAATGGCATTCTGAGTTACAAGATAAAGTTCAGTCAAGCACTTATTTTATCTGCCTCATTGCACCAACTACCTTACAATCAGAGTATGTGCGGAAAGAAATACAGTGGGCAAATGCGACTGATGTGAAAATGATTCCGATATTTCATAATGGATTTGATGCGAGTATCGAACCAAACAAATCACTTATCAGTGCGTCTGAATATCTGACTAAGATAACACAGAAACATGGTCATGTGATAAAAGATTCAGGTGACCCAAATGACTATCGAAATGCAGTCGATGAAATACTGACAAGTCTCGGTTATGTTGTATTATAGCTACATATCATGAGTTTATTTATGTAAATTGAGTTGAAATCACGAGGATGTAATGGGACGGATACGGGTACTCGAATTATCAGGCTCACCCTATGAAATGGGGATGAAACACGGCAAGACCTACCATGATGAAATTCACATGTTCACCGAAGATCGGGTTGAACTCAGCCAAAATATTGATTGGACAGGGCGCAACCTCTCCCGTGAAGCAGTCATCGCTTTAGCCGAAGCCTGCGTCGCTGAACATCAGGCTTATGCACCTGACCTCATGGAAGAATTGCAAGGCATGGCAGATGCAACGGGCTTAAGCCTCGCTGAATTGGTCATCAATAATGGCTTCACCGATTTTATGGATGTGGTCTATAACGTTGGTGATCTCACCCAACAACCAGTTACACCCCGTTATGGCTCTGATAACTGTACTGCGTTCCTTGTCCCAAATGAGAAAACAGCAGATAAACAAAGCTTTTTCGGTCAGACATGGGATATGCACGCCACAGCAACACCCTATGTCATCCTGATTGATGGCAAGCCCGATAACGCCCCTAATTTCCTGACCTTCACGATTACAGGTTGTGTCGGCATGATCGGCATGAACAGCGAAGGCATTACCGTCGGTATCAATAACTTGATGTCTACGGATGGTCAAATTGGCGTGACATGGCCCTTTGTCATTCGTAAAATTTTGCAACAAGATAATCTTGAAGATGCGCTCGATTGCATCACATCAGCGAAGCTAGCAGGTGCACACAATTATATGCTCATGGATAAACATGGCGACGGCTACGAAGTCGAAGCGATGTCAACTTCAATTCATGTCGAAAAGCTCGAACAAGATTCAATTGCCCATACCAACCATTGTTTGATCGACGAGAATTTAGCCGTTGCCCGTGCACGTACCCCTGAAGGGCAAAAAGGTACAGAAAATCGGTTAGATCGCGCCTATGAAATGCTCGCAAAAGAAGAGGTCACCGTTGATGATTTGATCGCCATCACCCGTGATGAACAATGTATTTGTACGCGACCCAAACCACCGATGAATGTTGAAAGTTGTGGTGCGGCAATTATGCG
>Ga0070729_10005901_pt1 | contig 12377 bp, 10 predicted proteins | sample tdDd472_FD_66725 | JGI IMG/M metagenome (GOLD analysis project Ga0070729, IMG submission 66725) | Marine sediment microbial communities from the Atlantic coast under amendment with organic carbon and nitrate - tdDd47.2 | ecosystem: Environmental > Aquatic > Marine > Coastal > Sediment | place...
CTGCAGGAAGCAGCCGGACATCGCATCATGCTGACTCACAATCGCTGCTTCAGTTGTTTCAAGTTCGGTTCGTCCTGCAGTGAGCTATAATCAGACTCGTTTCCGGGGGTTAAGAAACGCTTGTCGATCGGAGGTTGTGCCGAAATGAATCGTGCTGCATCTTTTTGCCTGCCCATGTTGGCGGCAACGTTGCTGCTGGCGGGCTGCGGGCAGACCCCGCAAAGCAGCGGTCCCGCCGGTAACGCCGACAACTACAGCATTGTCGGTGGTTCTGCACTCAACCAACCTGCCCCCGGCGTACTCGGCAATGACGCACAACTGCCGCCCGGAGCGACTGTGCAGCTGGCACTGCCGCCAACCTTCGGTAAGGTTGAACTGCAAGCCGACGGCGCTTTCAGTTACGCACCGACCTGGCGATTCAACGGGCGCGATTCGTTCACTTACCGCATTGTTGATGGCGACAACCTGTCGCCACCGGTATCTGTCTTTATCACCCGCCCCAACGTTGTTCTGATCGTTGTTGATGATCTCGGCTACGGCGATACCAGCATTTACAATCAGCGCGACGATATCGACACACCGAACATCGATGCGCTGGCAAAAAACGGGGTCCGCTTCACTCATATGCATTCGAGTTCCCCGGCCTGCGCGCCGACACGTTACTCGCTGATGACCGGCAACTACCCGTATCGCGGCCGACTGGCCGTCGGCATTTATGAGTCCTATGAAACAGCGACAATGATCCTCGACGGTCAGGCCACGCTCGGCGATGTGTTCGACGATGCCGGCTACCAAACCGCATTCATCGGCAAACTGCATAACGGCGGGGCGTTCTGGGATCTGGCCGGGGATGACTACACCCGGGATCGCAACCGGATCGACTTCAGCCGGCCGTTCGACCAAGGCCCGACACAGTTCGGCTTCGACTATTCCTTTTTGCTAACCGGCGGCACGAGCGACGAACCGTACGGTTACTTTGAGAATGACAGGCTGGTGCGCTTTAACCCGTCATCGGGTCGTTACCAGCCATTCGACAGCGCCGCTGCTGCCCGCGCCAATATGGTTCTGAATCCGCACGGTTGGGCGGGCGAACACAACGGCGGCAAGCTGGGTGGCCCGGGCTGGATCGTCGATAATTTCGACACCCGCGCCTCGGCAAGCATTCTGACCCGCAAGGCACAGGAGTTCATTCAAAGCACCGCCATCACCGACGCCGGAGCAGCTCCCGAACCGTTCTTCCTGTACTTCGCTCCGCCACAACTGCACCGCCCGTATTCGCCACCCGAGTATTTCAATCCGCGACACACGCGGGACGATACGCCGGCAGGTGACGGTGAAGCGGTGGCCGGAACCAGGGCAAACGACCGGCTGGATATGATTCGTCTGGTAGACCTGATGCTCGGTGAAGTGCTTACCAGCCTTAAGGATAGCGGTCAGCTCGACAACACCCTCGTTGTGTTTACCAGCGACAACGGCCCGTTTCAGTGGCCGCAATACAAAGACATGAATATGCAGGGCGTCGACAATGGCGTGCCGCTGCGGGGGTACAAGGGCACTATCCACGAAGGCGGTCACCGCGTGCCGTTTATCGGTTCCTGGGGAGCAACGTTGGCCGGACAACTTGCGGTGCAGCCGGGTAGCGTCAGCACTACTATTGCCGGGCTAAACGATTTACCGGCCACCTTCTATGCATTGCTCGGCGCGCAGCGGCCACCGCAGCAAGCAAACGACAGCAAGAGCCTGTTGCCGGCGCTGGGTGGAATGACGGCATTACCAGTGCGTGACCATCTGATTGTGCAAGGCACGCCAAGGTCTGCCGGCGGTGCGTTCCTGCTCGACAGGGCTTACTACGAGTACGACACCAATGGCGACTTGTGGAAACTGATCTCCGTTGCAAGCAGCACCGATCCACTGGCCGGGCTGCGTTTTACCGAACTCTACAACCTGAGCAAAGATCCCGGTGAGCGCAGCAACCTGCTCGACTCACAAGTGTTGCGACCGTTTATCGGCAGGCTGCAAGCAGCCTACCGGGAGCAACTCGCAGCAGCACGCACCGTCGTGTCGCCGGAGTAGGCACAAGCCGCCTGCATGAGCACTGAGCGATTTAATCTTGCCGTTCCCGCTCTGGCGGGCGTGCTGCTAATACTGGCAACCTTCTGGGTACCTGTTTCCTGGCTCGATACCAGCCCGTATCCGGCGGCGAGTTTGCTGCAAAACTGGCAGCCGAGAGCTCTGCTCGGCACGATTGCCGACTTGTTCAATCTGGATGCCAGCGGCTACACGATTCTGAAACTGGGCTGTTTGTTTATCTGGCTAACCATAGTTATTCAGCAGCTCGATGACTCGCTGGGCGAGCAACCGCATCGCACCCTGTTACTCGCCGGATGCGGCGCACTGTTCGCGTTCAGCACGGTCACGGTGATAACGCTAGGCCCGGCAGGCTTTATCGACATTGCCCCCTATGCCCTGAGCGCAGGAGTCGTCGCACTACTTGTACGTTGCGATTGGCAACCCGACAACAAGGCCGTTGCTGCCATTACGGCAGCACTGCTGCTCGCCGTCGTTGGGCATGAGAAGGCGCTGTTTGAGATCGCCATTCTTATAGTGTGGTCGCTGTGGCGAACAGGATGGCGCAATACTGCAAAACTCTTCGCGCCGGCGGTAATACTAAGCCTGCTGTACCTGATGAGCGTCGCATCGACATCGACATCCGGACTCTCGGCGGAAGGCTATGCCGGCATATTGAGCTCGGGTCTGGGCTACTTACTGGCGCGCTCTTTGAACGTCTGGGGCATTCTGGCCGGCGGCGGCGCGCTGTGGGTTCTCTACGGCTTGTTTGCGGCAAAGTTTATCGCCGGTGCCACGGATTCGGGGCGCAGAGCCGCTGTCACGGCGACGATGCTGCTGCTCTGTCTGGCGACGCTGTTAATCGCCGGCGACACCAACCGCATGGTCGCGCTCATCTGGCTACCGACGCTGTTGCTGATTACAGCCGTAAATCCGGCAGCGGTGTTTCCTTCGACCGGGTGGCGTGCCGGACTTGTTGTGCTATGCCTGCTGCAATTGGCGAACCCGCCGGTGCTGATGTATCGCAGCGGTATCGTGCCGTTTAACTGCTACAGCCTCGCCATTGCGAAACGGCTACCGCAAGGCGAGAACGTGGCACAGGGACCCTTTGATATCTACGCCCATAACCGGCCGGATCTGCTAAGAGACCTGGTCGAACGCTGCAATAATTAAAGAGCGTTAAGCGGGGAAGAAGTCTATCGGCTTCGTCGTGGTCAGGCGCGCAACATCCTTCGCCTCAAAGCGGAACAGCTTCACACGCTGCACGAGTTTGCGCTCCAGCTCGGGGCTGTTGAGTTCACTCGACACCACTTCCACCATCGAAATCTCACCCGAAGGTTCGATAGTCAGGCGCAGTACGAGTTTGCCCTGCAAGCTCGGGTCTTTGCGCAAAGCACGTGTGTACAGGGCGTAAATTGCGCCTTTGTTCTGGTCGAAGACCATTTCGATTTCTTCGCGACTGCGTGACGGCACACCGCCACCGCTGCGCACTTCCGGCCCGGCACCACCGAACCCTTCGATGGGGCTGCCTACCTGTGTAGTGCCACGTTCAGCCAGACCTGAGCCGCCGGTATTGCGACTCATGCTGGCGGTGTTGATACCACCGCTGCGCTTGCCGGCCACCGAGGCAACCATATTTCGTTCAGTACGCTGCGCTTCACCGGCAACACCCGTGAGCGGCTGATCCTTCACAACACTGGCCACAGCATCATTGCTGCGAAGGTCAGCCAAATCTTCGGCAAACGCCATAACACCGGCACGCGAAGCTTTTTTGCGGGCGTCGTCTTTCGTCTGTTTCGGCGGTTCCGGCACCGGCGTCGGTTCCGGCTTGGTCGTCTCTACAACTTTCTCGGTCGGCTTCGGCGGCTCGGGTTTCACCGGAATCTCCGGCGGTGGTGGTGGCGGCGGAACCTCTTTCTTCTCTATCAACAGTTTCGCAAACCGCTCGGGAACCTCTTCAAACTCTTCCTGCTCGACTTCCGGTATCGGCAAAAACGGCCACAGCAGTGCCAGCACCACCATAACCAGAAATGTTTTCTGCACGATCTTGTGGAATCTCTTTTCCTGATCGCCCGCCAGCTCCCACGGCAACGCATAGGAGCGGTAATGCATGAATACGGCGTCCTGCCTGGCCATTAGAGCGTCCCCATCGTTTCGGCGTCACTGACTTCAGCGGGCGCTTTTTGCATGATTGCGAGAGAGATCCGCCCGTATTGGGCGGCGGTGCAGCTGGCCATAACCCGCTTCAGCAACTGATATGGCAACCCTTTGTCGCCCATAATCGTCACCTCACGATTTTCGATTTGGGCCTCTTCGGTATCTTTAAGGACGCGCTTCTCGGTCTGCATGCGCAGTGCGTTTTCAACTTCCGGAATCACGACTGTGCTGGACGCCAACACATCCGGTGTATCAACTACACGCTTACCCTGAACCAGTATGTATTCGCGGCTAACCATGATGACCACGTTCTCGCGGGCCTTCTCTTCAGCCACCGATTCGGGCAGCTGAATATCCTTGGCATTCGGCAACACCTCTACATCGGAGGAGTTCACCAACAGGAAAAACACGAGAATCGTGAAAATATCCATCAACGAGATCAGGTTCAGTCCCGGAGACTTCGACCGTTTATGGTTTTGTTCCATCCGCTTTGCGCGTCGTGACAACATACCAACTTATCCTTAAGTAACCCTGGCCTACTTCGATTGCGCCAGCACCGGCGCATCTCCGATGGACACTTCCGGGAATAGCTCGGCGCGAACCAGTTCCGCAGCCTGCACTTCCGGATAGGAGCGGGTCGCGTCAATCACCTGCACCAGGACGTCATACTCAATGTCGGGCTCCAGCAGCAGAGCGGCATCGAGTTTGTCCGGGAAGGTTGCTTTAACGCGTTTCAAATACTCCGTGAGTCCGGCGTAGTCATACTCACCGTCGATCTTAGGCAACTGTTTTAAACCGCCACGATTGCGATCACCAACGACGATAAATTCGTCGCGAACGATAACCTCAAGAGTGAACTTCGGTGGCTCATCGGTCGGTGCCGACGTCGCCAACGGCAGGTCGAGTTCGACCACCGCCAAACGGGAAAACACAGCCGTTATCAACAGGAACGGAACCAGGATCACCATGAGATTCATAAACGTGGTGATATTCAGTTCCGCCGCCTCTTTATTGCGGCGAGATGCCCAACCGCGTCTCATGCGGCCGGCTCTTCACCGCGGCGTTCAACAACGGTGTTCAGAAACTTCACCGAAGCCATTTCGAGACTATCGACCAGTTCTGTGGTTTTGGTTGTCAGTACCGCATGCATTAACAGCAATGGAATCGCTGCAATAAGGCCGAAAGCCGTCGTGTTCATCGCTACCGAAATACTGGCCGACAACAAGTCGGCTTTTTCGGCAGGGTTCGCACCCGATACTGCGGTAAACGCCCGGATCAGACCGATGATGGTACCGAGCAGGCCTAGCAGCGTCGCGATATTGGCGAAAGTTGCGAGATAATGCGTCCGCTTTTCGAGCTGTGGCATGACTTCCATCAGGCTCTCTTCCATTGCCTTCTCGATGTCATCACGGCGACGTGCCGTTTTGATCCGGTTCAGGCCGTAAGTCAGGATCGTCGCGATCGCTACCTTCGACTGCCGGGTTACCGCAACGGCTTCGTTGAACTTGCCGGCTTTGATGAAAGGCGTTACCTCTCCCCAAAGCGCATTGCTTTTCACCTGCGTTGTTGTGAGATACAGCCACCGCTCGATAGCGATAGCCAGTCCTGCGGCCAGAACCAGAACGATGGGATACATGAACAACCCGCCATTCTGAAAAAAGCCCACTATGCTGCTGTATGTTTCCATGGCTAAATAGCCTCCTTTCCAAATACCTTGCTCAGGTCGTGATAACCCGATTCAAACAAGGTTGTTATTGCGCGCCATCCGTTGCCGGATTGGCAGACAATTGCCCGAAATAGTCCACATGTCTGAGAAATACGTCACGGTCTACGGGTGAAAACACCTCGTCGAGCAAGCTGTTTACCGGCCGCCCGTCCAGATCGCCCGCCGTTGCCGATTGCCAGGGCACGATGTACAGCACCTTCGGCAGCTCCGCGTTGCCCTTAATTACCGTCGCGTCCAGATTTAAGTTGTCCATCTGCTGCGTGCCCGAACTGCTCGCGCGCTTCGGCGCAGCGGCCTCTTCTTTCGCTGCGGGCTCAACGACTGCAGAATCAGCATCTGCAGATTCAGCGTCTGCCGCTTCAACCGGCGCATCCTGCGCCTGCAGCGGCGCCGCCAGTAGCAACCAAGCTATAAACAAGTAACGACTCATCGTGCGCCCTCCGTCTGTGATGCCTGCGCCGTTCCGGCGCGACGCTCCAGGTCGCGGATCCAGCGATCGACCTCGGGGTCTTCAGCGCCGGGGGCCAACCGCTGCCGATACTGCTGATAGTAGTCAAGCGCTACGGCCGGCTGCTGCTTGTACAAATCGTTGAGTACGCCAAGATTGAAATAGGCCAGCGCATAGTCCGGGTCGACATCGATAGCATTGCTATACGCATCCGCCGCCTTGTCGAACTCGCCCTGCTCACGATAGATAATGCCCAGCTGGTTATAAGCCGCGGCGTATTTCGGGTGCAGCGACAACACCATGTTCAACGTATTGATTGCAGCGTCGGGCTGCTGATTGCGTAACTGCAACTTGGCAAGATTCAACGACGCTCCGGGGTACTCGGGATAATCAATAATGAATTCTTCGAAAGCGCTGATTGCCCGCGTTAACTCACCGTCACGCATTTCCGCGAGGGCAGCTTCATAGCGACGCTGAATCTTCGGGTCGATTTTCTTCATCGCTTCGGCGGCTGCATCACTCTCGTCGGGCTCAACCTCGTCTGCATCCGGAAAAATGAAATCGGGCGTAACCACATCCACGGCCTTCGCCGCGTATTTAACCGTTGCATCCACTGTCCTGTCGACAGTCGCACAGGCACCCAATACGAGCGTTGCCGCCAGTATCGCCAGAGTGCGGAACAGACTGTTAGTCAGTGAGTAATGCATAACTCTCCGTCCGTTCAGGTTTCGCGTAGCGGCCCGGCATCAGCGTTGCCAAGCGCGCATAACTACTGCGAATCGCATCGTCATAAATACCTTCGGCGGCGCGGCTGACATTAACTTCATACAGCTCGATCGCCTGCTCCTCAAACGGGAACGCCTGCTCCTCGACCAGTATTTCGTACTGCTCAAGTTCCATTTCGTTAAGCCCTGCCGGCCGTTCCGACTCCAGCAAGTCATTGGCCAGCGTGTAGTACAACTCGGCTACATAGTAGGTGGCTACCGTTGTGACTTCGGCGACCCCGTAGTCCGCAGCCTTGTTAAACGCGGTCAAGGCGTCTTCCATGCGATCTTTCTTTTTCTTCAGGCTTTTCTTCAGCGGCGCGGTCAGCCGCACTTCGGCAAAGCGCCCCCAATAAGGTTCGGCCAGCTCCAGCGATGCCTTCGCGGCCAGATACTTGGAACGTTCACTGCGCTCGGCGCCTGCTCCGGCATCCTGCTTGATAATTTCATTCAGCATAGCCATGCGTGCCTTCGGATCATTCATCTGCAACGCCAGCTCGGATAACCGATAGCGCGCTTCCAATGATTCCGCCAGTGGCTCCGGGAACTGCTTGGTGAACCGGGTGTAAGTACGCTTGGCACTCTTCAGGTCGCCGTTCTTCTGATAAAGCTCGGCCGACTGCCACAGCACTTCGCGCTGCGTGTCCGGATCAATAGCACCGTTAGCGGAGAGGTTTTCGAACTCGTTGGCCGCCGCCAGCACCATGCCGGCCTGCAAATACGAAAATGCCAGCTTCTGCGAAACATCGTTGACGTACTCGCTTTGCGGATAGTCCTTGCGGAACTGCTCCAGCACCGGAATCGAATCAGACCAGCGCTCGCTAACAATCAACAGCGTCGCTGCATCGAATACAGCCGTTTGTTTGATGTCCGATTTGTCTTCTATCCGCAGATAGTTAGCAACGGCCGTATCCACATCGCCGGCAGCCTGGGCAGCTTCAGCCTGCCGGTAGATTGATGCAGCAATGCGCTCGTTGACCTCGGCTTTCTCGGTTTTATCGAGGCGCAGTGCCAGTAAATTGCGGTATGCCTGTTCGGCATAGATGTAGGCGGCTTCGTCGAAGCGGGCATGTGCAACCACGCGCCAGCCAACCCGCTGCAGTTCGATCTCTACCGGCGGTTGGCGGGTCAGCATCTGACCGGCAACCACGCTGGCAGCGGCAAATTCATTAGCAGCGAACAATTGCTCTGAAACATTCGCCAGAACATTCGGCGTTTCTTCGTGATCGGGATACGCACGGGCAAAGATCAGGTCTTCACGAATTTGCTGGCGATTCCAATCGACCGCATCTTCGCCCGCCAGCGTTTCCGCATGAGCACGCGATGCCAGGATTGCCGCATAGCCCGCCTCTGCTGCCTTGGGAAAGCCGTCATAGTTGTACGACGCGTTCCGGTATGCCGTCACTGCCTGATCAGGCTGACCTGATTCCAGCAGCACCTCACCGAGCAGGAAGCTACGCTCGGCCGAATCCGGGTCATCCGGGAAGTAGTCGAGATAGCGGCGATACCAGCCTGCCGCCGCCGCATAGGCCAGCGGATCCTTGTCCTTCTGTGCACGCGCATGGTCGTATTGAGCGAGATCACTCAAATCCTGTTTCAGCACCGCAACCACTTCGGGCCGCTCCGCCGGAGCCCATGCCTGCCAGTAGGCGGCATCCAAGCCGTAGGTTTCGACATAGCGCTGCTTGCCTTCCACCACCAGGCTCGGGAAATTACCCTTGCGATAGGCTTCGATTGATTCAGCCTGAAACAGCGGCGCTTCGCGGTGCAGCGGGTAGTCGGCGGCAAATGCCTCATACACCATCGCCGCATCGGTATAACGCTCTTTCTCGATATACAACTCGCCCAGGCTTTCGTACATCAGCCAGGCATATTGCGCAGCGGGGCGAGAGTCCATGTATTCGGTGATTGAAGCAGCGCCTGCTTCATACGAGAAAATCAGACTAAGTACCCGCAACGTGTCGTCAAACAATTCGCGCTCAGCGCGGGACATACTGCTGACCTGCGCAGCAACCGCAGCTTCGGTCTCACCGGTAAGCTTACGATCGAGTAACACCAGAAAATCTTCAACACCGGGTTCGTAGAAACCCTGTTTGAAATACGACCAACCACTCTTGTACAACGATTGCTCATAGAAGCGCGACTGATCGCCGACCTTCAACACCTCGGCATACGCCAGTTCCGCGCCACTGTAATCCCGCTTCATAAACAGGATCTCGCCACGCCTGAACTGCGCCTCGCCGTAATAGCGGCTATCGGGATAGTCCGCAACAAACTCATTCAGCACCGCCAGCACCTGCTTTTGCTTGCCGGTATTTTCATAAGCCTTGGAAAGCTGATACAGCACCAACTCCATTTGAATGTAGTCGGGATAATCGCGACGGATCTGGTTATAGAGTTCTATTGCCTTACGGTGGTTCGGATCGTTCCGCAAGTTGCCGCCATCGCGGATAAAGCGATCTTCACCAAGCTCCATATACAAGTCGGCTTGACGGCGCAGCGCTTCGGCCTGCAACAGTTCATCGCCGGTATCGAGATCGAGGTAGTTGCGATACGCCTCAAGCTTCTCTTCGGTAGACACCGGTGCGGCTTCAGATACTTCGACTTCAGCCGTACGTCCTTTCAGGCTTTTCAGCGTCAGCGGTTCATCGTCATCTGCCAGCACACCGGTCCAAGCCAGCGTTAGCAATGTTGCCGGAATCACTATTCGGGACGACCGCTTCATGGCGCACCCTCCCCTTCAGTAGCGGCGCGATCGAAGATCGATGCCTGCGCAAACTGCGCCTGCGCACGATACTGAATCAACCGTTGTTTCTGTTCCGCCAACTCGTCAGCGGCGATCTCGCCGAGCACAGCAACCTGCTGTTCGGACACTCCGGCAACTTTTGCCATGAGGTCATTAACCTGTGGCTCCAGTTCGATTACCCGGGAATCAAAGTCCGCCAACCGCTCCGGAATTCCGGTGACCTCGGTTTTAAAACGCCCGAAATCCGTTACAGACTCTGCGACTTTCTCACCGACACCGGCCAGTTCATGCTGCTGTTGCCAGACGCGGTATTTGTAGTCGCGCTCCATGTCCCAGAACAGCACGCCTTTCAGGAGTTTAAGCTTGGCCTGAGCCGCCTCATCAGCGCCACCCATGCCGGCCTCCAGCTTCTCGATTCGCCGCCAGGTTGCCTGTTGCTCCGCCGTGGCAAAAGCAATCACATCGCGCTGCCGCTCAGCCAGTGCATAGGCATCGCTTAAACGGGCGTAATCAGCTTCATTGGCAAGCACACGGGACTCGCCCATATCTTCCGGTACAGTCTGAATGGCCTCTTCATAAGCAAGCTGACGCGCTTCAATCATGTGCGAATAAACATCAAGTTTGCCGAGCCAGTCGCCCAAATGACTCTGCAGCATCTGTAAATCGCGATAGTTCCGCAAACCACCCTGGAACTTATGCGTCGCAATCAGCTCCAGCAGGTAGCGAGTCTCTTCACGCTCTTCAGGAAAATCTTCAAGCGCCCAGTTCCAGCGGCTGAAACCCTTTATTTCGTCGTCGAGCATCACCCGCACAAGCTCTCCGGAGCGCGCCGCGGCAATAGCTTCGTCGAGACGCCGGATTTCATCTTCAAAGGTTTGGATTGCTACAGCGTAGCCTTCCATTGCCTGTTGATTGGCATCCAGTTTGCGATAGGCGTAAGCGATCGCCAGCAGCGATTCCTGCACGGCGGGATCCAGACGATTACGGTTCTGTAACTCCTGCCAGGGAACCAGCGCGGCACGATAGTTATCGTCAGCAGCGTCGGCCCAGCCGAAACCGAGCAGTGCTGCATTGGAAAACGGGCCCTGCAAACGAATTCGCTCAAGCGCAACTTTCGCCTGCACGCCATCCTCGCGTTGCAACCAGCCGAAACCCAGAGCGAGGTTTGCACGATCACGCAGGCTATACAGTTCTTCGGTGGCAGCCTCGATGGTGCCAACCTTATTCAGGTATATCGCGGCCTCATCAATCCGGTTTGCCCGGATCAGCGCAACACCGAGGTTGTAGGCGGCGTACAACGACCACTCCCGCGGCCCCTCCCACTGATCGATAATTCGTTCGGCTTTACCGAGATCACCGAGAGCGATATCAACCTGAGCTTGCAGGCCGTCACGCTCGGCCTCCATATTGACCTTCAGGCCGGAGCCAACTTTGCTAAAGGCCCGGTTGGCTTCTGCCAGATAACCGCGCTGGAAACGTGCTTTTCCCAAAAAGAACCAGGCCCGGTCACGGACTTCCGGCTCGGGATTGGTTGCCAGCAACCGTTCAAAAATTTCGCCGGCCTGGTCGTGCAGACCGTAAGACAAATACAAACCACCGCGCAGCAGTTCCGCTTCACCGGCATGATCCGGAATCCGCCCCATGTCTTCTTCGACCAACAGCGTGGTCAGCGACCGGAAATAGTCTTCCTTATAAAATTCAAATAGAACCTGACCGTAGGGCAGGTCATCGATAACAATGCCCTCTTGCGGCTCAACCTCGTTAACACTGCGGTCATCGGCATTGCTGGCAACACTTGCGCCCGCCATCAAGGTAGCTGCCAGAACCACCAACAGGCGGCCTGCATCAGCACAACGATGTCGAACGGAGCAGCGCATCAGACTATTCCCACTCCTTCACAACAAACTCCGGTTGCTGCTTGCTGTCTTTGTCGGAAATCTTCAGTTCGATAAACTTCGCACCGATAGTTTTTTCGAAATTCAAAGTGGCACCGCGACGATAGTCGCGCCCGGAAGGACCCTTGCCGGTGAACACTGCTACCAGCTCATGCTCACCCGTTTTCAGATTGCCGGTATACAGCCGTTGCACACCACCACGCAAAAGGGCGTCTGCCTCACGCGGTGTATACAGGTAGCTACTAACATCCGTGTCATCGAGCTTGAGTTCCACGGAATCCAGCCCGAAATACTTGCCCACATCCATAGAGACAAATACGACAACCTGCGTATTAGCAGGAAACAACAATTCCTCTTCGAGCACGAACAACTCGCGATTCAGGTTTAAGACATCCTGCTTCAGCGTCTGTACCTGAGTATCCAGCGCAGCATCGGAACCGGCCGGCGGTGCGGGCTGATCCTGCGCTGTCGCCAGCACTGCCAACAGCAACAATGCACCGGCAGCCACTGCCCGGCGGATAAAGGTGTTGATAAAGCTTGGTCGGTTCATCGACTCTCTCTTCAGGTTCCGCGG
>Ga0070729_10005903_pt1 | contig 12374 bp, 10 predicted proteins | sample tdDd472_FD_66725 | JGI IMG/M metagenome (GOLD analysis project Ga0070729, IMG submission 66725) | Marine sediment microbial communities from the Atlantic coast under amendment with organic carbon and nitrate - tdDd47.2 | ecosystem: Environmental > Aquatic > Marine > Coastal > Sediment | place...
CGTGCCCCCACTGCGGCTGCGATGGGGTAAGGATACCATAAATGGATACGGTTGTTCAGTGTCCTTGGTGAGCAATGGACTGTCGCTCCCGCCCGAGACCGTCCGCTCCTTCTCGTTCTACGGGCTATATGACCGGCCCTAGCAGTTGATACGATTCAAAGTCAATTCAAGAAATCTGCAATCCTCCCCTGACTCCGATCGTCTACAATACGAAGCAAGCCACGACCGACCTGGACGGAAGGGCGCTCTAGTGAGATCGGATAGGGAACTTGTCGAATCTGCGGTGGCCGGCGACCGGAACGCCGCTGCAGATCTGGTCGGGCGCCATGCTGCCGTTGTGTATGCCGTCTGCCTGGGCCTGCTCGCGGATCCCGATCGCGCCCAGGATGCGGCCCAGGACGCCTTGCTCAAGGCCGTCGAGCAGCTGGGATCCCTGCGCGATTCCACGACCTTCCGAGGTTGGGTGGTTTCCATCGCCCGGAATCATTGCCGGGATTACTGGAAGCAAACGAAGCGCCGACAAGAGCTGCTGGACCAGCAGATGGGGCTGGCGGTGGCCGCCGGGACGGTCCCCGGTATGGGCACATTTACCAGCACGACACCCGATGACACCGGGCCGGATATTCAGGCCGCCCTGGCCCGCCTGCCCGAGAAGTTTCGCCTCCCCTTGCTGCTCTACTACTTCAACGGACTGAGTTCGGCTCATGTGGGCGAGGCCCTGGGCATCAGCCAGACGGGCGCCGGTGCCCGATTGTGTCGCGCCCGCCAGGCCCTGCGCGAGATTCTGGAGGTGGATCATGGCTAACGATCGGCAGACCTGCGAGGCAATCCGCGACGTGATCGGCAGGTCCATCTCTTCAGATGCGGCGGTGCCGGAGATCGCCGCGGCCCGAACCCATCTCGAGCGATGCGAGGCCTGTCGGGAAGTCCTCAAGCAGATGCAGGAGGATGACAGGGAGCTGACCCGGTTCGCCGAGTCACACCGGGGACGCATCTCCGAGCTGGAATTGCGCACGGTGAGCGCACTGGCAGAGCAACCGGTCCGGCAAGCCGGCGCAGCTGGCGGCTGGCGCCGATTGATGGCCACAGGCGCCCGCCGTACGGCCGCCGTTGCGGCCCTGGCGGCCATCTTGTTCTTCGTCATTTTTCTGCAGGGTCCGGATTCCTCATTCGACGCCTGGGCCGACGTCATCGAAACGGTGCGGCAGGCTACCAGCGCCCAGTTCCGGCTCAAGACGTTGGACGGCTCCAACGTGGAAGCCAGGCAAGCCTACACCGAGCAGGGAACCTACCACCGAACTTACGAGGATGGAGAGCTGACCGAAGCCCTGTATGTCGATTTCGAAAACCGCGAAATGGTCTATGTGGCTCACCCGTTGAAACTTGCTGCGCGCATGTCCATCGATGAAACCATGGTCGTTGATTTCCGGGAACACGACCCCGCTCTGACCTTCGACTTCCTGCAGGAGTACGAGTATCAGGACCTGGGTAGCCGCCGCATCGACGGGCGTTCCGCCGTGGGCATTCGCATCACCGATGCCCGCTTCCTGGCCCAGCGCATGGACCGCGCCGAGCTGGAACTCTGGGTCGACCCGGAGACCAAGCTGCCCATCCGCTTCGACGTGACAGGCGAGGTGGCCGGGAGCGGCCGCACCAAGCACGTGCGCTTCCACAAGTTTCGCTGGAACGAGTCGGTGGACAGTTCCGAGTTCAGGCCCGACATCCCCCGCGACTACGATCTGATCACCGGCGTCGAGCTGCGCGTGGATGAGGAGCACTTCATTGCGGGCTTGCGCCTGTTCGCCGACGTGGTCGACCGCTACCCCGCCAGCCTGGCCTATGAATCGCTGAAGGTCGAACTGTGGCGTAGCCCCGGAGCCCGTCGTCGTGACGTGGGAAAGATGGTACTGGAGATGTTCCAGATCCGTCTGGCCAGCGACTTCTACGGGGAGCTCGTCAAGGACGAGCGCGAGGTGGTTTACAACGGCCGCACCGTCAGGCCGGGCGACGACCGCCGGGTTCTGATGCACTGGCAAGTAGACGACGGTCGCCACCGCGTCGTGTTCGGGGACCTCGCTACCGAGACCGTCGATGCCGACCGCCTTGTCGAGCTGGAGCTGCTACACTAGTCGGTACTCAGTGGATCGAGGATGGCTCGCGGTATAACGCCAAGGCTCCATCCAACTCTACGGCCAGCACGGTGACCTCTGCATCCAGCGCTTCCTCGGGAACATCCACGTAGATCACGCCGGGCGTATCGCGCCAGGACAGCTTCATCTTGATGTCCCACACCAGTTCACCCTCTTGCCCCACCACTCGGACCCGTTTCAGCGGGTTCATGATGCCCTTGAGCATGACCGGGCCGACCGGCCGGTGGGCGAGGTACAGAAAGACCGTGCTGCTGTCGGCCGACACGGCGCTCGGTCCGTGGAAGTACCCGGGCGGAAGCCCCCCCTCGGTGCCATAGATGGCCTCTGCGTGTTTGCTCGTCCAGCGCCCGAGTTCCTGCAGGATGGCGACCTGCTTGTCACAGATGGTGCCGTCGGCCTGCGGTCCGATATCCAGCAACATATTGCCACCCATACTGATGCATTCGATCAGCAAGCGGATGATCTGGTTGGTCGATTTGTAGTTCCGATCCGCCGGTTGATAGCCCCAGGAGTCATTCATCGTCATGCAGAGCTCCCAGTAGCGATCATCGGGCCGCGCGATGGGTACACCCTGTTCTGGGGTCGCATAGTCGCCATGACCCTGCAAGCGGGAGTTGATGATGACCTGAGGGTTCTCGGTCAGAAGCATCTTCCTGATGGCGGGTGCGTCCCAGCGCTCAGCCGACTGCTCCCAGTCGCCATCGAACCAGACCAGGTCAGGATCGAAACGCCGAGACAGTTCCCGAATCTGGGCGTGATTGGACCGGGAGAAGGCAGCCCAACGCGCGGGGTCCTCCTCGTACCGCTTCTCGGTGCGGGTGAAGTTGGGATAATTGGGATCAGACCAATCGATCAGGGAATAGTACAAGCCAACCTTGATCCCCTCGTGGCGCAGGGCATCAGCGAAGGGCACTATGAGATCGCGGCCGGCCGGGGTTCTTTCCACGACGTTCAGATCCGTCGCATCACTGTCCCAGAGTGCCACCCCGTCGTGGTGCTTCGCCGTCAGCACTGCGTAGCGGGCGCCACTGCATCGGATCAGTTCGGCCCAGTAACGGGGGTCGTAGCGGTCGGCGGTGAAGCCGTCCAGTTGCGCCATATAGTCATCGTAGGCCACGTGACCGTTGTGGAACGACCAGGATTCACTGACCCCGTCGACGGCGTAGATCCCCCAATGGATGAAGATGCCCAGCTTGGCCTCGTGAAACCATCGCAACCGGTCCGCATCTACCTCCTCTGTAGCGCGATTCTGCCCCGCAGCCGGGACCGTCAGACAGAGCAGCAGCAAACAGTGCATCGCTTTCACGAGCGGATCTCCTCAGCTTGGGACGAGCGGTATCCAATGCTGTATCCATTATCGAGTACGCGAGGACGGACGAGCAAGGAAGGATGTCACGGAGTGCGGTTTCTGGTAGCCTGCTCACAACGGAACACTGGCCATGGCCGTATGGAGGATTCGATCATGCGCACTTTTGTCGTTGCTATCGTTCTGGTCTTGATCTGGGGATGCCCTCCCATGGTCAAGGCTGACGAATCCCCGGAGTATGTGCCCGAAACCGACCCCCTCGTTCTTCAGAAGCTGGAGCAATGGCAGGACCTGAAGTTCGGGCTGCTCATGCACTGGGGCACGTACAGCCAATGGGGCATCGTGGAATCGTGGTCCCTCTGCCCTGAGGATTACGGCTGGTGTGAACGCAAGAAAGGCAGCGCTCCCCAGGACTACTTCGCGTACAAGCATGAGTACGAGGGTCTCCAGCATACCTTCAATCCTGTGAAGTTCGACCCGGCTCGATGGGCGGCGGCGGCCGCGGCGGCCGGCATGAAGTACGTCGTGTTCACGACCAAGCACCACGACGGTTTCTGCATGTTCGACAGCCAGGAAACCGATTACACGATTGCCGACGACGGGTGTCCTTTCTCCACCGATCCGCAGGCAGACGTCACGAGGGCAATCTTCGACTCGTTCCGGGCCGAGGGCCTGTGGACCGGTGCCTACTTCTCAAAACCCGACTGGCACAGTGAACACTACTGGCATCCCTACTTCCCACCTCTGGACCGCAACGTCAACTACGACCCGGAGGCGTATCCTGAGCGCTGGGAGCAGTTCGTCCAGTTCACCCACAATCAGATCATGGAATTGATGACTGGCTACGGCGATGTGGACATCCTCTGGCTGGACGGCGGTTGGGTAGCGAAGAAAGACGCCCCGGATATCCGGGAATGGTACACGCAGAAACTCACAGAAACCGACAGTGGATTTCTCAAGAAACGCATCGTCAACCAGGACATCCGCATGGATGAGATCGTGGCCAAGGCGCGCCAGAAGCAGCCCGGCTTGATCGTGGTCGACCGCGCCGTGCCCGGTCCAAACCAGAACTACCTGACACCGGAGAACCGCGTGCCCGAACAGGCGTTGCCCTATCCGTGGGAATCCTGCATCATCGCCGGCGGCAGCTGGTCCTGGGTTCCGGATGCCCGGTACAAGACCACGCGGGAAGCGGTGCAACTCCTGGTGGACATCGTGGCCAAGGGCGGCAATCTGCTGCTGAACATCGCGCCGGGCCCAGATGGTACCTGGGATGAGGATGCCTACGAGATGCTGCAGGGCGTTGGTGCCTGGATGGACGTAAACAGCGAGGCCATCCACGGGACGCGAGCGCTGGCACCCTTCAAATCAGGCGATGTCTGCTTTACCAGGAAGGAAGCAGAGGATGTCGTGTACGCCATTCATCTGGCGACCCGAACGGAAACGGCGCCGCCTGCGAGGTTCACCTTCGAGGGTGTGACCCCAGTACCTGGCGCCCGGATCACGATGCTGGGGGTTGGCGGCGAGTTCGAGTGGAAGCACCGGGACGGCACGACCGTCGTTGAAATCCCCCGTCGTATCCAAGAGGATCCACCGTGTGCCGACGCCTGGGTTCTACAGATCTCGGCCGTTGAAGACAACTGATCGCGGCGGGAATCGCCGCTGCGATATCGATCAGAACGGAGCACCCCTTGAAGATTGCCATCACCCGCCAAGTGAGCCCCGCCATCAGCCGGTGCCAGCTGACCCACCTGGCCCGTGAACCCATCGACTTCGCGCGAGCCTGCGCACAGCACCACCATTATGAAGAGGCCCTGCGCTCGTTGGGGGTCGAGGTCGTATCGCTGGCGGCCGATCCGGATCTGCCGGATTCCGTTTTCGTCGAAGATATGGCGCTGGTTCTGGACGAGTGCGCCATCCTGACCCATCCCGGCGCGGCGTCCCGGCAACCGGAAGTGGCATCTGTAGCCGTAGCTCTGGCACCATACCGAAATATCGTCTCCATCGAGCCGCCCGCCACCGTTGACGGCGGCGACATCCTGACTGTCGGCAAGACCATCTACGTCGGTATGACCAGTCGCAGCGACGAAGCTGCCATCGTGCAGATGAGGGAGTTTCTCGCGCCTATCGGCTACGAGGTGCTGGCAGTAGAGGTGACCGGCTGTCTGCACCTCAAATCGGCAATCACCCAGGTCGGCGAGAATACGTTGCTCATCAACCCGGCCTGGGTGTCCAAGGCCGAATTTCCCGGCCTGGAGTTCATCGAGATAGATCCTGCCGAACCCTACGCGGCCAACGCGGTGCTGGTCGATGACACGATCATCTACCCGTCGTCGTTTCCCCGGACCCAGGCCCTGCTGCGACAAGCAGGAGTCGAAATGGTGACGGTGGATGCAGACGAACTGGCAAAGGCCGAGGGAGCGGTGACCTGCTGCTCGTTGATTTTCGACGATCTCTTGGTCTGATCCCGCAAAGGCAGATTGGCTCCCGGGACCATGGACTTAAGTACTGCCCACTCACTGCTCCGCCAACACGAGCAGGAGCAGGTGGGCAGCCGTCCAGCTGAAGTGTTTCACGTTGCGACCTTCGCCAGTGAGGGCGTTGTAGTTTTCCCGCAGCGGTCGACCCGGCACCGTGGCTCCCTCCAGATTGGCGAACAACTGGCGGGTGAGAGCGTCCGCGTCTGCGTCGTAGCCGTAGGAACGCAAACCGTCGATGGCGAAGTAGACCTGGTCCAGCCAGACCAGACCGCGCCAGTAACCATCGGAGAACTCGGCATGATCGCGAGCCACCGTGGGGAACGGTACCGGTGTGCGGAACTTCGTGGTATCGAGCATGGCCGCACGCATCCGTGCGGCCTGCCGTTCAGTAGCGACCTCAGCCCACAATGGCGTCCAGCCCTCGGGGCCCTGCACCGGAACGATGGCACCAGTATCGATGTGGATGTCGTAGAACCAGCCCGTGGCCTCGTCGAACATGGCGGACCTGATCTGCCCGCGCAACGTGGTCGCCTCGGCAGTCCAGCGCTCGGAATCGGCGGTCTCGCCAAGCGCGGCAGCCAGGCTGGCGAGCGCCAGCTTCTCGCGGTACAGGTAGCTGTTGAGATCCACCGATTCCTGGTTCATTGACCACGCCCGGGCATTGTTTGGCAACATCTCGGTATGATCAAAACGCACCGCGTTATCCATACCGCTTTCCCAACGAGCGGCCACGATGGTGCCGTCGGTGGAGCCGTACTCGCACAGGCCATCTCGGTCGTGATCGCGGTGGGCGTACCAGAACTCATGGTAGGCCACAAGCCGCGGATAGAGGTCCCGAACAAGGTCAATATCAGCGGTGACCGTGAACACTTCTTCCAAAGCCCAACCCGCCAGCGGGGGTTTGGTATCGCGCCAGTTGTCCTCGTTCGCGTCGAGATAGACCACGTCGGCGATCATACCCAGGTCATCCTGGTGGTCGAACATCAAGCGCATCTGGTCACGAGCAATGTCCGGGTCAAACCGGACCAACCCCACCGCGTGTTTCCACGAGTCCCAAGCCCAGAATCCGTTGAAATACCAGACGTTACTGGAGGGGAACAAGCCCCCATATTCCAGGCGCCCGGCCGGACCGCGCCAGTTGTTCACCATGGTTTCGATGGATTTCAGCGCCAGGATACGTACCGGGTCATCGGGCTCGCGCCGGCTGTCGCCCGCTGCGAGATAGCTGCCCCAGCGTCGAAGGTTACGGGCGTAAGAAGCGTCGATCGCGGCCGGTAAAGAGACAAGATCCGGCGACGGACCATCAGCCGGAACCACGCCGACAGCCAGGGTGACGGTGGCCGAGTCACCAGCAGCGATCGTGAGAGCCTCGGCCAGCGACATCCGGTAGCTGTCTCCGGCAATCCGTACCTCGCCCAACGATCGATCCGCCGTAACGTGGACCGTGGTGCTGTCGCTGGTCCTCGCCAGGACACCTCGGCGCCCAGGCTCCAATGTCGCCATATCGGGAAAGACAGCACCGTTCCAGGCCAGATCAATCCTGCACGGCTCATCCCCCCGGTTGCAGATCCGCGCCCGGATCACCGCCGTCTGCGACGAGTCGAACCAGAGTGATTGGACGATCCGCAGCTTGCCCGACAGCCATACCTGCTCCAACGACCCCGGTAGCCCCACCGCACTCACTGCGCCCTCGCAATCCAGCTCGAGCTGCGCCAGCCGGGGCCCCAGCCAACGACCCCGACTCATGAGGAATGGCCCCGTAAAACCGCCGAAGAGATCAGTACGGTCAAGAGGCGGTAGAGCGAATCCGAACCAGGCGCCCTGGTCTGAAAACGGCGTCACCGACCAGTCCTCCGCAGCGGCCGGCACCCCGTGATGGTCTATGAGATCGGGAAATTCCCGGCGCTGATCGGACGTCGGCTCGGCTGCAACCGAGCCGTCTCGACGACTGCAGCCGGCCAGGACCATTATGACAAGCAATGGAAGGAGTATGCGCATAGCTGGGATACTAGCCTGACCGCCGCCCGGACGAAATTGCTTTGTTGCGCCGACTTGGCCAAGGTGTAACCTGCAACGACTACCCACAACACCGACGCAGGAGCAGCTCGGCCCATGAATCTCAACCGGATCGACCTCGGCTCCGCGTTGATTGCTCGTTTCGAAGGCAGCGGCAGCGTGGTGACCGCGCGCGCGCCCGGTCGCGTGAACCTCATTGGGGAGCACACCGACTACAACGACGGCTTCGTGTTGCCTACAATTATCGGCTGCCACGTGGAGGTTGCCGTCCGGCGGCGTCCAGACGACGACGTGCGCATGCTGGCTGCAGACCTGCACGAAACCATCGCGTTCAAGCTCGGCGACCAGCCGGATCCCACCTGGCCCGGTTGGGCGCCCTATCTCGTCGGGCTCACCGAGGAACTGCGCTCCCGCGACTGCATTGCCGGTGGATTCGACCTCGCTGTCGGTGGCACCATTCCCCAAGGAGCGGGGCTCGGCTCCTCCGCAGCCCTGGAAGTGGCTGCCGCCCTGGCCCTCGAACGGGCCTTTGGTTTCCGGCTCGACCCCTTGAACATGGTTCACCTCTGCCGCGACGTGGAGCATCACTGGGCCGGCGTCCGCTGCGGAGTCATGGACCAGATGGTGTGCCGACTCGGCCAGCCCGACTGCGCCCTGCTCATTGACTGCCGCGACCGGTCCCACCGGCAGGTGCCGCTGAAACTGGCAGGGCATGCCCTGGTCATTACCGATAGCGGTGTGCGCCGCCAACTGGGCGATTCCGCCTACAACGAACGCCGGCAAGAATGTGAGGCGGGTGTCGAGCTGCTGCAGCGGCACGACGCGGAGATCCGTTCATTACGGGACGTGGAGCTCGAATTCCTGGCCGATCACACCGATAGTATGCCACCGGTTGTGGCCGATCGCTGCCACCACGTGATTGCCGAAAACGCCCGCGTCCTGGCGGCGGAGGTCGCGCTGGCCGTGGGGAATCTGCCGGTGTTCGGCAATCTGATGATAGCCTCACATATCAGCCTGCGCGATCTCTACGCCGCCAGCCACCCGATCGTCGATCGACTGGTTGAGGCGGCCCTGGAGGTCCCGGGCGTCCTCGGGTCGCGGCTTACCGGAGCCGGGTTTGGCGGTTGCACGGTGACCTTGTGCAACGACACCGCGATCGATTCATTGAAGTCTCGTCTGGAGGAACAGTTTGTCGAGTTCGGTGTCCCTGGTGCCATCGTGGCCTCAGCCCCTGCTATCGCAGCCGGCGTCATATGATTACAGGTCTTTGAATGAAGACAATCGCGGTGTCAGGTGGTATTCTCAGGCGACATTCCCTCGGGGGTGAGGGAGTGTTCTAGGTGGTCTCGCAGCCGGTCATTTCTGACCGGGCCACAACCGGAGGGAGAACGTAATGACTCGCCTGCTCGCCGCTATCTGTATGGTCGGAATCGCGTCCCTGTTGTTGACATCCTGCGCCTCGGTACCGGCCGGAAGTGCGGACACCGGCTACACCGTCCACGGTTACGTGGGCAAGGACTCGCAGACCGCCGCTTCGGGCGCTACCGTTCTGTTGCTGAACGGAAGCACCGGCCAAGCCCTGGCAACCGATCAGACGGACTTCTTCGGCAAGTTCGACTTTCCAGGCCTCCAGCCCGGCCACTACCAGTTGAAGGTCGGCGAGATCGTTCAGGATATTGTCGTCACCACGGAGAACGTGCGCCGGGACATCGATTTGAGCGACCCCCAGGGCTCGATGAACTACGCAGCCGCCGGCACCAAGGAGCTGACCGATCAGTTGACCGCCGCTGCCACGGGTAAGGCGGTGGCTTCGGGACCCAACGACACGGAACTGGCCAGCCAGATCGCCGGCACCTGGTGGGGATACTCGGGATCCACCGAGACCAAGATCGGCCTGTGCCCCGACGGCAGCTACGCCGACTTCAGCGAGTCCGGCTACTCGGGGACCATGCACGACGCAGGCGGCAACCAGACCGGCGCCTGGGGCACCGCCAGCCAGAGCGGCGGCAGTGGAGTCTGGACCATCCAGGGTACTACCGATTCCGGCACCATCTCGGTGAACTACGACAACGGGGGCTCTGCCACCATCGAGTTCCAGCAGTGCGGCGAGACGGGCTGTTTGTTGTTCGATGGGCGGAAACTGTGCCGGACTTCGGCACAATGCGAGTAGGGTCCACTTCCAGGGGATTGCACACGAGGACCGTTGATCAGGTCCCCGGAATCGCTGCATACATCACAGCGAGGAAGTGGCAGAAGCTGCCCACCAGAACCAGCACATGCCATATCGCGTGGTGGTATTTGAACTTCCCCAGAGCGTACAACGCGGCACCACCGGTGTACGCCACTCCTCCCACTGCCAGCAGAATCAGTTCCCGCGTACCCAGAGACGAAGCCAGGGGCTTGATGGCGATGACGAGCAGCCAACCCATGCCCAGATAAAAGGCCATGGACATGGCCTTGTACTTGCGACGGGTGACCACTTCGAGCACGGCGCCGGTGATGGCCAAACCCCAGGCCAGACCGAAGAGGGTCCAGCCCCACCCCCCGCGCAGCGTGACCAAGGTGAAGGGTGTGTATGTGCCGGCGATCAGCAAGTAGATGGCCGAGTAGTCCAGGAAACGGAAGACTCGCTTGGCTTTGGTATGAGTCAGCGCGTGATACAGCGTGGAAGCGGCGTAGAGTACGATCAGCGAAGCTCCGAACACGGCGACACCGGTGATGTGCCACACCGTACCTCGCTGAGCGGCCAAGATCACCAGTACGGAACAGGCCGCCACACTCAGCAGCAGGCCCAGTCCATGGGTAACGGCGTGGGCGATCTCCTCGCCGGTGGTGTACTTCTTCTCGCCAAACTCGGGACTCATGGTACGAGCTCCAGGGGATTCGATGGATAGGGTATATGGTGCCCAACAATATAACGGCGTTCGGCGGAATTCTAGCATTGCCCGATTCGACGTCCGGGAAGCGTCCAAGCCATGGAACAAGAATCTGCTTGTTGGAATCGGTGGCCCTGGCGCCTATGATTGCAAAAGACATCGATTTCCAGTCTCAACCGGAATCACGTCAGGAGCCTGCCATGGAGCCAGCCAAAGCATTTGCCGCGGAACGATCACAGCGCCATCCCCACTGCTGGGTCTGTGCCCGGTCGAACGCACAAGGACTCGCCGTCGAATTCCAGGTGGATGCCAACGGTGACGTCGAAGGCAGCTTTCCCTGTGACAAGACCTTCACCGGCTATCCCGGCCTTCTGCACGGAGGCGTGACCTCCGCCCTGCTGGACGGTGCCATGACCAACTGCCTGATGGCACGGGGCGAATCCGGTGTCACGGCCGATCTACAGATCCGTTTCGTACGCCCCGTCGTGATTGGTAAGTTAGCAACGGTTCGCGGCTGGCTGGATCGCGTCCGTGGGCCCGTTTATCTCATGGGCGCGGAACTGCGACAGGAAGACGAGATCGTGGCCACGGCGGTTGGCAAGTTCATGAACCACCCGGACAAGTGACCCTACTTCACGACCAGAATTCGACCCCGCGCCTCGGACACGGCGCCCCCCGCCGAAGCCAGGCTCCCGCGCACCAGATAGATTCCCGATGGTACCGGGGTTCCGGTGTTTGAGGTCTTGTCCCAGATCAACTGATGCTTGCCGGCGGTGAACTCGTCGTCGGTGAGGTCGGCGACCCGTCGGCCGTCCACCCCGTAGATCCGGACCTGAAGTCGGCCCGGTTGGGGCAAGGTGAAAGCAATGCGCGTGTGCCCCTGACCGGGATTGGGGGCGATCGACCGGATGCGCAGCCTGAACCCGCCATCTGCGGACTCTTCCGCTACAGTCGAGAGATCCTCCGGCCGACTCGCAACCGCCAGATAGGTGCGCTTCTGCCACTGGACCTCGGCATCGATTCCCCCGTTGTAGGCCAGGATGTAACGATGGTACTGCTCGTCGATAGCCAGCGTCGGCGTGCGCTGGAAACCGGTTGCGGGAGCGCCGTCGGGATACTCCCCGGCTACGATGATCGGGTTGTCCGGATGACCAAACCAGGTGTCACCCCAGTCCGGGGACCAGTAGTAGGCAATGCGCCCGCCCCGAGCGTAGTTCTGGTTGGATACTGTCAGCACCATGTGTACCCCGTCTGCCCGTTCATCGCCTGTGACGTGGGCCTGCCAGGAACCGCGGAAGCTGTAGCCGATCGGCGGAGGCTGGGTCCAGCGGTGAGCGGGGTTGGCGGGATCCGACGGGTCGAAGGTCGGTGTTTCGTGCTTGAGCCAGTTTGTTCTTCCGTCCTCGCTATCGGCGTAGGAGATGCGCCAGTTCCAGTAGGAACCCGGTGATCCGTGCAAGCCACGATAGAATAGGCGCACCATGCCCCCGTCTCCCAGATGGGGGACCCACACCGGCGTCGGCTCCGAAAGCCCACCCTTGATGAC
>Ga0070729_10005904_pt1 | contig 12373 bp, 12 predicted proteins | sample tdDd472_FD_66725 | JGI IMG/M metagenome (GOLD analysis project Ga0070729, IMG submission 66725) | Marine sediment microbial communities from the Atlantic coast under amendment with organic carbon and nitrate - tdDd47.2 | ecosystem: Environmental > Aquatic > Marine > Coastal > Sediment | place...
GAGAAGGAAGGGCACTGGGGCCGCGACGATCCAGCCGGCGACGAGGACCCCCTTTCGGCCGACCGCGTCGGACAGGCGCCCCGCGACGTAGTTGGTCAGCGCCTTGGTGACGCCGAACACCACGATGAACGAGAGGATCGCGGTTCGCGCCGCGAGGTGCAGCTCGTCCTCTGCGATCGCGGGCAGCACGCTGCGCTCCATCCCGACCATCGCGCCGACGAACGCGTTGACCACGATGAGCAGCGAGAATTGGGCGACGTTCGCGCGGAGGCCGAGTCGGGGCGCGGTCACGACGCGACCACGACCGCGCCGCCGCGCGCGCGCCACTCGTGCACGCCATCCTCGAGGCGGCGGGCGCGACGCCCCGCCGCGCGCAGCTGGCGCACCGCGTCGACGGCCAGCACGCAGTAGGGACCGCGGCAGTAGGCGACGATCTCGGCGTCGTCGGGGAGCTCGGCGAGGCGCGACTCGAGCTCGGGCAGCGGCAGGCTGATCGCCCCGGGCAAGTGCGCGGCGGCGAACTCCCGAGGTGGCCGCACGTCGATCAGCACGACCTCGCCGCGCCGGGCGCGGCGCCGCAGCTCGGCGCCGTCGATGGGCTCGTCGTCACCGCCGAGGAACCGGCGCGCCGCCCGCTCGACCTCGGCGACGTGCGCGTGCGCGACGTCGCGCAGCGACGCGAACAGCTCGGCCACGTCGTCGGACGCGAGCCGGTACGTCACGTACAGGCCGTCCTTCTCGCGCGTCACGAGGCCGGCGCGCCACAAGGTCTGCAGGTGCTGCGAGGTGTTCGCGACGCGCTGCCCGCTCGCGTTCGCGAGCTGCTCGACCGTACGCGGCGCCTGCGCGAGCAGGTCGACCAGCTCCAGGCGCGTGGGGTTCCCGAGCGCCTTGCCGACGCGCGCGAACGCCCCGTAGAAGGCGTCCTTGTGCTCTCTTCGAGTATTCAATGTAGTTATTGATTACTGCAGACGCCGACGGTCCGCAACCCGAACCGTTGACTCGTATCCAGGCACGGGCGACGCCTCGCGATCCTCGGCTCCGCGACTACCTAGCCCTCCACCGGAGCTCCCATGGCCGAGCACGCACACCATCATCACCACGACCAGGGCGCGACCGGCGGACCGACGGACCCCGTCTGCGGGATGACGGTGTCGGAGGACACCGAGCACCGCGTGACGATCGACGGCACCGAGCACCTGCTCTGCAGCGCGCGCTGTAGAGACAAGCTCGAGGCCGACCCGGACCGCTACCTGAAGCGGGAGGCGTCGGGCGACGCGTCGGACGCCGACGCGGGCGTCCCCCACACGTGCCCGATGCACCCCGAGGAGCGCAACGACGGGCCGGGCGACTGCCCCAAGTGCGGCATGGCGCTCGAGCCGGTCACCCCACCGGCCCGCCGCGCGACGCAGTGGACGTGCCCGATGCACCCCGAGATCGTCCGCGACGAGCCGGGCGACTGCCCCAAGTGCGGCATGGCGCTCGAGCCGATGGAGGCGACCGGCGACGAGCCCGAGAACGAGGAGCTGCGCGACATGACGCGGCGCTTCGTGCTCGCCTGCGTCTTCGCGGTGCCGCTGCTGGTCGTGTCGATGGGCGACATGCTGCCCGGTCGCCCGATCTCGGGCGTGCTCGGGGCTCAGGGTCGGCTATGGACCGAGCTCGCGCTCGCCCTGCCGATCTGCCTGTACTCCGCGTGGCCCTTCTATGTCCGCGCCGTGCGCTCGGTGATCAACCGGCACCTCAACATGTTCACGCTGATCGGCCTCGGCGTGACGGTGGCCTTCGGCTACAGCCTCGTCGCGACGCTCGCGCCGGGCGTCTTCCCGGACTCCCTCCGCGACGAGGGCGGGCACGTCGGCGTCTACTTCGAGGCGGCGGGCGTGATCGTGACGCTCATCCTGCTGGGGCAGGTCCTCGAGCTGAAGGCGCGCAGCCAGACGTCCAAGGCGATCACGCAGCTGCTCGAGCTGGCCGCCAAGACCGCGCGGCGGATCGACGACGATGGCGACGAGGAGGACGTGCCGCTCGAGGCGGTCGAGATCGGCGACCGGCTCCGCGTGCGGCCAGGCGAGAAGATCCCCGTCGACGGCACGGTCCTCGAGGGCGAGAGCTCCGTCGACGAGTCGATGGTGACCGGCGAGCCGGTCCCCGTGCACAAGACCGAGGGCGACGCGGTCATCGGCGCGACCGTCAACGGCACGGGCGGGCTGGTGATGCGGGCCGAGAAGGTCGGCTCCGAGACGCTGCTGTCGCGCATCGTGCAGATGGTCGCCGACGCGCAGCGCAGCCGCGCGCCGATCCAGCGGCTCGCCGACGTGGTGAGCGGCTGGTTCGTGCCCGCGGTCGTGATCTGCGCGATCGTCACGTTCGTGGTCTGGAGCCTCTGGGGCCCCGACCCCGCGATGGCGTTCGCGCTGGTGAACTCGGTCGCGGTGCTGATCATCGCCTGCCCCTGCGCGCTCGGTCTCGCCACGCCGATGTCGATCATGGTCGCGACCGGCAAGGGGGCTCAGATCGGCGTGCTGTTCAAGAACGCCGAGGCGATCGAGGTGCTCCGCGACGTCGACACCCTCGTGACCGACAAGACCGGCACCCTGACCGAGGGACGGCCGCGCCTGACCGAGGTCGAAGCGGAAGGGATCGACGAGGCGCGCCTGCTCACGCTCGTCGCCGGGCTCGAGGTCGGCAGCGAGCACCCGCTCGCCGCCGCCATCGTCGACGGCGCGCGCGATCGCGGCGTCGAACCCGCGGAGGCGACCGAGTTCGACTCGGTCACGGGCAAGGGCGTGCGAGGGGTCGTCGACGGCGCGGACGTCGCGCTCGGAAACGCGGCGATGATGGAGGAGGCCGGCGTCGACGCCGCGCACCTCGCCGAGCGCGCCGAGGCCCTGCGCGCCGAGGGGCGCACCGTGATGTTCGTCGCGATCGACGGCGAGGCGGCGGGGCTGATCGGCGTGGCCGACCCGATCAAGGAGGGCACGCGCGAGGCGATCGACGCGCTGCACGCGGCGGGGCTACGCGTCGTCATGCTCACCGGCGACAGTGAGACCACGGCGCAGGCGGTGGCGCGCGAGCTCGGCATCGACGAGGTGATCGCCGAGGTGCTCCCCGACGAGAAGGTCGCCGCGGTCGAGCGGCTGCAGGGCGAGGGCCGCCGCGTGGCGATGGCCGGCGACGGGATCAACGACGCCCCTGCGCTCGCGAAGGCCGAGGTCGGCATCGCGATGGGCACCGGCACCGACGTGGCGATGGAGAGCGCCGGCGTGACGCTGGTGAAGGGCGACCTGCGCGGGTTCGTGAAGGCGGTCGAGCTGAGCCGCGCGACGATGACGAACATCAAGCAGAACCTCTTCTTCGCGTTCGCCTACAACACGGCCGGGATCCCGCTCGCGGCCGGAGTGCTCTACCCGATCTCCGAGGACCTGCTGCTCAACCCCATGATCGCGGCGGCCGCGATGAGCTTCAGCAGCGTGTCGGTGATCGGCAACGCCCTTCGGCTGAAGCTCCGGACGTTCTGAGGCAGTGAGCCATGGACGAGGCACCTCGTCCCACCACGGATCGCGCGGCCTGACCGAACACCTCTGGCACCGCGCTTGCGGTCCGAGCGGCCGCGATGGAGCACCCGTTCTTCGAGCGATGGGCCGAGGCCGCGTACATGAGCGTCGGCCTGTTCTGGATGGCGTTCTGGGCCTTCGGGCTCGGCTACCTGATCAGCAGCCTCATCCAGGTGTCGAAGTGCCTGCCGATGCTCAGCTACGTCTGGCTCGCCGGAGGGCTCGGGCTGCGCGCGTTCGGGTGAGCGCGCGCGGCGAAGCTCACTCCTCTTCGTCGTTCGAGGCTTCGTCCTCGTCGGGCTCGGCGGGGACCTCGGTCTCGGAGGTCGCGACCGCGTCGTCCGACTCGAGGATCTCGTGGTCACGGGCCACCTCGCGGACCGCGTCGATGACCCGGTCGTAGGTGTCCTGGTTGTTGCAAGCCAGGATGCCCTTGGCGAGCTTGAGGTCTTCGCCGCCGTAGGAGTAGGTCGCCCCGGCCAGGTCGGTGAACACGCCGCCGGCGGCGCGGAGGATGGCCTCGGGCGCGCAGGCGTCCCACGCGCTCGCGTAGCTCGACAGGTGCACGTACAGGTCGGCGTCGCGCTGCGCGATCAGGCCGACCTTCAGGCCGACCGAGCCGCTCTTCATCTCGTTCTCGATCTTCAGCCGCTTGACGAAGTCGTCGGTCGCGTCGCTGCGGTGGCTGCGCGAGACGACCAGGCGCAGGTCCTTGGGCTCGGAGACGTCGGTGACCCCGAGGGCGTAGGTCCGGTCCTCGATGTCCACGAAGGCGCTGTCGCCGACCACGCCGCGGTAGAGGCGGTCGCCGACCGGGCGGTAGACCACGCCGAGCTTGGCCTCGCCGTCGATCGCGAGCCCGATCATCACGGAGAACTCGCCGTTCTTGGCGACGAACTCCTTGGTCCCGTCGAGCGGGTCGACGTACCAGCAGCGCCCGCGGGCGAGCGCGTCGGACTTGTCCGGCGACTCCTCCGCGACGACGCCGTCGTTCGGAAACGCCTCGCGGAGGCGCCGAACCAACAGCTCGTTGGCGCGCTTGTCCGCTTCCGTGACGGGATCGGCCTCACCCTTGAGCTCTACGTCGAAGTCGGTGGCGTAGATCTCGAGCAAGATCGCGCCCGCTTCCCTCGCGAGCTTCACCGCCTCGACCAGCTCTCGGTCCAGCATTCTCGGAGGCACCCTAACCCGGGGGACCCGCCGTGTGCCAGTGGTCCGACATCAGTCGGCGATGATCTCCACCACGGTCTCGCCGCTCTCGAGCCCCTCGGCGAGGTCGGCGCCCGGCAGCTGGTCGCGCCGCCCCCTACAAAACCGCGACCAATGGCGCATCGAACGCGGCCGGATCGCGTTCTGCGCGCAGGCCCGATACGCCTGCCGCGCCTGCTCGAGGTACGGCCGCGCCTGTGAGCGAAGGACGTTTCGGTACACCCGGCGGATCTCGGGCTCGTCGTCCAGCTCCGACGGCGGCGGGATGGAGGTGAGGACCCGCGCCACGTCCTCGTACATCAGGCCGACGATCGCGCCGCCCATGATCCGCTGGCGGTGCATCTCCTCCGCGGCGCGGTCGAGCTCGCGGCGCGCGGACTCGATCGTGTGGGTCTTGCGCTGGATCCAAGGCGACAGGACCTGCTCGGACCACGCCCCGAGGCTGTTGGACGACTGATCGTCGGGCGCGGGGGGCGGCGGCACCAGGAAGGACTCCTCGGCCAGCGTCCAGCCGAAGCGCATCCGTCGGGTCATCGACGCCTGCTGGATGTCCGGGTCGGGCAAGCACTGCATCGACGGCTCGCACTCCACACGCCCCGGGTTCAGCGGGCCGTCCCGGTACTGCAGGCCCGGCCCGCAGCCGGCGGCGCAGAGCACGAGGACGATGGGGGCGAGGCGGCGCGGCATGGCGCCCGCTCAGGGTATCGCGGTTCGAGCGGGCGGCATTCAGAAGGTCAGCGACAGGCCGAACCCGGCGCGGTTGAGCCCGAGCCGCAGCGTCGGCTCGACGTCCGCGGCGGGCGCGTCCTCGCAGGCGGCGTCCGGGAAGCGGTTCGAGTAGCGGCGCCATCGCCCGCGCGCGTCGGTGGGGCGCAGCAGCAGCCGGCCCAGGCCCAGGACCGCGCCGCCGCCCGCGAGGGTGAACGCGGCGCTGACGCGATCGAACGCGGTGAGCAGCACGATCGCCGCGCCCGACGTGTACAGGACCGAGCCCGTCGTCGGGAGCCAGCCGTGGGCGAAGTCGATCGCGTTCGACTCCCGCCTCAGGATGTCCTCGGCCTCGCGCAGCGCCCGCAGCCGCGCGTCGGGCGAGTCGGTGGGCATGGCGTCGATGGTGTCGCCAGCGCCCATCATCGGCGGGCTCGCGACCATCAGCGAGACGACCGCGAGCGTCGAGCTCAGCGTGTTGACCGACATGTCGATCCGCTGGCCCTCGTTGGTGTCCGCGGCGATCGCGATCATCGCCGCGCCCGCCGCCATCGTCGCGTGCAGGAACATGAACGTCGTGTACCAGCGGCGCGCCGGCGGCTCGCTGTCGCGGATGTACCCGCGCACGATCTCGAGCCGCTGGCTGACCTCGCGGTCGCTCGGCAGGTCGGTGCACACCGGCCGCTCGTCGGCGAGGACCGGCGAGGCGACGAGGCTCAGCGCGAGAGCCAGGGCGACGCAGCGCGACACGACGCCGCACGCTATCACGGGCGACGCCGTATCGGCGCAGACGAAGGCCAGGGCTCAGTCCGCGCGGATCCACAGCGGGCCCTCGCGCTCGGCGAGCGATCCGGTCAGCGCGTCGACGGTGGTCTCCGGCGCGGGCTCGAGCGCGGGGGCGTCGTCGACGGGCGGACCGAAGCGCAGGGTCGGCGGGAGGCGGCGGACCGGGCCCGCCCGATCGACGAGGGCGCGCGTCGCGACCGCCTCCATCGCGGGCAGGTCCACGCCGTCGCAGCCGCACGCGCGCAGCGCCGCGACGAGGTCGTCGACCGTGGGCGCGCCGAGCGGCGGTCCGGCCGGGGCGATCGGCGCGGGGATCGGGAGGTGCGGGGCGGCGCGCTCGCACGTCTGGGTCGCGCGCTCCCAGGCCTGCGCCGAGCGCTCGCGGAAGCTCTCGGGCCGACCGGCGCGCCACCGCAGCGCGGCCTCGACCCAGCCCGGCTCGTCGTCGCGCGCGGTCGGCCGCGGGCCCCGCACGAGCAACGCGAAGCGCGCGCGACGCGGGGCGTGGCGCAGCAGATCGGTGAGCGCACGCGCGGTGACGTCGGGCGCCGCCCAAAGCGCGACGAGCAGCGGCGCGTCGTCGTCGCGCCCCTCGGCCGCGGCCCACGAGGTCATGTCGTCGCGCAGCGTCTCGGCGGCGCGATCGGCGCGCTCGAGCCCGCCGACCCCGCGCCCCGCGAAGATCACGGTCTCGGACACCACGAGCAGCGGCGGCGCCCCGCCGAGCGGCTGACCCGCGGTGGAGCGCGGGAGCGCGACGTCCGGGGGCGCCCCGGTCGGCTCGGCGACGGCCGCGGCCGCCTCGAGGCGCTGCGCGATCCCGTTCAGCCGGGCCTCGCACGGATCGACCCGGTCGGACGCGTCGCACGCCACGAGCAGCAGCGCCGTGGTGATCCACGTCCGCATCAGCGCGTGAGCTGCACCATCAGCGCGCCCGCCCCGCCGAGGTGCGCGGGCGCGGACGCGAACGCGGCCACCACGGGCGCGGCGCCCCCGTCGGTGATCGCGCGGACGACGCGGTCGCCGAGCACGCCGACGCCGCCCTCCGAGTGCAGGCCCTTGCCGTGCACCACGCAGACCCGGCGCACGCCGCGCCGGTGCTCCGCGCGCAAGAAGCGCACGAGCTCACGCTCCGCCGCGTCGGCCGTCATGCCGTGCAGGTCGAGGCTCGCCTCCGGCGCGATCCCCCGCTTGGACAGCGCGTCCGCGGCGCGCGAGGAGGTGCCCAGGCGCCAGCCCCGGACGAGCTCGTCGTCGCGCTCGACCTCGAACCGCACCCCGCCGCCGACGAGCGCCGCGAGCCGGGCGCGCGCCTCCGCGTCCCCGCTCGCCTCGACCGGAGGCGCCGGGCGGCGCGCCCGGCGCGCCCCCGGCTTGGGTGGCGGGCCTTTGTCCTTCAGCGGCCGCACCCCGACCATCGCGTCCATGAACGCGGTCCGGTCTTCGCCGCGCGCGGTCGCGCTGGGGCGCTCCACGGGCTTCGGCCGCGCGGGCGGCGCAGGCGGCGCGGGGTCCTCGACCTCGAGGTCCTTCAGCAGGTCCTTCATCGAGGTCCCGAACTGGCCCTTCTTCTTCCGCGCCACGGGCCGAGATCGTAGCAGGCGTCGAATCGCTCGGCGGAAGCTAGGGAGAAGTGCCGGTGCTATCCCGCAACCTTCTGGGTCACACTACCCTCCCGAGGCTGGCCGAAGCTGGGGGCACGCGCTCGACGCGAAGATCCAACGCGACGGCACTAACTCTTCCAGCAGCGGATCGCCTTGCTGCCATCGGGTGCCTGGTAGATCTCAACGAGTTCCTCTTCCGCCAGCTTGTCGAGTAGTCGGCGGCGAACAGCTGGATCGGAGTCCAGGTCGGCGGCCTGCCATCGCGTCACGAAGTAGTTCGCACCCACATAGCCGCTCCCGAACTTGAGCTCAGCCTTGCGCAGCTCGCTTAGGAATACGCGCTGCCCATCGTCGCCTTCGCTGGGCTCGTCCTCATCCCGCTCGTCAGACCGCACGTTGCGCTGGAAGTGCTCGACGCCCTGAGTGAGATCAATGTGGTCGTATGCGAGCTGCCGAAGGCGGAGCGCGAGCCCGTGTCCACTCCATGACGCCACGTAGACCTGTTTGCCGAGCGCCCGCACTCCCTCTGCAGCGGGAGCGTGGTCGGCATCGCCGGATACGAGCACCAACACGTCGAAGGCATCCACGGCGGCGAGGCGCAACATGTCCGCCACCATCGTAGTGTCAACTTCTTTTTCGCGCGTGAATCGATTCTCGGCGTTGCACGACCGGCATCGGTAGGAGGCGTGTTTTCGAGGGAACCGGCGGACGAAGTATCCTGGAACCTTCTCAAGGTGCCTCAGGAAGCGGTCCAGCCCTCTCTGCCCATCGTTCCCCGCACGTTCCCCCGTCTCGATACCAGTGTAGTAGTACGCGCCCCATAGCAGCGAACCGCCAGCTTCGCGCGTGATCCACTGCGCCATCAGGCCGAAGTCCAGCAGGTGCTCACCGGCAGTGCTGTCCTTCCATCCAGAATAGAAGTTCTTGCCATCAAAGAAGACTGCGACGCGCATCCCGACTTCCCCCAGAAAACAAAAAAAGGGCGGGTTGCAGTGCAACTCCGCCCTTGGATAGTCACGCGCCATGCCGAAAGGGCATGAACGCGGTCAGATGAGGTGAGCGTAAGCCCTATCCGGCCCGTGTCAAGCGAGCCGGCGCGAGCGCCTTCGCTCGATCTCCCTGGCCTTTCCGGAGCGGCGCGGCAGCCCCTCACGACGGAGTCTCGGGATCTCGGGCGCTCCACCCGACGCAGCGATCAGCGGCGCCGAAGGCACTCAATCGGTCGTGGTCACCAGCACCGGCTCGGTCACGTTCGGCGGTGGCGGCGCGAACGGCGTGTCCTCGTCGGGGCGGATGTCCGACGCGGCGGGGCGCTCGACGAGCGCGGGGAGCGGGTCGCGGGCGACGCCGTTGCGGCGCCACTCGAAGTGCAGGTGCGGGACCACCGGCAGGCCGGTCGCGCCCACCTCCGCCACGGTCTGGCCGCGGCGCACGATCTGGCCCGGCGCGACGAGGATCGCGCGGCAGTGGCCGTAGAGCGTGGCGGTGCCGTCGGCGTGGAGCAGGACGAGCAGGTTGCCGTAGCCGCGCACGCCGTTGTCGGCGTAGACGACGAGCGCGTCGTTGGCGGCGCGCACGTGGGCGCCCTCCTCGGCGACGATGTCGAGGCCCTCGTGGCTGCGGTGCGCGATCTCCGCGCGTCGCACGCGGCCGAAGCCGCGGCTGAACAGGCCGCGCGCCACCGGCCAGAGCAGGTCGTCGCGCGGCTCGGCGTCGAGCGCGGCGAGCCACTCGGCGCGCGGGCGCCCGATGCGCAGCCGGTCCGCGGCCGGGCGGCCCCCCAGCCCGAGCGCCTCGGCGCGCTCGGCGACCTCGCCCTGCGGCACCGGCACGCGCCGCGGGCCGTCGCAGATCCGCGACTGAGCGACCGCGCCGTCGGAGCCGCGGGACCGCGAGTAACAGCCCTCGCGCGCCGGCGGGGCCCACTCGGCGGGCTGCACCGGGTCGGGCCGCACCGGGCCAGGCTGCGCGGCCGCGGGCGCGGCGAGGAGCCAGATGAGCGCCGCCCACCTCACGGCCGCGCCACCTCCGACGCCCGCTGCGCGCGCTCGGCCGACGCGAGCCACTCGACCAGATCGAACACGAGCAGGAACGCGCCCTGCCCGATCTGAGCGGTCGAGTAGCCGCGCAGGATCTCCGGCTCGTCGGTGCCCGAGATCTGGTCGGCCAAGAAGAACAGGAGCACGGCGCTGCCGATGTAGAAGAAATCGAGCCCGAAGTTCACCGCGAACAGCGCCGCCGCGTCGGACTCGCGACGGATCGTCGCCTCGCGCCGCTCCGCGAGCGCCCCGTACCGCAGCCTCCGGTCGCGCTGGATCGAGGCGCGCCGCGCGTCGCCGAAGTCGATGAGGCTCACCGACAGCGCGGCGTTCACCGCGCCCCAGCCGAGCATCCCGACCCCGAAGCCGAGCCAGTACGGGTCGTCGTAGGCGGCGATGGTGAACGCGGCGCCCGCGATCACCGACAGCACCCCCTCGAGGCCGAGCACCACGCCCGCCTCGCGGCGCTCGGCGCTCAGCGACAGCCGCACGTCCGCGAGCGCGTCGGCCGCCGGGTCCGGGCGGGTGAGGTCCACGTACTGAGCCTCGGCGAGCGCGGGGCAGAGCGTGAGCAAGGCGGTGATCAGGAGCGGCCGCACGACGCTAGTATGCGCGCCGACGACACGAGGGGGACAACCGATGACGACACGCGACGGCTACGCACACGGGGAATTCTGCTGGGTAGACCTCTCGTCGACCGACATGAAGGCGGCGGCGAAGTGGTACGGCGAGGTGCTCGGCTGGGGCTTCGCGCCGGGCGACACGCAGGGCGGACCGCCCTACGGGATGCTGACCAAGGGCGACGCCGTCGTCGCCGGGCTCGGCGAGCTCAGCGAGGCGATGCGGTCCGAGGGCGTCCCGCCGACGTGGAACAGCTACGTCGCCGTCGACGACGCCGCCGCGGTGGAGGCGAAGGTCGAGGCGCTCGGCGGCTCGGTCGTGGTGCCGACGATGCAGGTCCTCGACGCGGGCAAGCTCGCGTTCTTCGCCGACCCCGAGGGCGCGGTGTTCGCGGTGTGGGAGAAGGGCGCGCACTTCGGCGCCGACGTGGTGAACGAGCCGGGCAGCTTCTGCTGGAACGAGCTGGCGACCCGCGACCTCGACCGCGCGGCGGCCTTCTACTCGGGGCTGTTCGGCTGGGAGATCGTGGCCATGGAGGGCCCGGCGCCGACCAAGATGGCGATCGTCCGCAACGCGGGGCGCGACAACGGCGACATGCTCCAGATGACCGAGGAGTGGGGCGACCTGCCCTCGCACTGGATGGTGTACCTCGCGGTCGAGGACTGCGACGCCGCCGCGAAGCGGGTCTCGGAGCTCGGCGGGAAGGTGGGCGTGCCCCCGACGGACATCCCTCCGGGTCGGTTCAGCGTCTGCACCGATCCCCAAGGGGCCGTGTTCACGGTCATCGCGCTGAAATCCCCGCCAAGGGACTGATCCTGTAACCCTCGCGGGTTCGGCTGCCCTCGGCCGAACCTGTTATCTTGGCGCCTGGCGCCATGGGCACCGCGGAAGCCAAGGTCGGCGAGCTCGTCGACGGGAAGTACGAGCTCGAGACGCTCCTCGGGCAGGGCGGCATGGGCGCGGTCTACCGCGCCCGGCACGCCGTGACGGGCCGCCGCGTCGCGATCAAGTGGCTGCTCGAGGACGACACCGAGCGCCGCCGCCGCTTCCTGCGCGAGGCCCGCGCGATGGGGCGGCTGTCGCACCCGAACGTCGTGCAGGTCTTCGACGTGAGCGAGCACGAGGGCGACATCTTCCTCGTGATGGAGTACCTGTCGGGCAAGAGCCTGCGGGACTTCGTCGACGACGCCCCGCTGTCGCCGGCCGAGACGATCGCGCTGATGATGCCGGCGCTCTCGGGCGTCGCCGCGGCCCACCAGGCGGGCGTGCTCCACCGCGACCTCAAGCCCGAGAACCTCTTCGTCGTCACCGACAAGGACGGGACGCCCTACGACACGAAGGTGCTCGACTTCGGGCTCGCGAAGGCGACCGAGGCCGAGGCGGACAGCAAGCTCACCCACTCGGGCGCGATCGTCGGTACGCCGCGCTACATGTCGCCCGAGCAGCTCGAGGAGAAGCCGATCGACGAGCGCGCCGACGTCTACGCGCTGGGGTTGATCCTCTACGAGATGTTGGTCGGCGAGCTGCCGTTCCGCTCGCGCAGCCTCAACGCGCTGCTGCTCGAGATCCTCACCTCGGACCACGCGCCCCCCGACCAGGTCAACGACGACGTCCCCGAGGCGCTCGGCGCGATCGTCAAGCGCGCCATCGAGCGCGACCCCGACGATCGGATGGCCTCGGTCGCCGAGCTCGCCGAGGCGCTCGAGCCGTTCGGCGACACGCCGTGGGAGCCGCCGCGCGAGTCGCTGATCGAGTCGGAGGCGCCGCCCCCGCTCACGCCCAAGGCCGACGAATCGATGAGCTCGAGCATCCGGCGATCCCGGCCGGACGGCGAGCGCGAGCCGCTCGC
>Ga0070729_10005906_pt1 | contig 12367 bp, 9 predicted proteins | sample tdDd472_FD_66725 | JGI IMG/M metagenome (GOLD analysis project Ga0070729, IMG submission 66725) | Marine sediment microbial communities from the Atlantic coast under amendment with organic carbon and nitrate - tdDd47.2 | ecosystem: Environmental > Aquatic > Marine > Coastal > Sediment | place...
GGCTGGGGCTTCACGGTGGGGGCCGGCTATGAATTCTCGCCCCACTATCTCATCGAGGTCAATTACATGCGGGCCTCGTGGAACTCCAATCCCGAGAAGCGAGTCTCCAATCTCACCGTGACCTTGAACTGGTTGGTCTATTGACGGGGTCGAGAAGGACCGTGTCCCGACCGCTCCAGGTCTTCTGGTCGCTCACGCTCCTCATGTTTCTCACGGCCTGCAGTGGTTATCGTCATATCGAATCACCGGCCTTTGATGATGTGACGGAATCGACCAAGGAAACGGTCTACGAGATCAAGATTGGCTCGACTGTCCGGCTGACGACCGCCCAAGATGAGGTCATCGACGGAAAATTGTTGTCGGTGAATCGAACCACTTGCCGTGTCCTGGTCGATGGTCAACCGTCCTTGGAGAGAGAGATTATTCTTTCTGACATCGTCGAGGCGGAAGTGAAGGAGTCGCTGACATTCCCGATCATCGTCACATGTGTGCTTCTCGTTTCGGTGGGGTTGATTGTTCTCTATAACTCAGTGAAGGATTCCCAGTAGTTCTTCCATCGTTCTGCCTACGTGATCTGGAGAAATCATTGATCCGTCTTGCACTGCTCCTATCCCTGCTCCTCCCGGCCTCGGCCCTGGCCCAGACCGAGGTGCTGCTCGTGCACGAGGCCAAGTGCGCCGATCTGCTCGGCGAGTCGTCGACCTTCGAAGCCAGCGGTGTGACGCTCAAGGACGACCAGTTCTACGTGGTCTTCGACAACGATGACCGGGTCGCCCGGATCGACCTCGAGCTGTCCAGGGGCGAATTGGTGGGCCAGAAGAATTCGGGCTCCGACCACGAGGGGATCACCTGGGACCCGGTTCGTGAACGTTTCTACGTGGTGATCGAGGCCCAATTCACGGGCCTGACAATGCAGCCCGTCATGGTCGAGCTCGATGCCGAACTCAAGGCCCTGACTCACCATGAAATCCCCTTCGATCTCGACCGCCCCAACAAGGGCGGCGAAGGCGTGGCGTGGTTCGAGCACGAGGGTGACTCGCATGTGCTCTTGTTGCTGGAGGGGAAAGAAGCCCGGGACCATGGGCTGGCCCTGGTGATGCGGTTCGCCGGTGCGGATCTGGTTCCCGTCGCCAGTCTGGCGTTGACGCCCATGGCAACCTTCAAGGACCACGCCGGCATCGCCTACCTCGATGGACAGCTGGCCGTGGTATCCCAGTCCTCGGCAAAGATCTGGGTGGGGTCCCTCGACACCTCCACGTGGACTGTTGACGAGGGGCGGATCTACCATTTCCCCCTCGAGGACGGCCAGGTGGCCTATGGCAACATCGAGGGCGTGGTCTGGTTGAATGAACGTACCATCGCCTGTGTTTCCGACCAGCCCAAGGCGAAGTATCCCGAGCATGAGGCCAAGGGCGAATCGATTCATGTGTTCAGGATCCCGGATTCACCGTAGGAAGGCTGATCTCTGGAGGGGTTAAATCGTTGGGGCATGCCTCCGGGTTTGGCGGAGAGAAGAAGAAAGGTTGATGGCGGTAGGTTCATCCTGGATGAAGCCATTGCCCTGCAAGACGACATTGCTTTCTAATTCGTCATTCTGACAAGGAAAACCCGAAATCCATTGAATTTTCAAGAGATTTGGCGGCCATCGCCCCGGCAAAGACCAGGAATACACCCAAGCTGATCAGAAGAGGGCCCGTATTATTGGTCCAATACACTTCGACAGATCGAATATCAGCGACGAACAGGACATGTCGAGATTGAATGGAAATTTCGTTGCTGTAAACATCGATCCCGACAACCTTCTGCTCATCAATGGCCAGGGCCGTGTTGTTGCAGGAGAACAAGGTGCCAATCACAGTCTCCCCACTGTTCACGGTCACTCGAACCTTGTCACCTGGCTTGATGGCCCCATCATCAGGTTCATTGGTGTCCTCGCCGGGATCGCAGGACAAGGGCATTCCGACCTGATGATAGCCGCTGCAACTGGCCAGGAAGAAACAGAGAACAAGGAGCCAGACGATTCTGAATCGTGCCGTCATGAGTGCCACCTCCGAGCTGGTGAGTTCGATTCCTTCTGCCCAGGAATCGCAAATCTCGGACCATCGGGGCACAGCCATGTCATTTCATTAACTTGTTATATTCAAGCACCTTAGCGCGCGCATGGCCGACGCTGTCACCACGCCATGATATCCATTTCATGACACTGTAGTATGGCTTGTGATACAGCTGGCCTATTGGGCGTCGACGACTCCCTCAACCGGCTTCAACCAGTAACTCACCCGCTGCTCCCCAGCCGGAATCCGATACTCCTCATGCACCATGCGCCCCCAGGACGTATCGCCCCCCACGCCCATCTGCCGGGCATCCAGATTCCAGGTCGTGAAATCCCGGATCATCAGCTCGGCTCCATGCCTGGCTGTCACGGGCACCAGCCCCGAAGCGGACTCCGCTCCCTGAGCAGCCGGCACGAAATCCAGATCGTCCATGGCAAAGGGCCAGACGCTCGTCGACAGCAGAGGATCGCCCACGGCCATCAGACCGAAGCCGTCCTCATCAATGAGGGCGATCCAGCGCACATCGGTCTTGTTGCCGGTCTCCTGCGGGCGGGAATATCGGTGGAACTGGTCATCGACACGACCGGCGTACCGACCCAGCGGTGCCGATGTCAGGCGATCGCTGTAACTCTCATGGGGACCCCGACCAAACCAGGTCACGAACTGGAAACGGCGAGGCATGATAAGCTGGGTGCCCACACGAGGAATATCAGGCAGATCGCTGTCGGCCAGGACCAGGTGTTGATCAACATGGATTGACCCGTCGGGCAGGATCTCATACGTCATGCCGACCCGCCCGTTCACCGAGGGAAGCGCATAGGTCACCACGACCTGAGCAGCCCGTTCTTCCTGGATGTCGGCCTTCACCGCCATGCACCGCCGCTCGGGCCCGGCCATCCGCCAGACGGCAGCCCATTCCTGCATCCCGTTGCCCAGATCATTGTCTGTTGGAGGGCGCCAGAAGTTGGGGCGAGGCCCCGTGCAGATCAGGTCGTGACCTCGATATCGGAAGCTGTCCATTTCGCCCGTCTGAAGATGGAAGGCCACCTTGAATTCAGCACCGATGATTTCCCAATGCGTCCCGGTCTCCACGAGCGACAGGGGGCCCTCAGGATGACGGGCCTTCATCGGCTTCGCGGCTTGAAGCTCGAACTGATCCCAGGCCACTTCGTGATCCAGGGGCACAAGATCGGAGGCCTGGGCGGTGCGGGCACTCAAGGTCAGATGGTATTCACAGGCCTGGCTGCGAGGAATGGCCGAGAGATCGAGCGTGACCGATCCCGACTCCCCCGGCCCCAGCATCGGTGTGGCCATGACGCCACTGGCAACCTCCAGCCCATCTTCATCCATCGACCAGGTCAGCCGCAGATGATCGAGTCCGACGAAGTCATTCCGATTCTCGACCTTGAAACGGCCGGCTGCCAGGTCCTCGACCAAGAAACGCACCGGCTGGTAAACCTTCTTCACCTCATGCAGGTGCGGATGCGGCACCCGGTCCGGATCGACCAGGCCATTGTTGAGGAAGTTGCCATCCGTTGGTAGGTCCGGATGATAATCATGGCCATAGGCCCAGAACCGTCTGCCCTGCTCATCAAATCGAGCCAGGGACTGATCCACCCAATCCCAGATGTACCCGCCCTGCAACGAGGGATAGGCATCGATGGCCCGCCAGTAATCGGCCAGATTGCCCACCGAATTTCCCATGGCATGGGCATACTCGATCATGATCAGCGGCCGTTCGGGGTCGGTTTCGGCGTACTTCACCAGGCGCTCGATGGGCGGATACATGGGGCAGTAGATGTCGGTGTAGTCGGCCTGGCCGGCAGGTTCGTACTGCACGGGCCGCCCCGGATCGCGATCCTTGATCCAGGCGTAGGTGGTCTCGAAAACTTGCCCCTCCCCGGCCTCGTTGCCCAGGGACCAGACGATGATGGACGGATGATTCTTGTCGCGCTCGACCATGCGGCGGGTACGCTCGAGGTGGGCCGGAATCCAGCTCTCCTCGTCACCGATCTGGGTGTCCTCATGGATGGCCAGTGGATGCGACTCGATATTGGCCTCGTCGATGACCCAGAGGCCATGGCGATCGGTGAGGTCGTACCAGCGGGGGTCGTTGGGATAGTGCGATGAGCGGACCGCGTTGATGTTGTGCTGTTTCATGAGCTGGATGTCGCGCAGCATGGTGGCCTCGTCCACGACATGGCCTGTTTCCGGGTGGGTTTCATGGCGATTGACGCCGCGGATGGTGAGGGGGCGACCGTTGACCAGGAGCTGTCCGCCCGCGATCTCGACGCGCCGGAATCCAACGTGGTCGCGGACCGAGCTGAGGATCTGGCCACCAGCATCGAGGATTTCAAGGTGAACCAGGTAGAGGTCTGGTGTCTCGGCGGTCCAGGGACGGACCTCGGGCATGGTCGCCGCGAACGTGGTGCGCTGCCTGGCGCCGGCCGCCAGGTGGACTGCCTGCTCACCGGTGAGTGCCGGGAGTGCCTCTTCGGCCGATTCGAACAGCGAGTATCGCAGCAGCACATCAGCCGCCTCTGGGCCATGGTTCGCCACGTCAATATCCAGGCCCAGCTCACCGGTGGCATTGTCGGCCGCCAGCGAGGCCCGGGCGAAGAAGTCGGCCACATGCACCCGCGGGACGGCGACCAGGCGGACGCTACGTTCGATCCCCGACATCCTCAGCATGTCCTGGCTCTCGAGGTAGCTGGCATCACTCCAGCGGATGACCTGCAGGGCCAGGGTGTTGGATCCCGGGATGACAAGGTCGGTGATGTCGAACTCGGCCGGGGTCTTGGCCCCCTGGCTGTAGCCCACGAACTCGCCGTTGAGCCACACGGTGAGAGCCGAACGGACACCGCCGAAATGGAGCCGGAGACGCTGATCTCGCCAGGCGGGATCGAATTCGAAAGTGCGACGGTAGCTGCCCACCGGATTGTGATCATGGGGAACCCTGGGCCAGACCGCGTCGAAGGGATAGCGCTCGTCGAGATAGATGGCGTGGCCGTAGCCCTCCACTTCCCAGTTGGCGGGAACGGGAATCTCGTCCCAGTCGCTCACATCGAAACCGGGCTGCTCGAAGCCGGCCGGAGCATCGGCCGGTCGCGGAGACCAGTGAAATTTCCAGAATCCGTCGAGGGACTGGACCGTGGTGAAGTCCACCGCATGGGGCTCGAGCTTGTTGACCCCAACAACCTGGTGGTTCTCCCAGTTGTTGGCCGTGGGCTCGTGGTCCTGGGCTCTGACTGTCGACGTGAGCAGCAAAAGCAGTAGAAGAATGCGCATGGTGCAGAGTCCTTTCACCGGGCTTCCAGCGCCAGCAGCAACAGGTGCGCCGCCGTCCAGCTGAAGTGCTTGACGTTCCGTCCCTCGCCGGTGAGTGGGTGGTAGTTCTCGCGTAACGGAACCCCCGCCACCATGGCGCCCTCGAGGTTGCTGAAGACCTGCCGGGTGAGAGCCTCGGCATCATCGTGGTAGCCATAGGACCGCAGACCCTCGATGGCGAAATACACCTGATCGAGCCAGACGAGACCTCGCCAGTAACCTTCGGAAAACTCTGGATGATCCCGAGCCACGGTGGGAAAGGGCACATGGGTCCGGAACTTGGTGGTGTCCAGCATGGTGGTGCGCAAGCGCGCGGCCTGGTCCTCGGTGGCCAGCCCGGCCCAGAGTGGAACCCAGCCCTCGGGCCCCTGCACCGGGATGATGTCCCCGGTCGCGATGTCGATGTCGTAGAACCAGCCGGTATCCTCATCATACATGGCCGACCGGATGCGCTCACCCAGGAGCGCCGCCTCGGCGGCCCATCGCGTCGCGTCGGCATGCTCGCCCAGGGCCACGGCCAGGGAATGCAGGGCCCGCTTCTCCCGGTACAGGTAGCTGTTGAGGTCCACCGATTCCTGGTTCATGGACCAGGCTGTGGGACCGTTCTGCAGCATGGTGGTATGGTCGAAACGGACGGCATTGTCCATGCCGCTCTCCCAGCGCGCGGCCACAATGGTGCCGTCGGTCGACCCGTACTCACAGAGGCCGTCACCATCGTGATCTCGGTGGGCATACCAGAATTCGTGGTAGGTCTTGAGTCGGGGATAGAGGTCCTTCAAGAGGTCGAGGTCGCCCGTGTGTTCGAGGACTTCTTCCAGAGCCCAGCCGGCCAGGGGCGGCTTGGTGTCGCGCCAGTTGTCCTCGGCCGCATCGAGATAGACCACGTCGGCGATCATGCCGAGGCTGTCCTGGTGATCGAACATGAGCCGGAGCTGGTCGGAGGCGATTCCCGGATCGAAGGAAGCCAGGCCCACGGCATGCTTCCAGGAGTCCCAGGCCCAGAAGCCATTGAAATACCAGACGTTGCTGGAGGGGAAGAGCCCCCCATGCGCGAATCGGCCACGGGGGCCACGCCAGTTGTTGACCATGGTCTGGATCGCCTTGACGGCGAGGATGCGCGTGCTGTCGGTGGGAGCGCCGAGGTCCGCGGTCGCGTCGAGATAGTCGTTCCATCGCTGAACGTTTTGCTTCCAGGTGCCCTCGAGCAATTGAGACGGTCCACCGCTGGCCGTGGAAGTGATCATGAGGCCGATGGTGACCGAGTCACCGGGCCCAACGGTGACGGGGTCGGCCAAGGGTAGACGATACCGGTGCTCCGTGATCTGGACATCATGGACCGGCCGGCCGGCGACCACCCGGATGATCGAGCCGTCATGTACCGTGACGTCGCACCCGAGGTTGGCAGGCGTGATCTGTGCCATCTCGGAGAAGACTTCTCCGACCCACGCCACCTTGAGGGTTCGAGGACTTGTCCCGGCATTCTTGATGATGGATTCCACCACGGCGGTTTGAGCCGTATTGAACCAGAGTTGCTGGGTGACCAGGAGGTCATCGGCCTGCCATTCCTGCTCCAGCATGCCGGGCAAACCGGTCGAGCGACCGGCTGTCACGTTGGCCAGTTCCAGCCTGGCCAGCTGGGGGCTGAGCCAACGCCCACTGTCCATGAGGAAAGGTCCCGTGAAACCACCTGTCAGATCATCCCGGCCTGCAGGAGGCAGGGCGAAACCGAACCAGGCGCCCTGATCGGTGAACGGGACGAGAGACCAGTCTTCGGCGGCGACCGGCACACCGTGGTGGTCAATCAGATCGGGAAATGCATGGCGCTGGTCCTCGACCTGGCATCCGACGAGGACCAGGGAGACGGCAATCAGTAGGAGATTTCGCATGGACTGGATACTAGCCCAGTCGACCAACCAACCAAAGCACAACCCTCAATCAGGCCGGACATTCTCGATCACCTGGGCGCTCACCCAGTAGACATCGTCGCCCATCCCATTGCCTGGTCCCTTGTTGATGGCCATCAACTCGTCATACGTCTGGCCCGACTGCACATAAGATCGATCCGCTCCCCGACCACTGACAAAAAACAGGTATTTCCCATCTGGTGAAAGCGCGGGAAACTTGTCGCTCTGTTCGGAATTGACCGTTGGCCCCAGATTGATTCCCGGGCCCCAGCCACCCTCGGCGTCCCGGAAGGAGACATAGAGGTCGATGCTGCCCAGGACATCGTCGCGACCATAGGAACAGAAAACGATGAAGCTCCCATCAGGCGCCACGAAAGGGGCCGACTCCACATGCTCGGTGTTCAGGGGCGGTCCGGCATTGACGGCCGCCTGATGCACACCATCGACCATCTCCGAGATCCAGATGTCATAGCCGCCCTGACCACCTTCGTAATTGCCCTGCAGGTACATGGTGCCGTCGGACGCGACCGACCAGATATAGTCGTTGTCCATGGTATTCACCGGCTCATCCAGGTAGGTCAGGTCACCCCAGCCAGCCGCCGTGCGGTCGGCATACCAGATGTTGTAGTCGTCAGGCTCCCCTTCTCCCGACCGGGGCCGACGCGAAAGGAAGTAGGCACCGCTGCCGTCTGGCTTGAAGCACGGCGCACCGACGAGGTAGCGACCGAACACGGCGAACTGCGCCGGTGCCGTCCAGGTGCCCGAGATCTGTCTCATGTGACCGATGATGTCGTGGGGAACGGCCCATTTTCGGAAATAGACCTCGGTGCCGTCAGGGGAGAATTTCGGCGGACCGTCATCGTGGAGGGACGTGGAGATGAGGCCAGGGGCATACAAACGGGGCTCCAGCCCAGGCGGGTCTTGACCCAGGTACGGCCCCTGGTGGCGGGGCGCCTCGGCCACTGTGGTCTCGGAGTCACATCCCATCATCAGGACTCCCGTGACGACGGCCATGACGATGATGAGTTCACGCTTGGACAAGATGGTCCTCCCCGTTCTCGACGGATTCGGTCGTGGCCTGAGATCTACGCCACGAACCGTCCAAGGTTGCTCTTCCCCACCAACAGTCTCGTGGTATACCTTACCCGAAACACCCACCACCACTCCAGGAGCCGGCCCAGACCATGAACCTCAACTGGATCGACCTCGTCGCCTTCGTCACCTTCATCGTCTTCGTGGTCACCGTCTCCATGGCCGCCTCCGGCAAGCAGAAGACCGGTCGCGACTATTTCCTCGCCGGCCGTGGTCTGCCCTGGTGGCTCATCGGGTTCTCGCTCATCGCCTCCAATATCTCCACCGAGCATTTCGTAGGCATGGCCGGCAAGGGCTACGATCTGGGCCTGGCCATCGCCAGCTACGAATGGATGGCCGCCATCACCCTGGTGGTGGTGGCGCTCTTCTTCCTGCCCCGCTTCCTGCGCGCCGGCATCTACACCATTCCCGAGTATCTCGAGTACCGCTACGGCGTGGCCTCCCGCACCCTCATGTCCGGCTACATGATGCTCGCCTACATCTTCGTGGCCCTGGCCACCGTGCTCTACTCGGGCGCCCTGGCGCTGGAGGCCATCTTCGGCCTCGACACCACCCTGGGCATCTGGCTCATCGGAATCCTGGCCGGCGTCTACACCATCTACGGAGGCCTGCGGGCCGTGGTCTGGTCGGACCTCATCCAGGGCGTGGCCCTCCTGGCCGGCGGTGTCCTGGTGACCTTGCTGGCCCTGGACCGCATTGGCGGCTGGAATGCGTTCCTGGAGATCGGCGCCGACAAGCTGCACACCGTGCTGCCGGCCGACCACCCTGAGATGCCGTGGGTCGCGGTCTTCATCGGTGGACTGTGGATCCCCAACCTCTTCTACTGGGGACTCAACCAGTTCATCACCCAGCGCACCCTCGCCGCCAAGAGCCTGCGCGACGGTCAGCGCGGCATCATGCTCGCCGCGGCCATCAAGCTGCTCATCCCGTTCATCATCGTCTTCCCCGGCATCATGGCCGCCCACCTGTTCGGCGACCAGATCGCCACCGGGGATCAGGCTTACCCCGTGCTCATTCGGGAGCTGCTGCCGGCTGGTTTGTCAGGCATCATGTTCGCGGCGTTGTTCGGCGCCGTCATGAGCACCCTCGACAGCCTGCTTAACTCGGCCGCCACCATCTTCACCATGGACCTCTATACCCGACACCTGCGTCGAGACGCCACCGCCGAGCGCCAGATCAAGGTGGGCCGCATCGCCACCGGAGTCCTGGTCATCGCCGGCTGCCTTTGGGCCCCCATGGTGGCCGCCGCCGGCAGCGTCTTCACCTATATCCAGATGTTCTGGGGATTCATCTCGCCAGGGATCGTGGCCGTGTTCGTGCTAGGCATCCTGTGGCGCAAGGTGCCCGAGAAAGCCGCGGTCGGCGCCATGATCCTGGGCCTGCCGGTCTACGGCGCCCTGTTGTGGCTGTTGCCCGAAATCGCCTTCCTGCATCACATGGGAATCACCTTCCTGGTGCTGGTGGGATTCATCGTGGCGACCACCCTGGTGTCACCCCTGCGCACAGCGCCGGTGATGCCTGAGCCCGCAGACTTCGATGTGACTCCGAGCAACGGAATCCGCTGGATCGGCCTGGCCATCGTGCTGGCCACCGTGGCGCTGTACGTGGTGTTCCGATGAGCGCCGCCTCGGCCCTGGTCGACAGGTTCGGCGGTGGCGGTACCATGGTGAGTGCCAGGGCCCCCGGCCGCGTGAATCTCCTCGGTGAGCACACCGATTACAACGACGGATTCGTGTTGCCCACCATCCTGGGCTGTCATGTGGAGGTGGCCGTCCGGCGCCAGGCCGGGTCCACTGTCCGCATGCTGGCCGTCGACCTCGGGGAATCCATCGAGTTTACCCTCGGCGCCGACCTCGATCAGCAATGGCCTGGCTGGGCGCCCTACCTCGCCGGTCTCACCGAGGAGATGCGCGCCCGCGACCTGATCGCAGGCGGTTTCGACCTCGCGGTTTGCGGTACGGTCCCCCGCGGTTCGGGCCTCAGCTCATCGGCCGCCCTGGAAATCGCCGCCGCCCTGGCTCTCGAGCACGCCTTCGGCTTCCGGCTCGATCCACTGTCCATGGTCCACCTCTGCCGCGACGTCGAGCATCACTGGGCCGGTGTCCGCTGCGGGATCATGGATCAGATGGCCTGCCGTCTGGGTCTCCCCAGCCACGCCCTGCTCATCGATTGCCGCGATGGCTCCCACCGTCACCTGCCATTGAGGCTGGAAGATCACGCTCTCGTCGTCACCGACAGCGGCGTGCGACGGAAACTCGGCGATTCCGCCTATAACGAGCGTCGGCTGGAATGCGAAGAAGGTGTTGTAGCTTTACAACAACACGATGAAGCCATCCAGTCGCTCCGCGATCTGGAACCGGAAGCCCTTGCCACCCTCGAAGAACACCTCTCGCCCCATGTCGCCGACCGCTGTCGCCACGTGGTCAACGAGAATGCCCGGGTTCTGGCCGGCGAGGTCGCCCTCGCGGTGGGCAATCTGCCCGTGTTCGGCAACTTGATGGTGGCCTCCCATGAGAGCCTGCGCGACCTCTTCGCCGCCAGCCATACGGTGGTGGACCGACTGGTGGACACGACCCTGGAGGTCCCCGGTGTCCTGGGTTCACGCCTGACCGGAGCCGGCTTTGGCGGATGCACGGTGACGCTTTGCACGAGTGAGGCTGTCGCGCCACTCCGGAAACGGCTGGAAGCTGTCTTCGCCGAACTCGACGTCCCGGGCGAGGTCATGGCAAATACTCCGGCGACCGCGGCCGGAATCATCAGCGAGGAGGTGTAGCCATGGCGGCCCAGCTGGTCATCCTGGCCGCCGGCATGGGGCGACGCTTCGGCGGCCTCAAGCAGCTCACCCCGGTGGGTCCGGGTGGCGAGGCGATCATGGATTACACCATCTTCGATGCCCTGCGCTCGGGTTTCGACGAGGTGATCCTCGTGATCAGGCGTGAGACCGAGGATCTGATTCGCGCGCATGGGGACACGGGTTTCGGCAAGCACATCAAGGTGCATTACGTCTTCCAGGACCTCGATGGGATTCCCCCCGGCTTCGACTCGCCCACCGATCGTGCGAAACCATGGGGCACGACCCAGGCCGTCCTCACCGCCGCCCCCTTGATCACCAGCCCCTTCGCCGTGGCCAATGCCGATGATTTCTATGGTGCCCCGGCCATCAAGGTGTTGGGGGGTTTTCTGGCCAGACCACAGCCCTCCTGGGCCATGGTGGGTTTTGCCGTGGCCGACACCCTGCCTGCCGATGGGGCGGTATCCCGTGGACTGGTCCAGGCCTCCGACGGGACCCTGCAAACCATCGACGAGGTCCACACCGTGCGTCGCCACCCCGAGGGCGCTATTTGGGATGCCCCCGAAGGCCCCCGCGTCATTCCCGGTGACTCCCTGGTGTCCATGAACTTGTGGGGCTTCGGGCACGAGGTACTGGCGGTTCTCGAGGAAGGATTCTGCCGTTTTCTGGGCAGCCGACCCGCCGATGATCAGGAGTGCTACCTGCCCATGGTCGTGGGCGAAGCGGTCACCGCAGGAGTCGCCAGCGTGGCCGTTTTGCCGACGGTGAGTCAATGGTGTGGTATAACCTCTGCAGCTGATCTGAACGCTGTCCGGGCCACCATGGCCAGGCTCGTGGCCGAGGGGATCTACCCGGATCACCTCTGGCCGACCTGAGCCGCCGAGCCATCTTCCGAAACTTGCAAGGGATCCCATGATGCGCAATGAATCACGGCTGACCATCGTCCACCTGGCCCTGATCCTGGTCCTCCTGATGTCGGGCTCATCCCTCGCCGCCGACCGCATCACCGGCCACAACTTCGCCACCCGCAGCGAGGTCATCGCCACCGAGGGCATGGCCGCCACCAGCCAGCCCCTGGCCACCCAGATCGCCATCGACATCCTCAAGCAGGGCGGCTCGGCCGTGGACGCGGCCATCGCCGCCAACGCGGCCCTCGGCCTCATGGAGCCCACGGGCAACGGCATCGGCGGCGACCTGTT